>Ga0184637_10001475_pt1 | contig 15870 bp, 10 predicted proteins | sample PLM3_127_b2_FD_133143 | JGI IMG/M metagenome (GOLD analysis project Ga0184637, IMG submission 133143) | Groundwater sediment microbial communities from an aquifer in East River, Colorado, USA - PLM3_127_b2 | ecosystem: Environmental > Terrestrial > Soil > Riparian zone | place: USA: East River...
ACGGGCTGCCGGTCGCCTACGTGCTGCGCCCCTGGGGCGTGGACCAGCGCACCCTCTCGCTCGGAGAGTCCAACGACACTCAATCCGAAGTCCTGGATGGCCTGAAGGAAGGCGAACGCGTCGCTCTGGTCGAATTCGCGTCGAGCGGGTCTGCATCTCCGAGCCTGGCGGCCCCCTCGAACGGGGCGGTGAAACACATGCTCCGACCGGTCGAAGGGGGATCGGAGCGCCTGGCTCCGCAGTGACCCGATGAGCGCGAAAGATGCGCTCGGCAGGCTCGAGGGGGCGAGTGTCCACCGGCTGTCTCCCCTGGATCTCGCGGATCTCGTCGAGATCTGCGTCGATGCGCTTTCCCGCTACAAGCTCCGCACCGCTTTGAGTGTCGTCGGGGTGGTCCTGGGTGTGGCAGCGGTCATCGCCATGATGTCGGTGAGTGAAGGGGCGCGCCGAGAAGCGCTCCGCCAGTTCGAGCTTCTCGGGCTGGACAATATCGTGGTTCGGGATCGCGGTCTCCTGCCGCGGTCGGGGCTGGTTCTCGACGACGCCAGGAGGCTCGGCGAACTGGTGCCTCTCGTCTCCGGGCTCAGTCCGCTCGTCGAGACTGCCGAGCGCGTCTCCGGAGCGAGACAAAGCCGCCACGCGCGCGTGCTCGGGGTCTCTCCCGAATACCAGACCATTCTTCGACTAGAAGTCGACCGCGGCCGGTTCCTCAACGCCCTCGACGTCCGCAAACAGGCGCGGGTGTGCGTACTGGGTGCCGGCCTCGCTCGCGCGGCGTTCGGCCATCAGCCTCCCGTAGGTCAGAGCGTACGAATCGGAGGCGAGTGGCATCAAGTCGTGGGCGTACTCGCCGAGCGCTCCGCCGACTCGAGGCTCATCGGAGCCCTGGCCTCGCGGGACCTGAACCAGGCGGCCATCGTGCCCCTGCCGGTGCTCCTTGGGCACTCCCTCGAGCTCAATCCGCACGCCAGGGTGGACGAGATCTGGATACAGATCGAGGACGGCCAGCGGGTCCTGGAACTCGGTCGTGTCGTCGAGCACACGCTCTCCCGAATCCACCCCGGACAATCGACCCGGGAGCTCGTCCTGCCGCGGGAGCTCCTGAATCAGCGCCTGCGTACCCAGAGGACCTTCAGCGTCGTGGTGGGCAGCGTCGCCGTGATCTCTCTCCTCGTGGGCGGGATCGGAATCATGAACATCATGCTCGCCTCGGTGATGGAGCGAACCCACGAGATCGGCATCCGCCGCGCCGTGGGCGCCACCAGGCGTGACGTGACCATTCAGTTCCTCGCCGAGGCGCTCCTGATGACCCTGAGCGGAGGCGTCGCGGGCATCCTGCTCGGCCTCGTCGTATCGAGCGCAGTGAGCTCCTATGCCGGTTGGGCCACCAAGGTTTCGGTCGGCGCCGTCCTTCTCGGGTTCGCGGTATCGGTCACCGTCGGACTCGTATTCGGTATCTATCCCGCCACCCGGGCGGCACAGCTCGATCCGATCGAAGCCGTCCGCTACGAGTAAGGCAATTGGGGTTCGCTCGACGCGCGGCGTTGACTCGCGTCGTTCCGGCTCGTATACTGACGCGCACACAAATCGTCTAGCCGAGGGTGTCGAGTTGGGAATCGTTTGGCGCCTAGTCATCATCCTCGTAGCGGGAGCGCTCTCTTCCTTTCCAACGGCCGCCAGCGCCCAGCCGGCCGAGTACCGGTCGGGTATCAGCGCTCTCCGGGCCGGCCGATACCGGGAGGCTGTCGCGCTTCTGGAGAACGCACTTTCGCAAAAACCTTCGTCGGAATACGCATACTACCCCTACTACCACCTAGGCAAAGCGTACCGTTGCCTCGATGACGACGCCAAAGCTCAGCAGTACTTCGAGCAGTCGTTCATCTTCAGCGAGCTCGGGACAGAGCGGGAACTGGTCCAAGCGCTCGATCAACAGCTCACTGCGAACCCGCCCGCTTGCGATCAGATTCCGATCCAGAGGATCCCCACGCCGAGCACGAGCACGACCACGAGTGTACGACCGACAATACCAACGACGACGACGACGGCCACCAATGACGTCGCCCCAAAGGTAGTCCCGGAGGTCCGAGGGCTGTTGGCGCAAAGCCGCATCCAGGCAGCACGCGAGATCCTGGAACGGTCGGACCTCCCGCCGCAGTCACCCGACAGGGTCATGATGGAGCAAGAGATTCGGCGGTACGGCTACGAAAAGGCGAGGGAGGGGGTCCGCAAAATCTTCCGGGGCCAGCGCGAGGACGCCATCTCCGACCTCGAGGACGCTCGGGGAGCTTTGAGAGACCGCGCTCTGTTCCACCTCTTTCTCGCCATGGCCTACCATGGGGCTTATCTTTACCAGAGCGAAAAAGACCCGGATCTCCTAAAGAAGATGGAGCTCTCCATCCAGGACGCGCTCGAGCTGGACCAGAACGTCGAGGTAGACCCAAGGCTATTCTCGCCCGTGATCCGAGAGGCGATCGGGAGGCTTCGCGACCGACCGTGACACTAGCCGTCGACGGCACGTCGGGCTTGGGCGCGAGCTCGGCAGCGAGCTCTTCGATCTGCCGCGTGGACTTGTGCGCCGCCCGAGCCAGGATGTTCTCGCGGTTCTCTTCCGTGAGGTGCGGCGCAAGTATCGCGATGCCACTCAAATGAAGACGACCATCACCCACACCTTTACCCTCCTCAAGATGCTTTGGCAGGGTGAAGGTGATGAGGCTATGGCCAACGTTTTCTAGAATTTCGTGTTTGAGAAAGGCGGCGAAAGCGGCGCATCCGCCTGCGCCAAGGCTTCGGCGGGACGGGTCGCAGGACGGGCAGATCCTCTTTGTTTGCTGGATTACCGGAGTTGGAGGGCCGGGTCTCCGAGCAAGTGATAGATCATCAGAAGCTCGGGAAATGCGCCCGACTCCGCGTAGGCTCTCTGCGCCGCCAGCACCGCATCGCCGAGTCTCGAGTGGTTCTGGTCGAAAACGGCGTCGAGGAGCGCCTGATGGAAACGGTGCGCGGGCTCGTTCAAGCTCAGGCCGCTCGGCGAGAACGCGGCGATGGCGCCCTTGCCCTCGCTCTTGAGGAGCGCCTCCGCGAGCGAATCGAAGTAAGGGAAGTGGAAGTAGCCGTTCAGGCAATTCATGGTGACGAGGAGCGGCTGCTGCGGCTGCGGAGACAATGAAGCCGCATCGGAGACGTTGAGGACGTTCTCATCGGCCCAGAGGTGAATCCCCCCGTGGCCGATGTAGCTCACGAGTGATGCCCCTTCGTCGAACGCACGAAGGATCTCGCCTCTGGTCGAGCCTCCAAGCTCCGCGACCGAGAGCCTCCGAATCGGCCGTCCGGACAGTACCCCTTGGGCGATCTCGTCCGCGTCACCCGCGAAATCCGCCGCCCGGTCGGAGTTGTCGTTGACGAGCACCAGAAGGCTCTCGACGCCGGCCTCTCCCGTCTCATAGGCGAGGATTTTCGCGACCATCACTCGAAGCTCTTCTGCGTCTCGGGCGGGAAGCCGTCCGATGGCGACGTCGGGCAGGACGTCGTCTCCGTGGATGGCGGCGAGCGTCGGGTCCGAGACCGTCCAGAGATAGGAAGTCTTCACCATCAGCGGCGGCAGGCGGTTCGTGACCCCGGTTCCCAGGTAGTCTTTGAAGTCGTACGTGGCGTCACCGAGGAGGAGGACGTAGCGAACGCGAGGCTCCTGCCAGTGATGGTAGGCGTAAGAGAGGAAGTCGCGGATCGCTTCGGGCCGTGCCTCTCCAAACCCAAACTCGCCGTAGACGTCTTCGACGGCGGCGAACTTCGCCCGGAGACCTTGCGCCCTCCGATGCTCGAGAAGCCCGGCGGCCGCCGTGGCGAACTCCCGCGGTCCGATGACGAGATAGTCGGCTCCGAGGGTATCGTTCTTGAGCTTCGATCGACCGGCGTTTCGGATGAGAGGACGGCGCACCGCTTCTCGAGACGATGCGATGTACGTTCGTCCGGATTCGACGCGGAACCGGAGGTCGCCAGCGGGCGTAACCTCGGCGCTGCTGAGCCACCGTGGGGCTTCGCCGGTGACGTCGAGCAAAAGGGAAGAGGAAAGCCCATCGATCGACGCCGTCCCCGATAGGGGCCAGAGCCCCTCGATCGTTCCTCTGTCGGCCACCGCCGCCCGCGGATAGACGACCCGGAAGCGGTCGAGCATCACCATGGAGTACGGGGCTTCGGTGTCGCCGGCGTTCTCGATCTCGAGACGATTCTCTCCCTCCCTCAAGACTCCGGGCATGAGGTGAACGTCGGCCTTTTGAGACTGCTTTCCGTTCCAATAGAGCTCTTCTTGAATCGCCCCGTTGACGTAGAGCTTGATGTGGTGATCGGGGTCGGCGGAAAAGTCGCTTACCCCCTGGAGCCACACGGTCAGACGCGAGGGTCCCGCTCGGAGGTCCTTCACCTGGAAAGGAAAGCTCTTCACCACCGGCCCCAGAAGGACGTCCCACAGCCACAGGTCGGGAGCGTCGAGAAGCCCTGCCTGATAGAAACGGTTCTCCTCGTAGTCGTCGGTCTCGAGATACCAACTCCGCTCTTCGCCGTGAGGTTGGGCGGAGTCGACGTTCATGAGAACGCCGCCTCCCCCGGTCTCGAGCTCGTAGACGGCCTCGCGGCCGTAGGGGTTCGCATCCGGCCCTTCGCTCAGAAAGTACAACGTCGAGCCGCGGCCGAATCGTCTTCCGGCGGGCTCGACGTGCAAAGCGACGGGCTCCCCTAGCCGGGACAAACGCAGCCGGTCCGCGGCAAGACCTCTTCCTCTCGAGAAGAGGTCCTCATACTTGAGCTCGTAGAGTCCCCTTTCGACAGTGACGAGCCGGAAGAGGACGTTTCTATCTCGACGCCTCCGTTCTTGCTTCTCCGCAACGGCGCCCCGGAACGCGAGCTCGACGGTGACCCGTCGCGCGAGGACGAGCTCTCCAGGCCCTCCGTTCCATCTCAAAGGCGCGAGCTCGATCTGCGCTTTCTTGACGTCGCCCTGAAAGCCCACTTGCAGCAACCGGGCGACCGTGTTCGGAACCCACCCGGGGGTTTGGAGGTAAGCCCGTCTCGGCCTTCTCCCCGCGCGCACCGTGCCCTCCCGTGAGGCGACGATCTCGAGAGCGTCCGCTCCCGAAGGCCGAAGACCCGTGAACGACTCGACCGAGGCAGACTCGACGGAAGCGATGGCGACGCCCCGCCCTGAAAGCGCCTCCACCCAGGGACGCAGAACCGGCACCGAGGGAGAGCCCTGAAGGGGCTCGAATCCCGGAATCGAGAGCCGAACGCTTCCATCTTCCTGAGGCTCGGCGGTGAAGCCTTCGGTGATGAGCTCGAGGACGAGGCCCCGAGAGCTTTGCCTCAGCACTCGAAAACCGTTGGCATCGGGGTTGCCATACATAATGAGGCTCGAGCGGACGGGCTCGGGCGGGGACGCATCCGCTGACGCCGTCGCGAAGACCGGACCGTGGAGCGCGGTTTTGCCCGTCGTCTCGACGTCTTCGAGCTTGTAGAAATACGTCACCCCGTTGACGAGGCCGGAATCGAGATGGTTGTATCTCGCGCCCGCGGGAGACGAGCCGAGCCCGGGGATGGGTCGAGACGTGATGCGGGTGTACGCTCCCGCTTCCGACTCGGCGCGGTAGAGGTGGAAGCCGAGGTTTTCGAGCTCCGAGGCCGTCTCCCACTCGAGAACGGCGCTCCGGTCCTTGCCCGTCGCCGTGAACGAGACCAGTTCGACCGCCGTCGTGGCGTCTCTCTCGTCCGCTCCCCGGTCCCAAGCGAGGCCCCAGCGCGACTGGCCGTCGATGTCGTTCCAGAAACTCGCGCTCAAGTCGAGGGCGGAGTTGACGGCGACGTTAGGATCCGACTTGAGGTGCAGGTCGACGTTGGGAGTAAAGAACATGGAAAGGGCGGTGGCTGTCAGCGGGTTTGCGCCCGGCGCGGTGCCATCGGAAGAGATGTTGTTGGAGCCGCTCAGCGAGCCCAGGCCCACGACATAGTTGGGGTTTGAGCTGTTGGTTACGATCGTGTTGCGAACGGTCACGGGGCCGTCTTTCGCATGAATGCCGCTGCCGTTGCCCATCATGTTGTCGATGGAGCAGTTCTCGATCGCGAGCGTGTCCCCGACGTCGTCGCCCTCGATACCGTATTTGTCGCCGTCCCAGATCATGCAGTTGCGGACGGTCACGCTCTTGCCCGTGTCTCCCGACAGCCGGATCCCCGACACATCGTTCAAGGCGTCGAGGAAGTCGTGGATCAGCACGTTCTGGATCAGGACGTTTCCGGGCAGGTCTCCAGGTGAGCCCAGCACCCTCACTGATGCCTCGTTAGCGGCCCCGCGGAAGCGAATGAACTCGAGCCACTCGACCGTCACGTTGCTGTCGCGGACGAGGAGCTCGATCCCCAGGCCCTGGCCGTCCAATACGACACCCATACCCGTTGTCCCGTTGTGGCGATTGCTGCCATCGGCGGTGAGCGTGATGGTGTGCGTCGGGTCGGTAACCGACCCCTGGATGGAGACGTCGGCGGTCAGTGCGAACACGCTGCCTTCGTAGGCGATTCCCACTTCTCTGCGGTCGTTGACGACGAGGCTGTTGCTGGTCACGGGAAAGTACGTACAGGCCGTGCCTCCCGGACCGTCGACACAGTCCTCCCACAGTTGGAGCGTCCCGAACTGGCGCGAAATGGTGTAGGCGTACAGGCCGCTCGCGTTCGCGAACGGTTGGGTCAGGCGCAACTGGGTCTCGGAGTCGACGGCCAAGACCGTGTATTCCGTCCCGCCGATGTTGATGCGGTCGCCGCGGCCGCGGTTCGCGCTCTGCCAGCTCGCCGTCGGGTCCGTGACCACGACCGACTGCTGAGTCGCGGTGAGCGTCCCCAAGACATCAGGCGCGATGCCGATGGAGCGGTAGTTCGTCTGAGGCGCGTGCGGCCCGAAGGCCATCCAGTAGTAGGTGGTCGCCCCGGCGTTGGAGTTCACTCGGTTATGGAGGCCCACCTGGAAGCCGTCGGACTGGAGCGCCTGGATGTTGTCAGCCTCCCCGATACGAGCGTCGAAGAGGAGAGACCGGTCGATCGTGACGCCGCTCGAGGCCATCTTGTGAGTCGGCGCGTTCAGCCCGTCTCCCGGCACGCCCAGAGACCGGTTCACGATGACGTACTCGGGAAAAAACCCGACTCCAGTGATGCTGCGAGGGTCGGTGATGCCATCGCCGGTATAGACCCCAACCGCGACCTCGCCCGGCGCGGCGTTCCAGGCGGCGTAGTGGTACGTGACCCCGGCCGCGTTCACGTGAGGATCGAGGCCGACCTGGAACCCATCGGTCTCGAGGGCCTGGATCGCATCGGCGAACCCTTGCGCTTCGAAATTGTGGGTGAGGTCGCCAGGCATGGCCGAGGAGCGGTGCACGGATCGGTCTGCGCTTTCCGGCATGACGATCACGTACTCCGGCTGGAAGCCGACTCCCAAAATGCTCCGGTCGTCCGTGACGCCGTTTCCCCCATACGAGCCGACTTTCAGCTTGCCCGACCCCGCCTGGAAGGCCACCCAGTGGTAGGTCCTCCCCGTCTCGTTGACGGTCGCGTGGGTGCCAAGGGTGAAGCCCGTGGGGTCGAGCGACTGGATCTTGTCGGCGGCGATGGCGATCGCACCGTCCAGCGCCTTGGAAGCGTCGCCCACCATCGTGGACGTGCGAATGACCGCTTCGTTGGGGGCGACGTCCACCGCCTCGTCCATGTCGACGATCACGACGTCCGGCTGGAAACCGACGTAGATCGGCCGGACATCGGCCGCGTTGCCGACGTAGGTGCCGGTTTTCACCTGCATCAGACCCGAAGGCGCCGGCCCCCCAAAGGAATGAAGGAGTCCCTCATCGACAGGTTCTGCGCCCTCAGCCACGCGGCCGAGCGCGCCACCGATTCCACGCGGACCTCATCGATCCCGCCGTCCCAGTCCTGGAGGAGAACGTCGGGGCTCCGGCCGATGCGCAAGTCCGAAGTGCCGTTCTCGGAGGTCCCGTCGTACGCGGGGTTGTTGCCTCTCTCGATCCCGTCGACGTAGATCCGGATTTGCCCGGCTGACGCGTCCGCCACTCCCACGACGTGGTGCCACGCGCCGCCGGCGACGAAGGCGAGGGCACAGTTGGCGTTCGGACCGCCGTCGATCCCGAACGCCATGGTGCTGGCGTCGAGCTTCCCCAACCAGTAGTTCGCCGAGCCCGGAGTATCCCATTTCGCCACGATCAGCCGGGGCTGGGGGTCCCCGCTCGTGGTACGCGCCCAGCCCGACACCGTCATGTTGGTTGCAAGCTGGAGGCTCGCGTTGTGGGGGACGAGGACGTCGTGCTCGGCCAGGCCGTCGAAGGCAAGACTTCCGTTGATCTGGCCCGGGGTCTGCACCGGCGAGAGCTCGTCGGTCCCGGGATTGCCGGTCCCGCTGGAATCCACGAACCCCCCCGGCTACGATGGGGTCTTCCTTCAGATGCCACACGCCCCGGTAGTTGGGCTCCCAGGTGTTGTTCGCGTCCTGGGCGTCGAGGGCCACGGGGTTCGCGTAGTACATCCAGATGAAGTCGGCAGTGGAGCTGGCATCGATTTGAGGAACTCGGACCCACACGTTAGGAGCTTCCCGCCTCGTTCCAGGTCTCGATCTCGTAATTGAGAGGCGTCGTGTCGTCGGCATCGACGAAGCGGATGTCTTGCCCCGCGTTCTGGGTGTGGGCGTAGTTGATGCGGGCGTTGTCGAGCCGCACGAGGACCGGGACACTGGTCAGGTTCTCGGCCTGTCCCCCGTTGAGAAACGTCAGTTTGACGCGTTTGGTCCAGTTCTGGTTCCACCAGGCCGAAGCCGCGGTAGCCGCGAAAAGGTCGAGCGCGAGCGCCACCAACGAAAGCCGCACCCGAGGAGCACACTTCAACATCGCGTCTCGGATTGAAAAGCAAGCCGCGTGCCGGTGAGGCAGTGGCGCTATCGCGAACTATCTCTGAGGTTTACGTCTGAAGTTCGAGGGGGGCTGCCCGCGTGTCCGTGGGGAGAAGCCTACGACACTCCGAAGCGAACGACGGAGCGACGCGAAGCGGGTAGAATCGCTCCGCCATGGAGCGGCTCGAGTCCCTTCGCCTCTTGGGCGCGATCGCACTCCTGGTCGCCTGGACGGCGCTTCTGACGTTCTCGAGCTCAAGCTGGACCCGCCGGCAGTTCGAGGTTCCGCCCGCCTGGGATCACGCTCTCTACCTTTCGATGAGCCTGCGCTTTCACCGCTCTCTCGAGGAGGGGGGCGCCGGTATGCTGGCGCGACAGATCCTCCACCAACCTTCGCCGGTAGCGCCGCTCTTTCCTCTCACGACGGTTCCGCTCTACCGCGCTCTCGGCGAGTCCCGCGAGGTCGCCCAGCTCACGCTCGCACCCTACCTGTTCCTGCTGCTCCTGGGAACCGCGCTCCTGAGCGCGAGCTCGGGGGCTAGTTCTTCCGCCATCGCTCTTTCGGTCTTCTGCGTCTCGACGTTCACCGGAGTCGTGAACTTCTCGCGCGAGTACATGATGGATCTGCCGGGAGCGGCGATGGCGACCCTCGGGCTCTGGATGCTCTCTCGGCGCGGCGCGGCCCTTCCCGCGGGGTTCCTCGCGGGCGTCACTCTCTTGACGAAAGTCCTCGCCGGGATCTTCTTCGCAGGTCCGCTCTTCTATTGCGCGCTCGAGGGTGAGCGGCGGAAAGTCCTGATCTTTGCCGCTGCCTGTCTCGCGACCGCCGGCCTCTGGTACGCGCCTCACGTGGTGGACGTTCTTCAGTACATCCGCTACTACGGATTCGGCGAAGGATCCATTCCGTTTCGATCGAGCACCAACCCTGGGTACTACTTCAGGATCCTCGTGACTCAGGGCATGGGGTGGTTGCCTTCCGCGGTCCTGGCTCTGTCCGTGGTCCTCGCCTGGCGCCGGGCCCGGCCCGATTGGTTTCTCGTCGTCTGGATCGCGAGCGGTTATGCGCTCCTCGCAATCCTCCCGAACAAGGGCGGCGAACGGTACGTGCTCGCTCTCCTTCCGCCGCTAGCGGTCCTCGGCACTCGCGCGATCTCGAAAGTCGAGGCGCCTTTCGTCCGCGGGGTTCTCGCGGTCCTCGCACTCGCCGCCGGGACGCTCAACTACGCCGGCATCACCTGGCCCTCCGATCTGAGCCCTCTGACCCATAACCATTTCCGCCCGTTCCCGCACGCGATGCCTCTCGAGGCCCACGAGATCCGCGGATGGCCCGTGCCTGAGGTGCTTCAAGCGCTGAGCGACCTGCGCCAGAAACCGCTTTCCGCAGCCGCGCTCGAGAGCTTCGTCGAGGGCGCGCGCGGCCTCGACGACGAAACCTTCGTGGACGCCGGTTATCGCGAGTGGCTCGAGCGTGAGCCCGATCCCGCGGGCCGAAAAGCGTACGTCGAAAGCCTCGCGAGGCGAAGCCGCACGGACGTGATCGAGAGCATCCTTGAGTCCGATGAGTTTCGTCTGCGGCCTCTCCGTGTTCTCGTCGTCCCCGACCACCGCGTCTTCAACGCCGCGACACTTCAGTACCTCGCGGAGGCCGAGAGGCGTCCTCTCAGCTTCCGGCGCGCGGCCCAAGGTGATGACGTCGCGGAGGCCGATGCCGCCATCCTCAAAGAGGGAGGGCCGCAGGGACCGTGGCCGAATGACAGGGTGCCCCCGGAGATTCTGGAAGCCATCGAGAGCGGGGCCGGCGGTAGCACCGGTTTCCGCTGTCCCGATGGGTCGCGGATCCTCGTCCTGCCTCTTCGAACCGGAAGGTGACGCCGCGATTACCCCTTTCCAGTTGACGAATCCTCGATTCGGTCGTAAACAGGAGTAGATCCATTTGTCAGCGGGTCAGGAGAGTGGAATGAGCCGAAAAGCGGTGAAGGACTATGCCATCGGATGGTACCCGGGCTCGAACCGGGCGGTTGCGACGCTCTTGCTCGACGACGGGCGTCGCCACGAGATTCCGGTGGATTCCCCGGAAGAGCTGGCCGCGCTCGCGGCCGTGCTCCGAGAGCCGAAGGTGTTCCTCCACGACGACGGGTTGGTCGCGGCCCGCTGGGATGAGATCCACAAGACCTGAGCTCTACCGCGGCGGTGAGGGCAAGGAGCCCGAGTACACAGGCTTTCCCAGGCGCGTGATCCAGAGCCCCGAGTTCAGATCGATGAAATACGCGAGGCCCTTGTGCGGCTGCGCGCCCCAGGTGAAGGGCAGGTTCGGCCGGAAGCCGTCCGGAGATCCCGTCCACAAGCGCGCGATCTCGCGCCCCTGGCGCTGCAGGTCCCCCCGGAGCTCTCCCGAAACATCGAGCACGCGGCCGCCTCCGGTGTAGTAGCCCATATAGAGGATGTCGTCCTCCACCCAGATGTTGTGAGCGCCCCCTTCGGGGACGGTGTACTCGGCGACTTTGCGCGGCTTGGAGACGTCGCTCACGTCCACAACCCAGACCGCGCCCCGGACGGGAATGCGGTCCTTGCTCTGCATGTTCCAGCGCGCCGGGAACACCTCGTCGCCGATGTAGACGTAGTTCTTGTAGCGGAAGACGGCGTGGGCTCCTGCGAGCCAGCCGTCGCCGTAGAGCTCGTGGTAGTTGAAACGGAGCTGGCTCACGAGCTCGGGTTTCTCCGGGCTTCCCCCCGCGAGCCCCGCTCCGACGTCGAGAATGACGAGCCCATCCCGCCAGTACGCCAGGTAGGCGAGTCCGTCCTTCACGTAGACGTCGTGGAGGTAGCGGCCGGCGGCGAAGGGCGACCGGCCCTCCCCCTTGGGCTCGATGGTCCGCGCCTCCGGATTCGGGACCTCCCACCGCGCGACCTGGCGCGGTCCGCGGGGATCGCGGAAGTCGATGATCCTCATCGACCCCGTGGCGTCGTCCGTCAGATAGACGTAGTGGTCGTCGATGAAGGCGCTATGGACGCCGCCGCTCACCGTCTCCGTGAACTCGGAGAGGACGCGGGGCTTCGATGGGTCTTCGGTGTCGAGAAACACGATTCCGTTCTTGCGGTTCGAAGCTCCTTCGCGAGTCATCACCCCGACCCGTCCCGAGGGGCCCACGCTCACATCGTTGATGATGCGGGCGTCCACTTCGAGCGTGTGGACCTGCTTCGGATTCGCGGGGTCTCTGATGTCGAAGACCCGAAGCTCGTCGTCGATGGAAGACAGATAAGCGTAGTCGCCGAAGATCCACTGCTCCGCCGCCTGGAGATCGGTGAACGCCGCCCGTCCCACGACCTCGATCTCGCGCTCGGCGTTTCTCGGCTCGATCCGGATCGATGCCGAAGCCATCCGATCGCCGCTCGAGGCCACGACGGTGTAGGCGCCCGGCCGCTCGGCGACGAATCCGCCGTCGGGGTCGATGCTCGCGCCCGAGCCCGTGACCGAGAAGCGCAGGCTCGGGTTCGAGAGGGCCTCGCCGCGGGAGCTCGTCACGATCGCCTTGAAGCGGACGACGTCTCCGGTGCGCGCGGTTTTGCCCTCGTGCTTGATCGAAACACGCGCCGCCGGGTTCGGAATGACGTCGACTTCCAGCTTCCCGCTCGAACCTTCGGCGACGGCACGAAAGACTGCGCGGCCAGGAGCGAGACCCAGGGCGAATCCCGCCTCATCCACCGAAGCGATGGCCGGCGTTTCCGACGTCCATGCCCACTCGACACGCTCGCGGGGGACACCCCGCGCGGTGAAAGCCCGCGCTTCCAGCCGCAGATCTCCACCGACGACGAGAAAAGTATCGGGCTTCCGAACTTCGACTCTCGCTGCGCGCGGGGCCTTCACCGTGACTTCGGCGAACCCGGTCTTCCCTCCGATAACGGCTCCGACTCGGACTTTCCCCGCGTCGTGAAAGACGACGGAGCCGTCGTTATCGGCCGATCCCACGTCGAAGGGCGCCGCGAACCAGGAGGCTACGGGCTCCTCGAGAGCATTCCCCGACAGGTCCTTGGCCACGGCACGGAACCGCAGAGTCCCCCCCACCTCGGCCTCGGCGGACGCTGGGGTCACTTCGACCGTTTCCGCGGCGCTCTTGGGCTCCTCTTTTTTTGACGCGTCTTGCTGGGCTCCGGTGATTAACGCCGTGAGAAGAAGGGACATGGCAAACGTCATCGCGACAAACCTCCGGAGGCGGATTCTTTCATGGACGACCGGACAGAGCGGAAGCCGAGGTGGCCGCTCCCCGTGGAGTGCTCGCCTTTCCCTCGCGTGCCGATCATGTACCGCGTGCAGTACTGCTCCGTGCAGAGGAACGAACCCCCTCGATGGACGCGCTTTTTCTCCGTGGGCTCCGCTGGATCGAAGGGCTTGTCCGGTCCTTCCGGGTTTTTCGCTACCCCGCCGGTTGCTGCCAGTTGAGAGTACGTGTCGTGCCGATACCAATCGCTCACCCACTCCCAGACGTTTCCCGACATGTCGTAGAGGCCGTAACCGTTCGGGGAGAACTGCGCGACCGGCGCTGCGCCCTGAAATCCATCGGTAGCGTGGTCCGTGTGCGGAAAGTTTCCTTGATGGGTGTTCGCCATGAAGCGGCCGTCCGGGTTCAACTCGTCGCCCCAGGCGTAGACTTGCCCTCTCAGACCGCCGCGAGCCGCGAACTCCCACTCCGCCTCGGTGGGAAGACGCTTCCCGGCCCAGGCGGCATAGGCGACGGCGTCCTCGTAGGCCACGTGTACTACGGGATACTTTTCGCGTCCCTTCAAATCGCTTTCGGGACCGTCCGGACGTCGCCAACTCGCGCCGGGGACGTAGCTCCACCATTGATAGAGGTTGTCGAGCGGCACCGGGTGACCGGGCGGAGTGAACACCACCGAGCCCGCGACAAGGTTCTCCTTCGGTGCTCCGGGAAAATCCTCGGCGCTCGGAGTCGTTTCGGCGACGGTCACGTAGCCCGTGGCCTCGACGAACTTCTCGAACTCCTCGTTCGTCACCTCGGTCGTGTCCATCCAGAAGCCGTCCACGTAGACGCGGTGGATGGGCCGGGCGTCGGCCATGGGCTCGTTGCCGCCGTGCTCGAGCCTCCGCGGATCCTCGGCCCCCATCGAGAACTCACCGCCGGAAATCCAGACCATGCCCTCGGGGGAGTCGCCGGAAGGGGGAGTCCTGTTCGCGATGGTGGGCTCGAATCCGGGAGCCGCCACGTTCTCCATGGGGGCGGGTGTCACCGATGCGCGCTTCCGTGCCGCCCAGAGGGCGAACCCGAGGATTCCGACGAGAGCGAAGAGGACGAACCGTCGCCGCGAGACGCCTTTCGCTTTCCCGTTCTTCACCGGTTTGATCTCTCGAGGCCGAAGACTGACACTGTAGCGCAAATTGGCCGAAGCCCGGGAGGAACGATGAAGCTCGCGTTGCCCTTTTCGATTTTGCTTCCGGCGATCCTGTTCGCCGGACCGAGCGTCTATCCCACCGGAACGACGATCTACGCACCCGACCGTTGCTGGTCCGGCTACACCATCTTTCAGACGGAAACCGGAGCCGGAGCCGTCCTCATCGACATGAACGGAAACGCGGTCCGGAACTGGGAGCACATCGTCGGCTATCCGGTGACCGTTCTTCCCGGCGGCTACGTCATGGGCGGCACCGTGGGTCGAGTGACGAAGGAGTACACGCACCACATCGGATCGGACGACCTGGTCCAAGAAGACTGGGAGGGCAACGTCGTCTGGAGCTTCGGAAAGGCGGACGAGGTCGAAGTCGACGGGAAGCGGTCATGGTCCGCGAGGCAGAACCATGACTTCGCACGGGAAGGATCGCCCGTCGGCTACTACGTTCCCGGAATGCAGCCATTGGTCGATCGGGGGAACACCCTGATCCTCAGCCAGAGGAGCGGCACCTGGCCCGAAGTGACTCGAGACTACCTGCCGCGGGCGGCGCGCATCATCGAGGTGAGCTGGGACGGCGAGATCCTCTGGGACTGGATGCCGGCCGAGCATTTCGAAGAGTTCGGCCACAGCGAGGCGGCCAGGAACACCATCATGCGCGGGTGCAAGAACCAGCACTGCGTATTCCTGAACACCGTCTCCCGCCTCGGCCCCAACCGCTGGTACGACGCGGGCGACGAGCGATTTCATCCGGAGAACCTCATCAGCGACGACCGCGGCACCATCGTCTTCATCATCTCGAAGCGAACTGGCGCGATCGTCTGGAAAGTGGGACCGGAGTACACCGCGACGCCCGCTCTCCGCAAGCTGGGGCCGATCATCGGTCCCCACCACGCCCATATGATCCCCAGAGGTCTCCCCGGCGAGGGGAACCTCCTGGTCTTTGACAACGGCGGCGCGGCGGGCTTCGGCCCTCCCAATCCCGGCTCTCCCACCGGCGAGTGGAACGCTCTTCGGGATCACTCTCGCGTCCTCGAGCTCGACCCGACGACGCTCGCGATCGTCTGGCAGCACACCGCTGCGGCGGCGGGATTCGTCCCCATCATGGAGGACTCCAAGTTCTTCAGCCACTACGCGAGCGGGGCCCAGCGCCTCCCCAATGGAAACACGCTGATCGCGGAAACCACCTACGGACGCATCACGGAGGTCACGCGCGAGAACGAGATCGTCTGGGAGTACATAAGCCCCTACAGCGTGAGCGAGAAGGTGCACTCGAGCCGCATGTTTCGCGCGTACCGCGTTCCCTACGAGTGGATCCCGCAGCTCGAAAAGCCCGAGGAGAGGGCGGTGGTTCCTCCGAACAACGCGGACTTCAAGGTGCGCCCGGTCGGCAATTGACCTCGTCCCGGCGCTCGATTCGCCACGGTTGGGGACGGGAAGATTGGCCACAGAGACACAGCGCGGCGGAGCCGCAACCAAAACATTCACCACAGAGTTCACAGAGGAGTACAGAGACTCAGAGAGATTCGGTGTCAATCTTCCTTCTTGGAAGTAAT
>Ga0184637_10001477_pt1 | contig 15860 bp, 13 predicted proteins | sample PLM3_127_b2_FD_133143 | JGI IMG/M metagenome (GOLD analysis project Ga0184637, IMG submission 133143) | Groundwater sediment microbial communities from an aquifer in East River, Colorado, USA - PLM3_127_b2 | ecosystem: Environmental > Terrestrial > Soil > Riparian zone | place: USA: East River...
CGAGGCTTCCGATCGACGGGACCGGTCCCAACCCGCTCACGGTCTTCGAGGGCACCGTGACCTCGGCGACGGTCGACACGCTCACCGACGCGAGCGGCCCCTTCGCGGGCGACCTGTCCCCGGAGCCTGTCAACTTCGCCTACGACAACCCCGGCAACCCCGGCTCGGAGTTCATCGTGAAGATCGTCGGGGGAGCCGGCGTGGGGCAGACGCGGCGCATCGCGGGCAACGGCGCGGACACGCTCACGCTCGAAGAGGAGTGGGGCGTCGCGCCCGCGCCCGGAGACCGGTACGAGGTGATCGAGACCATCGCCATGCCGGAGGCGATCAACCCGCTCGAGGGCTACACCGCCAACTGGAACGGCAAGGCGAGCGTCGCCACGACCCCTCCGACGGGGCGTGAGTTCCGCCACATCTTCATCCTGGAGCGGCTCGGCCTCGCGATCGACGCCGACCGCCAATTCAGCCGCCAGCTCAACAAGGACGTGGCCGGGATCAACCCCGAGAAGAACGGGCGGTACCTGCTGCCGCGGCTGCGCGACGCCGTGGACGCGCTGGGCGACCAGGGCGACGTGCGCGTGATCCCGACGCTCGAGGCCCTGGAGGCGGCGAGCGCCTTCCCGATCGACGAGCGCCGCTTCCTCGACCCGGTGACCGCGACCCTGGAGACCCAGGAGCCGGTCTTCCTGCAGGCCTGGGCCGACCAGATGGCCAGCGAGATCTTCGGCGACGAGCTGGCCGGGACCGGCGTCTCACTCCCGGGCGGGAGCCGCGGGCGTCGCGAGCACGTGACCCACGCGATCGACTCCACGCTCGGCGACGTGCCCGGGAGCCTGTCGCTCTCGCGGGACTATCTGAACGGTGCCGCTCCCTTCCAGGTGCTAATCGACGAGTTCATCGACACGCTCGACGCGCTGGGCGGCATTCCGGCTCCGGTCGCACGCGGCATCAACACCTACGTGCACCCCTTCGGCATCCCGTTTCCGACCACCACCGCGGGCAACCGCGGGACCTACCAGCAGATCGTGCAGGTGAAGGGGCACGGAGAGTGCGGCGGCTCACGGGGGGAGATGATCTTCCCGCTCGGGCAGAGCGGCTTCATCCCCTTCGCGGGACCCTTCGTCGGCGGCCCGCCCGGCCCGAACACGAAGACGCTGCACCCGATCTGGGCGGACTGGCGGCACGTCCCGATGCTCTTGGCCGGCGCGGGCCTGGCCGTGAACGACGGGGACGGCGACGGCAACGGCATCCTCGACGCGTGGGAGTGCTGGCACTTCGACAGGGTGGGGGTGGCGGCGACGAGCCAGCAGAACGGTCCCGGCGATCCGGACGGAGACCGGCTGTCGAACCTCGAGGAGTGGACGGCCGGGAGCGACCCCAACGATTCGGATACCGACGACGACGGCGGGCTCGACGGCTTCGACGCGGCGCCCCAGGACCGGCAGGTCACGACGGCGCGGGTGCCCACCGTGGAGGCGACGTCGGACCGCGGGCGGGGTGATGGCTCCGGGACGGGGAAGGACAAGTAAGGCGATCCCGCCTTCCCATCCCTCTTGGATGGGACCGTGAGGGATCGTGTCGGGGTGGTGCAGCTTCTCGCGAGCGCGGGAGCGCTCGTGGCGCTGGCCGCCCCCGCACGCGCGGTCGCGCCGGGGGAGATCGTCGTCGCGGACTTCCCGGCGGCGCCCCAGCCGAGCGCCTTGGTGCGTTTCGACGCTGCCGGGAACTCCCTCGGGAGCTTCGCCGGGGCGGCCCAGGGGATCGTGGCTCCCCGCGACCTCGCCTTCGACGCCGCCGGCAACCTCTACGTGGCGGACAACGCCGCGGTGCTCGTGTTCGACGCAAACGGCAATGTGCTGCCATCCCTCAGCCAGGGCCTCGCCACGGCGCTGGCGGTCGCCTTCGACGCGTCGGGGAGTCTCTTTGTCTCCAACCGGATCGGCAGTGGAGCCAGCGAGATCCTGAGGTACGCGCCGGGCGGCGCCCTGCTCCAGACCTGGGCGATCCCGGAGTTCGACAACGGAGGTCCGAGGCCCTTCGCCCGCGAGATGGCCTTCGGGCCGGACGGGCTTCTCTACCTGGCCCTGCGCGGAAGCAACACGTCGAGCAACGACAACCTGGTCGCGACGCTCGACCCCGGGAGCGGGGCGTTCGCCGCCTTCGCGGACGCTGCCGATCAGGTGACGCAGCCGATCGGGCTCGCCTTCGAGCCCGCTGGAACGCTGCTGGTGGTGAACGACACCGGGACCCAGTCGACGCGCTCGAGCCGGATCGTGCGGCTCTCCGCGTCCGGGACCTTCCTCGCCGAGTTCTGGAGCCAGGACCCAGTCCGCGATCTCGTCTTCGACGGCTTCGGCCAGCTGCACGGAGCCGATCGCAACGGCCGCGTGATCCTCTGGAACCCGGACGGCAGCTTCAAGAAGGTCTACGGCAGCGCGAGCCTGCTCGAGCCGATCAGCGTCGCGCTGATCCCGGCTCCTGCTCCCTATTGCCCGAACGAGATCGTCGAGGCCGGGGAGGGCTGCGACGACGGCAACGCCGCTCCTTGCGACGGCTGCTCGGCCGCCTGCGGGGTCGAGTTCGGGTGCGGCGACGGCAGCGCCTGCGGCGCCGAGGAGTGTGACGACGCCAACGGCAGTGCCTGCGACGGCTGCTCCACCGCCTGCCTCCTCGAGGTCTGTGGCGACGGGGTTCTGTGCGCGTCACTCGGCGAGCACTGCGACGACGCGAACGCCGATCCCTGCGATGGCTGCTCGCCCTCGTGCGGGATCGAGGGATGCGGCAACGGGGTGCTCGACTGCCAGGAGGAGTGCGACGACGCGAACCCGACCGCCTGCGACGGCTGCTCAGGCTGCCGCATCGACGAGCTCGCCTACCGTGACGATTTCGAAAGCGGACCGAACGGCTGGATGTCGACGGGTCTGTGGAGCCAGGACACGTTCCGCTCGGTCAGCCCCACCCACGCCTGGTACTACGGCCAGACTGCGCTCCGCAACTACCAGACGGTGTTTCCGGCGACCAACTCGGGCACGCTCACCTCGCCCGCGATCGACCTGGATGGGATCTCCGGAGTGGAGCTCTCCCTCAGCTACTTCCTCGAGACCGAGGATCGACTGGGCGTCGACGTCGCCACGGTCGAGGTCTCCCGGGACGGCTTCGCCTCGGACCGGACGGTGCTCGAGCCGGAGCTCCCGGATCAGGCGGGCTTCGTGGAGCGCCGCTACGACCTCTCCGCCTTCGCGGGCGACGTCATCCAGCTGCGCTTCGGCTTCGACACCGTCGACGAGGACGCGAACCACTTCGAGGGCTTCTACGTCGACGACGCCGCGCTCCTCGCCCCCGCGGCTCCGGTCTGCGGCAACGGCATCGCCGCGGCGACCTGCGGCGAGAGCTGCGACGACGGCAACCTGCAGGGGGGTGACGGCTGCTCGATCGCGTGCGAGCTGGAAGGCGTGACCGACCAGCGCAGCTTCGCGGGCACCGCGCAGGGCGGTACGATCGAGATCACGCTCGGCGGTGTTCCGCTGAGCGTGCCGACGAGTCCGGGAGAGTCGGGAGCGGAGGTGGCGGCAGCCGTGGCCGCGGCGATCAACGCGAATAGCGCGCTGGAGGCGCTCGGCGTCTCCGCAGCCGCGAGCCTCGAGACGCTCTTCGTGATCGGAGGAACGATCGACGCGATCGCGAGCACCGACCCGGGCATCGCGATCGCGGCACCCACCGCGGTTCCCGCGCTGGGCTCCGGCGGGCGCGCCGCCCTGGCGCTCCTGCTGGTGGCGGCCGTGCTGCTGCTGCTGCCGCGATCGAAGCCGAAGGGATCGTGTCGCCATCCTCGTCGATGATCTTGACCCGGATCAGCGGCGCCGGGGAGCCCGAGGAGGCGTGTGACAACGAGTCCGCGCCCGACGCGGCAAACGTGTGCGCAGCCCACGCCGCCGCCGGCGTAAGACCGCTGCTCGTGGATCTCGAGAGCGCAGACGCCTTCGAACTCGACGCGCGCCTGCGCCGCGCAGCAGCGACTCGACGCCGAGCTCGCGCCGCTCCTCGCGGTCGTTTTCCTCGAGCGGCTCGGTCTCTCGTCGCGAAAGGCCTGCTACCACGTACCCACTACGGGGGGACTTGACGTAAGAATACTTCTCGGACGTTCTGAGGATCCAGTCTAAACTAAGCCTAAACTACCTATGCTCGCGCTCCACGACGGAGCTCTTCTTGAGCACTTCGATGTCTCCTGAACAGGTCGCTACGAAGTGCGCATCACGTGAGATCCGCCGTCAACCGCCGAGCTGCTCCAGCAGCGCCTTCGCCTCGATCACGACGCCGGTGCCGTGGCCCTCGGTGAACCAGTCGTAGAGAGGTGCGAGGAGCACGCGGGCCTCGGCGCTGCGGCCCTGGCTGTGCCAGAGTCGCGCGAGGCTGGTCGCGGCGCGGAGTTCCAGGGCGCGCGAGCCCTGGGCGCGCCGTCGCGAGTGCCTGCTAGTCTCCGCCGGATGGCGCTCCCCCCCGTGAGCTTCACCCTCGAGTATCCGTACACTCGCACCGTCGGCCCGGTGGTCGGGCCGTTCCTCACCGGCCTGCGCGACGGCCGCCTGTTCGGGATCCGCTGCCGCGGGAGGGTGATCTGCCCGCCGATCGAGTTCGATCCCGAGACCGGCGAGACGCTGGCCCACGACTTCGTGGAGGTCGGGCCCGGTGGTCGCGTCGAGAGCTGGAGCTGGATCGCCGAGCCGACCCGCAAGCACCCGTTCCAGCGGCCGTTCGCGTTCGCGCTGATCCGACTCGAAGGCGCCGACACCGCCCTGGTTCACGCCGTCACCGCGGCGGGCCCCGAGGCGATGGCGGTGGGCATGCGCGTGCGCGCCCAGTACCGCGCGGAGCGCACGAGCGCGATCACCGACGTCTATTTCGTGCCCGAGGCCCTTGCCGTCGACAGCTACGTGCCGCCGGGCAAGGGTGAGGTCGGCATCACCGACCACCTGATCTCTCTGGTCTACGACGAGCCGCTGACCGCCGCGCGCGAGCGCTATGCGCAGGGCCTCCTCGCGGGCCGCTTCATCGGCCAGAAGAGCCCGAAGAGCGGACAGGTGTTCATCCCGAGCGCCGGCTACGACCCGCTCTCGCGCGTGCTGATGACCCTGGCCGACGACGTCGAGCTGCCGCCGACGGGAACCGTGGTGGGCTTCACGGTGATCACGCCGGTTCAGTACTACGGGCAGAAGGAGACCGAGCCGTACATCCGCGCGTCGATCCTGCTCGACGGAGCAGACACTCCGCTCGGCCAGCAGGACATCCGCGACATCCCCGCTGCCGAGTTCCGCGTCGGGCTGCGGGTGCGGGCCGCGTTCCGCGAGCCCGCGAGCCGCAGCGTGGACGACTTCACCAACCGCTGGGCCGGAACCGGGAACTGCATCGAGCGTTGGGTGCCGACCGGAGAGCCCGACGTGCCGTTCGAGCAGGTGGAAGGACGGATGTTCTGATGGAAGACATCGCGATCGTCGCGTTCGCGCAGACGCCGTCGTACCGCCGCTACCCCGACAGCGAGCCCGCGCTGCTGATGGGGCTGGTGAACGCGATCCTCGCTGAGACCGGGCTCGAGCGCCGCGAGATCGACTTCACGATCGCCGGCAGCTGCGACTACCTTTCGGGCATGCCGTTCGCGTTCATCAGCAACGTGGACGCGTTCGGCGCGTGGCCACCGGTCTACGAGTCGCACGTCGAGATGGATGGCGCGTTCGCATTGTTCGAAGGCTTCGTGCGGATGCAGGTGGGCGACATCGACACGTGTCTGGTCGCCGGCTCGGGCAAGTCGTCGCCGGGGCGACCGCGCGAGATCTTTCCGCTGCAGGGCGACCCCTACTACCACGCGCCGCTCGGCCTCGACCCGGTGTCGATGGCCGGCATCCAGGCCCAGTGCCTGCTCACGGCCGGGAAGGCCTGCGAGCGCGACTTCGCGGAGGTCGTCTCGCGCAGCCGCCGCGACGGGCAGAGCAACCCGTACGCCCAGGTCACTGCGGACGTCTCGCCCGACGAGCTGTTGAAGGAGCCGTACTTCGCGTCGCCGCTGCGTAAGCACGATCTGCCGCCGATCTCCGATGGCGCCGCGATGGTGCTGCTCGCGCGGGGCGAGCGGGCGCGCGCGCTCACCCGCACACCGGTCTGGATCCGCGGCATCGACCACCGCATCGAGAGCCACCACCCCGGGCTACGCGATCTCACCACCCTGCCGGGTCTAGAGATCGCCGCGAAGAGGCTCGCGATCCACGCCGCTCCGATCGACACGGCGGAGCTGTGCGTGCGCTACAGCCCCGAGGAGATCGTGCTGCGTGAGGCGCTCGGTCTCGACCAGGGCACGCGCATCAACCCGTCGGGCGGGCCGCTGTGCGGGCACCCGGTGATGGCGACCGGGCTCACGCGCGTGGTCGAGGCGGCGCGGCGGATCGCCCGCGGCGACGCGCGCCGAGCGATCGCGCATGCGGCGAGCGGCGCCGCGCTACAGCAGAACCTGCTCTGCGTGCTGGAAGGAGGTGCGTGATGGAGCGCTGCGCCGTCGTCGGCATCGGGCAGAGCAAGTACAGCAAGCGCCGCGCGGATCTGTCGATCGACGGCCTGGTGCGCGAGGCCGCGCTGCGCGCGCTCGAAGACGCGGAGCTGCGCTTCGCGGACATCGACGCGATCGTGATCGGCAAGGCGCCCGACGCGCTCGAAGGCGTGATCATGCCCGAGCTGTCGCTGGCGGACGCGCTCGGCGCAGTCGGCAAGCCGATCCACCGCGTGCACACCGCCGGATCGGTGGGCGCGTCCACCGCGATCTCCGCGTGCACGCTGATCGAGAGCGGTATGTTCCAGCGCGTGCTCACCGTCTGCTACGAGAAGCAGAGCGACGGCAACGCGACCTGGGCGCTCGGCGGCGGGCGCAGCGGCAGCCAGGGCGCCGGCGGATCGTTCGCGCCGTGGATCCGCAAGTACATCACGAAGAGCGGCGCGCCCGAGCACATCGGCTGGAAGGTCGCGGTGAAGGACCGTCTCAATGCGCTCAAGAACCCGTACGCGCATCTGCACCTGCCCGACATCAGCATCGAGAAGGTCCGCGAGAGCCCGATGCTATGGGACCCGCTGCACTTCCTCGAGTCGTGCCCGTCATCGGACGGCGCGGCGGCGATGGTGCTGACCAACACCGCCGGCGCCGCGCGCGCGCCGCGCCGCCCCGCGTGGGTGATCGCGCACGCCAAGCGCACCGAGACGATCCAGTTCCCGGGCCGCGACCCGGTGCGGCCCGCGGCCGGCGTCGAGTGCGCGAAGGCCCTGTACAAGAAGGCGGGTATCACCGACCCGCGCCGTCAGATCGACTGCGCCGAGCTGTACGTGCCGTTCAGCTGGTACGAGCCGATGTGGCTCGAGGGCCACCTGATCTGCGACGAAGGCCAAGGCTGGAAGATGACCGACTCGGGCGCCACCGAGCTCGGCGGCGACTTCCCGGTGAACATGTCGGGCGGCGTGCTGTCGTCGAACCCGATCGGCGCGTCGGGCATGATCCGCTGCCTCGAGGCGGCCAGCCAGGTGCGCGGCACCGCCGGCGACTACCAGGTGGAGGGCGCCCGCATCGCACTCGGCCACGCGTACGGCGGCGGCGCCAACTACTTCGCGATGTGGATCGTCAGCTCGGAGCCGGCGCCGAGCTTCCACTGATGCTCGAACTCGGCTCGCTGGAGCTCGGCAGAGTGCCGCGGATCGCGGTCCCGTTCTCCGACGCGGCGCAGGAGTTGGCGATCTCGGATGCCGCCCGGAACGGTCTCGATATCGCCGAGATCCGGGTCGACAAGTTCTCCCAGGTCGGTGCTCGCTACGTCCGATCCGTGCTCCCTCGATTTCGGCACCTTCCGACGATCGCGACGGTTCGCGCGCAGCGCGAGGGCGGGTCCTGGGAAGGGACCGAGGCGGATCGTCTCTCCCTCTACCTGGACATCCTCCCCGACGTGGACGCCGTCGACGTGGAGCTCGCAGCTTCGGAAGTGCTTCCGGTCGTCGCCAACGCGGTTCGGAGCAGCCAGAAGCTGCTGATCGTCTCCTACCACGATTTCGTCGGTACGCCCGACACCGCCAGGCTCGGGCAGATCGCCAACGACGCGGTCGCGGCTGGCGCGGACATCGTGAAGATCGCTGCGCTTCCGGCGAATCGCGCTGATCTCCATGCGCTCGCTGCGTTCTGCTGCAACCACGCCGACAAGCATCTGATCGTGATCGGCATGGGTGGATGTGGACTCCCCACTCGATTGCTCTGGCCGGCGCTCGGATCGCTCGTCACGTTCGCGTCGATCGGGGAGCCGATGGCGCCCGGCCAGCTTCCCTTCGAGGAGATGTTCGGGCTGATGCGCAAGCTCTATCCAGAGTTCGATGACGAGAAGCGAAGCCGCACGGGACGTTAGTTTAACCGCCTCACGGGCGGCGCCGTCCAACCGCCGTCGAGAGCCTCGGGCCGCGGCCAGTAGAGGCGCAGGTTCATCGTAAAGGAGCCGGCGGCGGGCGCCGGCAGCCAGTTGCGCTCGCGATCCATGCCGGGCGAGTCGCGCTGGATGTAGAGATCGAGGGAGCCGTCGGCGTTGAAGTTCAGCGGGTCGCGATCGCCGACCGCGAAGCGGTCGATCGGGTTGGCCGTGAGGAGCTGCTCGTCGTTGTACATCGTGAGCGACCAGAATGCGCGCGCGGGCGGCAGCTGACCCACGGCGAAGTGGATCGCGTACCTCGCGCCGCTGTCGAAGGGCTTTCCGTCCGTTTGCGCGCGCGCGGTGGGGTAGACGGAATCCTCGACGACGTTCGCGCCGAGCCCCATGTAGGCGACGAACGCGCGCTTGCGGTAGTCGGTCCCGTACGTGCCGATCGGAGTGCCCAGCATCCCCCAGCCATCGACGGTTTTCGCCGCGTGCGGAGCGAAGGCCTTGATCTTCGCGAGGGCGGCGGCGGGCGCGGCCTCGAGCGCCGCCTTCACCTCGGGCGAAGTCTTCGTCAGGTCGAAGGGGCGGCCCGGCACGAGACCGAGGCGCGCCATGCGCTGGAGCGCGGGCCCATCGTTCGGGTGCGGCGGGTTCGCGCGCGTGAGGTCGGCGAAGGTCGCGAAGAACTGCGCCGCGCTCACCCTCGCGACCTGCGCGACGGGCGCGCTCATGTCCAGCACGGCGTCGAACGTCCCCGGCGGAGGCGGCTCTTCGGGCTTACCCCATCGGCTGAGCGGGACGGCGCGCATGCCATCCTGAAAGGCGTGCACCGCCGCGTAGTCCCACTTCCCGTTCGTCTGGGTGCGGCCGAGGATCCAGCCGGTGGGCGTCGGGGCTTCGATGCGCGTCACGTCCGGCGGCAGCGCTCCGCTCCAGCCCGGGCCGGTGAGGGCATAGGTCTGGGAGCCGTTGCCGGAGGTGCGCGTGCCGGGCGAGGCAAACACGTCCGTCCACATGTCGAGCATCGGCAGCAGGTAGTAGCGGCCGCCGGAGTCGGGTAGGGCGATCACCAGCGGCTCCCGACTCACGTCGAACCAGAGCGGCGAGTAGAGCGTGTCCACATTGGGGCGCACCACGGCGGTGAAGGTCGCGTCGGGGAAGGCGCGCAGGTGGCCGAACTGATTCATCGGAGCGCGCATGCCCGGCGGCGCGCCCGCGCCCGCGTTCGTCGTCACGCGGCGCGTGATCTCCATCAGCACCAGAGGGTAGGCGTACAGGTACGCCTCCAGCGCGGCCTCGCGCGCCTCTTCCGCCGAGAAGGCGGGCGCCGCAGCGGAGGACGGCAGCGCGAGTCCCGTGGCAAGGGCGCAGACGAGCAGCGACGAGAAGCGGGTCTCCATCGAGAGTCCTCCGCTCGAACCCTAGGGCAGATTCTCGAGCGTTGCGTCGGCGGGGACGTCCTTCTCGACCCTTCCTCGGCGGTTCACGTCGCACGCACCCAGCGGATCTGCACCTCGCGCTTGCCCCACGCGCGCGCGGCCTTCACGTCCGTTCCCATGTAGATGTCGATGCGCCGGCTCCAGCGGCGCGGAAGGCGGTCGAGCACGGTGTAGTGCCCCGCGAGACCCTCGATCCGGACGCGCACCCCGCGCGAGAGGCCGAGCGCGAGCAGGTCGTGCGACACCGCGATCGTCTTCATGCCTGGCGCGAGCCGGTCGCCCCAGGCTGTCACCGTGCCATCGCCGGTGCCCTGACTCGGCAGCGAGTTGTACGCGGTAGCCATGACGAGCAGCTCCTCTTCCTCCGGCGCGACCGGAGCGGTCGCCGGCTCCGGTTCCGCCGGTGCCAGCGGGGGCTGTGGAACGGGCTTCGGCGCCGGTGCGCGAGGCGCTTCGCGCGGAGCCTCCGGCGGCGCGAGCCCGCCGCATCCGAGCGCGAACACCGCTGTCGCAACCATTCCCGTGAACGCGGTCTGCGTGCGGCCGATCATCGGGACCTCCGGGGGGAGGGCGGGCGCGATGGTACCCTCGCCGCGCATGCCCGACGATGACGGGCCGTTCGGCGACGATCCGGTCGAGATCCCGATCGAGGACTCGATCGATCTGCACTACTTCCCGCCCTCCGACGTCGGCGCGATCGTCGACGCCTACCTCGAGGCCGCCGCCGAGCGCGGCTTTCGCGAGGTGCGCATCATCCACGGGCGCGGCCGCGGCGTGCAGCGCCACCGCGTGCACCAACACCTCGCGCGGAACGCGTACGTGGAGCGCTTCGAAGATGCGCCCGGCGACCGCGGTGGCTGGGGCGCGACGCTCGTGTGGCTGCGCAGGTCGCGTTGAGACAGCTCTGAGGGACGAGCGGGCAGAAACGGGCCTGCGGAAGCGGAGCCGCCGCGTCCGCGCGACACAAGCCCTCTCAGGTTCCCGGAATCTCGTTGGGATCCAAGAGCCCCCGCTGCCTCCAGCCCTCGGTGAGGAGCCAGGAGTGAGGAGGCGATACGGCCGCGGCACCCGGCGGCGAAAGCCCGGGGGCCTCGACTACTGGAGATTTCCGCCGCGTCCACCCGTCGAACCAACGACCCGACGACGCCGGATCGATTCCGAGCGGGTGCGAGAGCTTCCGCCCGGCCTTGGCCGCGTGCCGGCGCGCGTTCAGCAGCACGTAGGCCAGCGCGTTCCGCACTTCGCGCGGGGTCTTCAGCACGCGCACGTGGTAGCGATCGGCCAGGACCGGTCCGGAACGCTCGAAGACGCGGTTCACGGCTCTGGCGAGCCGTGAACCGACGGCCTTCATCCCGCGCCCGAGCGCGTTTCGATCTGCTGCCTCCACGATCAGGTGCGCGTGATCGCCCTGGAGCGAGTAGTGCACCAGCCGGAATTCTCCCCGCTCGCAACCGCGCGCGAAGGTTCGCTCGACCTCGCGCACCAGACGTACGGTCCGCAGCGACGGAACGTCCTTGCGCACCTTGAGCGTGACGTGACAAGGGAGTCCCCTGCCGAACGGCGCGCGCGAGCGATGTCGCAGGCGCGGATTCGGCCCCGGCTTGCGCCCAGCCCGCGGTCGTCGTCCGCCCCAGCGCATGCGATCGAAGTCGAGCTGTTCGGGTTCTCGTCTCACGATCAACATGATAGGGGCTATCTTTGTATTAGTCAAGGGTACAATCCAGGCTCATAGCCGATCGCAGGAAACCGGCTCGATGCTTGCCACGCCGCTTCAGCCGGGGCTGGGAAGAAATCGGCGATGAGATCCGGCCCGTATCCTTCTGCGCGCCTGGAGAGGCATAATGTCGGGCGGAACGGCCAGCATGTATCTCGCTTCTACCGCGCGCGTGCTTCTGCTTGCAGGGATAGCCCTCTCTGCTTCGGCCTCCGGCCCGGAGGTTCCGACCTGTGACGGAATCGAGATGCTCACTTATACCCGAGCTCCGGACGGTCGCCTGAAACTGGCCGAGGCGAGCTGCCACACGGGCTCCGAGAGCTTCTTGCCGTGGATCGACTCGGGCATCGACGTGGCGTTGCCCGATGCCGCAAGCCCGAGAACGCCGCCAAGCGTCACTGAGTTCGAGAGCAAATCGATCAAGACTCTTGGCGTCGTGGATGAGGCCGAGATCCGCGAACCGCTCGTGATCCCTCCCTCACAGCCCTGATTCGCGAACAAGGCAGGTCGTCCGTCAGGTCGGCAACGCGCGCTCGAGCAATGCCGCGAAGTCGGTGCCGGCGGGCAGCGTGCCGAACAGGCGCCCGCCGTCCCCGAGCCGGGACGCGCAGAATGCGTCTGCGACTGGCGCAGGCGCCACGCGCAATAGCAGTGACGCCTGGAGGGCGACAGCCAGCCTCTCGACGACGCCGCGCGCGCGCGACTCGGCGTCGGCCGGATCGGCGAGGTCCGCGTCGATGCGCAGCAGCGCCGCGTCGAGCCGGCGATCGGCACCGCGCGCGAGGCCGATCTCGGCGCGCAGCGCCGGCAGCGTGTCCGGCTCGCGGACGATCGCGCGCAGCACGTCGAGGCAGATCACGTTGCCCGACCCCTCCCAGATCGCGTTGACCGGCGCCTCGCGGTACAGGCGCGCGAGGATCGCCTCCTCGACGTAGCCGTTGCCGCCGAGGCACTCCATCGCCTCGCCGATCGCGTGCGGCGCGCGCTTGCACACCCAGTACTTCGCCACCGCGGTCGCGATCCGTGCGAACGCGCGCTCGGCCGGGTCGTCCGCCGCGGCGTCGTACGCGCGGGCCAGGCGCAGCATCAGCGCGGTCGCGGCCTCGACCTCGAGCGTCAAGTCGGCGAGCACGTTGCGCATCAACGGCTGCAGCGCGAGCTGGCGGCCGAACACCGCGCGGTGGCGGGCGTGGTGCAGCGCCTGGGCGAGCGCCATCCGCATCAGGCCGGTGCTCCCGCTGACGCAGTCGAGCCGCGTGTGGTGGACCATCGCGAGGATCGTCCGCACGCCGCAGTCCTCGGCGCCGACGCGGCGCGCCCAGGTGCCGCGGTACTCGATCTCGCTCGATGCGTTCGAGCGGTTGCCCAGCTTGTCTTTCAGGCGCTGAATGTGGAACGAGTTGCGGCTGCCGTCGGGGCGCCAGCGCGGCACCAGGAAGCAGGTGGGCGGGGCGCCGTCGCGGGTCAGCGCGAGCGTCAGGAACGCGTCGCTCATCGGCGCCGAGCAGAACCACTTGTGGCCGACCAGCTCGAACGCGTCGCCGCCGATCGGATGCGCGCGCGTCGTGTTCGCGCGCACGTCGCTGCCGCCCTGCTTCTCGGTCATCGCCATTCCGATCGTCGCCGCGCTCTTCTCGCGCGCGGGGCGGCTCTGCGCGTCGTAGCGCGTCGCCAGCACGCGGGGCTCCCACTCGTCGGCCACCGCCTTCTCGGCGCGCAGCGTCGGCACGCACGCGAAGGTCATCGTGATCGGACACGCGTGGCCCGCCTCGACCTGATTGAGGATCGCGTGCATCGCGCTGCGCGCGACGTGCGCGCCGGGTCGCGGCTCGCGCCACGGCAGCGCGTGCACCGCGTGCTGCATCGCGAGTCCCATCAGCGCGTGCCACGCCGGATGGAACGCCACCTCGTCGATGCGGTGACCGAAGCGGTCGAACGCGGTCAGCTCGGGCGCGTGGCGGTTCGCGTCGCGCCCGAGCGCCAGCACTTCCGCGCTGCCCATCACCTCGGCGTACGCGCGCACGCGATCCGCCGCCCAGCCCGCCCCCTCGCGCGCGAGGCCCTCGCACAGCGCGCGGTCGGTGTCGAAGAGGTTCGTGTCCTCGAGCGGCGGGGCCTGATTCACGACGGTGTGGGTGGCACCGTGATCCATGCGGCTCCCTAACCGGGTGTATTTGCGGCGGCGGGTGTATTCGCGGCCGATGCGAAGCGCGACAGGCCGAGCTCGGCGCGCACGGCCACGCTCATCGCGGCCATTCCGGCATCGAGCGGGATGCCGGTGGCGTCGGCGATCCGGTCGACGACGTTGAACGCCCCGACCGTGGCACAGGTGTCGACGCGGGCTTCGTCGGTGAGTTTGCTGCGCAGCGCCGCGCGCTCGCGCACGAGCGCCGCGTCGTCGCCGCTCATCACCGCGTCGACGAACGCCACGAGCCGCACCCCATGGGCCACGCCGCCGTCGTCACCGGTCGGTCCGTTCACCGCCGACAGATCCACCGACACCCCCGAGAACGAGCCGCTCACCCGGAGCAACGAGGCGTGCGCCGTCGTTCAATAGAAGCATTCGTTGAGCGCCGACACGCGCGCCGCGACCAGCTCGATCTGCATCCGATCGATCGCGCGCCCTGCGGCCGGATTGCTCATGTCGGCCAGCGCGAGATAGTGCGAGCGTGTCATGTGCTGGAGCAAGCGCACGAACTCGGGAACCGACGAGAGCGCGCGGGCGATGTTCGGGATCATCGGCGAGGCGTCGTACAGGTCGGCCTCCGGCCCGCTCGCGTCCTCGGGCGCGAGGATCGGCACCCACGCGATGCCGGAGCGGAGCCCGGCCGGCCGGTGCCGCGACGGCGCGCCGGGCAGCGGCGGCGGCAGCGGAAACGGCGGCACCCCGAGCGCGCGGCAGAAGTAGTCGAGCCCGGCGAGCATCGTCACGACGCCGACCCCCTCGACGTAGGGCCCCTCGTCGAGACCCGACGCGAGCGTGCGCTCGAACCACGCGCGCGACAGGCGCCCGGAGTCGGTGCGCACGCGATGCGCCACCTCGACCACCGCGTCCGGGAGATCCCGTCCGGCGCGTGTGCGCTCGTGCGCGCCGCGCGGCTGCTCGGGCGACAGCGCGGCTTTGCGCTCGCGGCACAGCGCGCAGTGCGGCGCGTTCCGGCTCTCGGTGGCGATCGCGAGCCGCGCGGCAGAGGTGAACCAGCACCCGGGCCGGCGCAGCCCGTCGAGCAGCGTGCGGTGGGCGTCGCGGAGATCGTCGCGAACCGGGACACCGGCAGCAGAGTAATCGAGCGCGAGATCGCCCGCGGAGCTCACCACGGCAGTGTCGGCCGGCGTCGGGGGCGGCGTCAAGGCGGCGATGCCGGCCCGTGGACCGCGCTCGAGGCGCGCGGGCCGCGAGCCGCTACTCTGCGGATGATGGGGCGGTGGCGATCGATCGGAGGCGGTCTCGGCGCGGCGCTGTGCATCGGCGCCGCGTGCAGCGGGGGCGACGGAAGCAGCGGCGTCGCCTTTCCGGCGCTCACCCTCGTTCCGGCGTTCGGCGGCCGCGCGTTCGCGAATCCGGTGAAGCTAATCCAGCACCCCACGAACGATGATCGCTGGTACGTGGTGCAGCAGCGCGGCCTCGTCCGAACCTTCCTTGCTTCGGATGGCACCGGCGCCGTCACGACCGCGGCCGACGTTCCCGTCGACGCGGGTGTGAATCTCGGCACCGGCAACGAGCAGGGTCTGCTCAGCATGGCCTTCGATCCCAACTTTGCGACGTCGCGCGAAATATATCTGACCTACACCGACGAGACTGCGCAGGACTCGGTGCTCGCGCGCTGGGTGGCTGGCACCAACGAGGGGCTGACCTTCGTGCCGGACGTCGCGCCGATCGTGCTGTCGATCGACCACCCACTGGAGAACCACAACGGAGGCGACCTCGCGTTCGGCCCCGACGACTTCCTCTACTACAGCATGGGCGACGGCGGGGGCGGTGACGACCCGGTCGACAACGGGCAGAATACGGCGACGCTGCTCGGCAAGATTCTGCGCCTGGACGTGAACGCGGTGCCTCCGCCGGGAGAGGCCTACGCGATTCCCGCCACCAATCCGTTCGCTGGGAATCTGCACTGCGACGGCGGATCGGGCACGTCGCCCTGCCCGGAGATCTTCGCGTTCGGGCTGCGCAATCCGTGGCGCATGAACTTCGATCCGTTCAACGGCCGGCTCTACGCCGGCGACGTCGGTCAGGGCGCCCAGGAGGAGATCGACCTGATCGTCAGCGGTGGCAACTACGGC
>Ga0184637_10001478_pt1 | contig 15855 bp, 13 predicted proteins | sample PLM3_127_b2_FD_133143 | JGI IMG/M metagenome (GOLD analysis project Ga0184637, IMG submission 133143) | Groundwater sediment microbial communities from an aquifer in East River, Colorado, USA - PLM3_127_b2 | ecosystem: Environmental > Terrestrial > Soil > Riparian zone | place: USA: East River...
CGGCTGCTCGAGCACTGGCGCCACCACCCGTTCAGCAGCATCCGCCCGTTCTTCTGCCAGGTCGAAGCGGTCGCGACGGTCATCTGGCTCAGCGAAGTGGCGCCGAAGCTCGGTAAGGAAGGGCGGAGGTTCCTCGATCACCTCAGCACTGCGAACGAGCAAGCGAATCCGGGTCTGGCGAGGCTGGCCCTCAAGCTCGCCACGGGCGCGGGCAAGACCACGGTGATGGCGATGCTGATCGCCTGGCAGACGGTCAACGCCGTTCGGCGGCCGAGCAGCAAGAGCTTCACGCGCGGCTTCCTGGTCGTGACCCCGGGCATTACGATCCGCGACCGGCTGCGCGTGCTCGAGCCGAACGATCCCGACAGCTACTACCGCAGCCGCGAGCTCGTTCCGAACGACATGCTCGCGGACATCGATCGCGCAAAGATCGTCATCACGAACTACCACGCCTTCAAACTTCGCGAGACGCTCGAGCTCTCGAAGGGCGGGCGTTCGTTGCTACAGGGGCGAGGCCCATTTCTCCAGACGCTCGAGACCGAGGGCCAGATGCTCCAACGCGTCATGCCAGAGCTGATGGGCATGAAGAACGTCATCGCGCTGAACGACGAGGCCCACCATTGCTACCGCGAGAAGCCGGGCGACGAGGACGAGGGTGAGCTGAAAGGAGACGATCGAAAGGAGGCGGAGAGAAACCGGGAAGCCGCCCGGCTCTGGATCTCCGGGCTCGAGATCGTTGCGCGAAAGCTCGGCCTCCAGCGCGCGATCGATCTATCGGCGACGCCGTTCTTCCTGCGCGGCTCCGGCTACGCCGAAGGCACGCTCTTTCCGTGGACCGTGAGCGACTTCGGGCTGATGGACGCGATCGAGTGCGGCATCGTGAAGCTCCCGCGCGTCCCCGTGGCCGACAACATCCCGGGCGGCGATATGCCGAAGTTCCGGAACCTGTGGGAACACATCCGCGCGAAGATGCCCAGGAAGGGCCGCGGCAAAGCCGGGAAGCAAGGGCTCGATCCGCTGAGCCTCCCGGTCGAGCTGCAGACGGCGCTCGAAGCGCTGTACGGGCACTACGCGAAGACCTTCGAGCTATGGCAGCAAGCGGGCATCGACGTACCCCCGTGCTTCATCGTCGTCTGCAACAACACATCGACCTCGAAGCTCGTCTACGACTACATCTCCGGATTCCAGCGTGAGAACGAGGACGGCTCGACGACGCTGGAGAACGGGCGCCTCGCGCTGTTCCGCAACTTCGACGAGCACGGCAACCCGCTCGCCCGGCCGCGCACGCTGCTGATCGACAGCGAGCAGCTCGAGTCGGGGGAACCGCTCGACCCGAACTTCCACAAGATGGCCGCGGACGAGATTGATCGCTTCCGCCGTGAGATCATCGAACGCACTGGCGACCGCCGCCAGGCCGAGAACATCTCCGACGAGGAGATGCTGCGCGAGGTGATGAACACCGTCGGCAAGCAGGGCCGCCTCGGCGGAACGACCCGCTGCGTCGTCTCCGTCGCGATGCTGACGGAAGGCTGGGACGCCAACACGGTGACGCACGTGCTCGGCGTGCGCGCGTTCGGCACGCAGCTCCTGTGCGAGCAGGTGATCGGCCGCGCGCTGCGCCGACAGTCGTATGACTTGAACGAAGAGAACCTCTTCAACGTCGAGTACGCCGACGTGCTCGGCATTCCGTTCGACTTCACGGCCAAGCCGGTCGTGGCCCCTCCTCAGCCGCCGCGCGAGACGGTCCAGGTGAAGGCGATCACGCCGGAGCGCGACGCGTGCGAGATCCGCTTTCCGCGCGTCGCGGGCTACCGCGTCGAGCTTCCCGAGGAGCGCCTCGAGGCTGAGTTCAACGACGACTCGACGCTCGAGCTTACGCCGGACCTCGTGGGCCCGTCGATCACGCGCAACGAGGGCATCATCGGCGAGGGGGTCGACCTGACGCTCGTCCACACCGGCGACCTGCGCCGCTCGACGCTGCTCTTCCACCTCACGCAGCGGCTGCTCTACACGAAGTGGCGCGACCCCGGCGACGACCCCAAGCTCCACCTGTTCGGGCAGCTCAAGCGCATCACGCGCCAATGGCTCGACAACCACTTGATTTGCAAGGGCAGCACCTACCCCGCCCAGTTGATGTATCTCTCGCTGGCCGACATGGCCTGCGAGCGGATCACGGCCGCGATTACGCGCAAGCACGCGGGCGAGCGGCCGATCAAGGCCGTGCTCGACCCCTACAACTCCACCGGCTCGACGCTCCACGTGAGCTTCACCACGTCGAAGAAGACCCGCTGGCAGACGGATCCGCGCCGCTGCCACGTCAATTGGGTGGTTACCGACAGCGACTGGGAGGCGGAGTTCTGCCGCGTCGCCGAGGCGCACCCGCGCGTGCGCGCGTATGTGAAGAACCACAACCTCGGGTTCGAGGTGCCCTACCGCTACGCCTCCGAGGCGCGCCGCTACCGTCCCGATTTCATCGTGAAGGTCGACGACGGTCGCGGCGACAAGGATCTCCTGCACCTCGTCGTCGAGATCAAAGGCTACCGACGCGAGGACGCCAAGGAGAAGAAAGAGACCATGGACACCTACTGGGTGCCGGGCGTGAACCACCTGAAGAGCTACGGGCGCTGGGCGTTCGCCGAGCTCACCGAGGTCTACCAGATCGAGGCCGACTTCACGGCGAAGATCGAGGCCGAGTTCGGGAAGATGATCGAACGGGTCGCTGCGGCGGGGGCGTGAGGCGCAGGCGATGGCCAAGAAGAAGACCACGAAGAAGGGGCGCAAGCAGCTCGCGACGCTCACGCACGACGAGGCGTCGCGCAAGAACATCCCGACGGCAGAGTATCAGTCGGTGCTCGACAAGAGCGAGCGCAGCCCGATCCAGGTCGCCTACCAGCGCCGCAACCGCGACCTCGACCCGCAGCTCGTCTGGCGCGGTAAGGACGAGCAGGACGGGTCCGACCTCGTCGTCCAGGCCCCGCCGCTCTTCATCCAGGAAAAGGTTCACCCGAAGGTCTTGATCGACGACCTGCTGCGCCGCAGCGCACGAGCCGATGCAGCCGCGCCGGGCGCGCAGATCGACCTGTTCGCCGACTTCAACGGCCTGCCGAGCGAGGGCGCCAAGACCGAGTTCTACCAGCACGACGCGAACTGGTCGAACCGGATGATCCTCGGCGACAGCCTCCAGGTGATGGCCTCGCTCGCCAAGCGCGAGGGCCTGCGCGGCAAGGTGCAGTGCATCTACATCGACCCGCCGTACGGCATCAAGTTCAACTCGAACTTCCAGTGGTCGACGACCAGCCGCGACGTGCGCGATGGCAACCCCGAGCACATCACGCGCGAGCCTGAACAGGTGAAGGCGTTTCGCGACACCTGGCGCGACGGGATCCATTCATATCTAACTTATCTGCGCGATCGCCTCACCGCGGCGCGAGATCTGCTGGCGGATTCGGGATCGATCTTCGTTCAAATCGGTGATGAGAACGTGCATCGAGTGCGCGCGTTGATGGAAGACACGTTCGGCTCCAATAACTTCGTAAGCCAGATCGTGTTCCGGAAGACAACCGGAAAAGCAAGCAGCGCGCTGGATAACACCTGCGACTACGTGTTGTGGTTCTCAGAGAGCCGCCAGGATCTGAAGTACCGTGCGTGCTTTGATTCGCGATCACATGCGGACGATGACAATATTCGTTTCGTCGAGGAGCTCGATGGCGTTCGGCGACCGATGACGAAGGACGAAACCCTCGAGTCAACGCCATTGCCACAGGGGGCTCGCGCGTATCGATACAACCCACTGACAAGCGCGCGGCCGCCACAGCAAAACGACGTTCGAGAGTATGTGTTCGAGGGACGGTCGTTCACACCGGGCAGACGCACCTTCAGCACCAATGCTATTGGGCTAGACCGCCTCTGCAATGCGGGACGTCTCTTTGGGATTGGCAAGTCTCTGACCTACGTGCGTTACGTCTCAGATTTTGCATTCAAGCCACAGAACGACATCTGGGATGACACTAGGCAGAGTGGTTTCGGTGACAGCAAGCTCTACGTCGTGCAAACGACAACCCGAGCAGTTGAACGGTGCGTTCTGATGACCACCGATCCCGGCGACCTCGTGCTCGATCCCACTTGTGGCTCGGGCACGACCGCTTACGTCGCGGAGCAGTGGGGCCGGCGCTGGATCACGATCGACACCTCGCGAGTTGCGCTCGCTCTCGCGCGCGCTCGAATCATGGGCGCCCGCTACCCGTACTACCTGCTCGCCGACAGCCGCGACGGCCAGCTCAAGGAGGCCGAGGTTGCGCGCACCGCGCTGTCGAGCGCGGCGGTGAACGGCGATATCCGCCAGGGCTTCGTCTACGAGCGCGTTCCGCACATCACGCTCAAATCGATCGCCAACAATGCGGAGATCGACGTCACGTGGGAGAAATTCCAAGAGGTCCTCGAGCCGCTTCGGAAAGATTTGAACGCGGCACTCTCGACGGCGTGGGAGGAGTGGGAGATCCCGCGCGACGCAGACGAGAAGTGGCCTTCCAAAGCGAAGGAGCTCCACGCGCGCTGGTGGGAGCAGCTCATTGCGCGACAGAAGGAGATCGACGCGTCGATCGCCGCGAAGGCCGAGTACGAATACCTCTACGACAGGCCCTATGAGGACAACAAGAAGGTACGCGTCGCCGGGCCGTTCACGGTCGAGAGCGTGTCGCCGCACCGCGTGCTCGCGGTCGACGAGGACGACGAGCTCATTGACAGCGCCGTCGACGCGAGGCTCGGCTACGGCGAGAAGCCCGACTTCGCGGCGATGATCCTCGAGAACCTGCGGGCCGCCGGCGTCCAGCAGGCACACAAGGAGGACAAGATCGTCTTCACCTCGGTTGCGCCGTGGCCGGGCGAGCTGATCTGCGCGGAGGGGCGCTATCTCGAAGGCAGCGGAGAGGCCGGCCGTGAGAAGCGCGCTGCGATCTTCATCGGCCCCGAGTTCGGCACCGTGTCGCGCCCCGACCTCGTCGCTGCCGCGCGCGAGGCGGGCGATGCCGACTTCGACGTGCTGATTGCGTGCGCGTTCAACTACGACGCCCACTCGACCGAGTTCGACAAGCTCGGCCGCATTCCGGTGCTGAAGGCGCGCATGAACGCCGACCTGCACATGGCCGACGACTTGAAGAACACCGGGAAGGGAAATCTCTTCGTGATCTTCGGCGAGCCCGACATCGCGATCCTTCCCGCGGGCGGCGGCGAGATCCAGGTCAAGGTGAACGGCGTCGACGTCTTCCATCCCAACACCGGCGAGGTCCGCAGCGACGGCGCCGACGGCATTGCGTGCTGGTTCATCGACACCGACTACAACGAGGAGAGCTTCTTCGTGCGCCACGCCTATTTCCTCGGCGCGAACGACCCCTACAAGGCTCTCAAGACCACGCTCAAAGCCGAGATCAACGAAGAGGCTTGGGAAACCCTGCACAGCGACACCTCCCGGCCGTTCCCGAAGCCCGCCTCAGGTCGAATCGCCGTCAAGGTGATCAACCACCTCGGCGACGAGGTGATGAAGGTATTTCGAGTCGACTGATGGAGTTCCGAATCGCCGACACCTTCACCGACAGCCTCGCGAGGCTGACTGGTGAGGAGCAGAAGCTCGCGAAGACGACGTCCTTCGACCTGCAGATGAACCCGGCCAGCCCCGGGATGCAGTTCCACAAGCTCGACCGCGCGAAAGACAAGAACTTCTGGTCGCTGCGCATCGGCAGCGACATTCGCTTGATCGTCCACAAGACCGACGCGAGCCTGCTGCTCTGCTACGTCGGGCACCACGACGCGGCGTACCGCTGGGCGGAGCGACGGAAGCTCGAGCGCCACCCGGTGACCGGAGCGGCGCAGCTCGTGCTGCTGCGCGAGACGGTGCGAGAGATCGAGATTCCGCGTTACGTCGAGGCGAAGGCCCCGGCGATCGCGACGGCGCCGAAGCCGCTGCTATTCAAAGGCGTGCTCGACGGCCAGCTGCTCGGCTACGGCGTGCCGACGGACTGGCTCGACGAGGTGCGCCAGGCGACGGAAGACACGCTCTTCGATCTGGCGGATCACCTGCCGGCCGAAGCGGCCGAGGCGTTGCTCGAGCTCGCGACGGGCGGCACGCCGCCGCAGCCGGTCCACGCGGCCGCGGCTGCGGACCCGTTCGCGCACCCCGACGCGCAGCGCCGCTTCCGGCTGATGACGGACGTCGAGGAGCTCGAGCGCGCGCTCGAGTTTCCGTGGGAGAAGTGGACGGTCTTTCTCCACCCGGCGCAGCGGCAGATCGTCGAGCGCGACTACGGCGGCCCGGCGCGCGTGGCCGGCTCCGCCGGCACGGGCAAGACGATCGTTGCGCTCCACCGCGCCGTTCATCTCGCGCGCACGCAGCGAGCTGCACGCGTGCTGCTCGCCACCTTCTCCGAGACGCTCGCGAACGCGCTTCGGGTTCGGCTGCGGCGCCTGATCGGCAACGAGCCGGGCATTGCCGAACGCCTCGAAGTGCACGCGATCACCGCGATCGGCCAGCGGCTCTACGAGGCGAACTTCGGCAGCCTCGCGCTGGCTGCGCCCGAGAAGATCCGCGAGCTGCTGAGCCGTGCAGCGGCCGAGGTAGACGGGCATAAGTTCGGCACGCACTTCCTGTGGACAGAGTGGTCGAACGTGGTCGACGCCTGGCAGCTCGAGAGCTGGGAGGAGTACCGCGACGTCGAGCGCCTCGGCCGCAAGACGCGCCTTGCCGAGAAGCAGCGAGCGGTTCTCTGGTCGATCTTCGCGGTCGTCCGTGCGGCGCTGATCGCGGAGGGCCTCCGGACCGTGCCTGGCATGTTCCGTTGCCTGGAGGCGAAGCTCGCAGCAGCAAAGCACCCGGCGTTCGAGTTCGCCGTGATCGACGAGGCCCAGGACATCGGGGTTGCCGAGCTGCGCTTCCTGGCGGCGCTCGGAGGTGAGCGACCCGATGGCCTCTTCTTCGCCGGTGATCTCGGACAGCGGATCTTCCAGACTCCGTTCTCGTGGCGATCGCTCGGGGTAGATGTGCGCGGCCGCTCTCACACGCTTCGGATCAACTATCGAACGTCGCATCAGATCCGCCGCCAGGCCGACCGCCTGCTTCCCGCGGAGCTCGCCGACGTGGATGGAAACGCCGAGCTGCGGCGCGGAACGGTGTCGGTGTTCAACGGCCCGGAGCCGGACGTTCGTGTGCTCGAATCCGCGGAGGCGGAGACCGCTGCGATCGCGGAATGGGTCCGCGCGTGCATCACCGAGGGGTTCGAGCCGCACGAGATCGGTGTCTTCGTCCGATCCGAGGCGGAGTTCGGAAGAGCGGCCGCGGCGGTCGGAGCGGCTGGGTTGGCCGCGACCCTGCTGGACGGGCGGACGGGCGGTGCGTCCGGGTCGGTCGCGATCGGCACCATGCACCTCGCGAAGGGCCTCGAGTTTCGCGCGGTGGTCGTGGCCGCGTGCGACGACGAAATTCTCCCGCTCCAGGCGCGAATCGAGAGCGTCGCCGACGGAGCCGATCTCGCGGACGCCTACGACACCGAGCGCCATCTGCTCTACGTTGCTTGCACCCGAGCTCGCGATCGACTGCTCGTGACGGGTGTCGAGCCGGCGTCCGAGTTCGTGGATGATCTCAGGGCAGGAGAAGAACGCGCTTGAGCAGGCGCTACGCGAATCCGCCGGTGATCGAGGCCCTGTGCGAGGTCTACTTTCGCGGCAGCGCTTGGGACGCGACGGTCCCCGGCACGTTCTACCAGCGTGTGCGCGAGCGTTTTCCCAAGAAGGGCGAGACAAGGGATTTCGAGATCGAGGTCGGTTTTTCGCCCGCAGCACTGTCGACCAAGGCGGCGCATCCGGAGCTGCGCTCCCAGTTCTCGCGTGAGGATGGCTCCCGAATGATCCAGCTCCGGCGCGATCTCATCGTCGTCAATCAGCTCCGTCCCTATCCCCACTTTGAGGAATGGCGTCCAGAGGTGGTGGAAGGCGTCAGGAACTATCGAGAGCTCGCAAACCCCGCCGGCATCGCACAAATAGGCGTCCGGTACCTCAATCGAATCGAGGTTCCGAGTGATACAGTGAAAATGGAAGACTATTTCCAGCTATACCCCGAGATTCCGGCACAACTGGGTGCAATGCACGGGTCCTTCATGATGCGGGTGCAGATTCCAGCTCTCCATGAAGATCATCAACTAATCGTTACATTCGGATCGGCGACCGCCCCGCAAGCCGGTGGCTCGACAGCGTGGTTGCTGGATCTCTACGATATCGTCGCGTCAGCCGAGTACCCTCAAATCGACGCATTCGAAAAGCCGCTGGATGAAGCGCACGAGAACATCGAGCGCGCATTCGAGTCGATTATCACCGACGCTACTCGAGCCCTTTTTGGGGAGATTTCATAGATGGCGGCACCGCTCGCGGCGGTTGGATACGAGCACGTGCTTTCTCAAGCCGAAGTCGCTGATATTCGTCGGCTGCTCCGAATCGCTGAGCGGACATCTAGCTCCACGTCTCTTACGATGAGCCGGGCGCTCACAGGGTCTGGCTCGCTCTCGAGCCTGCGAGGCCTTGGAAGGGAGATTTGGGCAGACGAGGACGCGCAGGTCTACGTGCGCCGCCTCCGAGACGAGTGGGGGCCATGATCGATGCGCTTCGCACCGCGACCAAGGTGTATTTCGACAGCGCCCCACTGATCTACTTGATCGAAAGCACTTCCGTCTTTGCAGAACAGGTGGCGCCAGTGTTCGGGGCGATCGACGCGGGCCAGAAGCGCGGGCTGACGTCCTACGTCACGCTGATCGAGCTGTTGGTCAAGCCGATCCGTATCGGCCGTTCCGACCTCGCAACGGCGTACCGAGAGCTCTTGCTAGGGCAGGGTTCGTTCGACATCTACGAAGTGGGTGCGCAGGTGGCGGAGGAGGCAGCTCGCCTCAGAGCCAGGCACGAGTTCCTGAAAGTTCCCGATGCGATCCAGCTGGCGACTGCGCGCGTGCACCGCGCCGACGTCTTTGTCACGAATGACGCCACATTTAGGCGGTTCACCGACCCGCCGGTTGTAGTGCTGAGTGACTACAGCGGCGGGCCGTCCAGCTATTAATCCTCCGCCCGGTCGGCAAACACCGCATCGCGGATCGCGAACACGCCGTCCTCGAGCGTCTCGTCGGCGACTAGCGTGTGCGTGTGACAACGGGCGGCGGCCAGCACGTCGCTCAGCACGCGTTGCAGCGTCGCCAGCGTCTTCGGGTTCGCCGCGATCGCGAGCCGCTCCACTTCGCGCCCCATCGACACCGCCGCGTCGGACTTCGCCTTGTTGATCGCGCCCCAGCAGGCGACCGCGAGGTCGAAGCTCTCGGCCGCGTCGGGCTCCGCGATCCCCGCGAAATCGGCCTCGCACGGCCACGGCGCGGCGTGGATGCAGGGCTGGCGCTTCTCGGCCGCAAACGTCCACGACCACACCTCTTCGCTGATGAACGGCAGGAACGGCGCGAAGAGGCGCAGCAAAACGTCGAGGCCCAGCCGCAGCGCGGCGACCGCCGAGCCGCGCGCGGCGGCAGCCGCGGGGTGCTCATCGCGCGCGCGCAGCTTCGCGAGCTCGAGGTAGGCATCGGTGAAGTGGGACCAGAAGAACGATTCCACCTCCTGGAGCACCGGCGCGTGCTGGAAGCTCTCGAAGTTTGCCGTGGAGCGCCGGACCAGCGCGCGCAGCGCCGCGACGAACGCGCGGTCGAGCTCGTTCGTGATCGGACACACCTCCGCTTCCTGGGAGAGCACGAACTTCCCCGCATTGAACAGCTTCGTGACCAGGCGCTTGCCGATCTTGAACACCTTCTCGTCGAGCGCGGTGTCGACACCGAGCCGCGCGCTGGCCGCCCAGTAGCGCACCCCGTCGGCGGTGTACTCGTCGAGCAGCGGCAGCGGGGTGATCACGTTGCCCTTGCTCTTCGACATCTTCTTGCGGTCGGGGTCGGTGATGAAGCCCGACACGGCGATGTGATGCCACGGCACCGAGCTCTCGTGCAGGAGCGCCTTCGCGATCGTGTAGAACGCCCAGGTGCGGATGATGTCCTGGCCCTGCGGCCGCAGGTCGGCCGGAAACAGCGCGGTGTGGCGCACCGGGTCGCTGCCCCAGTGCGAGCTGATCTGCGGCGTCAGCGAGCTCGTGAACCAGGTGTCGAAGATGTCGGTCTCGGCCGAGAAGCCGCCCGGCTGCTCGCGCTGCGACGCGGCGTAGCCCGGCGGCAGGTCGGTCGTCGGATCGACCGGAAGCGCTTCCGCGCTCGGCAGGATCGGGTGCGCGTAGTCGCGCACGCCGTTCGCGTCGAGCGGGTACCAGACCGGAATCGGCACGCCGAAATAGCGCTGCCGGCTGACGCACCAGTCCTGGTTCAGGTTCTGCGTCCAGTCCTCGTAGCGCTTGTGCATGTGGGGCGGGTGCCAGCGCACCTCGGCGCCCTTCGCGAGGAGTCGCTCGCGGTGCTCGAGCAGCTTCACGAACCACTGGCGCGTCGGCACGAACTCGAGCGGCCGGTCGCCCTTCTCGAAGAACTTCACCGCGTGCTGGATCGGCTTCGGCTCGCCGCGCAATGGCGCACCGTTGCCGGTGGCGCTCCCCGCCGGATCGCGCAGCAGCTCGACGGCGATCTTCTGCGCCTGCGCGACGTTCTTGCCGGCGAGCTGGGCGTAGGTGCGGTTGGCGCTCGCGGGGTCTTGGCTCTCGTAGCCGGTGCTGCCGAACTCCACCGGCGCGAGCCGCCCGTTGCGCTGCACGAGCTGGCGCAGTGCGAGGCGCCCTTCGCGCCACCACTCGATGTCGGCCGCGTCGCCGAACGTGCACACCATCAGGATGCCGGTGCCCTTCTCCGGGTCGGCCTTCTCGCTCGAGAAGATTGGCACCGGCACGCGGAACAGCGGCGTGATCGCGCGCTTCCCGAACAGCGGCTGGTAGCGGGTGTCGGCGGGGTGCGCGGTGACGCCGACGCAGGCCGCGAGCAGCTCGGGGCGGGTCGTCGAGACCACGAACGCCCCGCCCCCCTCGACCGCGAACTCGATGTCGTGGTAGGCGCCCGGCCGCTCGCGATCCTCCAACTCCGCCTGCGCGACCGCGCACTGGAAGTCGACGTCCCACATCGTCGGCGCGTAGCGGCTCTCGACGTGGCCCTTCGTGTAGAGATCCAGGAACGAGAACTGCGCGACGCGGCGCGCGTGCGGATCGATCGTCTGATACTCGTGCCGCCAGTCGATCGACAGGCCGAGGCGCTCCCACAGCGCCTTGAACGACCGCTCGTCTTCGCGGGTCACCCGCTCGCAGGCCTCGATGAAGTTGGGGCGCGAGACCTGGCGCGGCGGATCCTTGCGCTGTGCCGCGCTCGCCGCTTCGAGCACGAGGCCTGGCTCATAGCGCGCGGTCGGGTCGCAGCGGATGTGGAAGTAGTTCTGCACGCGGCGCTCGGTCGGCAGCCCGTTGTCGTCCCAGCCCATCGGATAGAAGACGTTGCGCCCCGCCATCCGCTGGTAGCGCGCGACGAGATCGGTGTGGGTGTACGAGAACACGTGGCCCGGGTGCAGCGAGCCCGACGCGGTGGGCGGGGGCGTGTCGATCACGAAGGTCTCGGCGCGCGGGCGCGCCGGGTCGTAGTGGTAGATGCCGCTCTCTTGCCAGGCCGCGTGCCAGCGCTGCTCCGCCGCCGGGGCGTCGAAGTGCTTCGGCAGCGCGCTCGGATCGATTGCGCGGTGGCGGGCGGTCATGAAGAACCCGGCGAGGGAGGCCTTGGGGCGAAAGGGCCGCCAGCATACGGCAGGTCGGGTTCCCCGCACCCTGGGATCCGAAGGAGGCGGCTTGCGACGCCCGGGCCCGGCCGATAGCTTCCCGGGCCCGCCGAATCCCGCGCCGCTGGCGGCGCCCCAGGAGCGACCGATGGCCAAGACTTCCCAGGTGCTTCGCGACCGGCGCCGCAAGAAGCTGATCAAGAAGCACGCCGCGAAGCGTGCCGAGCTGCGCGCGAAGCTGAAGGACCCGGAAGTCTCGATCGAGGAGAAGCTCGAGGTGCAGCAGCAGTTCGCGAAGCTGCCCCGCAACTCGTGCCCGACGCGCCTCAATCGACGCTGCGAGATCTCCGGCCGCTCGCGCAGCTACTACCGCAAGTTCGCGATCTCGCGGATCGCGCTGCGCGAGCTCGCGCTCAAGGGCCAGCTTCCCGGCGTGCGGAAGTCGAGCTGGTAACGGAGGGGAACCCGATGAAGGAAGGCATTCATCCCGACTACCACAAGGTGTTGTTCGTCGACTCCGCGACCGGGCACGAATGGACGAGCCGCTCGACGATGAAGTCGTCGGATATGCGCGAGATCGACGGCGAGCAGGTTCCCGTCATCCACCTCGACATCTCGTCGCACAGCCATCCGTTCTGGACCGGCACGATGCGCGAGCTCGATCACGACGGGAAGATCGACCGCTTCCGCCGCCGCTACGGCGGCAAGAAGAAGTAGGGGACGCTGTCATGGCCCGTCAGTGCGACCTCCTCGGCACGAAGCCCCAGTTCGGCCACAACGTCTCGCATTCGAATCGGCGCACCAAGCGCCGCTTCGATCCGAACCTGCAGCAGGCGACCTTCTACAGCGACGCGCTGCGACACCGCGTTGGACTGCGCGTCACGACCCGCGCGATCCGCACCGTGCAGAAGCACGGCGGCCTCGACCGCTTCCTGGTCAATACGGACGCAGCGAAGCTCGCGCCGGTCGGCCAGAAGCTGAAGCGCCGCGTGCACAAGGCGCTCGGCGGCGTTCCGAAAGCGATGCTAGCTCGCTAGTCCGCCGGCTCCCGCTCGCGCCCCCAGCGTCGAGAGCGCGCGGCGGTCGAGTTCGTAGATGGGATGAGAAGCGCAGCGCATCCCGCCTTCGGGTCTTACCTGAGTCGGCGCAAGGCGGGATGCTCCCGCCCCTACGCGGGCTGCGGTACCCCGTCGCGTTGCCGATCTGCATCCATTGATGCATGATCCGTGCAGATGAGAACGACGCTGAACATCGACGACGATCTGCTCGAATCGGCCCGGCGTCTCTCCGGGATCGGCGAGAAGACGGCGCTGGTGAGGGCCGGTCTCGAGGCACTGATCGAGCGGGAGAGTGCGCGCCGGCTGGCCTCGCTCGGGGGCAGTGAACGGCAGTTGCGCACCGCGCCCCGGCGCCGCGCGACCCGCCGCGCGTGATCCTGGTCGACACGTCGATCTGGGTCGACCACCTGCGGCGGGGTCTACCGGATCTGACGGAACTCCTCGAGGGCGGAGAGGTGCTGTGCCATCCCTTCGTGATCGGCGAGATTGCCCTCGGGCAGCTCCAGCGGCGCACCGAGATTCTCGGGTTGCTCGCGGCTCTCCCGTCGGCGCCCGAAGCCTCGCACGACGAGGTGCTCGACTTCGTCGGGACCCACCGACTGGCGGCCCGGGGCATCGGCTGGGTGGACGCGCACCTGCTGGCGTCGGCCTCGCTCGCGGCGGCCCGGCTGTGGAGCGCGGACCGGCGGCTCACTGCTGCCGCTCGCTCGCTCGAGCTCGGCTCAATCCGCGGGCGAGACGAACGGCTGGACGAGGCGCAACGCGAGTCGCGCGCCGTCGCGAGCCTGGATCGCGTCCTGCTGGGTATAGAAACGCGAGGGCGTGAGGTCCTCGGCCCCGTAGAAGGCCAGCTCGCGGTCGCGCCGCAGGTCGCGCGAGATGCGCGCCAGGCGTTCGACCTCTTCGCGCAGAGGCTTGGGCAGCCGTTCGCGTTCTGCGCGCAGGACGTCCGACACGTCGTGGATGCGCGGAGGCTCGATTCCGCACGCACGCAGCAATCCTTTGAGCGTCAGTTCGACCGCCTCCTGGGATTCTCGAACGACGTCGGCCCAGCTCTCGCCCTCGAATAGCACGTCCACCGCGCGCAGCCGGATCTCCGCGCGGTGCACGTAGTCGAAGGCAAGCTCGCGATTCCTCAAGGTCGATCCTCCAGCGGGGCGACCCCCCCGTCCAGACGCGCCCAGTACGGCTGACCGTGCGAGAAACGCCGGATGATGCGGCCTCCGGCGATCTCCCGGCGGATGCGCGCCAGGCACGCCGAGAGCTCGAGGCCGCGCTCGAAGAGCACGATCCCATCGACCGCTACTTCGGCCCACAGGCCGGCCACCGCTTGTTCGGGATCGGGCAGGTGGACGAACTGGGGCTCGGCGGCGCGGCCGTCCCACGTCACGGGCGCCTCGTCCCACGAGCGATAGATCCGGCGGGAGAGCGCTACCCGCCGCTCGAGGACCACCAGGAGGTCCACGTCGGAGGTGTCCGCCAGATCGCCGCGTGCCCAGGAGCCGAACGCGGCGATCCCGACCAGCGCATCGCCGAACAGGGCCGCCGCGCGCTCGACGGCGGCGCCCGCTCCGGCGAAGCCCGAGAGCTTCCCGACGGGAGCGGCGAGCTTGCGCGCGCAGTAGTCGTTCAGGGAGATGCCCGCATCCGACGCGGCCAGCCGCAGCGCGGCGTGCAGGCCCGGGCTGATGCGGAGCACGAACCGCCCCGAGGCGCTCCCGCGACGGCGTTGTGCCATAGTATCTCCAATTGATTATTGATGATACTAGATTCGCCGATTCGCGATGTCAACCAAAGTTCTTGCGATGAGCGCCGCTCCGACCGTCTACGACACCCAGGTGATGTTCGCGTCGGCGATCGCGGGCGTCGTCTCGGCCAGCACCGCGAGCTTGCGCGCCACCACGCCGGCGAGCTGCACGAACACCCGGGCGGCCTCCGAGTCGGGCGCGTCGAGCACGATCGGGCGGCCCTTGTCGCCGCCCTCGACGATCCGCGGGTCGATCGGGATCTCGCCGAGGAAGGCGACGCCGAGCTCCTCCGCGGTGCGCTTGCCGCCGCCCTCGCCGAAGATCCGGTACTTGCGGTCGGGCAGGTCGGGCGGCGTGAAGTACGACATGTTCTCGATGATGCCGAGCACCGGGACGTTCACCTTCTCGAACATCTTGAGGCCCTTGCGCGCATCGATCAGCGACAGGTCGTTCGCGGTGGTGACGATCAGCGCGCCCGACAGCGGCGCCATCTGGGTCAGCGTGAGCGCCGCGTCGCCGGTGCCCGGCGGCATGTCGATCACGAGATAGTCGAGCTCGCCCCAGTTCACGTCGGTCAGGAACTGGCGGATCAGGCCGTGCACCATCGGCCCGCGCCAGATCACCGGCGAGTTGTCGTCGATGAAGAAACCCATCGACATCAGCTTGAGCCCCATCGCCTCGTGCGGATGGATCCGGCGCTCCTCGGCGCGCGGGCGCCCGTGCACGCCGGTCAACAGCGGCAGCGACGGCCCGTAGACGTCGGCGTCCAGCACACCGACCGCGGCGCCGCTGCGCGCGAGCGAGAGCGCGAGATTGAGCGCAACCGTGCTCTTGCCGACTCCACCCTTGCCGGAGGCTACAGCCAGCGTGTTGCGAACCCCGGGCAGCACCTCCGTCTCCGCCTGGGGCTTTACGGCGCGGCCGCGCGTGTTCGCGGTCATCGTGACCGCGACCTCTTCCACGCCGGCGAGCGCCGCGACCCGCTCGCGGGCGGTGCGCTGGAACTCCTCCTTCACCGGACAGGCCGGCGTCGTCAGCTCGATGTCGAACGCGATCCGCGCGCCATCGATGCGGATGTTCTTCACGAAGCCGAGGTCGACGATGCTCTTGCCGAAATCGGGATCGACGATCGGCCGCAGCGCGTCGAGCACGGCAGACTCGGTGACGGGGGGCATGGCTCTCCTCGCGGGCGGGCGCGCGGCGCGAGGCTTGGAAGCTAGCGCGGATCCGGTGCCGGTGTGTCCGGGCCGCTCTCCGGCAGCGCCGGGCGCGCGATCTGCGCCGGATCGACC
>Ga0184637_10001479_pt1 | contig 15841 bp, 13 predicted proteins | sample PLM3_127_b2_FD_133143 | JGI IMG/M metagenome (GOLD analysis project Ga0184637, IMG submission 133143) | Groundwater sediment microbial communities from an aquifer in East River, Colorado, USA - PLM3_127_b2 | ecosystem: Environmental > Terrestrial > Soil > Riparian zone | place: USA: East River...
ACCTCGATCACGTCCCAGAACGTCTCGTCCGAGACGTGCGAGACGTCGACCAGCATGCCGAGCCGGTTCATCTCGCCGACGACCTGACGGCCGAAGTCGCTGAGCCCGCCGTGGCGCCGGACGTCGCCCGAGGACTCGGCCCAGCCGTTCGTGTTGCTCCAGGTGAGCGTCCTGTAGCGCACGCCGAGGCCGTACAAGTTCTCGACGTTCCCGAGCTCGTACTCGATCGCGTGGCCCCCCTCGAGCCCCATCAGGCCGGCGATCTTGCCGGCGGCGGCCGCCTCTCGGATGTCACGCGCGCTCACCGCGAGCGTCAAGCGGCCGGCGTGCCGGACGAACTGACCGAGCAGCGCCTCGATCATCTCGATCGCGCGCGTCCGGTATTCGCCGGGATCTCGGCCGCGCGGATCCGCCCAGATCGAAAAGAACTGCGCGTCGACGCCCCCGCGCTCGAGACGATGGAGATCCGTGTGCGTCCGCAGCTCGGCGCCCGTGGGTGGCGTCAGGAAACGCATCAGGAGCAGCCACGGCTCGACGCTCTTCTTCCGGGGATCGGCGCCGTCCATCCCGAGATCGAACCCGCTGTCGAGGATCCAGGTCGTGACGTCGTTGTGGCCGTCGATCACGATGGCGTTGCGATGGATCTCCTGCGCTCGCGGATTCGGAGGCGGCCCCGGATCTCGGGGGCCGGAATCGCACGCGAGCGCGAGCAGGCACGCCGCTGCGAGCAGGGTGGGTGACGAACACGACGGCTGAGCACCTACCAGGAGCCGCATCGGGATTCCGGCAGCATGGGCCCTCGAGTTGCCAATGATCGATAGCGAGGCAACCGAACCATCAGCGACGGATCGGGCTGTCGTCAGCAGATTCGTGTGACCTCCGACACAGAATGTGAGAGCGCCTCATGTCTAAGTTCCCGAGACGTGGGGGAGAGAACGAGGCGACCATGCAGGCGAGAATCGTCGGGTTCGCCGCGCTGCTCGTGCTGGCGAGCACCACGGCTTCCGCGCAGCTCACGGATCTCACGCAAACACCCAACGCCGTGAACGAGGGCATCGTGAAGTCCCTCGAAGAGCAGGTCGGAGCCGGGCGCGGCAACCTGACCACGCCGGGATCCTCGCGCTACATCATCGCGCGCGATCCGTTCCGCTCGATCCGCCGCGGGCGCCAGCTCTTTCAACGAAAGTTCACCCTGGCGCAGGGCCTGGGACCCCGCACCGACGATGGGATCGGCGGAGACGTGAACGGCGACCCGTCGCTCGGCGCAGGCCTGGCCGACAGCTGCGCCGCCTGCCACGGCCGGCCGCGTGGCTCGGCCGGCTTCGGTGGCGACGTGTTCACGCGCCCGGACAGCCGCGATGCACCCCACCTGTTCGGCCTCGGCCTGCAGGAAATGCTCGGCGACGAGATGACCGCCGAGCTCCGCAACCTCCGCGCCGACGCCGTCCGGTATGCGCAGCAGCGCAGGCGAGGGGTCGAGGTGAAGCTCGAGAGCAAAGGCGTCTCCTTCGGCTACTTGACGGTCGATTCCCGCGGTGTCGTCGACTATGGCAGGGTGAAGGGCATCGACGAGGATCTTCGTGTGAAGCCCTTCTTTGCCCAGGGGGGAACCTTCAACATCCGCCAGTTCGTGGTCGGCGCCTTCAACGACGAGATGGGCATGGCCTCTCCCGATCCCGATGTGTTCGCTGCTTCGCAGGGCCAGCGCGTGGTGACACCGAGCGGCATGGTGCTCGACGGCGCGCTCGACGAGCTGCCTCGCCCGCGAGCCGGCAACGATCCGGGGGCCGACCCGGATGGCGACGATGTCGTCAACGAGATCGATCCCGCGCTCGTCGATCACATGGAGTTCTACCTGCTGAACTACTTCAAGCCCGCCACCTATCAGAAGACCGAGGTCACCGAGTTGGGTCGCAAGCTGATGGATGGCTTCGGTTGCACGAGCTGCCACAAGGCAACCATGGTGGTCGAGAAGGATCGGCGTGTCGCCGACGTGGAGACACGCTACGACACGACGCGTGGCATCTTCAATCGCTTGTTCGCCACCGCGTCGCCGCTGTTCGTCGAAGTGGCGAGCAACGGCGGGCTGCCGGCCCTGCGCAATCCGGCCCGCGGGCGCTTCGTGGTGGAGAACTTCTTTGCCGATCTCAAGCGCCACGACCTGGGTCCGAAGTTTCATGAGCGCAACTTCGATGGCAGCCTTCAGAAGGAGTTCATGACCGAGCCGCTGTGGGGCGTGGGCTCCACGGCGCCGTATGGTCATGACGGGCGCAGCATCAATCTCAACGAAGTCATCCTGCGTCATGGGGGTGAAGCCGAGAGTGCGCGCAAGCGCTACGCCAGCGCCGGCTCGACGGGCCAGGACGCGCTGAGGACGTTCCTCGAGTCCCTGGTTCTCTTCCCGCCGGACGACACGGCCTCCAACCTGAATCCTGGCGATCGCGCTGCCGCGGATTTCCCGCAGCGGGGTCATGGCAGCATCCGCTTGCCGGTGTTGTTCCTGGACCCGGCGGAGCTCGAGTAGCGCGAACCGGCTGGCACCGCTCGCCTACGACTCGCTGCGCGCGGGCTTCGCCCGCTTGCGGGGCTCCGCTCCGGTCTGCCGCCTCAGCACCAGTCGGTCGCTCGCGAGCGTCACCACCTCGAGCTCGCGGCCCTCCGCCTGCGCCTCGCCCTCCTTGAAGAGCCGGAGGCGATCGCCTTCGAGCGTCCAGCGGCCTCGCGTCCCCTCCGCGCGGTCGTCCGCGCCCGGGCGGGTTTCCAGCAGCGAGCCATCGCGGCGCAGGTCGAGGCAGCGCCGGCCGCGCGAGGGCGGCAGCGGGTGATCGCTGGGGCGAAAGACCTGGGCGTCGCCGTCGTCCTCCTCGTGCGAGTGGACCCAGCGTCGGCAGATCTCCGGCTGCGTCGATCGGGGAGCCAAGTCCGGCGCCTCCCTGGCCGCCGCTACGCGATCGAGCGTCGCGGCCCCTGCAGCGTCGCGTGCATGCGTGCGACCTGCTCGGGGGTGAAGAGCAGCATCGCCGCGTCGTCCACGTAGTCCATGTAGTTCATGAACATGTCGCCGCTCGGACCGTTCGCGCAGGAGACGTGCGGGAAGCTCGGTCTTCCGTAGTTCGGGCCGGCGGCGTTCGGCGTGTCGGCGACCAGATCCGATCCGCTGCAATCCTCGGTGTCGCCCCAGATGTGGCGCAGGTTCAGCCAGTGGCCGACCTCGTGCACGGCCGTGCGCCCGCGGTCGAACGGGGCCTTTGCCGTGCCCGAAGTCCCGAAGGCGCTGGAGGTGATCACGACCCCATCGGTCCGTTTCGGGCCGCCGGGGAACTGCGCGTAGCCGAGCAGCCCGCCGCTCAGCCTACACACCCACAGGTTCAGGTAGCGATCGCTCGGCCAGGCGTCCGCGCCGCCGGTGTTCGACGACTTGACCGAGTCTCCGGTTCCGAACGACGTGCGCGTGGTCGACGTGCGCGCGATCCCGTCGCTGGGCCGGCCGCTGGGATCGCGGCTCGCGAGCACGAACTCGATGCCCGCGTCGGCTACCAGCCCCTGCCAGACCGCCGGCACCCGCTTGCGATCCGGAGCCCGGGCGCGAAAGTCGCGATTCAGGACGGCGATCTGACCCGCGATCTGACGCTTCGAGAGATTCTCGGCGTCGGTGCGCCAGACCACATGGACCACCACCGGGATCCGGATCGCGATCCGGCGGCGCTCCGGCGCATGGGCCAGGCGCTGGGTCGCCTGCTCGAGCCGGCTCTGCCGGGCGCGAAAGCCCGGATCGGTCTCGAGCAGGCGGAAGTGCGCGGCCATGGCGCCACACTGACGGCGGGCGTGCTGGGGCATCGAACCACTCCTCGCTGGTCCCGGGAGGGATTCATCTTGCACGATGCCGGAGAGCTTCCACAAGCGTCGTACCCGGCGGCGTTCGCGCGGCGCGCCGGCGCTATTCTGCGACGCGGGCGATCGGCTTCGGCCGGGGAGGTGGAGCATGGTGCCGCAGCGCAGGAGCTCGGGGGAACGGCTCACGCTCGCCGGGGCCCTCACCCGGTTCGGGGTTGCGCTCGTCCTGGTCCACGCCACCTACAATCCCGAGGGCTGGTCCTACCTGCACTGGATCACGCATCCGCGCCCGGCGGGCGCCGAGCCCGCGCGCTGGCTCGAAGCCCCGGCGCTCAAGCTCGTGGTCGGGAGCCTGCTCGCGATCGGTTGGGTGATCTTCCTGAACGCCGCGCGCCGCTCCCTCGGCGCGCTGGGGATCCTGCTGGTCGTGGGGCTTTGCGCCGGGGTGGTCTGGCTGCTGGCGTCGTGGGAGATCGTCGCGGCCTCCAGCGTTCGCGGTCTCACGCACATCGCGCTCGTGATCCTCTCCGTCGTGCTCGCCGTGGGGCTCTCCTGGTCGCACCTGAGCCGCCGGCTCACGGGCCAGGTCGACGCGGACGTGGTCGACTAGCCCCGATCCGACCTTCCAGTAGCGAGCGGAGGGATGCGGCGGGGGGTGGGCTGCGGCGAGTGGCTCGCCGGTTCTCTTCTCGCGAGCGTGTGCCACAAGTCACGTCTGTGGCGTCGAGGAAGGGAGCGCCCTGCGCGGGCCGGCTCCGCTTGATTTCGCCTCCGCCCACCCCCCGCCGCATCCCCCGAAAGGCCAGCAATGTCGGATCGGGGCTAGGCCGCCCGGGCGCCGCGGCCGCGGGCCGTCCCAGCACTTGACTACCGAGTGGCACTCGGTATTATTGAGCGGCACTCAATCCGGAGTCCTGATGACGGCGGCGGCTCGCGCGGTGCGGCGAAAGAAGGGCGTGGAGCGGGCGCGCCCGGCTCCCCGCCGGCGCGAGCCCGAGCAGAAGCGCGCGCGCCTGCTGGAGGCCGCGCGCAGCCTGTTCGCCGAGCGCGGCTACGCGGCCACCACCACGGCACAGCTCGCGCGGGAGGCCGGGGTCGCCGAGGGCACCGTCTTCCATCACTTTCCCTCCAAACGCGCGCTGCTCGAGGCGGTCGCCGGCGAGTACGGCCGCGGGCTGGCGGAGCGCATGTTCGCTGGCGTCGACGTCACCGCGAGCGATCCGGCCGCGGAGCCGATGCTGCGCCGGGCCTTCGCCTACGTGCGCGAGCAGGGCGCGCTCTCGCGTCTGCTCGCGCTGGCGCCCGATCCGATCGGCTGGAAGGCCGCGCGCGCGGCGAGCCGTCGCGAGATCGTGTCGGCGCTGGCGTCGGCCTTCTCCGCCTGGCAGGGGCGCGAGAGCCTGCGGGTGTTCGATCCCCAGATCACCGCCCAGTTGTTGTTCGCACTGGTCGAGGCCGCCCTCACCGAGTGTTTCGTGTACGGGGACGGGTCGCGCGAAGAGGAATACCTGCGCGAGACCGTCGCCTGCGTCGAGGGAGCGCTGCTCCCTCGTTCCCCCTCCACCATCCATGCGAGGAGTCCGTCATGAGCCGAGCCTTCCGCGACGATCCGTTTCTGACGGGTAACTACGCCCCCCTGCTGCTCGAGGGCGAGGCCTTCGATCTGCCGATCGAGGGGGAGCTGCCGCGCGAGCTGCACGGGACGCTCTACCGCAACGGCCCGAATCCGCAGTTCGCGCCGCGCGGCCGCTACCACTGGTTCGACGGCGACGGCATGATCCACGCCTTCCGTCTGCGCGACGGCCGGGCCTCCTACCGCAATCGCTGGGTGCGCACGTCCCGTTTCTCGCGCGAGCGCGCGGCGGGCGAGGCGCTCTTCGGCGGCATCGCCGACGTGGCATCGGGCGACCCGCGCGTCGCCGGCGCGACGGCGAACGCCGCCAACACGAACATCGTCTGGCACGCTGGTCGGCTGCTCGCGCTCTGGGAGGGCGGCCCGCCTCATGCGCTCGATCCGGTGACGCTCGAGACGCTGGGTCCCCACGACTTCTCGGGCCAGCTCGCGGGTCCCATGACGGCGCATCCGAAGCTGGATCCCGAGACCGGCGAGATGTGCTTCTTCGGCTACGGCTTCGAGCCTCCCTTCCTGCGCTACCACGTGGTGGACGCGCAGGGGCGGCTCGTGCGCTCGATCGAAATCGACGCGCCCTGGGCGAGCATGATGCACGACTTCGTGGTGACGAAACGCCATGTGATCTTCCCGATCTTTCCAGCCACGATCCGCCTCGAGAACGTCGAGCGCACGGGCTCGCCGATCGGCTGGGAGCCGGATCTCGGCGCGCGCATCGGCGTGATGCCGCGCGACGGCACCAGCGCCGACGTGGAGTGGTTCGAGATCGAGCCTTGTTATGTCTTCCATCCCATGAACGCCCGGGACGACGGCGATCGCGTCGTGCTCGAGGTGTGCCGCTACGCCCGGCTCCCGCTCTTCCAGGGAGCGGACACGCAGGGGCTGGAGGATCTCAGCGCGAAGCTCACCCGCTGGACCCTCGATCTCACGGGGGGCGGCGTCAAGGAGGAACGTCTCGACGACGTCGCGGTCGAGTTCCCGCGCCTCGACGAGCGCCGCGCCGGGCTCTCCTACCGCCACGGCTACGGCGCCGGCATCCGCCCCGGCGGGGAGGCGCCACAACACGTCGACACCATCTTCCACTGGGACCTCGCGACCGGGAAGCGGCGGGATCACGTGGTGCCGGCCCACGACGTGGTGGGCGAGCCGATCTTCGTCCCGCGCCGCGCGGGAGCGGAGGAGGGCGACGGGTTCCTGCTGGTCGTCGTGTACCGCGGCCAGCAGACGCGCAGCGACCTGCTGGTGCTCGACGCCCAGAACCTGGAGGGGGCGCCGCTGGCGACCGTGATGCTCTCGCACCGCGTGCCCTTCGGCTTCCACGGAAACTGGGCGGCTGGGATTTGACCCCGGCCCCGGTGCCACCAAATAGTGACGCGCAATCTGCTGGCGACTTCGCGCTCGGATGCCGACATAGAATGTCCGCCTCCAACGACCCTCCGCTAGCGGCCACGTCGATCGATCGTTGGCGAACCCGGTTGAGCGCCATCTTTGGCGTGGCATTCTTCGTCCTTCTCTGGCTGGCTCGATTCAATCCTCCGATCCTCAGTACGACGTTCTCACTGGATGATTCCTGGCAGCAGGCGTATTCCTATTTTCATGCCCAGGGCTTTCAAGCCGGAGTCGATTACGTCTTCACGTATGGCCCGTTGGCTTTCCTCGAGGTCGGTCAATTCGCCAATAGCGAGTTCTGGACCCGCGTCCTGGTCTACGAGTTCGGTTTCGAGCTCGCGGTGGCGTTCGTGCTCGTGCGCGCCCTGCACGGCGTCGCAGCGCCCGTCGATCGAATCCTCTATGCGGTCACGGTCCTGCTCGCGGCTTCTGTATCCGAGAGCTACGCGTGCCTCGCCATCGTGGCGATCACTTCGTCTTTGATCGGGAGCGGGCATCGTGGATGGCCGGCTGTCGCCGCCGGGCTAGCGATCGTCGCCGTGCTCGCGTGGGTAAAGTTTCCATACGCCGTCCTCGCGGTGGTCTGCGTGCTGGCGATCGCCATCATCTGGGCCGTGCGCCGATCCCGGGCCGCGGGCTGCGGCGTGATCACGGTCTTCGCCTTTGCCTTGGGGCTGGCCTGGCTGGCAGGCGGACAAAGCCTCGTGAATCTGCCGGCTTACCTCTCGACTTCGATCCTGGTGACGCGTGGCTATCCGCAGGGCATGAGCCTGCCGGCAGACGCGCGCTCGCTCGGATTCGCCGTCGCAGGGCTTGCGCTCGCCGGGCTCTGGCTGGCGCTGCGCGGCTTCGGGCCGCGCCGAAGCCTGGAGAAGACCGTTCTGGCGATCGTCCTGGCGATCGCCCTGTTCCTGGGATTCAAAGGGTCGTTCGTTCGTTTCGACGGCGATTCGGCCTTCACGCTCTTCCTCGCGGCGTCCCTGTTTCTGTTGCCGGACGAGATCGGCGCTGCGCCGGCCGGGCCACGAGCGCTCGGCACGAGGTCGATCCGGCTGTTGCGTTGGGCTTGCGTGGCGTGCGGGCTGCTCGGCCTGCAGTCGGTCGCGGAGGAGGGCTGGCGCGCGCTCCCGCTCGAAGCGAGACGTACGGTCGCGCTTTGGAGCGGCGCACTCGGGGCGCTGGGCGACCTGCGGGGCTTCGCGGAAGCGCAGCAGCGCGAGACCGAGAATCAAGCGCGCGCGTTCGATCTGCCGCGGACCCGGGCGGTGATCGGCTCGCACCCCGTCGACCTCTTCGGCGTCGATCAGCTGATGCTGCTCCGCAACGGCCTTGCTTACCACCCGCGACCGGTGTTCCAGACTTACTCGGCCTATACGCCGGCTCTGATGGAGCTGAATGCGCAGCATCTCGAAGGCGAGCTCGCGCCTTCGTTCGTCCTGATGCGCCTCAGTCCGATCGATCAGCATCTGGCGGCGATGGAGGATGGGCTCGGGCTGCAGACGTTACTGCGCGATTACCGTCCGCTTTTCTCCGAGCGGGGCCTTCGCCTCTGGCAGCGCAAGCCGTTCGACCAGAGGCGCGCGGCGAAGCAACGACCCGTCGAGATCGAGCGTACCGTGCGACTGGGCGAGTGGCTCGATCTCGGCGACCTGGAGCCGACGTGCCACGTCGTCCGGATCGACGTTCGTGCGAATCGTGCGGGTGAGCTGCGCGATCTCGCCTATCGGCCAGCACCCGTCTTTCTGGAGGTGATCACCGACGCGCAGTCGAACCGGCGGTCACGCGTGCTGCGCATCAATCCTTCGGCCATGCGAGTCGACACGATCATCGACCCGCTGATCGAGCACGACTACGACGTGGCGCGCTGGATCGCGGGCTCGGGGGTCGCGCGCCCGCGCGCGCTCCGCGTCGTAACCTATCAGGATTACCTGCCGTTCTTCGAACCCGACGTGCACGTGGTGATCCGGCGTGCGGACGACCTGGTGCCCGAGCCGGCGCCCGACGGCGAGGAGCGGTTCATGTACCCGATGTTCGGAATCAGGCCGGATCGGGTGGTGGCGGCCAGACCCCTTTCCTCGGACGTCGTCTTCAACGAAGAGGTCCTGGTGGTCTTTACGCCCTCCGAGCTGGGTTTCGTCGTGGAGGCGGGAGCACACACGATCCGCGGCGCTTTCGGAATGGCACCTCAATCGGTCCTGGGGAAGCCGACGGACGGCGCGGAGTTTACGATCGAGGTCGGCGGGCGCGGGCTCCTTCGCCGCTACCTCGATCCGGCGAACGTGCCGGGGGATCGGCGGATCCAGCGCTTTCAGCTCGAGTTCGAGACGGCGGGCCGCGCGGAACTGTTGCTCGAGACACACCCCGGACCGCGCAACGAAACCCGACAGGATCGCGCCTACTGGACGCAGGTCACGATCGACGATCTCGAAAAACGGCGCCCGTGATCCGCCCGATCATGTCCGCTAGGATGGCACCACCTCAACCCTGATCAGGAGGATCCCCATGGCTCCCCGTCGTTCCAAGCGCCGCAAGCCGGCGGCGCGCCGCAAGCCCACCCGCAAGCCCACTCCGCGCAAGGCCGTGAAGCGCGCGGCGTCCGTCTCACTCGACGCGCTCGCGCGCAAATTCGTGCGGGCCACGCATCGGCCCGAGAGCTTCGTGGTCTCCGAGCTCTACTCGCCCGATTGTGTCTCGATCGAGGCCGCCGGAAACATCGATCGTGGCCATGCCGGAATCGAGGCCAAGGGGAAGCGGTGGGAAGGGATGCAGAAGGGTACGAAGTGGAAGGCGCGCAACGTCTTCACCGGCAAGAACGTGATCTGCATCGAGTGGGACGCCGACGTCACGCTGCACGACGGACGCGTCGTGAAGCTGTCCGAGGTCGCCGTCCACGAGATCCAGGGCGGAAAGATCGCCCGCGAGCGCTTCTACTACAATCCGGGGGTGTTCGCGCCGCCGGCGAGTTAGCCGCAGGCGAGCGAAGTTCACTCAGGCAAGCGCGAAGCGCGCGCAGCGAGCCGCAGGCGAGCGAAGTTCACTCAGGCCAGGCCGAGCTCGGACGGATCCGGGAAGCGGAGCAGCATCACCTGTGTCGCGACGGCGAGCGGGCGGCGCGCGGCGTCCCAGAGGGTGATCTCGGCCGAGGCGTAGCCGTCCCCGGCCCAGTGCCCCACGGTACGGGCGAGCAGCCAGTCCTGGTCGGTATCCGCGAAGAAGTGCATGTTGAGATCGACGCTGGGGGCATGGAAGAACGCCGCGCCGGGCCCGAGGTACTGCGCGACGGCCGACGGCATGGTGTCGGCCACCGCGATCAGCGAGAGCGGATCGAGGCGTCCGTCTTCGAGGCGCGGCGGAACGCGGTAGCGGACCCAGCGGATTGCCTCGGCGCGCCCGCCCTCCCAGTCCTTCTCGAAGGAGTGGAACAGGCGCACGCGCCGGGTCTCGAGGTTCTCGAAGAAGCGCGCCCGGAAGACGGGCGCCCCCGGCGGCGGATCCGCCGGAAGCGGATAGTCGCCCGGCGGTCCCACCTCGGGCGCGGCGCTGTAGCTGAACGCGACCCCCGGCCGGCTCTCGCCGAAGGCGGCCGACGTGACGTGTCCGACCTCCGGGCGCCCCGGGTTCCGCACCTCCGCGCGCAGCTGCGACATGCGCTTGCCGTCGCGCAGGCGCTCGACCGCGATTTCGAGCGGCCCCGAGGTCACCGTCGAGACGAAGAGCGTCGAGAAGGTGCGCAGGCGCTGGCGCGGGTGGTCGAGCTCGGCCTGCATGGCGCGCAGCGCGAGCGCGCTCACCAGGCCTCCACTCGGGTGGACGGGCGCGTCCCACGCGGTGGACAGGTTCGCGCGATAGCGGCCGCGCGCGTCGGGCACGGTCTCGACCTGCGTCGCGTCCAGGATGTTCGGGAGATCGGCCCCCGGTGTCGCAGCGCTCAATTCGGATCCCGCGCACCCAACCCGTTGGGCGCGGGAAGCTAGCGAAGCGCCTCCGTGCTATCGAACCGTCAGCGCCCGATCCGAAGGAGCCCGCATGCCCCCCACCGCTGCCACCCCGAAGTCCCTCTCCGGCAAGACCGCCATCGTCACCGGCGCTTCCTCCGGCATCGGCCGCGCCATCGCCGAAAAACTGGGAGCTGCTGGCGCGCACGTCTTCCTCGCGGGCCGCACGCGCGCGGCGATGGAGGCGTCGGCGAAGGCGATCGCCGAGGCCGGGGGCAAGGCCGCCGTCGACGTGCTCGACGTCCGCGACGTCGAGGCCGTGCGCGAGCTGGTCGAGCAGGCGGTTCGCGTGACGGGCCGGCTCGACGTGATGGTGAACAACGCCGGCGTCTCCTACCCGACACCGATCGTCGACGGCGACCCCGAGGAGTGGCGCGCGATGCTCGAAACGAACGTGCTCTCGCTGCTGGTGGGCTCCCAGGCTGCCGTGAAGGCGATGCGGGCCTGCAAGGCCGAGGGTCACATCGTGAACATCTCGTCGATCGCCGCCCAGCGCCCGGACTCGGGCGTCTACGGCGCCACCAAGCACGCCGTGAACTGCATCTCGGCCACGTTGCGCCGGGAGCTCGAAGAAGACTCGATCCGCGTGGTGAACGTGCTGCCGGGTGCGATCGCGACGAACTTCGCCCGGAACTTCGATCCGAAGTTCGTGGCGGGGATCGCCAAGGCGGCCGGCTCGGACCTCGCGGTCACGAAGGGAGAGCGCCTGCCCGACGCGGTCTTCCAGCAGCTCTCGCAGCGGATGAAGCAGACGCTGCTGGCTCCCGAGGACGTGGCGGCGGCGGTGCTCTACGCCGTCACCCAGCCGATCCACGTGAACGTGCTCGACATCGTGGTCCGGCCGGCGAAGCAACTTCCGCTCTAATGCTGCGCTGGCTGCTCCCCAGGAAGACCGGCTTCTTCGAGCTGTTCTCCCGACATGCTGCGCTGGGCGTCGACGCGGCGCAGCTGCTCCAGGTGCTGCTCGGGGATCTCTCGAAAGCGGAGGAGTACGCGGGGCGGATCCGGGCGGTCGAGCACGAGGCCGACACCGTCTGCCAGCAGACGATGGAGATGCTGCACCGCTCCTTCATCACCCCGATCGATCGCGGCGACATCCACCGCATCTCGAGCCGCCTCGACGACGTGCTCGACAACATCGAGGCCACCTCGCAGTGCCTCTGGCTCTACGAGATCCGCTTGGAGCTGCCGGAGGTGCGCGAGATGTCGGCGAACCTGCTGGCCGCGACGCAGGCGCTGAAGGCGACGGTCGACTCCCTCTCGAGCCGGATCGATGCGGACCGCACGCGCGCGCTGTGCGCGGCGGTGAAGGACGTCGAGAAGCAGAACGACCGGCTGCTCCGCGGAGCCACGGCGCGCTTGTTCCGCGAGGCTGATGATTCCCGCACGATCGTGATGTGGAAGGAGATCTACGCGAACATCGAGGACGCCATCGACCGCTGTGAGGACGTGGCGAACGTGATCGAGGGCGTGGTGCTCGAGAACGCCTGATGGAAGCCATCCTGATCGCGGTGGTCGCGATCGCCCTCGTCTTCGACTACACGAACGGTTTCCACGACGCAGCCAACGCCGTCGCGACCTCGATCTCGACCCGGGCGGTGCCCCCCAACCTCGCGCTGTTCGCCGCGGCGGTCTTGAACCTGGTCGGAGCGCTGGTCTCGACCCACGTCGCCGCGACGATCGCGGGCGGCATCGTCGATGCCGAGGCGGTGACCAGCCCGGTGCTGCTGGGCGGGCTGGTGGGCGCGATCGCCTGGAATCTGCTCACCTGGTGGTGGGCGATCCCGTCGAGCTCCTCGCACTGTCTGATCGGCGGTGTCGCGGGCGCGGTGCTCGCCACCTCGGGCAGCGACTTCGTGAAGTGGACCGGGCTCGTGAACAAGGTGCTGATCCCGACGCTGATCGCGCCGCTGATCGGCTTCTCCGTGGGAATCGCGATCATGGTGTCGCTGCTCTGGATCTTCCGGCGCGCTCATCCGCAGCGGGTCCAGCGCCGCTTCCGGATCGCGCAGCTCGTGTCGGCGTCGGTGATGGCGTTCAGCCACGGCTCGAACGATGCGCAGAAGACGATGGGCGTGATCACGCTGGCGCTCTTCGCCTCGGGCGCGATCCCCGCGCTCGTGGTGCCACTGTGGGTCAAGATCGCCTCGGCGGTCACCATCGCGCTCGGGACCTATGCGGGCGGCAAGCGCATCATCCGCACGCTCGGAATGCGACTCGTGAAGCTCACGCCGGTGCAGGGATTCGCCGCGGAGACCGCCGCCTCCGCGGTCCTGCTCGGCACCGCCCACTTCGGCTTTCCGATTTCGACGACCCACGTGATCACCACCTCGGTGATGGGGGTGGGGGCCACCGAGCGTGCATCCGCCGTGAAGTGGGGTCTCTCGATCGACATCTTCGTGGCCTGGATCGTGACCCTTCCCGCCGCAGCCGTGATCGGTGGCCTGTGCGCGCTCGGCGCGCGGGCGATCTTCGACGGATAGGCGCCGTCGCGGGCGTTTCGGCGTATCCTGAAGAGGTGCCGAGCTACCGCTACGACCCGCTCTCGCCGCAGGACGCCTCGTTCCTGTGGGCGGAGACGCCCAGCACACCGATGCACATCGGTGTGCTGTTCGTCGCCGACGCGGGGCCGCTGCGCACCCAGGCGGGCGGCATCGACATCGGTCGGATCCGTTCGTTCATCTACTCGCGTCTCCACCTCATCCCGCGCTACCGCCAGCGCATCGTCTTCACGCCGTTGCGGGGCCGGGCCATCTGGGTCGACGACGATCACTTCAACCTCGAATATCACGTGCGCCACACGGCGCTGCCGCGCCCCGGCACCCGGGAGCAGCTCAAGCAGCTGATCGGGCGCATCAGCTCGCACGCGCTCGACCGCGCACGCCCGCTCTGGGAGCTGTGGGTGGTCGAGGGACTCGAGGGCGGAGAGCGCTTCGCGTTGATCTCGCGCGTGCACCACTGCATGGCCGACGGCGTCTCGGGCGCCGAGCTGATGACGGTCATGATGAGCCTCTCGCCGGAAGACGAGCCCGGTCCCCTGGTGGCCTACGTGCCGCGCCCGCTGCCCTCCGCGTTCGAGCTGCGACGCGACGATCTGTTGGATTTCGCCGGCAGACCGTTGCATGCGGTGCAGTTCGCGCGAGAGCTGCTGGATACCGGCCGTCGCAGCCAGATCGGCCGGGCGCTGCGCGGCGTGCTCGATCTGGTCGCGAGCGGCATCGTTCCGGCCTCGGAGACCCCCCTCAACCACCCGATCGGACCGAATCGCCGCTTCGACTACTTCGCACAGGATCTCTCGCGCGTGAAGGCGGTGAAGGACAAGCTCGGCGGCACGCTCAACGACGTGGTGCTCGCGACGGTCGCGGGCGGCATGCGCCGTTTCCTCAAGCGGCGTCGCTGCGACGTGTCGCGCCTGGAGTTCCGCGTGGCGACGCCGGTCAGCGTGCGCTCGGGCATCGAGAAGGAGGCGCTCGGCAACCGCGTCTCCGCCTGGATCTTCCCGCTGCCGCTCGCGCAGGCCGATCCCGCCAAAAGGCTTGCCGCGATCCGCGCGGCCACCAAACGCCTCAAGGAGTCGAACCAGGCGCTCGGCGCGGATCTGCTCTCCGCCGTGACGGAGTGGACCGGGACGACGCTGCTCTCGCTCGGAACGCGCCTGCAGAACTTCGGGCGGACGCACAACCTGATCGTGACCAACGTGCCGGGCCCCCAGCTGCCGCTCTATCTGCTCGGCGCGCCGCTGCACGAGGCCTACCCGATCGGTCCGCTGTTCCAGCAGCAGGCCGTGATCGTGGCGCTCTTCAGCTATGCGGGACGGCTGTTCTGGGGGCTGAACGCCGATGCCTCGCTGGTACCCGACCTGGCGGACCTGCGCCGAGACCTCGAGGCCTCGTTCCGGGAGCTCGCCGAGGCGGCAGGCACGCCGCCCTCCGACTGACGGACGCGTGGATCTCCCGCGCCTCTTCTCGCCCCTGCGCCTCGGTCCCCACACCGCGCGCAATCGGATCGTCTTCGGCGCCCACTTCACGATGTACACGGAGCCGGCCCCCCGCTTCGGAGAGCCCGGCTTCTACGGAGAGCGGCTGGGGCGCTACCTGGCGGAGCGCCGCGAGCTGGGTGTCGTGATCGCCGGCCAGTGTCAGGTGCATCCGACCACGGCCTACCAGATGCCCAACAATGCGGCGGCCTGGGACGAGGCTGCGATTCCCCACTTCGAGCGGCTCACGTCGCAGGTGCGGGCCACCGGTGCGCTCGCGCTGCTCCAGCTCGCCCACAACGGCGGCGTCAACCACGGCGCTTGGTCGCGGCTCCCCGCCTGGGCGCCGAGTCACGTGCCCAACTACCACGAACCGCCGAAGCCGCTCGAGGTCGAAGAGATCCGCGAGCTGGTCGGCTACTTCGCACGCTGTGCGCGCAACGCAGCGGCTGGCGGGTTCGACGGAATCGAGATCCACGGCGGCCACGGCTACCTGATCCACGAGTTCCTCTCGCCCCGCAGCAACCACCGCGACGACGCCTACGGCGGCTCGCTCGAGAGCCGCATGCGCTTCGCCGTCGAGGTCCTGGAAGCGGTGCGCGAAGCCACGCGCGGTCGCCTGGCCGTGGGCCTTCGCCTGGTGGGCGACGAGGAGCTGGGACCGCGCCGAGGACTCGGCGCGGAGGACGCGGCGGAGATCGGCGCGCGCTTCGAAGCGCTCGGACTGGTGGATTTCCTGAACGTCAGCATCGGGCTCTCGGGCCTCGGCATGGTGCGCCCGGTCTACAGCCCCCATGGGCTCGGTGTCTACGCGGCGCGGGCGGTGAAGCAGGCCGTGCGCGGCGTGCCCGTCTTTGCGGTGCATCGTATCCTGACACCGGCCGAGGCCGAGGCGATCCTCGCGAACGGCGACGCCGACGCCGTCACGATCGTGCGCGCGCTGATCGCCGACGAGGGCTGGGCCGAGAAGGCTCGCGCCGGGCGCGCCGCCGAGATCCGCGCCTGCACCGGATGCAA
>Ga0184637_10001480_pt1 | contig 15837 bp, 10 predicted proteins | sample PLM3_127_b2_FD_133143 | JGI IMG/M metagenome (GOLD analysis project Ga0184637, IMG submission 133143) | Groundwater sediment microbial communities from an aquifer in East River, Colorado, USA - PLM3_127_b2 | ecosystem: Environmental > Terrestrial > Soil > Riparian zone | place: USA: East River...
CGAGGGCGTGGTTGGCCTCCACGGTGTCCTTCCCCTGGTCCTGCAGCTCGTAGGCGCGGATCTTGTTGTGCAGGCCGATCCCGCGCCCCTCCTGCTTCAAGTAGACGACCACGCCGCGCCCCACGGCCTGGATCATGGCCAGGGCTTTCTCGAGCTGCGATCCGCAATCGCAGCGGCGCGAGCGGAACACGTCGCCGGTCAGACACTCCGAGTGCATCCTGACGAGAACCGGCTCGTCGTCGGTCACGTCGCCCATGGTCAGGGCGAGGTGGATGCGGTTGTAGACCGTCGTCTCGTAGGCCACCACGGTGAAGTCGCCGAACTCCGTGGGCAGCCTGGTCGTCGCGATACGCCGTACGAGCTTCTCGTGCCGCCGGCGGTAGTCGATGAGGTCTTTGATGGTGATCATCGTGAGGCGGAAACGCTCGGCGAGTTCGGCCAGCTCCGGCCCGCGCGCCATGCCCCCGGACTCGTCCAGGATCTCGCAGATGACCCCGGCCGGAGAGCGTCCCGCCAAACGGGCCAGGTCCACGGCGGCCTCGGTATGGCCGGCCCGGCGCAGCACGCCGCCCGACATGGCCCGCAGCGGGAAGATGTGGCCCGGGCGCGTCAGATCCTCGGGGCGCGTGGAGGAATCGACGAGGGCCAGGATGGTCACGGCGCGATCGTAGGCGGAGGTCCCGGTGGTGACCCCCCGGCGGGCATCGACCGTCTCGGTGAAGGCTGTTCCCATGGGCGCCGTGTTGTCCGTCACCATCATGGGGATCTTCAGCGCGTCCAGGCGCTCGCCCGTCATGGGCACGCAGATCAGGCCCCGGCCGTACTTGGCCATGAAGTTGACGGACTCCGGCGTGGCCGCGTCCGCGGCCATCACGAGATCACCCTCGTTCTCGCGATCCTCGTCGTCAACCACCACGAGCATCCGCCCCTGACGGATCTCCTCGATCGCCGCGTCGATGGTTGCGATCCGGATCATGCGATCCCCCTGAGCTCCAACGCCCGCTGCAGATACTTTCCGATCACGTCGACCTCGATGTTGACCCGCCGTCCGGGCTGAAACCCGGCCAAGGTCGTGGCCGCGAGGGTGTGCGGGATCAGCATGATCTCGAACATCCCGGGCCCGAGGGCCGCCACGGTCAGGCTCACGCCGTCCACGGCCACCGAGCCCTTGGGAATGAGGAGAGGCTCGAGGGCCGGACCGGACAGCGCAATCCGTATCCTCGCTGTTGATTCTACACGGGTCACCGCGGCGACCGTGCCCACGCCGTCCACGTGGCCGAGGACCAGGTGGCCACCCAGGGAGCCTCCGAAGCGAAGCGGCCGCTCGAGGTTCACTCCCTCCCCCGCGCGAAGATCGCCCAACGCCGTGACGGCGAGCGTCTCGGGACCGAGATCGAAGGCAAAACCCTCTGTGCGCCGGTCGACCACCGTGAGACAGACCCCGTTGACCGCCACGCTGGCCCCGATCTCACTTCCCTCTCCGATGACGGCGGCATTGACCTCCAGGCGAGCCGTTTCCCCCTCTCGGGCAAAGCGCCGTACGGTCCCGACCTCTTCGACGATACCCGTGAACATCACGCCTTCTCCCGCGCCACGTCCCCCTCCACCAGGAGGTCGGGGCCGACGGTGCTGACGGACAAATCTGTCAGACGAAGCGCGTCCTGGAGCGGCACTCCTGAACCACCGATGGCGGACGGGGCCTCGCGCCCCCCGAGCAGCAGGGGCGCCACGAACACCGCGATCCGGTCCACCAGCCCGGACGCCAGAAATGCTCCATGGACCTCGGCCCCGCCCTCGACGAGCAGCGCGCGAACCTCACGCCGGTGCAACTCCGTCAACATCCCCTCGAGATCGACACGCCCATCGCGGGAACCGGCGCGCACCACGACGGCGCCCGCCCGCCCCAGGCGCTCGGTCCGGTCGCGCGGGGCGTCGGCGGCGACCATGACCAGGGTGCGAGCCGGTGTGGGCCCGCGCACGACCCGAGCGTCCGGCGGTGTCCGCGCGCTGGAATCGAGCACGACGCGGTACGGCTCGCGCGGCCACGGCCGCTCCCGCCGGACGGTGAGCGCCGGATCGTCCGCCAGGACCGTCCCCACGCCGACCAGGATGGCGTCGACTTCGCTCCGCAGGCGATGCGCCTCCAGGCGGGCCGCTTCCCCGGTGATCCACTGCGATGCACGATGGCGATCGGCAATCTTGCCGTCGAGCGTCATGGCCACCTTGAGCGTGACGTGCGGCCGACCGCGTCGCACGGAGGTGAGGAAGGCGCGGTTCTGGCGCTCGGCCTCCTGCTGCAACACCCCGACGGTCACCTCGACCCCCGCTGCGCGGAGCAGGGCCAGTCCCTGCCCGGCCACCCGAGGATCGGGATCGACGAGGGCCGCAATGACCCGGCGGACACCGGCCGCGGCCACGCGGGGCGCGCAGGGTGGCGTGCGTCCGAAGTGTGCGCACGGTTCCAGTGTCACGTAGAGCGCGCCGTCGCGCGCCCGATCGCCGGCCACGTCCAGGGCCTCGACCTCGGCGTGGGCCTCTCCCGCGCGCCGGTGAAATCCCTCCGCCACGATCGCGCCGTCGCGGACGATCACGGCTCCGACCATGGGATTCGGCGACGTGAGGCCACGGCCGTGCTCGGCCAGCTCGAGCGCGCGCCGCATGCAGGCCTCGTCGATCTCGAGGCCCATCACGCGTCGGGGACCAAGGCGTCCACGAAGCGCACCGCGTCGAAGGGCTGGAGGTCCTCCACCTTCTCACCGACGCCGATGATCTTCACGGGGAGCTTCAGCTCGCGCACGATGCGCACCACGATTCCCCCCTTCGCGGTCCCGTCGAGCTTGGTCAGGCACACTCCGGTCAGTCCAATCGCCTCGTGAAACATCCTGGCCTGGGCGAAGCCGTTCTGTCCGGTGGTGGCGTCGAGCACCATCAGCTTCTCGTGGGGCGCCCCGGGAAGCTGTCGAGACACGACGCGGATCAGCTTGGCCAGTTCGTCCATGAGGTTCGACTTGGTGTGAAGCCGGCCGGCGGTGTCGATCACCAGCGCGTCCATCCCCCGGGCGGTCGCGGCCTTCACCGCGTCGAACACGACCGCCGCGGGATCGGAGCCGGCGGCTTGATGGATCACCTCGACGCCCACGCGATCTGCCCACGTCACCAGTTGCTCGATGGCGGCCGCGCGGAACGTGTCGGCGGCGGCGAGGAGGACCTGCTGGCCCTCGCCCTTCAGCGAGGCGGCAATCTTGGCGCACGTGGTGGTCTTGCCCGAACCATTGACACCCAACATCACCACGACGGCGGGCTGGTGGGCGAGATCGAGATCCTGGGACGCCGGCGTGAGGATGTCCAGGAGGAAGCGCCGGAAGAGCGGGCGGAGCTGGGCGGCGTTGGTGACCGTGCCAAACATCACTTCCTCGCGGGCGCGATTGACGAAGTCCGCGGCGAGCGGCGCCCCGAGATCGGCGGCGATCAGCACCTCCTCCAGCTCGTCAAAGAGCGTGTCGTCGAGCGGACGCTCGGGCTCGAGAACCGCCGCCAGCTCGCCACTCAGAAACTCCTGCGACCGCCTGAGCCCCTGGCGCAGGCGGTCCCCGAGGGCCGAGAGGAATTTCACTGGGGCTCCGCGGGCAGGACGAGGCGAGTGATGACGGCGCCGCGCGCTCCCAGCGGCGGCAGGAGCTGGCCGTTCAGCTCCAGGGTCACGCCGCCCGCATTGCCAATCCGCAGCTCGAACGGGCGGTTGGAGAGCCACTCGCGGACCTCTCCCGCAGGAATCGTCTCCTCGGTCGTCCGGCCACCTTCCATCCGCACCCGGATCCAGGTGGGGTCGGAGGCCCGGGCCACGAGCCGGTAGGGCATGCCAGTTCCTGCCGGTGAAGGCAAGCGGGGGAGCGGCGGTGCAGGCGCGGCAAGCCCGGTGGAAGTCTGGGCTGCGGGGGCCGGAGCCAGCGGCGCGGAGGGAATCGGCGGAGACGCCTGGGGCGCCGACGCCATCGGTCGCGGCGGATTTGCGGCAGGCCCAGGGACTGGGGAGGCCGCCTGTTCCGTCGGGGGCGCGGCCCGCGTGTCGCCCGGCGGCCTCCCGTCGCGCGACGTCCCGCCATCACCGCGGCCGGACCGGAGTGCGACGGTCACCCCCGCCAGGGCCCCGCCCAGCACGACCAGCAATGCCAGGCTGACGAAGACAGGAGCGAGGCTCCGTTTCGCACGCGGTGGCGGCACCGCGCTCGCGTGGCGCGGGGCGCTTGCCGACAGGGCCGTCGTGTAGAGGGCCAGGGCCTCACCGGCGGGCTCGTTCAGCGCCTGACAGTACGAACGGATGAAGCCCTTCGCAAAAGGGCCGGCGGGAAGGGTCCCGAAATCATCGGTCTCCAGCGCCTCGAGGAATCGTTGTCCGATCCGGGTGGCGTGGGCGAGCTCCTTCAGGGAGACGCCGTGTCGCTCGCGAAGCTCACGGAGATGACTGCCGGTTGACGCCATGCGGCACCTGGAGAAGTCTAGCCTATCCGCGCGCCAGTTTCACCGGGGCCACGGCGCCGCCGGCCCGGCGCTCACGCGCGCAGATTGACGGAGACGACCTTCGAGAGCCCCGGCTCCTCCATGGTGACGCCGTAGAGCGCGTCGGCCGCCTCCATGGTCTTCCGGTTGTGCGTGATCACCAGGAACTGGGTCTGGCTGGTCAGCTCGCGCAGCACGCGCAGGAAGCGATGGATGTTGGCATCGTCGAGCGGTGCGTCGACCTCATCCAGGACGCAGAAGGGACTCGGGCGGTAGTAGAAGATCGCGAAGAGGAGAGCCAGCCCGGTGAGGGCGCGCTCTCCGCCGGACATGAGGGTGACGGACTGCAGACGCTTGCCCCGGGGCTGTGCCATCAACTCCACCCCCGATTCCAGCGGGTCCTCACCCTCCTCCGCCTCGACGAGGCGCAGTTCGGCTTTGCCTCCCTCGAAGAGCCGGCCGAAGATGCCCTGGAAGTGCGCGTTGACCTCCGCAAACGCCTGGTTGAAGCGCTCCTGGGCCGTGCGCGTCATCCCGCGCAGGGCCTTCTCGAGGTCCTTGATGGACGCGGTCAGATCCTCGTGCTGCGTGCGGAGAAATGACAGGCGCTCGTCCAGCTCGCGGTATTCGTCGTCGGCGACGAGATTGACGGGACCGATGGCCTGGAGCTTCTCGGCGAGCGCGGCGCATCGCTCGCGGGCGGCCGGGAAGTCGCGGCCAGGATCGTGTCGACCGCGCAGCGCCGCCTCGTCCTCGACCCCGTACGCGCGCCGCGCCTCCTGGACCAGCTCCTCGCGGCGAACGCGCCCCTCGGTGGCGCGGAGTTCGCAGTCGTGAATCGCTGCCGTGTGCTCGCTCAGCGCCGCATCCACGCGCCGCGCCTCCGCCTCGATGCCCGAGAGCCGAGACACCTGCTCCTCGTGCTGCGTGACCGCCGCGCGCACCGCGCCCTCCATACGATCGCGCTCGCTCGCCGCCTCGTGCGCCGCCTCGTCGGCGCGCCGCTGCTCGGCCTCCAGCCAGCGCGATCGCTCGTCAAGCTGGTTCCGTCGGCTCTGCGCCTGGGCGAGGCGCTGGGTGAGGTCCGCCTCCATCTCCTCGAGACGAACGCGCTCACGCCCGAGGGCCTCCACGCGTTCGGTGGCCGAGGCCAACTCGACCCGGCACGCGGTCAATTCGGTGCTCAGCGCGGCCTCGTGCTCGCGGGAGGCCTCGATGGCGGCCCGCAGGCTGCTCATGGCGGACTCGTGGCGCGTCTCGGTCTCGTGGGCCAGCTCCAGGCGCCGCTCCAACCCCGCCAGCGTGTCCGAGGTCTGCTCGCTCTCTCGCGTGACCTGTGTCCACTCCACGCGGAGCGCGTCTCCGTGCCGGTCGAGCCTCTCGCCTTCGCGGACGGCCTGCTCGAGATCCTTGTCGAACGCGACCTTGTCACCCTCGTGCGCTCGAAGGGCCCCGTCGATCGCCGCCGCCCGCTCGCGCAGGGTGGCGACGGCGTCGGCGTGGACGCGCACGGCCTCCTCCTCGCGCTCGGTGGCGTCGGCGAGGCCCTGAACCTCCTCGCCCAGCTCGCGCATCCGGCGCTTGCGAGCCAGGAACGACTGCTCGCCCACGTCGTTGCCGGATTCGTCAGCGCCACCGCGCAGGCGTCCGGTGGGACCGAGCACTTCTCCTGCCGGGGTGACGTAGGTCGCCACCACGCCGTTCCGCCGCCACAGGGCCTCGGCGTCATCGAGATGCTCCACGATGGCCACCCGTCCGAGGAGATGCCGCGCGAGCCCCTCCCTCGCCGCGGTCACCGAGCGCGCCGCCCAGCGCACGCCGTTGTCATCTGGGACGGGCTCGGAGCTTCGCGGCAAGTGATCGAGGGGCAGGAACGTCGCCGTGCCTGCGGCCCGTTCGCGCAGGTAGCTCACCGCCGCGCGCGCATCCTCGAAGCGCTCCACGACGACCCACTGCAGGCGCTCGCCCAGCACGGCCTCCACGGCGCGCTCCAGACCCGCGGGAACCTCGAGGAGGTCCGCGACCGTGCCCACCACGCCGGGCAGAGCCTCGGCGTCCCCCCCCTCACTCTCCCCGTCGCTGGAGGCCCGTCGTCCGAAGACGGCCCGGACGCCGGCTCGGTAGCCCTCGCGGGCGCGCTCCAGCTCGCGGATCGCCTCGAGACTCGAGCGCCGCGCGGCGAGGACGAGTCGTGTCTCGGCCAGCCGGTGCTCGGCCTCGGCCAGGAATCGAGCCTGCTCGTCCACGGCGGACGCGAGTCGCTCTCGTTCGGCGACGAGCGCCGTGAGTTCTGCCGCGGTCCGCTCCCGCCGTGCCTCCAAACCGCCCCGCACGCCGGTCAACCGCTGGACTTCGACATCCGCCTCGGCCAGCTCGCCCGCCAGCCGCTCTTGGCGTCGCGTCAGCTGGGCTTGCCGCTCGCGCAACTCGCCGGCGCTGCGCATCAGATCCGTGCGCTCCGCCACGAGTCGGATCTGCTCCTGGCGTTGGCCCTCCAGGCGATCGCGATCGGCGGTGAGGCTCACCCGATCGCGTTCTACCCGTTCCCCGAGGTCGACGGCGATGCCGGTGCGCTCGGCCACGATCGCCTCCGCCTCGTGCGCCGCGTCTCCCAGGACCCCGCGCTCGTGGCCCACGGTCGCCAGACGGTCGGCGGTCACGCGGAGATCCTCCTCGAGGCGTCGATCCTCCTCGAGCAGCTCTCGGCGCTGGATGCCGAGCTGTTCGCGCCGTTCCAGCAGCCGCTCCAGCTCGCCCTGGACCTTCTGCACAGCCTGACGGAGATCGGAAAGGCGGTGTTCGCTCTCCTGGAGCACGACGCGCTGCGCCGCCACCTGGGCGGCAAGCTGCGAGGCCTCCACCCTGAAGGCGGCCTCCGCGTGGCGCCGCTCGGCGAGAATGTCGGCGAGGCGATCCCCTTCGGCTGCGAGTTGCGCGTGGTCGGCGGCGAGCAGGGCCAAGGCCAGCTCACGGCGCTCCGCTTCCAGCGCCTTATACTGGGCCGCCCGCTTGGCCTGACGCTCGATGGAGCCGAGCTGGCGCTTCACCTCGTCCATGACGTCGCGCACGCGCACGAGGTTCTGGCGGGCGGCCCCGAGCTTGCCCTCCGTTTCGTGCCGTTGTTGCTTGTAGCGCGCGATGCCCGCCGCCTCCTCGATGAAGACGCGCCGCTCGTGCGGCTTGGCCGTCAGGACGTGGTTCAGCTTGTCCTGGTCCATGACCGAGTAGGCGCGTGGGTTGGCGCCCGTCCCGGCGAAGAGATCGAGGATGTCGCGCAGCCGCGAGGTCGTCTGGTTGACGAGGTACTCGCTCTCACCCGTGCGGTACAGGCGCCGCGTGACCGCGATCTCCGTCCACGGGACGGCGAGCGTGCCGTCATTGCTGAAGACGAGGTCCACCGCGGCCATCCCGACCGCCTTGCGAGAGGCGGAGCCATGGAAGACGAGGTCTTCCATCCGCTGTCCGCGGAGCGACTTCGCGCTTTGCTCGCCGAGCGCCCAGCGCACGGCCTCGGCGATGTTGCTCTTCCCACACCCATTGGGCCCGACCACACCGGTGATTCCCGGCAGGACCTTCAGAACGGTTCGCTCGGCGAAGGACTTGAACCCGAGGAGCGCAATCTGCTCGAGCCGCATGAGGTCTTGTATCACGGGCCCCCGCCCAAACCCTAAGAAAAAAACACCATCGGTTGGGGGAGAGGACTCGGAGAGCCCCTAGATATCGAGGCTGGTCAGGCGCCCTTCAGGTAGCAGCACTTCTTGTACTTCTTGCCCGACCCGCAGTAGCAGGGCTCGTTCCGGCCGATCTTCTGGGCCGCGGAGGGCCGGGGGGACGCCGGCGTGCTCCGGCGTGGCCCGACATTGATCGAGGGCCCCCTGGCCGCGGACGGACTCTCGCCCCGGGACTCCTGAGCCCCCGACCAGCGCGAAGGTGCCGGGATCTCGGGAGGCGCCTCGGCCACCACCTGCATCTTGAAGAGGCGTTCCGCCACGGCGGCCTTGACCCGCTCGGTCATGTCCTGGAACAGGTCGAAGGCCTCCTTCTTGTACTCCATCAGCGGGTCTCGCTGGCCGTAGCCGCGCAACCCGATGCCTTCCTTGAGGTGGTCGATGGAGAGCAGGTGATCCTTCCACTGCTGATCGATCACCACCAGCATGGCGTGCCGCTCCAGGGCGCGCAGCAACTCCACGCCCAGCTCGCTCTCGCGCGCGGCGTAGCGCTCCTTGACCGCCGTGGCCACCAGCTCCTCGAGCCCCTCGCGGGTGGCGACCTCCTTGAACTGCGCGGGGGGGATCCGCACGTCGAACTGCGGGAAGAGCGCTTCCCCGAGACCGGCCAGATCCCAGTCCTCGGGATGAGCATCGCGGCCCGCGTGGCCGTCGAGCACGCTGGCCACCAGGTCCTCGATCCACTCGGCCACCGTCGCTTCCTGGCTCTCCCCGTCCAGGATTTGCCGCCGCATGCCGTAGATGACCTCGCGCTGCTTGTTCATGACGTCGTCGTACTCGAGCAAGTGCTTCCGGATCTCGAAGTTGTGCGTCTCCACCCGCTTCTGCGCGGTGGCGATGGCCCGCGTCACCAGCCGGTGCTCGATGGGCTCTCCCTCCTCCATGCCCAGTCGCTCCATGATCTTCTGGATGCGCTGGGAGCCGAAGATCCGGAGGAGGTCGTCCTCGAGGGACAGGTAGAAGCGCGAGGAGCCGGGATCGCCCTGCCGTCCCGAGCGGCCCCGCAGCTGGTTGTCGACCCGGCGCGACTCGTGCCGCTCCGTACCGACGATGTGGAGACCGCCCACGCTCACCACGCGCTCGTGCTCGGGCTGCGTGACGCGGCGAGCCTCGGTGAGCGCGGTCTCCCGGGACTCGGGTGGAGCGGTCGCGGGATCGAGTCCCTTTTTGCGCAGGATCTCCTTCGACAAGAAGTCGGGGTTGCCCCCGAGCAGGATGTCGGTGCCCCGGCCCGCCATGTTGGTGGCGATGGTCACCGCGCCCGCGCGCCCGGCCTGGGCTACGATCTCCGCCTCTCGCTCGTGGTACTTCGCGTTGAGGACTTCGTGGCGGACGCCGCGCTTCTTGAGGAGCTTCGACAATTGCTCGGATTTCTCGATGGACACCGTGCCCACCAGCACCGGTTGTTCCTGGCCGTGGCGGGCCATGATGTCGTCCACCACGGCGTCGAACTTCTCCCGCTCCGTCTTGTAGACGACGTCCGGCTCGTTGGTGCGGACGAGGGCCCGGTTCGTGGGAATCACCGTGACATCGAGCTTGTAGATCTTGGCGAACTCCTCCGCCTCCGTCTCCGCGGTGCCGGTCATCCCGGCCAGCTTGCCGTACATGCGGAAGTAGTTCTGGAAGGTGATGGTGGCCAGAGTCTGGTTTTCGCGCTCGATGCGCACCCCTTCCTTGGCCTCCACGGCCTGATGGAGGCCGTCCGACCACCGCCGGCCCGGCATCATGCGCCCGGTGAACTCGTCGACGATGATGACCTCGCCGTCCTTGATCACGTAGTCCACGTCGCGGCGGTAGAGGCTGTGCGCGCGCAGGGCTTGCTGGATGTGATGGAGCGCGGCGATGTGTTGAGGGTCGTAGAGGTTGTCGACGTGCAGGAGCCCTTCGCACGTCTCGATCCCCTGCTCGGTGAGGGCCACGGCTCGGGCCTTCTCGTCGATGATGAAGTCGCCCACCGCCTGGGCCTCGATCTCCGAGAGCTTTCCCTCCACGATGGTGGCCGCCCGCTTGAGACGGGGGATGATGCGATCGACCCGGTAGTACAGCTCGGTGGACTCCTCGGCGGGCCCGGAAATGATGAGAGGCGTCCGGGCCTCGTCGATCAGGATGGAGTCCACCTCGTCGACGATGGCGTAGTGCAGCTCGCGCTGGACCTGCTCCTCCAGGGTGAACCGCATGTTGTCGCGCAGGTAGTCGAAGCCGAACTCGTTGTTGGTCCCGTAGGTGATGTCGGCGCGATAGGCCTCCTGGCGCGTGCAGGGACGGAGCGAGGTCAGGCGGATGTCCGACGTCACGTACGCGGGATCGTAGAGAAACGAGGCCTCGTGCTGGATGACCCCCACCGACAGGCCCAGGGCGTGGTAGAGAGGGCCCATCCACTGGGCGTCGCGCTTGGCCAAGTAGTCGTTCACGGTGACGATGTGCACCCCGCGCCCGGGGAGGGCGTTCAGGTACGCGGGAAGGGTGGCCACCAAGGTCTTGCCTTCCCCGGTGGCCATCTCCGCGATGGCGCCCCGGTGGAGCACCATCCCGCCGATGAGCTGGACGTCGAAGGGCCGCATGCCGAGCGTTCGGCGGGCCGCTTCACGGCCGACGGCGAACACCTCCGGGAGCAGGACCTCGATCGACTCCCCCTCGCCCGCGCGCTTCCGGAAGTCGTCGGTCTTCTGTCGTAGCGCCGCGCTGGACAGCGTCGCGAGCGCCGGCTCAAGGGCATTGATCGCTGCCACCACCGGCTGCACGCGCTTGACGTCGCGCTCATGCTTGGTGCCGAAGATCTTCTTCAGAATGGTGTCGAGCATGCCGTCACATTATACCGGCTGCCCTGCATCGACTCGCCCGGTTCGGGTCAACGGCGCGCGGGGCGGGTCCCGGCGAGCAGGTCGCGGGCGAGGCTCACCGCGGCCTGCGTCTCGCCGCCGAGCATGCGCGCGATCTCCCTCACCCGGGCCTCGCCGTCGAGCGGCTCGACCGCCGCCCGCGCACGCCCGCCGCGGACGCCCTTGGCGACGCGGAGGTGATGGCTGGCCCGCGCCGCGATCTGGGCCAAGTGCGTGACGCAGAGGACCTGGCGACGCTCCGCGACCGCCCCCAGGCGATCGCCGACCACCGCCGCGATCTGGCCGCCGATCCCCGCGTCGATCTCGTCGAAGATCACGGTGGGAACGTCCTCGGCCGCAGCGAGCACGGCCAGCAGCCCGAGCATGGTGCGCGACAGCTCGCCGCCGGAGGCCACGCGCGCCAGCGCCTTCGGCTCGTCACCGGGGTTGGCGCCCAACCGGAACTCCACGCGATCCCAACCCCGAGACGAAACGGCACCGAGCCGGTCGAGGACGATGCGGAACACGCCACGATCCATACCCACGGCGCGGATCTCGCGTTGAACGAGCGGCTGGAGCCGTCCCGCCGCCAGCGCTCTCCGCTCGGACAGCTCTGCGGCGGCGGCCTCCAGCTCCGCCTCGAGCTGAGACTGCAAGCGCTCCTGCTCGGCGACGACCTCCTCGTGCCGCGTCAGCCGTTCTAGCTCGGCGGCGGCCGCATCGCGGAAGGCGAGCATGGCCCCCGCGCTCTCGCCGTACTTCCGCTTGAGCCGGGCAATGGCCTCCAGGCGCTCGTCGACCTCCTCGAGGCGACGGGGCTCGACGGAGACGCCCTGGCGCAGGGCGCGGACGGCGCGCAGCGCCTCATCGAGCAGCACCGCCGCCGCGTCAAGCGTCTCGGCCGGTGCGGCGAACGCCCCCTCCACGCGGCCCAGCTCCCGGAGGATCCGGGCGGCCCGCCCGACCCGGGACACGGCTGAGCCCGACTCATCGTCGAGCTGGGTCTCCACCTCGCCCAGCCCGGCCAGGAAGCGCTCCGCGTGCTGAAGACGCCGGCGTTCTGCGCGCAGCTCGTCCTCCTCATCCGGCTGCAGCCGCGCGGCCTCCAGCTCGCTCACCTGGAAGCGGAGCAGGTCCTCGCGCTGGGCGCGGTCGCGCTCGGCGGCGCGCAGGTGCGACAGCTCCTCGCACGCCACTCGATCCTTGGCGTGGAGGGCCGCCACGCGGTTCCCCAGCGCTTCCACCCCCGCGAAGCGATCGAGAATCTCGAGCTGCGGCCCGGTCTCGGAGAGGCGCTGGTGCTCGTGCTGGCCGTGCACCTGGACGAGATGGTCGCCCAGCCGCTCCAGGAGCGCCACGGTCACCGGCGAATCGTTCACGAAGGCGCGGTGGCGGCCCGAACGGACCAGCTCCCGTCGGACGACGATCTCCCCGTCCTCGGGCCGGAGCCCGGCCTCCTCCAGGACCTCCCCGGCGGGGCTGCCCGCGTCCACGGCGAACACGCCCTCGACCCGTGCGATCTCCGCGTCGCTCCGGATGGCGTCGGCCTGGGCGCGTGCACCCCGCAGGAGGAGCACGGCATCGATGAGGATGGACTTCCCCGCCCCCGTCTCGCCGGTCAAGACGTTCAAGCCCGCGGCGAATGGCACGGTGACGTTCTCGATCACGGCCAGGTCACGAACACGAAGCTCGCGGAGCATGGAGTCGATGCTAGGCCCGCTCTTCCCCCACCCTCAATCCGTATCGTCGCGGCGACAGCGGCCTACCGTTCACCCCACTTCAGCTTCGTCCTCAACACGGAGAAGAAGTCCTTGTGTGGGAACTGGGCCAGCCGGATGCGCGCCGCCGCCTGACGGATCTCGACCACGTCGTCTTCCTCCAGCTCCACGCCGACCTGCCCGTCGAGGGTGAGCATGACTTGTTGCGCGCTGCGGAGGATCACCTCGATGCGATCGCGGCCGGGGAGCACGATGGGGCGGTTGGTCAGGGTATGCGAGCACACCGGAGTCAGGACGACGGCATCCATCAGGGGAAATAGAATGGGACCTCCGGCCGACAGCGAATAAGCGGTGGAGCCCGTCGGCGTCGAAATGATGAGGCCGTCCGCGCGGTAGGCGGTGGCATGGCGTCCCTCGACGGAGACCGACAGGTTGATGATGCGGCTCATGGCCGACTTGAGGATGACGGCATCGTTCAGGGCGATGTGCTGGGGCAGCCATTCACCGCGGCGGCGAACCCTGGCGGCCAGGAGCATCCGCTCCTCGATGGCCATCCCGCCCGACACCAGCGCCTCCACGGCCGCCATCATCTCGTCGAGGGGCGTGGCGGTGAGGAAGCCCAGACCGCCCAAATTCACGCCGAGAATGGGAACTCCGAGGTCACCCACGGCGCGCGCCATGGAAAGAAGTGTCCCGTCGCCACCCAGCACCACGAGCAGGTCGACCTGGCCGGGGAGATCCTCCTTGCGTACCGCGGTGGCGTTGGCCCCGGCCACCAACTCACTCGTCTCCTTGTCGAGAGCCACCGTGAGTCCACGGGCGAACAACCAGCTGAGGAGACAACCGAGCGCCGCAGGAGCCTCCGCGGCATCCGGTTTGGCCACGATGCCGACGCGGGTCATGCCGACGCTTCGACGCTCTTGTCGATGAGTGTCTCCAGATTGCCTGCCGTACGGCCATGCGTCGACAGGTACAGGAAGAACTCACGATTGCCCTTGGGACCGCGCAAAGGCGACGGAGTCACCGCGAGGACGTGCCAGCCGCGCAGGATCGCGTACCGCGCCAGGCGGCCCACCACCGCGCGGTGCTGGGTAGGCTCACGCACGACGCCACCCTTGCCGACCGCTCCGCGCCCGACCTCGAACTGCGGCTTGACGAGGGCCACCGCCTGCCCGCGAGACGCGAGAACCCCGAACACGGCGGGCAGAATCTTCTCGAGGGAGATGAAGGCCACGTCGACCACGGCGAGCGTCGGTGGCTCGTCGAACAGGCGCCGGTCAAGGGTGCGGGCGTTGGTGTTCTCCATCACGATGACCCGCTCGTCGGCTCGGAGCTTGACGTCCAACTGAGCCGTCCCCACATCGACGGCGTAGACCCTGGCGGCCCCCCGCTGGAGCAGGCAGTCGGTGAAGCCCCCCGTGGATGCTCCCACGTCCACGCAGACCTGGCTCTTCACGTCGATGGCGAAATGCTCCAGGGCATGCGCCAGTTTGTCACCACCTCGGCTCACGAAGCGCTGCCGGCCGACCAACTCGATGAACGCGGTCGGCGACACCAACGCCCCCACCTTATCCACGCGTTGCCCGTCGACGAGTACCTCCCCGGCCATGATCCGACGGGCCGCCCGCTCGCGGCTCGGGATGAGCGCCTGCTCGACGAGCAGAACATCGATGCGCACACGCTGGGGCATGGCTCGAATTATAGGCGCGCCCAGCGGCGCGGTCGCATGAGAAATAGGAGGGCCATGCCGGCGAGAAAGCCACCGATATGGGCAAACCAGGCGACACCCCCGGCCACGTCGCCCAGCGACCGCTCGATGAGACCATTCGCGAACTGCACGACGAACCAGAAGCCCAGAACGATGACCGCCGGCATGTGCACCAGTCTGATGAAAAAGCCGAGGATCAACAGGGTCAAGATCGTCGCATGGGGAAAGAGGAGGAGGTACGCGCCCAGCACGCCTGCCACGGCGCCGCTCGCGCCGATCATGGGTACTCGCGAGTCGGTGTGGAAGGCGGTCTGCACCAGGGCCGCAAGGATCCCCGAGAGCAGGTAGAAGGCGAGATACCGCCCGTGTCCCAGGGTGTCCTCCACGTTGTTCCCGAAGATCCACAGGTAGAGCATGTTCCCCATGATGTGCAGGAAGCCGCCGTGGAGGAACATTGACGAGAACACCGTCACCACCGGGTGAGGAGGACCCGAAGGAGCGGCGCACGCACCGGTGAGGCGGCAGGGAACGAGCCCGAACTCGAGCACGAAGTCCTCGGCCGCGCGCGGATCCAGCGAAGCGGCCCCGATCTGGAGAGACGCTTGATAGACGAACACGAGAGCGTTCGCGAAGATCAGCAAGACGGTGACGAACGGGAACATCCGGCTGGCGAGGTCGTCCTTCAGCGGGAACATTGGCCGTCGCATGATGACACGAGCGGCCCACTGGGGCACGTCAGGCCGGGTTCATCGGGAGGAGGATCGGCTACCCCGAAAGGGCAGAATGCCGGATGGTCGGTCTGACCGCTGTCGGGCATGGCGTCGGCAGCCGCCGTGCTGTCGATAGATTCGAACTCAATAAATCAAAGAGTTACGGAGATCGCTCCCCTGGCATTGCGCTTGCCTCCTGAATAGGCACGCATGGCAAATGGTCGGACGCAGAGGCAGGGGTGGGAGGTAGGCTCAGAGTCGCACGGGGAGTGAAATGTCGATGCAGTTAACCGACAGCCAGAACGAGGGAGCAATGAAAAGATTTCTTGCGGCAGTGATGAGTGTGGCGGTCATGGTCGCGTTCGTTCCAGTGAGCGACGCGGCGAGCTGCCCGCCCGAGGTGGCTCAGGCGAAGGAGTTGCTGGCGAAGAAGGCCGGCAGTGCGCGCGGGCAGGATGTCCAGGCGCCGCGGTCGCTAGCCGGAGCACGGGGCCAAGACGTTCAGGCTCCCCGCGGGCAGGATGTGCAGGCGCCTCGGGGTCAAGACGTGCAGGCCCCGCGCGGCCAAGATGTCCAGGCGCCGCGCGGTCAGGATGTGCAGGCCCCGCGTGGGCAGAACGTCCAGGCTCCCCGGTCGCTAGCTGGTGCGCGTAGCCA
>Ga0184637_10001481_pt1 | contig 15836 bp, 11 predicted proteins | sample PLM3_127_b2_FD_133143 | JGI IMG/M metagenome (GOLD analysis project Ga0184637, IMG submission 133143) | Groundwater sediment microbial communities from an aquifer in East River, Colorado, USA - PLM3_127_b2 | ecosystem: Environmental > Terrestrial > Soil > Riparian zone | place: USA: East River...
ATCGTCCCGCTGAACAGGAAGACGTCCTGGAGCACCATCGCCACGCGGCGGCGCAGATCGGACTGGCGCAGGTCGCGCAGATCGACGCCGTCGAGCAGCACCCGGCCGCTGGTCGGATCGTAGAGGCGCGTGAGCAGCTTGATGATCGTGGTCTTGCCGGCCCCGGTGGCGCCCACGATCGCGACCTTCTCGCCGGGCGCGACCCGGAAGGTGACGTCGTGGAGCACCCGGTCCTCGCCCTGGTAGGCGAAGCTCACGTGATCGAACTCGACCGTCCCGCGCGCCCCCCCGGCGGCCCGCAGCGGTGCGATCTTCGAGGTCTCCCGGTCGGCCACCGCCGGCCGGGTGTCGAGGATCTGGAAGATGCGCTCGGCGCTCGCCATCGAGGACTGCATCACCGAGTACTTCGCCGACAGGTCGCGCAGCGGAAGGAAGAAGCGCCGCATCCAGTCGATGAACACGTAAAGCGTACCCACGTCCGCCATCCCGGTGGCCTGCCAGATGATGATCGCAACCGTGATTCCGGAGGCGAGCTCGACCACCGCGAAGAGCGCCGCGTCGTATCGGATCGACATGAACCAGGCGTCGCGATGGTCGGCGTTCATGACGTCGAAGTCGCGGAAGCTGCGCGCTTCGTGATTGAAGAGCTGCACGACCTTCATTCCGGTGACGTGTTCCTGGAGATAGGCGTTGATGCGGGCGATCCGCACGCGCACGGCGCGGAACGCCTCGCGCACCTTCAGCCGGAACACGATCGCCGCGACCGCGAGCAGCGGTACTACGAGGAAGGTGAGCGACGCGAGGCGGGCGTCCACCAGGAAGAGCGCCACCGCAAAACCAAGCATTTTGAACACGTCGGTCACCAGGGCGACGATCCCGGCCGAGAACATCTCGGAGACGTTCTCGACGTCGTTGGTCGCGCGCGTGACCAGGCGCCCGACCGGATAGCGGTCGAAGAAGCCGAGATGCAGCTGCTGGATATGGGCGAAGACGCTGCTGCGCAGGTCGCGCATCGCGGCCTGGCCCGTGCGCGACATCACGAGCGCGCTCAGGTACGCGACCGCCGAGCCGGCGACCATCACCGCCAGGTAGACGCCCGCGAGCCAGGCGAGCTTCGGCAGGGCCGACGGCGGCTCGAGCCAGCGGCCGAGCTGCGACGTCCCGCCCGCTCCGACCAGGTGATCGAGCCCGGTCTTCACGATCCAGGCGGGCGCGAGCTCAAGCAGGAAGCTGGGGAAGACCAGCACCAGCGTGAGTACCACCTCGCCGCGATAGGGCGAAACGAAGCGCCACAGCCGCGCCAGCAGCCGGGCGTCGTAGGCCCGGCCGAGCGCCTCCTCCTCGTGCATCGCTTCGGCGGCTGCCGTCCGGGGCGCCGGAGTGCGCGCGCTCATGCCCTCACCTCCGCCGGGACCGGCTCCTCGGCGAGGTCGTCCTCGAGCGCCTGCTCCTGCGCGAGCCGCGCGTACAGCCCGCCCTGCGCGACCAGCTGGTCGTGGGTGCCGCGTTCGACGATGCGTCCCGCCTCGAGCACGACGATCTGATCCGCCTTGCGCACACTGCTCACGCGGTGCGACACGACGACCACGGTGCGCCCGGAGAAGACCGCCTCCAGCTCACGCTGGATCGCCGCCTCGGTCTCGGCGTCGACGCTCGAGAGCGTGTCGTCGAGGATCAGGATCTTGGGTCGAAGCAGGAGAGCGCGCGCGAGCGCCGTGCGCTGGCGCTGCCCCCCGGAGAGCATCACACCGCGCTCGCCCACCACCGTCTCCCAGCCGTCGGGAAGGTCCGGCACGTCCTTCCCGAGCTGCGCGCGCCGCGCGGCCTCGGCGATCTGCTCCCGGCTGGCAGCCTCGAGCCCGAAGCCGATGTTCTCTGCGAGCGTCATCGAGAAGAGGAACGAATCCTGGGGGACCATCGCGATGCCCCCGCGCAGCGTGTGCAGGGGGATGCGGTTGATGTCGATGCCGTCGACGAAGAGCTGGCCGTCGTCGACCTCGAACAGGCGCGGGATCGCGCAGGCGAGCGTGCTCTTGCCCGACCCCACGGCGCCCACCACGCCGAGCGTCGAGCCCGCGGGCACGTGCAGCGCGACCTCGCGGAGCGCGGGCGCCCGGTCCGAGCCCGGGTAGCGGAAGGTGAGGCGGCGGAACTCGATCTCGCCGCGCAGCTCGGAGATCGCGACGGCGTCGGCGCGATCCGCGATCGCGGGCCGCTCGGAGAGCAGCTCGTCGATCCGCTGCATGGACGCCGCGCCGCGCTGCACGACGGCCACCACGAAGCCCATCAGGAAGGTGGGAAACGTGAGCTCGTAGACGTACATGGCGAACGTGAAGAACTCGGGGATCGCCATCTGACCGGCGGCGATCTCGTGTCCGCCGACCAGCAGGATGATCCACATCGCGGCCGCGGGCAGCAGCGTCACGATCGCGGGCATCGCGGCGTTCGCCTTCACCAGGCCGAGTTGGCGCAGGTAGAGCTCCTGATTCGACTTCTCGAAGCGCGCCTGGGTGACGTTCTCCATCGCGTAGGCCTTCACCACCGCGATGCCCGAGATCGTCTCCTGGAGCTGACTCGAGAGGTCGGCGAGCCCCTCCTGGGTGGCGAGGCTCCAGTGGTGGATCGAGCGGCCGAACCAGCGGGCGATCCAGATGAAGGCCGGGTACGGGATCAACACCAGCAGCGCGAGCTTCGCGTTGGTCGCGAGCATCGCGCCGATCACGGCGACGTACAGGATCGGCGTCTGCACCAGGTTGAGGAGTCCCACGCCGAGCAACAGGCGAACCGCGCCGATGTCGTTCACGCAGCGGCTCATGATGTCGCCGGTCCGCCAGCGGAAGTAGAACGACTGTGGCAGCCGTTCCAGATGGCTGAAGATGTCGTTGCGCAGCTCGTACTCGATCTCACGCGCCGCATTGAAGACGAGCGTGCGCGAGAAGTAACGCACCATGGCGCGCGCGAGGGTCACGAGTGCCAGCCAGAGCACGCGGCGGACGATCTCCTGCGCGCCGAGGCCGTCGACGACCGCCTTCACCGACCAGCCGACCAGCATCGGAACCGCGACGAAGCCGGCCACGTAGGCGAGCGTGGTCGCGATCCAGACCGCGTAGTAGCCGCGGTTGCGCAGCGCGTAGCCGCGCAGGCGGCGCAATGCGACGCGGACGGGCGCGCGCGCGGGAGTCGGCGTCATCGGCGAACCCAGGCCGCGATGCGCTCGCGCGGCAGCCCCAGCCACCAGCCCACGACCGCTGCCCAGTTGCGCAGCATGGTGCGCAGGGCCCCCGCCGACCGATAGCGGCGCGCGGAGGTGGTGGCCGGGAGCGGTAGGCACGCGATCCGACCGCGCCGCTTGAGCGCCTGCACCAGGTCGAGGTCCTCCAGGACCGCTACCTGCGGAATCCCGCCCAGCGACTCGAGGACCGCTCGGCGCGCGAAGAGCGCCTGGTCACCGTACGGCATGCGCAGCAGTGCGACACGCAGGCGGGTGCCCCATTCGATCAGCCGCAACGCCGGCGAGCGCAGCTCGAAGCGCAGGCGGAAGGCGCCGCCCACCACACCCGGATCGGCGAGCGCCGAACGCACGCTGTTCTCCCAGTTTTCAGGAAGTCGGGTGTCGGCGTGTAGAAACAGGATCGTGTCGCCCTTCGCGAGGCGCGCGCCGGCGGCGAGCTGTCGCGCTCGCCCGGGCGCCGAAACCACCACCCGCGCCCCGGCCGCCGCCGCGCGCTCCCGCGTGCCGTCGCGGCTGCCGCCGTCGACGACGATGATCTCGCATCCGGCCGCGCCTGCGCTCGCGATGGCTCCCGTGATCTGATCCGCTTCGTCGAGCGCCGGAATCACCACCGTCAGCTGCACCGCCGCAGGGTAGCAAGCGCGCGGCCCTAGTGAACTTCGCTCGCCTGCGGCTCGCTGCGCGCCGCGCTCTGCGCGGCTTGCAAGACTTGCAAAGGGCGATCCTGCAAGGCCGCGCAGCGAGCCGCAAGCGAAGCGCGCAGAGAGGCGAAGCCGAGCGGAGTTCACGAAGGTCGGCCGAGCGGAGTTCACCAAGGCCGGCCGAGCGAAGCATTGACAGCGCCGCGGACCGTCGCCTATCCATCGGGCGTGAGCGCCGACGACCCCTCGGATTCGCCCGCCCCTCCGGGTTCGTCGGCGCCGAGCTACGCCGCAGCCGGCGTCGATCTCGACCACGACGAAGGCTTCATCGACGAGATCAAGGAGATCGCGCGCCCGACGCATCGCACGGAAGTGCTCGCCGGAGTCGGCGGCTTCGCCGGCCTCTTCAAGGCGCCGGACCGCTACCAGGATCCGGTGTTCGTGGCGGGCGCCGACGGCGTCGGCACCAAGCTCCGGCTGGCCGCGCAGATCGGTCGCTTCGACACCGTCGGCATCGACTGCGTCGCGATGGTGGTGAACGACCTGATCGTGCAGGGGGCGGAGCCCCTGGTCTTCCTCGACTACCTGGCGATGGATCGGCTCGACCGATCGGTCGCGAAGCAGGCGTTGCGCGGGATCGCCGAAGGCTGCCGGCGGGCGGGCTGCGCGCTGCTCGGCGGCGAGACGGCCACCATGCCCGGCGTCTACCCGAAGGGCGACCTCGAGCTGGTGGGTTTCGGCGTGGGCGTGGTCGAGCGCGAAAAACTTATTGACGGCTCCAGCATCAGCAATGGCGACGCGATCCTGGGGATGGCCTCGAGCGGCTGCCATAGCAACGGCTACTCGCTGGTGCGGCGGATCGTCGACGCCGGAATCCGCGCCGGCCATTTCGACCTGCGCGCGGAGAACGCCGAACTCAACACGACACTCGCGAGCGCCTTGTTGGCGCCCACGCGCATCTACGTGAAGCCCCTGCTCAACGTGATGCGCGACTTCACGCTCCACGGAATCGTCCACATCACGGGCGGCGGCTTCGTCGGCAACGTGCCGCGCGTCCTGCCCAAGGGCGTGCGGGCGCGCATCGACCCCTCCAGCTGGCCGCGCCCGGCGATCTTCGGCCTGCTGCAGCGCCATGGCGAGCTCTCGGAAGACGAGATGCTGCGCGTCTTCAATTGCGGCCTGGGGATGCTGCTGATGGTGCCGCGCGAGCAGGCGGACGAGATCCGCGAGCGCCTGGAAGCGCTGGGCGAGCGCACCTACCGCGTCGGCGAGATCGAAGCGAAGGCCAGCGACGAAGCCGCCGTGCTGATCGCTCCCCCCCGCCCCAGCGCGAGCTGATGCGCGGCCTGCCCGCGCTCGCCGCCAGCGCCAGCCAGCGCACGCGCCGCTGGGACGCCGTGGTATTGGGCGGCGCGCTGCCAGGGCTGATCGCGGCGGTGCGACTCGGGATGCGCGGCGAGCGGGTGTTGGTGCTCGAGGAGGATGCCGCGCTGGCGGCGTTCCCCGGCCTGCGCGAGCCCTTCCTGATGACCGGGGGCGACGGGGACGGGGTGCTGGCGGCCTGCCTGCGCGCGCTCGGCGTGCCGCTGATCGACCGGCGCCGTCTGGACCCGGACACCTGCGCCTACCAGCTCGTCTACCCCGGCGCCCGCCTCGACGTCGGCGAGCCGGTCTCGACCATCGAGGAGCTCGTAGCCTGGAAGATTGCGGCCCCGGAGGCGGCGCACGAGCTGGTGCGCGCGCTCGCCGACGCGGCGGCCGCGGAGCGCGAAGCGATGCTGCTGGCGCCGGTCGTGCGAGGCACGCGCCGGCTCCCTCTCGGGCAGCGCCGCCCGCCGGCGGGCCCGCCGCGGCCCGAGGCCATCCGCCACCCGCGCGGGCTTCCCGCCGTGGTGGCGAGCGCGCCGGTGAGGCTCGCAGCGCTGTTCGCGGCCCAGGTCCGCGCCCTCTCGAACCTCGGGGCGAGCGCGCCCTCGCCCGAGGCACGCGCGCGGCTGCTCGGTCTCGCGCTCGAGGGCTCCGCGCTGCTCGCGCCGGGCCAAGGCGGCCTGCGCGGGCTGCTGCGACGCCGGATCGAGTCCTTGTATGGGGAGTTCCGGAGCGTGAGCGGAGCCTTCCGGCTGATCGCGGCGGCGCAGCAGCCGGGGATCGAGCTCGGCGGCTCCGGGGAGATCCTGGTGGGTCGAGCCCTCGTGCTGAACGCGCCGCGCGACGCCCTGGCCCGCGCCATCGGCGAGGATCCCGTGCCCGAGCCCTTGCGCGCGGCGCCCGCGGCCCGGCGTCGCCTCTCGCTGCACTTCCGGCTGCGACCCGACGCGCTGCCGGCTGGCATGGCGCGGCGAGTGATCGTCGTGCGCGAGATGGGACGGCCGATGGACGCCACCAACGTGGTCACGCTGCGTGTCTTCACGCCCCCGCGTCCGCGCGATCCCGCCGACCTGGTCGCCTCGGCGGTGATCCCCAACGAGGGCTTCGACTCCGAGGCCGCCGAGTTGGAGATCACGGCGGCCGTCTCGGAGCTGCTGCCCTTTGCGCAGCGCTCGCTGGAGCGCGTGCGCTGGCGCGCGCCGCGCTGGGACGTCGAGGATCTGCTCGCGGATCCGTCGCCGGGGGAAGGCTGGCCGGGAGAGAGCGAGGTCCGCCTCGCTTGCCGCCAACCCGTCTACGCACTCGAGCGTTGTGGCGTCGCCTCGCTCGGCTTCGACGGCGACCTCCTGCTGGGTTGGCGCGCGGGAGATGCGATCGCGGCCGATCTTGCCTAGCGTGACGGTGCGTCCCCTCCCGTAGCGCGGAGCCGCGACCGCCGCGGCGGCGCGGCGGAGATTCCGGTTGGCCACATTCTCCGAGCACGAGAACGCAACCGCGGCGGCTTCCGGGCGCTCGGTGTTCCTGCGCCTGCTGCGCTATGCGCGGCGCTACATCCCGCTGATCCTGCTCACCTCGCTGCTCGTGCTCGGCTACAGCGGCGCCCGCTACGCGCGAGCGTATCTGGCGAAGCCGCTGCTCGACAACGTGGTGCTGCCGCACGGTGCGATGACCGCGGTCCCGAAGCCCGCCGACTGGCTGCCGCGCATCGGTCCCTGGGCGAAGCGCGAGCCGCAGCCCGCCCAGGAGGCGCAACCGCCGGCCCAGCTCACCAGCGAGGAGCGCGCCAAGCTCGAGCACCAGATCCAGGAGAGCTTCATCCGGATCGTGATGGTCGCCGTGATGGTGGTCTTCGCAATGCCCTTGTTCATGTTCACCCAGAACTACCTGGTCGAGTGGGTGCTCGGCCGCATCATGATCGACATGAAGCGCGACGTGTGCTCGAAGCTGCTCGCGCTGCCGCTGCGCTTTCACCAGGACCGCCGCCGCGGGGACGTGCTCACGCGCATCATGCAGGACGCTGCCGGCGCCCACGGCGCTCTGTCGCTGGTCTTCGGGGAGCTGATCCAGCAGGTCGTGATGATTTGCGTCGGCCTGCCGATCCTTTTCTTCATCTCGTGGCGGCTCGCGCTGGTGTCGCTGGTGCTCGGCCCGCTTTTGATCGGCGTCATCTCGATCTTCGGGCGGCGGATCCGCGCCAGCGCGAGGCGCCGCCAGGAGAAGTACGCAGACGTCACCCAGCGGCTGCTCGAAATCCTCTCCGGGATCAAGGTGATCAAGGCCTTCCGCGCCGAGTCGCTCGAGGACAGGGCCTTCCGCCGGGAGACGCGGCGACTCTTCTCGCGCTCGATGCAGGTGGCGAGGTACCGGGTCTTCGCCCGAAGCCTGGTCGAGATGCTGAACAACGCCATGGGTGTGGCGATGCTGGGGCTGGGGGCGGTGCTGGTGCTGCGCGGGCGCTTCGGGCTCACGGTCGGGGACGTCGCCGCGTTCGCCACCGTTCTCACCACGACCTACAAACCGGTCAAGGGGCTGGCGAAGGACTGGGTCAAGCTGATGGACGCGCAGCCGTCGGCCGAGCGCTTCTACGAGGTGATGGATACACCGATCGACGTCCAGGACGCGCCGGATGCGGTGCGGGTCGGTCCGCTGCGGCGCGGCGTGACGCTCTCGGACGTCTGCTTCTCCTACGGCCGCGAGCCGGTGCTCGACCGCGTCTCATTCGAGGTGAACGCCGGGGAGGTGGTGGCGATCGTCGGCCGCACCGGCGCCGGCAAGACCACGCTGATCGACCTGCTGATGCGCTTCTACGACCCGGACTCCGGCCGCATCGAAATCGACGGCGTCGACCTGCGCCGGGTCGAGCGCGACAGCCTGCTCGCGCAGATCGCGGTGGTCGGACAGGAGCCCTTCCTCTTTGATGCCTCGATCCGCGAAAACCTGCTCTATGGCCGGCCCGGCGCCAGCGAGGAGCAGGTCCTCGCGGCCGCGCACGCGGCCCACGTCGACGAGTTCGTCACCCAGCTCCCCGAAGGCTACGAGACGGAGGTCGGCTCGGTGGGTGTGCGGCTCTCGGGCGGCCAGCGCCAACGCATCACGATCGCCCGCGCGATCCTGCGCGATCCCTCGATCCTGATCTTCGACGAGGCGACCAGCTCACTCGACTCGAAGAGCGAACGCTACGTGCAGGATGCCATCGACGCCCTGCTCGGTGGACACCGAACCGTGTTCGTCATCGCGCACCGGCTCTCGACGATCCGGCGCGCGGACAAGATCGTGGTGCTCGAGAACGGAACCGTGAGCCAGATCGGCACGCACACCGAGCTGCTCCACGCCGGCGGGCTCTACCGCGAGCTGATCGAGCTGCAGACGACGGCGCGCACGCCTGGAGAGAGCTCGCTCCAGACTCACTGAGCGCGGGGGCCCGCCGCCTCTAGCGCGCCACGAAGGCCGCCTGGTAGAGGCCCTCGACCTGTTCCGCGAGGCGCGCGGGGGAGAAGCAGCGCTCGGCGCGGCGGCGCGCGGCCGCGCCGAGTTGCTGGCGCAGCGGCGCGCTCTCGAGCAGCGAGCGCCAGGCGGCGGCGAGCGGCGCCGGGTCCGCTGCCACGACCAGGCCCGTCTCTCCGTGCACCACGATCTCCGGCAGGCTGCCGAGACCCGTCGTCACGGCCGGAAGACCACAGGCGGCGGCCTCCAGCAGCGCTCGGCAACTGCCGTCGGAGCCGGGCACCAGCATGGTGAAGACGTCGCACGCGCGCAGGACTTCCGGGTAGTCGGCGGACCGGTAGCCCGCGAAGATCACGCGTTCGGAGAGCCCGAGACGTGCCGCCGGGCGGCGCGCCGTCTCCTCCAGGTGGGTGCCGCGTCCGATCACGAGCAGGCGCGCTGCCGGAACGGCAGGCACGAGCCGCGCCAGCGCCTCGAGCAGCAGGTCGAAGCGGCGATGCCGTTGCACGCGCGCAGTGATGCCGACGACGCGATGCTCCGGCGCGAGGCCCAGCGACGCGCGCACCCCCGAATCGGGCGGCCGCGGCGCGAAGCGCCCCAGGTCGACCGCACCGAGCGCACCCAGCACGGGCCGCCCGCGCCGCAGCCGCGCGTTTCGCGCCGCCGCGCGCGGCGACACGCAGAGCAGGCCGTCGGTGGCGCGGCCGAACAGCCAGCGGTTCCACGGCAGCCCCGCGATCGGTTCGGCGCTGCGATGCGACCGGACCAGGCGCATGGCGCCGCTGCGCCGGTGCTCGGCGGTCGCCCGTACGGCGATCACGTGGTCGCGCGTGTGCCAGGTGTGGACGACGTCGAAGCGGCGCTCAGCCAGCAGGCCGGCCAGCCGGCGCGCATCCTCGGTGTCGCGCCACCAGATTGCGCCGCGCGCGCGGGAGAGCTCGAGCAGCGGCTCGACGCCCGCCGCCCGCGCCTGCTGCGGCAGCGAGTCGGGCCGGCCGTCCGGATCCTCGGGACAGACCAGCTCTGCGGTGCAGCCGCGCGCGCGCTGCGCCAGCAGCAGCTGCAGCATCGGGGCCGCGGGACCCGTCCACTTCCAGTCGCTGGTGACGTGAAGGATCCTCACGCGCGCCCACGGGAAGCGCGGCGCGCGGCGCGCTCGAGCTCCCACAGCTTGGCGTACTTGAGGAGCACGTGGAAGGCGGTGACCGCGGCGATCAGGAAGCCGGGGGTGCCGTCGAGAAATCCCGCCTTGAGCAGGTAGGCGCGCAGGAAGCGGGCCGGCGGACGCAGACACAGGTCCGACACCCGGGCGCTACGCCCCCGGCGGTGCAGCTCGAGCGCCTCGACGCGGCTGTACTCCTGTACCCGCGCCACCTGATCGGCGAGGTCCGCATAGCTGACGTGCTCGAGGTCGCCCGCGAGCCGCTCGACGCGCCCGACCAGGCGCACCCGCCCGTGCGGGTTGCTCCCGGCCCAGCGCCCACGCGAGCGGCGGAAGACGCGGAGCTGCCAGTCGGGATGGAAGTCTCCGTGGCGGATCCAGCGGCCGAGATGGCGGGTGACGCGGTTGAGCTCGAAGCCGCCCGGCTCGGGCGGGTCGCCGGCGAGCCGCTCGCGCAGCCGGGCTGCCAGCGCGGGCGAGAGCGCCTCGTCCGCGTCGAGCGCGACCACCCAGTCGTGCTTGGCCTGGTCGAGCGCGAAGTTCTTCTGCTCGACGTTTCCCGGGTACGCGTGGCGCAGCGTGCGCGCGCCCGCGCGCTTTGCCAGCGCTTCGGTCCCGTCGCAGCTGCGCTCGTCGATCACGACGACGGTCTCGTCGGTCCAGGCCAGCGAAGCCAGGCAGCGCTCGATCTGGAGCGCGTCGTCGCGAGCGATCACGCAAGCGCTGACCGGAGGCATCACGTGCGGAGGCGTGCGACGGACAGGATCCCCTTGATCCGCCCGATCTCCTTCATCACCGCGTTCAGGGTCGCGACGTCGTTCACCCACAGATCGAAGGTCTGGACCGCCTTGGCGTCCTCGGTCGTCGAGATCTGGGCCGCCCCGATGTTGATGCCCGCAGCCGAGATGGTCTTGGTCACCTTCGCGAGCAGACCCGGGCGGTCGAGGCTGTGCACGCGGACCCGGATGCTCCAGGGCGCCGTGGCGTCGGTATCCCACTGCACGTCGATGCGGCGAGCGGGATCCTGCTCGAAAGTCTTCGCGCAGTCCTTCTGGTGGACCGTCACGCCGCGCCCGCGCGTGACGAAGCCGATCACATCGTCGCCCGGCAGCGGCGCACAGCAGCGCGGGAAGCGCACCAGCACGTCGGGCTGGCCGCCCACCCGGATGCCCGAAGAGCTGTGCCGTGGCTGCCTGCGGAACAAACCGCGACGCCGCGGCACCTCGGGCTCGGGCAGCGGCGCGGCCTCGCCGCGCAGCAGTCGCACCACATCGGCAGAGGCGAGCTTGCCGTAGCCCACCAGCGCGAAGAGCTCGTCGACCTGCCCCTTCGCCTCGGCCTGCGCGATCTCGTCGAGGCCTCCGCTCTCCAGCAGGCGCGGCAGCGAGAGGCCCGCCTTGCGGAGATCGCGGTCGAGGATCTCACGACCCAGCTCCCGGCCGCGCTCCTTCTCTCGCGCGCGCAGGGCATGGCGGATCTTGCTGCGCGCGCGCGCCGAGGCCACGAACTCCAGCCAATCCTTGCGCGGATACTGCGCCGGGCTCGTGAGGATTTCGACGGTGTCGCCATCGGCGAGGTGGTGCCGCAGCGGCACCAGCTTGCCGTTCACCTTCGCCCCCGAGCAGTGCTCACCCACCTGCGTGTGGATCGCATAGGCGAAATCGATCGGCGTGGCCCCCTTCGAGAGGTTGATCACTTCGCCCTTGGGCGTGAACACGAAGACCTCGTCGGGGAAGAGGTCGACCTTCACCAGGTCGATGAACTCGTGGGGATCGGCGAGCTCCTGATGCCACTCGAGGAGCTGGCGCAGCCAGGCGAACTTGTCCGCGTCCGATGCCGCCGGCGGATCCAGCCGGCCCTCCTTGTACTTCCAGTGGGCGGCGATCCCGAACTCGGCGTTCTGATGCATCTCCCGCGTCCGGATCTGGACCTCCATCCGCTCGCCGTAGGGGCCGATCACGGTGGTGTGCAGCGACTGGTAGCCGTTCTGCTTGGGCAGCGCGACATAATCCTTGAAACGTCCGGGGACGGGGCGCCAGATCGAGTGGACGATTCCGAGCGCTGCGTACACGTGCTCCTGACTGCCTTCCAGGATCACGCGGAAGGCGATCACGTCGTAGATCTCGTCGAGCGTGAGGCCCTGGGTCTCCATCTTCTGGTGGATCGACGCCAGGTCCTTCAGGCGCCCCGTCACGTCCGCCCGGAGCCCCGCCTCCGCCAGCTGCTTGGAAAGGATCCCGATCACCTCACGGATGTACTCTCCCTGCGCCTGGCTCTTCTCGCGAAGGCGGCGTTCGAGCTCCTCGACGGCCTCGGGCTTGAGCGTTCGATAGGCGAGCTCTTCGAGCTCCTGCTTCATCCAGTAGATGCCCAACCGGTGCGCGAGGGGCACGTAGATGTCGAGGGTCTCCTGCGCGACGCGGTGACGCGACTCGTCGGGCATGTAACGCAGCGTGCGCATGTTGTGGAGCCGATCTGCGAGCTTGATCATCAGGATCCGGATGTCCCGCGACATCGCGATCAGCATCTTGCGGAAATTCTCGGCCTGCCTCTCTCGAAGCGACGTGAACTCGATCCTCGCGATCTTGGTGAGGCCCTCGACCAGGAAGGCGACGGGCTCGCCGAACAGGCGGCGCAGCTCGTCGGGCGTGGTGAGCGTGTCCTCGATCGCGTCGTGCAGCAGGCCGGCAGCGACCGTGACCTCGTCCATGCGCATCTCGACCAGGATGCCCGCCACCTCGAGCGGATGGACGAGATACGGCTCGCCGGAGAGGCGCTCCTGCCCCTCGTGGACCTTGGCGGAGAAGACGTAGGCGCGCTGCAGGAGCTGCAGGTCGCAGCCGGGGTTGTACTCGAGGATGCGGTCGGCGATGTCGTTGAACCGAAGCATCGGCCGGGGATTTTCCTCAGGTGGGGCGCGCATTTGGAAGACCATACCGGAGCCTGGAAGCGCCGTCCAACGCGCTCAGATCGCCTCCTCGCGCAGCCTGATCGCCGCCGCCCGGGGCGTGAAGCGCCGCCGCAGCTCGGCCGTCGCTCCCGCGCGCTCGGCGGCGATGATCTCCCGCAGGTTCGCCAGGCAGCGCTCGAGATCGTCGTTGACGACCGCGTAGTCGAACTCCTCGACCGCCTCCAGCTCGCACTGCGCAGTGCGCAGCCTGACCACGATCTGCTCGGCGGTGTCGGTGCCACGTCCTCCCAGCCGGCTCACCAGCGCCGCCTTCGAGGGAGGCAACAGGAAGATCAGCCGCGCGTCGGGCAGTCGCCGGCGAACCTGGCGGGCGCCCTGCACCTCGATCTCGAGCAGCACGTCGAGCCCCCCCGCCAGCGCCCCCTCGATCGCCTGCCAGCTGGTTCCGTAATGATTCCCGTTGTATTCGGCCCACTCCAGGAACGCGGAGGCCGAGACCAGATCCTGGAACTCCTCGACGCTCACGAAGTGGTAATCGACGCCGTCGCGCTCGCCGGATCGCGGCACGCGCGTGGTGTGCGACACCGAGAGCATCAGCCGCGGATCGCGGTCGCGAAGCGCGAGACACACCGTCGTCTTTCCGGTGCCCGAGGGCGCCGCCACCACGAACGGGATGCCGGGCGGGCGCGGGCTCACTCCTGCCCCCCGAGCACGTCCTCCTGGGCGAGGCGTGCGGCGATCGTCTCCGGGTTGATCGCCGAGAGGATCACGTGATCGCTGTCGGTCACGATGATCGAGCGCGTACGGCGTCCCTGGGTGGCATCGACCAGCTTGCCCCGGCTGGACGCTTCTTCGCGCAGGCGCTTCATCGGCGCCGACTGCGGCGAGACGACGGCCACCACGCGCGACGCCACCACCAGGTTCCCGTAGCCGAGGTTGAGCAGGATCGGGCCCGACGAACTTCGCTCGCCTGCGGCGGGCCTCATGAACTCCGCTCGCCTGCGGCCGGCCTCATGAACTCCGCTCGCCTGCGGCTCGCTGCGCGCTTCGCTTGCTCATGAACTCCGCTCGCCTGCGGCTCGCTGCGCGCTTCGCTTGCTCATGAACTCCGCTCGTTTTCAAGTCGCTGCGCGCTTCGCTTGCGCGCGCTTCGCTTGCTATTCAATGTTCTGGACCTGCTCGCGCATGCGCTCGATCTCGGTCTTCAGCTCCACGATCTGGTGGGCGATCGGCGCATCGCTGCCCTTCGATCCGATCGTGTTCGCCTCGCGGCCGAATTCCTGGAGCAGGAAATCCAGGCGCCGGCCGACCGGGCTGCGAGGCCCGGCGCCTGCCAGGATCCCGCGGAACTGCTCCACGTGGCTGCGCAGTCGCACCAGCTCCTCGTTCACGTCGAGCCGGTCGGCGGCGATCACGATCTCCTGGTGCAGGCGGGCCGGGTCGATCAGGCCGGCTTCCTGCTCGAGTTGCTGGGCGCGCTTTCTCAGCCGCTCGCGAACCGTCGCCTGCACGAGGCCCGAACGTTGCTCCAGGAACTCGATCAGCCCGACCACGTGCTCGAGTCGCGTCAGCAGGTCGCGCTCGAGCGCGGCTCCCTCCGCAGCGCGCATCCCGTCGAGCGCCTCGAGGGCGGTCTCGACGGACGCGAACAGCCCCTCGCGCAGCTCGGCGGCGGGCAGCTCGAGCTCGATGAAGCGCGCCACGCCCGGCAGCGACAGCACGCTGGCAACGCTCAGCTCGCCGCCCACCCCCTCCGCCTCGCGCAGCGCCGCGGCCGCGCGCAGGTACTGCCCGGCCGCGGCCAGGTCGATCTCGAGCTTGGTCCCCTTGGCCTCGCCGCCTGGCGATGCAACGGTGAGGTCCACCTTGCCGCGGTCGAACCGGCGCTGGATCGCGGCGCGTACCTCGGTCTCGTGCAGCGCCAATGGTTTCGGCAGTCGGATCCGCGCATCCAGGAAGCGGTGATTCACCGAGCGCACCTCGACCTCGAAGCGCACGTCCTGCACGTCGAAGCCGGAACGGCCGAACCCGGTCATGCTGCGGATCACGGCGCCTCCTGGGCTGCGCCCAGCGTCGAAGGCAGTAGCTCGCGGAGCTCGTCCAGGCTCGCCGTCGCGGTGCCGACCTTGCCGACCACGACCCCGGCAGCCGCGTTCGCGATCACGGCCGCCTCCAGCAGTGTCGCACCCGCCCGCAGCGCGAGCGCCAGGGCCGCGATGCTGGTATCGCCGGCGCCCTGCACGTCGAAGACCTCGCGCGCCAGGGTGGGCACATCGATCCCCTCCATCTCCTCTTCGAACACGCTCATGCCTTCCGCGCCCTTTGTAACCACCACCGCGCCACCGCCGATCCGTCGCCGCAGCCTGGCGACCGCCCGCACCAGGTCGGCTCGCGTGCGGATCGCGACTCCCGAGAGCGCCTCGGCTTCGCGCAGGTTGGGCTTGAGCAGCGCAGCGCCGCGGAACGGGGCGACGCTCGTCTTCGGATCGACCATCACGGGAACGCCCGCAGCACGGAAGCGTCGCATGGCGGAGGCCGCGACCCGCTTCGAGAGCACGCCCTTGCCGTAGTCCTCGAGCACGACGCCATCGCAGCTGGAGACCTGGCGCTCGATGGCGCTTAGCAACCGGCGCCCCAAGGCGGCGGGCGGCGGCTCGAGCGTCTCACGATCGAAGCGGACGACCTGCTGCGAGCGCGCGACGACGCGCGTCTTGCGCGTCGTCAGTCGGCCGGGAGCGACGATCAGACCGCTCGGATCGACTCCGAGGTTCTTGATCAGGTCGGCGGCGCGCCGTCCGGCCGCGTCGTCACCCACGACGGAGCAGAAGCAGGCCGTGCCGCCGAGGGCCACGACGTTGCGCGCGACGTTGGCGGCCCCCCCGAGGACGACGGTCTCCTCGCGCACGTGCACGACGGGGACGGGCGCTTCCGGGCTCACGCGCTCGACGTCGCCCCACACGTACTCGTCGAGCACGAGGTCGCCCACCACCAGCAGCCGCACCCTCCGGAAGCCGCGCAGCAGCGACTCGAGGCGGGCCAGCTCAAGCGGGCGCATCGGCACCCGCCCCCCGCGCCGGG
>Ga0184637_10001482_pt1 | contig 15831 bp, 14 predicted proteins | sample PLM3_127_b2_FD_133143 | JGI IMG/M metagenome (GOLD analysis project Ga0184637, IMG submission 133143) | Groundwater sediment microbial communities from an aquifer in East River, Colorado, USA - PLM3_127_b2 | ecosystem: Environmental > Terrestrial > Soil > Riparian zone | place: USA: East River...
CACCGGGAACATGGAGGAGATCGAGCGCGTCAAGCAGAACGACCACCGCGTCAACGCGATGGAGGTCGAGCTCGACGAGGCCTGCAGCCACATCATCGCGCGGCGCCAGCCGGCGGCGAGCGATCTCCGCCTCATCATCGCGGTCATCAAGACGATCACCGACCTCGAGCGGATCGGCGACGAGGCGGAGAAGATCGCACGCATGGCGAAGCTGATCCACGAGGCCGATCGCATGCACATGCCGCGCATCGGGGTGCGGCACGTCTCCGGCCTCGCGGTCGCGATGCTGCGCAAGGCGCTCGACGCCTTCGCCCGCCTCGACGTGCAGGCCGCCCAGGAGGTGGTGGAGCAGGACGACGTGGTGGACAGCGAGTTCCGCTCGATCCTGCGCCAGCTGATCACCTTCATGATGGAGGATCCGCGCACGATCAGCCGCTGCCTCGAGATCCTGTTCGTCGCCAAGGCGCTGGAGCGGATCGGCGACCATTCCAAGAACATGGCCGAGTACGTCGTCTACATGGTCGAAGGGCGCGACGTGCGGCACCTGCGGTCCGAGGAGATCGTTCGGGCGGTGAACGAGTAGCGCGCGGCGCGCGCCGGCCGAGCTCGAAGCGAGCCGCCCGCGGGCGGCTCGTTCATTTGGTGCGAGGCGACCCGCTACTCCTTGACGGGCACGAACCCGGACGCCTCGTCCGCGCCGCCGCCGAAGAAGAGCTTCTCGGTCTGCTCCAGGAGGTACTCCCGGGCGCGCGGATCGGCAAGGCTCCGGTTCTCGTTGATGAGGCGCGTCTGCTGCGCCTGCCACAGCTGCCACCCTTCCTTCGACACCTGCTCGTAGATTCGCTTCCCGAGTTCGCCCGGGAGCGGCGGGAAATCGAGTCCCTCGGCCTCGCGGCCGAGCTTCACGCACTTGACGGTCCTTGCCACGCTTCTCCTGGGCCGGGGATTCTAGTCCCCGCTCGACTCCTCCGCTGGTCAGCGGAGCGGCTTCACGAGCACCTTGGAGCGCCGCTGCCAGTTGTAGAGCGCCTGCTTCTCGCCCGGCAGCGCGCCGACCGGCGCCTCGCCGAACCCCCGCTCGACGAACCAGTGCGCGGCGCGGGTCGTGAGCACGAACAGCTTCTTCATCCCGGCCGCGCGCGCCTGGCGCTCGACCGCGCCCATGAGCTTCTCGCCGTGGCCCGCGCCGCGGTGGTCGGGCCGCACCGCGAGGCACGCGAGCTCGCCGGCGCGCGTCTTCGGGAACGGATAGAGCGCCGCGCAGCCGAGGATCAGCCGATCGTGCTCGAGCACCGTGAACCGTCCGATCTCCTGCTCGAGCAGCTCGCGGCCGCGGCGCACGAGCGTGCCGTCCGCCTCGAGCGGCTCGAGGAGGCGCAGGATCCCGCCGACGTCGTCGATCGTCGCGCGGCGCAGCCGCTCGAGCTTGTCGGCGGTGATCATGCTTCCCGAGCCCTCGTGGGTGAAGAGCTCGAGGAGCAGCGCGCCGTCGGCGTTGCGCCGGACGACGTGCGCGCGCTCGACGCCGGAACGGACCGCCTCGAGCGCACGCGCGAGATAGGTACGGGTCTCCTTGCTGAGCCGCGCGCCTTGCCCGAGCAGCCGCTCGGCTTCGTTCGCGGTGAGCTCGGGGCGCACCGCGCCGTCGGCATCGAGCACCGGGGCGTCGGAGAGGAAGATCAGCTTCGCCGCGCCGAGCGCCGTCGCGGTCGCCACGGCGACTTCCTCCATGGCGAGGTTGAAGACCTCGCCGGTCGGCGAGTAGCCGATGGGCGAAACGACCACGATGTTGCCGGCGTCGAGGCAGCCGGCGATGGCGTGGGCGTCGACCTTCCGCACGGCTCCGGTGTGCTGGTAGTCGGTGCCGTCGTGCACCCCCATGGGCCGGGCGGTGATGAAGTTGCCCGACACCGTGTTGATCGCCGCGCCGGCCATGGGCGTGTTCGGGAGGCCGAGCGAGAGCAGGGCGTCGATCTCGACGCGCAACAGGCCCACGGCCTCCTTCACGCATTCGAGCGCGACCGGGTCGGTCACCCTCAGGCCCCGGTGGTAGTGGGAGCGGACCTTCCGCGTCTTCAGCTGCGCCTCGATCTGCGGGCGCGAGCCGTGGACGAGGACGAGCCGGATCCCGGCGCTGTGCAGGAGGTTGAGATCGTGCGCGAGCGACACGAATCGCCGCTCCGCGACCAGCTCGCCGCCGAACGCGATGACGAACGTGCGCCCGCGGAACGCGTGGAAGTACGGCGCGACCGAGCGGAACCAGGTCACGAAGTTCGAATCGGGCCTCGCGGGCATCGGCTCGTTCACGTTTTGTCGGCGCGCATTCTAGCGCGTGCCGCTGCGCCCCCGTTCCGGCAGGACCGGCTCCTCGCGAGCACGTCAACGCCGCGGTAGACCTTTCTCTCAGCAGTCGCCGTAAAGAGCCTGTAGGGCCGCGAGCGCGGCGAGCGGCGCGGTTTCGGTTCGCAGGATGCGCGGCCCGAAGCGCACCGCGCTGAACCCGGCGGCCAGCGCGAGCGCGCGCTCCTCCGGCGCAAGCCCGCCCTCCGGGCCGATCAGCACCGTGACTGGCGCGCGCGGCGCGAGGGAGCGGACCGTCGCTTCGCCCTCGGGCACGAGCAGGACGCGCGTGCCGTCGCCCGCGAGCCGGGCCAGGAACTCCCCGAACGCGACGCTCGGCTCGACGGCCGGGATGCGGTTCCGGCCGCATTGCTCGCACGCCGCGATCACGACGTTCTGCCAATGCGTCTCGCGCCGGCCCTGCCGCTCGCTCGACAGCCGCACGATCGAGCGCGCAGTGACCAGCGGCTGGATCGTCGCGACCCCGAGCTCGGTCGCCTTCTGGAGCACGAGATCCATCCGGTCGCCGCTGCAAACCCCCTGCGCGAGGAGCACCTCGAGCGGCGACTCGCGGTCGACCGCGCGGCGGCTGCGCACCAGGCAGGCGGCGCCGCGCTTGCCGAGCCCGCTCAGGGTCGCGGCGGACTCGTGGCCGTCGCCGTTGAAGAGGACCACCGTATCGCCTTTCCTGAGGCGCAGGGCGGCCACGTGCCGCACGGCGCGCTCGGGCAGCTCCACCGTCGCGCCCGGCGGGAGCGACGCGTCGCAGTAGAAGCGCGGCGCGCGGGCGGGACTGGGCTGCATGCTAAGATTTTAGCTCCCCCTCTTCACGGCGCGATTCCCGCATGGCGGCGCAAACCCAAGTATGCGATTTCGGCTGGAAAGCCGTCGACTTCGATCTGCCGGGCGTCGACGGCGGGCGTCACACGCTCGCCGCCGCGCGCGGGCCGAAGGGCCTGCTGCTCATGTTCATCTGCAATCACTGCCCCTACGTCAAGGCGATCCGCGAGCGGATCGTGCGCGACTCGAACGAGCTGCGAGCGCACGGGGTCGGCTCGATCGCGATCATGTCGAACGACCCGGCCGAGTACGCGGAGGACTCGTTTCCGAACATGAAGCGCGTCGCGCTGGAGTTCGGGTTCCCGTTCCCGTACGTGCTCGACGAGATGCAGCGCGTCGCGAAGGCCTACGGGGCGGTGTGCACGCCCGAGTTCTTCGGCTTCAACGCCGGCCTCGAGCTGCAGTATCACGGCCGCCTCGATGCCTCGAAGACCGCGCCGATCCCCGACGCGCGGCGCGAGCTGTTCGAGGCAATGGTGCAGATCGCCGAGACGGGCCGAGGCCCCGCCGGGCAGACCGCCGCGCTCGGCTGCTCGATCAAGTGGAAGCGCGGCTAGGCCGTCCCTAGCCAGCCCCGCGGAAGCGGGGCTCCAGTGAGCCGTTGCGCGCCTTGGTCCGGACTGCCGCGTTCCCCGTGATTCAGCCTGCCGGAGCGCCGGCCGGCCGCGCCCGATGAACGCGGTCGAGGTCAGCGGGCTCACGAAGCGCTTCGGCAAGGTCGAAGCCGTGCGCGACATCTCGTTCACCGTGGCGCGCGGCGCTACGGCCGCGCTCCTCGGCGGCAACGGCGCCGGCAAGACGACCACGATCTCGACCCTGCTCGGCGTGCTGCTCCCGACCTCGGGGCGGATCGTCGTGCTCGGCGAGGACATCGCTCGGCACCGCTACCGCGTGCTCCCGCGCATGAACTTCACCTCGCCGTACGTCGACCTGCCGCGCAAGCTCACCGTCGAGGAGAACCTCACGGTGTTCGCCCGGCTCTACGGCGTTGCGCAGCCGCGCAAGCGGATCGCCGCGCTGGTCGAGATCCTCGACCTCGGCGAGTTCCGGAAGCGCCCCTACGGCACGCTCTCCGCCGGGCAGCGCACCCGCGTCTCGATTGCGAAGGCGCTCCTGAACGAGCCCGAGCTCCTGCTCCTCGACGAGCCCACCGCGTCGCTCGACCCGGACATCGCGGATCGCGTGCGCACGCAGCTCGTGGACTACCGACGGCAGACGGGTGCGACCCTGCTGCTCGCCTCGCACAACATGTTCGAGGTCGAGCGCATGTGCGACGCGGTGCTGATCATGCGCGCTGGAAGGATCGTCGACACCGGCTCGCCGGCCGAGCTCCTCGCGCGGTACGGCCGGCGGAACATGGAGGAGGTGTTCCTCGACGTGGCGCGGCAGCGGAACGGCGAGCGGCTGGAGACGGCCGCGTGAGCCCGCCGGGCCGCCCCAAGGGCGAACCCCGAGCGCGGAGCGCGAGGGTAGTCCAATGAGCTCCCCGGCCGCCCTGAGCGTGCGCCGGATCTACGCGATGATCCTGCGCCACCTGTACCTCTTCAAGAAGTCGTGGGTGCGGGTGGTCGAGATGGCCTACTGGCCCACGATGCAGATGGTGCTGTGGGCGTTCATCGCCAAGTTCCTCGCGACCCACTCGTCGGTGATCGCCCAGGTGCCCGGCGTCCTCGTCTCGGCGCTGCTCCTCTGGGAGATCCTGTTCCGCGGCCAGCTCGGCGTCGCGCTGTCGTTCTTCGAGGAGCTGTACTCGCGCAACCTGGGCCACCTGTTCGTGAGCCCGCTCCGGCCGCTCGAGCTCGTCGCCGCGATGATCGGGGTGTCGCTGATCCGCACCGTGATCGGGGTCGGCACGGCGATCGCGCTCGCGATCGCGCTGTACCAGACCTCGATCTTCGACCTCGGGGTGCCGCTCGTGTCGTTCTTCGCCAACCTGCTCGTCACCGCCTGGTCGGTCGGCCTGATGGTGTCGGCGCTGGTGATGCGCTACGGGCTCGCCGCCGAGAACTTCGCCTGGGGCGCGATCTTCATCGCGGCGCCGCTCAGCGGGATCTACTATCCGATCGCCGTGCTGCCTCCCTGGCTCCAGGCGGTGGCGTGGTGGTTGCCTACGAGCCATGTGTTCGAGGGAATGCGTGCCGTGCTGCTCGAAGGCACGTTTCGCTGGGACTACTTCTGGACCACCGTCGCGCTCAACGCGCTCTACCTGCTCGTCGGCGTGGCAGTCTTCCTCGCGTCGTTCAACGGCGCGCGCAAGCGCGGGATGCTGCTCCAGATCGGCGAGTAGCTTCCTCGCGCGCGCCTCGCGCGCGTGACATTTTCCCGTTTGTAAGGACCGGCCGGAGCATCCGACCAACGGGGGCCTTGCGTATGAGCGGGCATCGAGGTCGCGGTGACGAGCCGGCGGCTTCGATCAACCCCGAACTGTTTTGCTTGCTACTCAACCTAAAGGAGAGAGTCATGAAAAAGCTGATCGCTGTGGTTCTGCTGGGTCTCGGTGCGGCGCAAGCCGGTGTGGCGCTTGCCGACAACTCGGATATCTTCCTCGACCCGTACTGGGCGCCGCGCCAGTTCATGGTGTCGGAGACGACCCAGGGCATTCGGAACTACGACCAGGTCGACCGCTACAACCCGTAACCGGGATCGAGAAAATGCTCGTGCGCAGCCTCGCCGCAGTCTGGCTGTTCCTCGCGGCGGCGGGGGCTGCGCCAGCAGCCGCTCAGGTGGTGGATGCGCGCTGGAGCTCGTCCGCCGGCACGCGCCGAGGAGCGAGATCGAGATCGTGCCCGGCGTGGGGCACTTCGCGATGCTCGAAGCGCCCGAGCGGGTGAACGCGGCGCTCGCCGCGTTCATCAAGCGCCTCCCAAGGTCGCGCTGAGACCCCGGCTGCTCACTTCGCCGCCGCCGAGCCTCCGGCGCGGTGCGGACCCTTGGCGGCGTCGCCGTGCTCCTTCGAGGTTCGCGTGTAGGTGAAGTCCTTGCGCTTGCCGAGCGCAAGCAGGAGGGCGTTCGCGAGCCACATCGCGTCCTCGCGGCGGAGCGTGACGCCCCCGCCGTGCCGCTTGGGGTCGGCCTCGAACGCCGGATCGTTCACGGTGATGTCGACCGTCCCGAGCTCGGGATCCTTCGACACGCGGATCGTCGCCTGCCGCAGCGGGTAACCGCCGTACACGCGCTCGTTGACCTTCGCCCAGACGAACACGCGGAGCTCCCTGTGTTGTGGTCCGGCCCCATTCTACTTGGGCGGCTGAGCGCGCCGCCGCGGGAAACCCCCGCGTCGCGTCGCGCAGGGCAGGAAAGAAAAACGCGACCCCGCGGAAACGGGCTGCCGTGCTTGGCGGCGAGGGTGGCAGCCCGCCGGCTTGCGGGGTCGCGGGAGAGAACCTGGGGCCGGTCGAATCCTTCCGTCGTCAGGCGGCAGCCGGCAGCGACTCGGGCCCCATCATCGCGTGCACCACGCGATCCATGAGCGCCTCCGAGACCTCGGCGACCCGCGCCTTGCCGTCGCGCAGCAGCTCGGCGAGGGCCGGGGGCGCGAGCTTGCGCGCGCCGGCCGCGCTCGAGGTGAACAGCAGGATGGTCTGCTTCGGGCTCACCCAGATGAGCTTCGAGCGGATCTCGGTCTGGCCATCCATGAACTCCACGACCGCGCCGCGCTCGAGCGCCATCGCGGTGTGGACGAAGTAATCGTCCGCCGGCGGCGTCGTCGCCGGCGCCTCGTCCGGCACGTCCGGCTCGGTCGCCGGGCCGGAGTCGGCGGCGCCCTGCGGCACCTCGGCGGCGACGGGCTGCTGGGTCTTCGCCGCCTGCGCCTTCGCGGCGCTGATCGCCGCGGTGTGCGCCTGCATGAGCTGGTTGAATAAGCCGTGGCGCGCGTCGGACGGCATGTCGATCGCGTTCATGCCGCGCAGGAGGCTGCGCATCAGCGTCGGCAGCATCGCGGCGAGCTGCTGGATCTCGGCAGTCCTGAGCGGCGACACGCTCCACACCAGCGCGTCGACGACGCCGAGCCGGTGGGTCCAGGAGTCGTCGCCCTCCCGCTCCTTCACGTAGCCGTCGATCAGCGTTTTGGTCCACCACTGGTAGAGGAAGTCGCGGACGAACGCCGGCGTCTTGCGGGTGACGCGGCGGTTGATCTCGGCGAGCGCCGTATGGTGCGCGATCTCGGCCTCTTCCTTGCGCGCGAGCTCGACGGTGGTCGGCGCCAGCTCCTGCTGGCGCGACTGGCGCTCCTCCTCGACGATCTTCTCGAGCGTCTCGAGCGCGGCGGTGAAGATCGCGAGATCGTCGGTGAACTTGTGGACGAGGTAGTCGACCGTTCCGCGCAGGCCGATGACGAATCGCGAGGCCTCGTCGGTCGCCATTTCCGGGTCGGCGGCGACGTCGGCGACGCGGTCGAGCAGCTGCCGCACCGGGTGATCGCGGCGCGCGAAGAAGGTGCGGTCGAGGATCGCGGCCTTCACCGCGACGATCTGCAGGCGCGAGATCTCGCGCTTGACGGTGTCCGGGACTTGCCGGTCGTCCAGGATGTAGTCGAATACCATGTTGACCAGCTCGATCGTGAGCTGGTCGAGCGGGTGGCTCTGCGAGCGCACCTGGTCGCCGAGGGCGGCCATGAAATCGAACGCGCCGCCTTCGCTCGGCAGGGTGGCCGACTGGAGCGCTGAGAGCGAGGTGAGCAGCGCCGGGCTCGCCGGCAACGCGAGCGCGTTCTCCATCGCGTAGCGCTGCGGGTCGGCGAGCATCCGCGTGACCTGCGACCGCGCGGCCGGCGGGCCGTTCAGCACGCTGGCGACGAACTGCGAGAGCTCGGCCGACCCGGCCGCACCGCCGAGGAGCTGGCCGAGGTTGAGCGCCTGGCTCGCGCTCATCGCCGCGGCCGCCGCGTTCTGCGCGCCGCCCCACAGCTGCGCGAGGTTCATGGCCTGGCTCGCGGCGAGCGCCTGGTTCAGCGCCATCGGCTGCGAGGCGCCCACGCCGGTGTCGGCGGCGCGCTTCACGTGGTGCTTGATGCGCGGCAGGACGTGATGCGCGATCAGGTTCTGGTTGACGTCGGCGTAGAGGTGCGTGATGCCGGCGGCGACGTAGGGCTGGAATGCGTTCAGCATCGACCGCTTGACCGCGAAGTCGCCCGGTAGCTTGGCGCAGGCGAGCTTGAGCGCCTCGAACACGGCCTCAGGCGCAAGCGGGTTGGCCGTGTCGTCCTCGATCGCGTCGCTCGCGAGCAGATGCCCGAACCGCGCGCGGATGCCGAGCAGCTGGTCCGGATCGATGCGGTTCGCGGTCTTGCGCGCGAGATCGCTGACGACGAGGTCCTCCTCCATCGCCGCATCGTCGACGAGCGCGAGCTCCTCGACCCTCACCTCATTTTTCGCGCCGGCCGCCGTGCGCCGCGACGACACGCGCCGCTCGAAGATCTCGACGAAGTAGCGGTCGAAGGAGGTCTTGATCTCGGCGCGGTGCTTCTTGACGTGCGACATCGCCTCGAAGAGGATCTGCTGCTCGGCGCGGGAGGTCGAGGCTTCGGCGAGACCGAAGAGGTCGTTCTCGACCTTGTCGAGCGCGTCGGCGAGGATGCCGCTCAGCTTGGAACGCGCCAGCTCGCGGCACTGGCTGATGAGCGCCTTGCTCTCCGACGCCGAATGCGAGCGGGCGTCGGCGGCGATGCCGGAGCGCCGCACGGGCGTTTCCATACGCGAGACCTCTGGAGCGAACCACCGCTCGCGCGAGGCGCGGAGGCCGAAGCCTTCGCGGCGGGGCGAAAGGGCGAGTTCCTCGAAATCGAGCGTCTTCAACCGGAGGGTGCCAGCGGGAGACGCGAACCGCAGGCCCGGTGCTGCCTGTGTTGTTCTTGTTGTGGCGACTGGACTATGCCATAGCGGTATGCTGACGTCATGGCCGTTCGTGACCTAGTTCACGACCGCCCGTCGGCAGGATTGCTCACTCGGGATGATGTTCCGACACCGGTGTCGGCGAACCGACGGGTGAGCGCGGGGTTTCGCCGGGCCCGACTGCTCGGGGCCGGCGCCGCGCGAACCGGCGCGCCTTGCAAGGCGCGCCGTGGACTCGCTAGCGCGGTGCGAGCTCCGCCGCCTGCCGCAGCGCCTCGAGCATGCTCCGCTCGTCGGCTTGGCCGGTGCCCGCGATGTCGAACGCGGTGCCGTGGTCGACCGAGGTGCGGAGCACTGGTAGCCCGGCGGTGACGTTCACGCCGGTGTCGAAGGCGACTGCCTTCACCGGTCCGTGCCCCTGGTCGTGGTACATCGCGACGATGAGGTCGAAGTCGCCCTTGCGCGCGCGATGGAAGAGCGTGTCGGCGGGGAGCGGCCCCTCGACCTGCCAGCCGCGCGCGCGGCACGCGTGGATCGCGGGCGCGATCTTCGTCTCCTCCTCGCCGCGCCCGAAGAGCCCGCTTTCGCCCGCGTGCGGATTGATGCCGCACACCGCGATGCGGGGCTCAGCCGTCCCAGCGCGCCGCAGGAGGTCGCGGCCGCGCGCGATCGTGCGCTCGACCAGGCCCGCGTCGATCCGCTCGACCGCGTCGAGCAGGCCGATGTGCGTCGTCACGTGGATGACCCGCATCCCCGGCGCCATCAGCATCAGCGACACCTCGGCGGTGCCGGTGAGGTGCGCGAGCATCTCGGTATGCCCGGGGAAGCGATGGCCCGCCGCGTTCAGCGCCTCCTTGTTGATGGGCGCAGTGCAGAGGGCGTCGACCTCGCCTGCGAGCGCGAGCGCCACGGCGCGCTCGATGAAGCGGTAGGCGGCGTCGCCGCACGCCACCGACAGCCGGCCGAACGGCGCGTCCTCGGGCACGAGCGCGAGGTCCAGACAGTCCACTGTGCCCGGCGCGTACCGCGCGTCGCCGGCCGCGGCTATGGCGCGGACGGCGAGAATCGAGCCGACGATCTCGCCGGCGCGCGCGAGCCGCCGGGCGTCGCCGACGACGAGCGGGCGGCAGAGCGCGTAGACCTCCGGGTGGGCGAGCGCCTTCATGATCACTTCGGGCCCGACGCCGGCGGCGTCCCCCATCGTGATCGCGATGCGCGGCCGGCTCATGTCGCCTTACTCCTCGAGCGGCGCGCCCGCGCGCGCGAGCAGCCGCGCGAGGAGATCGGGTCCGCCGAAACCGCCCGACTTGGAGACGAGCTCGACGCCGTTCCAGCGCCCGCCGCAGACGCGCGCCGCGGGCAGCCCGGGCGCGATCTCGCCCGTGACCTCGAACGCGTCCGCGTCGACCGCGTCGGCGAGGCCGCGCAGCGTCTCGCCGCCCGAGACGAAGAGCCCCTCGGGCCGGTCGAGCCGCGGCGCGAGCTCGGCGAGGATCGCCGCCAGCCGGCGCGACGCCTCGGCCTCGAACATGTAGTCGGGCAGGAGGAACGTCACCAGCGCCGCGCCGCGCGCGGCGACGCAACCGCGGACCTCCTCGGCCTCCGCCGCGCCCTCGCGCACGGCGATCCAGAGCTCGGGATGCGTGTCCGCCACGCGCTCGAGCTGGGCCCGCGTGACCGCGTGCCCCGAGCCGACGATCGCGAGGAACGGCTCGCCCGGCACCGGTTCGACCGGCGGCGCGGCGCCCGCGAGCGCGCGGGCGAGCCCCGCCGAGCCGCACCAGAGGATCGGCGGCATGAGCTGCTTCCCGGCCGCGACGATCGCGGCAAGGTCCTGGTCGGTCTCCGCGTCGCAAAGGAAGAGACCGGCCCCGCCGATCGCGTCGGGTCGGGCGGCGAGCTTCACGTCGAGACCGAGCTCCCCGAGCTCGCGCGGGAAGTCCGGGCGCATCGGCTGCCACCCGCCGTCGAGCCCGCGCACGTGCTGGACGCCGCCGCGTGTGATGCGCCCCTGGGCGGGGAACGCGGGGGCGATCACCGCGGCTGCGAACCCGCCGAGCGTGAACGCGCGCTCGAGCTCGAGCGCGGGATGGCCGCGGAGCTGGCTGTCGAGCTTGCGGAACGCGATCGACGACTCGGCGAAGAAGCGCGCGAGCCGCCACATCTCGCCCGCGACGCGCGCCTCGTCCGCCTCGCGCGTCGCGGTGTCGAACGCGAGGCACGAGGCCGGCGCGCGCCAGTCGCCGTCGCGGAAGCGCACCGTAACCGGGCCGCAGGCGCCGGCGAACTGCGCCGCGGTGTCGAGCGCACCGGTCAGGTCGTCGGCGAGCAGACGGAGCCGGCTCACGGACGAGCCTGGACCTCGGCGAGCGAGCGCACTTGGAACCTGCCGTCGTCGCGGAAGAGCCAGGTCTCGGCGAACGCGATCTGCCCGCGCTGGAGGAGCTCGCGCGGCGGGGCCGGAAGCGGCGCGGCCGCGCGCACGCTCTTCGTCGCCGCGGCGGCGAGCTCGGTGTCCCGGGTGCGCAGCGTCTTGATGCCCGTCACCGCGCCCTTCCCGTCGATCGTGAGCTCGAGGACGACCACTGCGCGGAGCAGCGGCGGCGGCGCGCCGTCGTAGGTGCTCGCGGCGTTCGCCTTCAGGATCTCGCGTGCGATGTCCCGCTTGTAGCGATCGAGCGGCGCGAGCGTCGGCCCGGGCGCCGCCGGGGTCGCCTGCGGGGATGGCGTCGCCTGCGGCCTGGGGGGCGGCGCCGGCGATTCGGGAGGCGCCGGCGCGCTGCAAGCGGCGAGCACGAACGCCGCGACACCGAGCGCGCGCTTGATCATGGCGCCGCCGGCAGCGGATGCCCCGGCATGAGTTCGTAGGGATGGACCCAGCCGTGCCGCGACTTGATGCGATCGAGCCACGCACCGATGCCCGGATAGTCGGCCCACGACACGCCGAACTCGTCGGGCCAGTAGAGATAGCCGCACATCGAGAGGTCGGCGATCGTCGGCTTGCCCCCGACCGCGAACGGTTCCGCGGCGAGATGCTTGTCGAGGATCCCGAGCGCGCTCTTGACGCGGCCGCGCAGGAACTCGGTGACCGGCGTCTCGCCGGTCTTCGCGAACTGGATGAGGTAGCGCAGCGTCGCGATGTAGCTCGTGAGCTTGTGGTTGTCCCATAGGATCCACCGCAGGATCTCGCGCCGCTCGTCGTCATTCGTCCAGCCGTAGCTTCCGAGCGTGACGGCGAGGTAGTCGAGGATCACCCCGGACTGCGTGAGCTTTCGCCCGCGGTGCTCGAGCACCGGCACCTCGCCCATCTCGTTCACCTTGCCGCGGTAGTCCGGACTGCGTGTCTCGCCACCGAAGAAGTCGACGAGGCGCGGCTGCCAGTCGGCGCCGCAGAGGTTCAGCATGAGCGCCGCCTTGTAGGCGTTCCCGGACTGGGCGAAGCAGGAGAGGGTGTACTCGGCCATCGGCTCAATGGTTGTCCTTGGGAACGGCAGCACCGCTCTTCCCGACCAGGAAATCGAGGTCGGCGCCGCGGTTCGCCTGCGTGACGTGGTCGACGTAGAGCTTGCAGTAGCCGCGGGCGAGATGCTGCGGCGGACCTTTCCACTCGGCGCGCCGCCGCGCGAGCTCCGCCTCCGGAACCTCGAGATGGAGCCGCCGCTTCTCGACGTCGAGCTCGATGATGTCGCCGTTCCGCACCAACGCGAGCGGCCCGCCGGCCGCCGCCTCCGGCGCGGTGTGCAATACCACCGTGCCATACGCGGTGCCGCTCATGCGGGCGTCGGAGACGCGGACCATGTCGGTGATGCCCTTGCGCAGCACCTTGGGCGGCAGCGGCATGTTGCCCGCCTCGGCCATGCCGGGGTAGCCCTTCGGCCCGCAGTTCTTCAGCACCATCACGCAGGTTTCATCGATGTCGAGGCGCTCGTCGTCGATGCGCTGGTGGAAGTCCGCGATGTCCTCGAACACCACCGCGCGGCCGCGGTGCTTGAGCAGCGCCGGCGTCGCTGCCGAGGGCTTGATCACCGCGCCGTCGGGGGCGAGATTGCCCTTCAGCACCGCGATGCCCGCGGCGGGCTTGAAGGGCTCGTCGTACGCGTAGATCACCTCGCGGTTGTAACAGGGCGCGTCCTTGTTGTTCTCCCAGATCGTCTTGCCGTTCGCGGTGATCGCGTTCTTGTTGAGCGCGCCGGCCTGCCCGAGCTCGCGCAGCACCGCCGGCAGCCCGCCCGCGTAGCAAAAGTCCTCCATCAGGTAGTGGCCGGAGGGCTGCAGGTTGACGAGACACGGCAGCCGGCTGCCGATGCGGTCGAAGTCCTCGAGCTCGAGCTTCACGCCCATGCGGCCCGCGATCGCGGTCAGGTGGATCACCGCGTTGGTCGAGCCGCCGATCGCGGCGAGCGCCATGATCGCGTTCTCGAACGCCTCGCGCGTGAGGATCTTCGACATGCGCAGATCCTCCTTGACCATGTCGACGATGCGCCGGCCGGCCATCCGCGCGATGACGTTGCGCCGCCCGTCCACCGCCGGGAACGCGGCGTTGCCGGGCAGCCCCATGCCGAGCGCTTCGACCATCGACGCCATCGTCGAGGCGGTGCCCATCGTCATGCAGTGGCCGTGCGAGCGGTGCATGCACGACTCCGCTTCGAAGAAGTCCTCCATCGGCATGCGGCCCGCGCGCACTTCCTCGGACATCTGCCACACGCCGGTGCCGGAGCCGGTGTCTTGTCCCCGCCACTTCCCCGAGAGCATCGGCCCGCCGGAAACCCCGATCGCCGGCACGTCGGCGCTCGCGGCGCCCATGAGGAGCGCCGGCGTCGTCTTGTCGCAGCCGAAGAGCAGCACGACCCCGTCGATCGGATTGGCGCGGATCGACTCTTCGACGTCCATGCTGGCGAGGTTGCGAAACAGCATCGCGGTCGGCCGCAGCATCGTCTCGCCGAGCGACATCACCGGGAACTCGAGCGGGAAGCCGCCGGCATCGAGCACGCCCTGCTTGACGTAGTCGGCGAGCGTGCGGAAGTGCGAGTTGCACGGCGTCAGCTCGGAGAACGTGTTGCAGATGCCGATCACCGGGCGGCCGTCGAACTGGTCGTGCGGCACGCCGCGGTTCTTCACCCAGCTGCGGTAGATGAAGCCGTCGCGGTCGGTGCGGCCGAACCACTCGGCGGAGCGGAACTTGGGCTTCCTGTCTTCGGGCATGGCGTGACTCGGTTCGGTTGCGGGAGACGGTGCGAGAGGGCCGTCCCCCCGGCCGGCACGAGTATAGATCGGGGGCGGCGGCGGCGGAACCGCGCTACCCCGGGAAGCGCATGCGATAGGTCTGCAGGTAGGCCGACCGCGAGATGCGGAGACGATCGGCGCAGAGCCCGACCAGGCGGCGCCGGTGGCCGAATGATTGACAACCCTCGGACGGTCGTGTGAGATAGTCTCCGCAACTCCCGGAGGAACTCACCGAGCCGATCCATCCGCAACACCCAGGGATCGCGCGCGCGGCCGCAACGGCCGCCGCGGGTCGGCATCCGCCCGGACTCCGGGGACACGGGAAAAGGTTCAATCGAGGCAAGCCACCTAAAGGAGGAGGCGCATGAAGCGCAGAACTTTCATCAAGGCCGTCGGCGCCGGCATCGCGGCGACCGGCATCGAGGGCATCATCACCGCGCAGCGCGCGCCGGCGTTCGCGCAGGGCACCACGCTCCACATCCTGAGGTGGAACGACTTCGTTCCGGCGGCCGACGAGATCTGGCGCAAGGAGTACGTGCCGGTGGCGGCGAAATCGCTCGGGATCAAGCTCAACGTCGAGACGATCAACGCGAACGACATCCCGGCCCGCGCCACCTCCGCGATCCAGTCGGGCAACGGCCCCGACATCTTCATGCTGCTCAACAATTACCCGCACCTCTACGCGGACGCCGGAGTGGACGTGAGCGACATCGCCGAGGAGGTTGGCAAGGCGCAGGGCGGGATCTACTCGCTCCCGCAGGCGCTGTGCAAGGTGGGCTCGCGCTGGGCGGCGATGCCCTGGTCCACGGTTCCGGCGCTCATCGCCTACCGCAAGTCCTGGTTCGAGGAGGCCGGGGCGAAGACCTTCCCGACCACCTGGGACCAGTACCGCGAGGTCGGCAAGAAGCTCAAGGCGGCGAAGCGCCCGATCGGCCAGACGCTCGGCCACACCTTCGGCGATGCGCCGACGTTCACCTATCCTTTCATGTGGTCGTACGGCGGGCAGGAGATCGACAAGGCCGGCAAGGTGATCCTCGAATCGAAGCAGACGATCGAGTCGGTGAACTTCATGGCCGCGTTCTGGAAGGACGCGCACGACGAGGGCGGTCTCGCTTGGGACGACACCAACAACAACCGCGCGTTCCTCTCCGGCGAGATCTGCGCCTCGCTCAACGGCGCGTCGATCTACGTCGCCGCGCTGCGGGGCGGGGACAAGTTCAAGACCGAGAAGGGCGCGCCGCTGCACACCGACATCCTGCATGCGCCGCTGCCCAAGGGGCCCGCGGGGGACGCCCCGTACCACACCGCGTTCACGCACATGGTCATGAAGTACTCCAAGAACCAGAAAGCCGCCAAGGACTTCCTGCGCTGGGCCCACACCAAGGAGAACTACGAGAAGTGGTTCGTGGTGCAGAAGGGCTTCGCGATTGCGCCGACGCGCGACTGGGAGAAGCACCCGATGTGGAAGGAGGACCCGGTGATGCTGCCCTTCAGCAAGGCTTCGCTGACGGGCCGCGCCATGGGCTACGCCGGCGAGCCGAACAAGAAGGCGGCCGAGGTGTGGAACAAGTACATCATCACCGACATGTACGCCCAG
>Ga0184637_10001483_pt1 | contig 15821 bp, 12 predicted proteins | sample PLM3_127_b2_FD_133143 | JGI IMG/M metagenome (GOLD analysis project Ga0184637, IMG submission 133143) | Groundwater sediment microbial communities from an aquifer in East River, Colorado, USA - PLM3_127_b2 | ecosystem: Environmental > Terrestrial > Soil > Riparian zone | place: USA: East River...
CGTCCGCGACAGCACGTTGACCGTCGGGTCGAAGGCCAGCAGGGGCGCGCTCTCGCCGCGCAGCTCGAGCACGGACGAGTAGTCGCGGAGTCGGCCGCGCGTCGCGCCCAGGCCGCCGATCGCGTAGCCCGTAAGGACCAGAGCCGCCCCGACTGCCCCGACTGCCTTGCCGGCGGTGAGCCGCCGAATCCAGATCGCCGAGAGGACACAGAGTGGTGGCAGATCCAGGAGATGATAGTGCTCCCAGGACAAATCCCAGACGAATAGCGAGAACAGCGGCGCGAGCGCGAGCCAGGTTGTCCAGAGTACTTTGTCCTCGATGCGGAGTGTCGAAGCCGAACGCCATACCGCCACGAGCCCCGCGAGCGACGCCGGGACGAGGAGCGCGTCCCAGCTCGCGTAGGCGTTTCCGAGAAGGAGAACGTTCGCCGTCAACGGAGTGAGCTCCGCGAGCGCCGGGCGGATGGCGGGAATCCCTTCCCTGAGCAAGTCGAGACCGCTCCGGTTCGAGTACCGCGACCGCTGCTGTCGTACGAGATCGGTGAAGGCGCCCTCGCTGGCGGCGTGAAAGACGCAGAAGCCCAGGAGCCCGAAGACCCCGAGCCAGAGCGCGAAGGGCAGGGCCTCGCGGCGCCGGGCGGGCGAGCTCAGGAGCGCCGCCGCGGTCGCGAGGAAGACCACGACCGTCAGGGGTTTGTAGAGGATCGAAATCGCTAGACAGAGCGCACCCAGAACGAGCCGCGGCCGTGAGCCATAGAAGACGAGCCAGACACTCGCGAGCCCGAGGCCGAGCATGGCCGCGTTGGGAAGCGCGAGCAGCCCGTAGTACTGCATCGAGGAAAAGAGAAACAGTCCGGCCGCGAGGGCGCCGCCGCCGAGACGTCGCGCGACCGCGAAGATGAGGCCGCCCGAAACCGCGAGCCAGAGCATGGAGACCAGCCGCCCGTACCAGACGTGATCCGTCGGCAGAAGCGACAGCGTGAACAGCTGAGTCGGCAACTGATGGTAGACGAAATCGCGGAAGGGCTGCTCTCCCCCTTGGATACGCCTCGCCGCCACGACGTTGACGCCTTCGTCGATGAGATGCTGAAGCTCGTCCAGCTCGAAGGCGTGCGCGCCGACGAAGACTGCGAGCAGCAGGCCGAGGGCGAGGGGTGACCTCAGCCACGACGAGCTGGAGGGTCCCGGGGGAGCGGCGACCATCTCAGCGGGGCCCTCGAAATCGCGACGCCAGGGCGTCGCCGTCCCAGAAGAAGTGAGCCGCGCTCGAGCTCGAGAACAGCCGTCGCTGCTCATGAGAGAAGTAAGGAATGCGGGGACCATGCCCGACCGCCAGAACTCCCAGAAGATCCAGCGTTCGGCGATCGAACAGGCGTATCTTCCCCTCCGAAGTCGAGGCAACGTAGACAATGTCGTGGTCGCGATCGATGACGGGCGAGCGACTCAGGAGACCCAGCCGGCGCCGGCGCAGGAGCCGCCCCGTCTCGAGGTCGAAGATCTCCATTCCCCAGACGCCGACGACGTAGAGACGATCGAGCTCCTCGTCGACGGTGATGCCGAGGGCGCCTCCGTCACGATGGGGAAAGCGGCGAACGACCTTGCGCGTTTCGAGATCGAGCTCGTAGGCGACCGTGCCGTTGAACCACTCCGCCAGGAAGAGGCTGTCCCGGCGCCGATGGATCGAGCTCGGGCCCACGATCAGAGAGACAAACGGCTTGTCCTGGAGTCCCTCGGCAGCCACCTTCTCCCTCTCTCTCGTGGAGCGAACGTATCGCAGAATGGTGGGCTTGTTCTCGCTCACGTAGTAGAGGACGTCGCGGCGCGCGTCATGAGCGATTCCATGGCCAACTCCTCCATGCAGAAGATCGCGCACGAAGCGACGAGGATCCGAAATCGAGAACTCCATCGCGTGATCCTGGTCGCGGCGGCCCCGGAAGAAAGCGTTGGTCATGCCGACCTGGACCGTGTCGTCCAGACAGAGGAGCCACTCGAGACGCCCGTAGAACTCGTCGGAAAAGAAACGGTGGCGGGCGACGGGGGTCAGCTCGGGCGTCCGGTACTCGACGACGGATCCATCCATGCCGTGTGGTTTTCCGAGAGACCACGGCACCATGGTGGGCGCGTCGGGTACGGCGGCATAGAGAGCTCCCTGGCGGGGCGACTCACAGAAGCTATAGGCCATCCCCTCCCCGAGCTTCGTTCCGCCATGAGCGGGAATGGCGAGCGGCAGCCCCGAGGCGAGGAGCTGAGAGCCGACGCCACCGGCGAGAACGACGAGGCGCCGCTCTCTGGAGCCGAGAAGGCGCATCCCGGGGCCGAGGAGCATGGAGAGAAGGACGGCGAACAGTACGATGGCCGTGGCGTCGGCCCAGGTGTCGGAGTACGCGAGGAGGAGCGCGAGCGCGAGAACGACGCCGGCGTCGAAGAAGCGAACGCCCCGCCGCCCGGTGCCGCGAAGGCGGCGGCACTCCACGGCGACGAAACCGATTGCCGTCGAGAGCGCCAGATACGGGTTCAGATCGAACAGATAGTGATTCAGCGCGCACTCGAGCCAGAGGAAGGCGTGAGCCCACGGACAGAGCAGCCACTTCCCGCCCTCCCGCATCACAAAGAAAGAGGGCCGGACGAAGGAGGACGCGGAGAGGAGGCCCAGCGCGACCAGGTGCTGGGGCAGGAGCAGAAGGGGAAAGATGAACAGGAGCCAGGAGGCCACGAGCGCCCCGCCGAGCCAGGCATCGGCCGCGTCCGGAAGTGTTATCGGCAGATAACGGAGGACGCGAAGCGCCAGGAGCGCGGCCAGAGTCAGCGCGGCGAGGCGGTAGAGGAGATCGAAGAAGCCCGACCGCGCCTCGCGGGTCATCAGGCGCAGACTATCTCCTCCTGTCGGTGCGGGAGAAGCGGATCCTGTAGTAGATGAGGTTCCTCAGGAACTCCCATATCGCGGAGACGGGTACGAAGGTCGCGCGGCGCTCGTTCTTTAGGAAGATCGTCGAGATCTCGCCCACGCGAAGCTCGTTTCTGATCGCCTCGATCATGATCTCGGCGTCGGTGAACCAATCGTTGGAAACGAGCCTCATGCGCTGATAGGCCGCGCGCGTCATCACCTTGGGCTTCGAGTTGATGTCCCTGAACTTCGCCGCCCCGGAAAAGAGCAGCCGGAACAGCACGTTGTAGCACCAGGAGATGGTAACGCGGTAGGCGCCGTCGAACCTCTGTGACCGGAACGTCTTCACGAGGTCGTAGTGCCCCGCCTGAAGCAGTCGATAGACCTTCACGATGTCGCTCACCGGCATCTGACCGTCGCCGTCGATCACGGCCAGGTGCGCGCCGCGGGCCGCATCGAGACCGGAGCGCATGTCCCACCCCATCCTTCCCTCCTTCACTCTGGTGATCGCGGAGATTCTCGGCCGCGTCTCGGCGAGCTTCCGAACGATCTCCGGGGTCGGGTCGGCGCCGTTCGCGTCGTAGTTGGCGACGAGAATCAGCTCGTAGTCGAGCTTCGCCTGCTCGAGCTCCAAGGTGAGCTGCAAGGCGAGCTCGCGGGCAAGATCCTGCGAGCGGTAGCAGAGGACGACGACGGAGAGCTCGGGAGAGCTGTCCGCCGGATTCGCGAGCTCGCTGGACATGCTTGACAGGGGAGAGCACGGGAGCCCTCTCCCACTCTCATTGTATCGCTGCAGTCCTTCCGCTCTGCGGGCGAGCCTAGCCTCCCTATCGTTCGGCCGGTCGGCTCGTCACCCAGGATTCCATTGGCCGTCGGCGGAATAGGACGGCGAATACTCCAACCCTTGAGTCGGAACCAAGGCGCGCTCGTTTTTTCCGTCGGCATCGGCGATGAACACCGTCATCACCGGCACCAGGTCGCTCCATCAGAAACCCAGACGCTGAAGCCAGTACCGCTCGAAGCTGAGCTGGTAGTTGAGCGCGTGGGCAAGTCGGCGCAACTGCACGTCACCTGTCCGGGTCGATAGGACCGCGAGGGCGATCGATTTTGTCGCGGGCTCGACTTCGAGGCGAGATGCCCGGCTCGAGGGAAGCTCTCCGTTGAGGCAGCGAGCGAGCAACCTGTCTTCCGTAGTGCTATTGGAGAGCTCGTCAATCGCCGCCTTGAGCTCGGCTTCCGCCGTATCACGGTCGTCGGCGCGGGTCGCCGCGAGGGAAACCAGCAGATGGTCCGCCGCGGTTTGCTCGTCGGCTGCTGCCAGCGCTTCCATCGCGGATCGGTAGTCTCCTCGCGCCATCGCCTCCTGGTACTGATAACGCGCACCCTCTACGGCGACGATGTTCTCTGCGAAAGCGGATGAGTCCCCACTCCCGAGGTGGTAAGCGGCGTCGAGGTAGTGTCGCCAATGTGTGGCCACCCCGACCTCGGATTCCTCGAACTGGCTCACGTAGTCGTCGGCGACCGCCCGGGCCCGCGCCTCATCGCCCGCTGCCACCTGAAGGAGCACGAGCTCCGTCGCGATGTCGCCATTCTGAAGGTCTTGCTCGCGAGCAGCCTCGGCGCGCTCGATGAGCACGTCGAACCGGCCAAGCGCCAGGAGCGACTCCTCCTCGACATAATGGAGAACATCAGGGGAACGCCGCTCGGCACGCTCAGCCGACAAGGGGAAGTCTGGCGAGGAACTCCGGATGGGCGCCTTTCAGGTACGCGTATCCGTCTTCGATTCTCTTAGGCGACATGAGCTGTGTGCCTGCGACCGCGAGCACCACCCCAACCGGGATAGCGATCGCGAGGACCCACCCCATGGCGTCGGTGCCGGTGGCGATCCAGGCTGCCAGGGCCAGAACCGGAATTCCGATGCCGAGCGCGACCAGAAGGACCCGCCGGCGCCGGTGGCGCTGGCACAGCGAGACCGCGAAAGTCGCTTTCTTTCGAACGATCACGGCCGCGATGGCGTAAATCAGTACGCCGGCGAAGATGACCAAGTACCACCCGGGTGGGTGCCAGTAGTAGGTCCTTTTCAAGCGATAGCCCTCGGCAGGCTCGTTGCAGCGGACGCACCGGTCGGGAAAGGGAGCACCGTCTCGCGCGACCAGGAGATTGCCGTCGCGGAAAAGCTCTCCGGTAGTGGTGAGAGGCGCTGCATGGGAAGCGGCGGCCGGCGGAGCATAGGGATTCGCCGACGGTTCGATCGGTTCCGGCGATCGAAGTGCGCCGGGAATGCTGGAGCGAGCCGGAGCCCGAGAGACGGCGGCGAGCGTAGCTCCACAGCGCTTGCATTGCGGTTGAGCGCCCTGCATCAACCCGCATTTCGGACATCTCATGACCGGCGCCTCGTTGGGATGGGGATTGGATCCAGGCTACCGAACCGAGCGCCCATTGTCGAGCGACGGCAAACCGCCGGTTTTGATTGGATCTCTGATGACTTGCTGGACGAACCTGGGATTCTCTATTCTTGATATCCCTCGACTTCCATTCCATAGGTCACGAACGTCATTTGATGCCCTCGTTACGATTCTCGTACTCGCCGCGGCGATGAAATTGCCGAGGGGCGTGCAGTCGGTCGTGGCCGGTCCTGTCTGACTTGAAAACCGAGTCAGTACTTCGTGTAGGCTACACGTCCCAGCCCTTATCGCAGCGCCCCCCCTTCCGCTGTTCGAGGTTTTTTCCTATGAAACGAGTTGGCATCCTATTGCCCGCGGTTTTCTGTCTCGCATCGACGTTGGTGAATGCCGAGACCCGGCGCGTTTTGGTAGAGCTCTCCCATGGAGAGGCGCGATTCAGCGATCCATTCGACACCACCACCGATAACCTCCACGCCTGGGGCCCGGCGATGTCCGTTCTGGAAAACGCCGGATTCACATGGAGCGGAACGTGCAACTCGCTCCTCCAGTCCTGCGCCGCCCTGACTCGAAGCCAGCTCGATGAGGCCTGCGTCCTCGTCGTGGCGGAGCCGCAGTCCGTATTCACCGAGGAAGAGGTCGAAACCGTGCTCGATTGGGTGCAGGATGGAGGGGGTCTTCTTCTCGCCAACGACTTCGGGTCGTGGATCAACAGCCTGGCGGTTCCGACCGGCGTCAACTTCCTTCTGACTCCGCCGAGCGGCCTCAGCACCGTCACCGACATCGAAATCGGGCATCCGATGACGGAGGGAATTTCGGACATCTACTGGGCGAGCGGCGCGCCCATCGCCCCTCTCGACCCCGCGGTCATCGAGCTAGCGCGCTACGGCGAACCACCGGCGCCGGTGATGGCGGCTCGTAAACTCGGCCTTGGGCGAATCGCATACATCGGCGACAACGAAACGTTCGCGCGCTACGGCATCTTCTACCCGGATAACCAAACCCTCCTCGAGAACACCGCAGCGTGGCTTTGTTCGGATGACTGGGACTCCGACGGCGTAGTCAACGATGACGACAACTGCCCGCGAGTAGCCAATCCGGGACAAGAGGACTTCGACTTCGACGGCGCCGGGGACGCGTGCGACCCCGACGACGACGGCGACGGCATAGTCGACGAACTCGACCGGTGCGGCCTCAGCCCGATGTCCATCCCCATAGACAGCGACGGGTGCACCTGCGCCCAAAGGCTAGAGAGGGAGTGCCCCAGTGAGGGCTCGTACCGCAATCATGGCGAGTATGTCTCCTGCGTCGCGGCCGTCGCCGGCCAGGGTGTGGCCGACGCCCTCATCGGCGAGACGGAGAAAGGAGACATCATCTCGCAAGCGGCCCGCTCTGACGTCGGCAAGAAATAGAGAAGAGAACCTCGCCCGTGACAAGAACTGAGCTCTACTGGATCAGGAAGCTCAGCTCCCGGCTCGACGCCTGCCCGCGGGCGAGGTCCTGCACTTTTACTACCAGCGTGTACCGTCCCGGCGAAAAACGGGCGGTATCGAAGGAGGAGAAGATTGCGCGCTCGGTCTTCTCGGTGGGGGCAAGGCTCACTTCGCTCGGCTTCCACAGCGGCTGGCCGTCGCGCGAGAAAGTGTACTCCACCGAAAGCGAGCTCCGCCCCTCCTGCAGACCCAACCCATAGGCGTGGAAGTAAACGTACATCGGTTCGCCCCGACGGAAGACCCGAGCCGGGTTGGGAACGACACGGACGTCACCAAAGGAGAAGGGCTCCTCTTCCGCTCCGCTCGAAAGGTGCTCCACGGCGTCGGCCAGAACCAGGCTGCTCACGGTCAGCTCGTTGTCCTCGAGCGAGCCGGGCACGACCACCGGCTCCTCCTCTGTTCCGACCCTCTGGCCGAAGTTGTCGCGTATCACGAAGTGCAACTCGTACGATCCAGCGGGCGCCGAAAGCGCGAAAAGATATCGCAGCGCCTCGGAAGTTACCTCCTCCGGCGCGAGGTCGAAGTTGAGCTGGCGATCCAGCCGGTCGATCACCTTGGCGTCCGAGCCGCGGAGCTCGGCGTACACGTCGAGGCTGAAGCTGTCTCGGCCGAAGCCGCGACGAGCCACCAGGTCGTCATAGCGCACGGCCAGGGCGACCGGGATCTTCGACGAGAAGACCTGAGTGCTCAGATCGAAGGGCAGGGTGGCAAAAGTCACCTTGGCGCCGACGATGGCGCTGAGCGGCTGGGGCCGGGCTTCGAGCGGATTTTCCGCCGAGCGCAGATCCTGGAGGAGGTTGAACCGGTTGCTCACCAGGCTCCCCTCGTCGATCGGGCGCGTGACCCCATCCGCGAGGTAGTCGACCGGATGCGAGCGGCGCTGGCCGAAATACTCGAGCTCGCTGAAAGAAGGTGCGAAGCCCGATGGAACCAGGTCGGCGGCATTCAGGTCGGACACGATCTCGAGGTCGCCGGTTCCGAAGAAGTCCACGAACCGAACTTCCAGGCTCGAAGGCAAGTCCGGGTGCTGAAGGCTCATGTAGGTCCAGACTTCGGACCCCCGCTCCGTTGAAGTGCGCCCCATGGGATTTCGGTCGATGTAGCTGGGCGGTCCGAGGAGGATGTAGATCCTGCCTCGGTCGGTCTTCCAGCCGGGCCGACCAGCGCGGAACTGCGCATTGGCGTACGCGAAGCGCGCCGCGTATTGATCTCGGAACTCGTTCTCCGGCGTCTCCGGGGTCGGGTCCCGCCTCCGCCAGAAGGAGTCGATGAAGGCCAGCTTCTCCGGCGGGACGAGAAGGGCGGAGAAAACCTTTCGCTCGGGGTCGGTCATGATGTACGACACGTATTCCTCCGCCCAGCGATTCAGGTAGACGTCCAGGTTGTTCTGGATGTCCTCAAGGGAGGGCTCCTGGACGACGCCGGCGGCCAACAGTGCCAACAGCAGACTTCGCATGGGGGCAATGATTCAATTAATTGAAATTACGATCAAATCATTTGAATCATAATTCAACTTGTGCTATCTACGCGGCACTAACCCGCTAGGCCTGTCAGCCCTCGCGCGGCAGGCGGGAGGTCCCGACAATGAGAATGAGGCTGCCTCTTCCGTTACTGGTGATGCTTCTCCTACTTTCCCGTTCGCGAACCGCCCTGGCTACGGACGCCGACATTCTGGGGGTGGTTCAGGACGAATCCGGAGGGATGGTCCCGGGCGCCACCATCATCGCTCGGAACGTCGACACCGGCCTCGCTCGGACCACGACCACCGACGTGCAGGGGAGGTATCGAATCGTCGCCCTGCCCGCCGGGCCGTACGAGGTGACGGCGGAGCTTACCGGCTTCCAGAAGGTTGTCCGCGACGGCGTCACGCTGACCATCGGTCTCAAAGCTACAATCAACTTCGACATGAAGGTGGCGTCGGTGGCCGAGACCATCACCGTCAGCGGCGAGTCGCCCATCGTCGAGACCAGCACCGCCGAGGTGGGTCTCACCTTTACCACCAAGACCATCGAGGACCTCCCGCTCAACGGCAGAAACCCGACGGATCTGCTGCTGCTGGCTCCGGGCGTCGCCGTCGGCCGGCAGCGTCAGGGCTATGCCGTTTCTGGCGCCCTCGAGCGCAACAACTCCTACACCATCGATGGGATGGACAACAACGATGAGAACGTGGGCGGCCGCCGGGTGGATTTGCAGCAGGACGTGGTGCGCGAGTTCGTGCTCATCAGCAACCAGTTCTCCGCCGAGTTCGGCCGGGGCATCGGAGGCGCGGTCAACATCATCACCCAGTCCGGCACCAACCAGTTCAAAGGAAGGGTCAACTTCTAGTTCCTGCGAGACGACGCCATCGACGCCCAGCCCTATCTTTCCAAGACGGCGGGAGTCGACAAATCGCCCTTCAGCCGCAAGACCTACGGAGGCAGCTTCGGCGGCCCCATCATCCGGGACAAGACTCATTTCTTCGTCGCCTACGAAGAGGAGCGTGAAGGGGTCAACCTCGAGTGGGACCTCCCCGACACGAACTATCCCTCCGTGGGTCCGTACCCGTCCGTCGACGGCGGCTTTCGGGTGGAGCCGCGAAACATCAAGAACCCGAAGTTCTTCACCAAATTCACTCACCAGTTCAACCAGGATCATTCGCTCGCCGCCACCTTCAACTTCAACCGGGCCACGGAGCCGCTTTCCGGATGTACGGGGACCGATCTCACCTGCTACGACTACACCTCGGATGACTACTTCTTCGTGGCCAGCGAGACCTGGGTCATGTCCCCCCGCACCCTCAACGAGTTTCGGATCGGCCGCACCGACATCAACTACCTCTTTCTGGTGACCGACGGGCAGGCCTACCCCTTCCACGACCGACCGAGCATCGACTACGGCCAACAAAGCAACATGCCGCAGGGCCGAGACGAGCGGCACCTTGTCTTCAGCGACACTTTCTCCCACGTCTTCAGCTGGAAGGGCGACCATGACCTCCGGCTCGGGGGAGAGTTCAACATGATGAAGTCCGCCTCGTTCTTCGATTCCAACTTCGGCGGCACCTACCTCTTCGACACGGATACGCCGTTCGACGCGAACGTCCGCTCTACCTACCCCATTCGCTACACCCAGCGCACCGGAGATTCCACGGTAGACCGCGACATGAGCGTCTATGCCTTCTTCATCCAGGACAACTGGCGCATCAAGCCCAACTTCACGTTGAACCTGGGCCTCCGCTATGACGTCGAAACTCTGGCGCCCCACCTGAAGAACACCAACCAGCAGGGGCTGATCAACCTTCCCGGGATAACCGACACCAACTACCGGACCGACACCAACAACTTCGCTCCGCGCATCGGCTTCGCCTGGGACATCGGGAACGACCAGAAGACGGTGGTCCGGGGCGGCTTCGGGATCTTCTACGACCAGATCTTTCTGAACATCCAGGGGAACGTGTACCGGTTCGGCGTGGTGCCCCGGACCACCGACACCACGATCGAGAAGCCATGCTATCCGGATCCGAGCGTCGTCATCCCCGGCCTCTGCGGGGCGAGCGCGGTCGCCGGCGTCTCGCGCAGCCCGACCATCTCCACCGGGGACGAGGTATCGCCGAACGCGCGGAACTATACGATCGGCATGACTCGGGAGATCACCGAGGACATGGCGGTGAGCGCCGACGTCATCTACGCTCGGACCCACAACTGGCCGGTGTCTCTCGACCTCAACCCGCGATGTACGCAGACCGCGAGTCTCGCGGGAGATTGCAGCGGTCCCATCGGCACGGATCTCTCGCGGCCCGACCCGCGCTGGCTCGCCCTCACCAACTACGCCACGGTGGGCGATCGATGGCACAAAGCGCTTCTCTTGAGCGTGAAAAAGCGCTTCGCCTCGAAACACCAGTTCCAGCTTTCCTACACCCTGGCCAAGACCGAGGACACCGCGGCCGACGCTTTCAATCCGCCGCAGAGCTATTTCCGTCCGGAGCGGGAGAAGGCGCTCGCCTTCGAGGACCAGCGCCACCGGCTGGTCGTGAGTGGAAGCTGGCAGCTCCCCTGGGACATCCAGCTCGGCGGGATCGTCACCTACGCCAACGAGCGGCCGTTCGAGATCCTCATGGGGACCGATTGGAACGGCAACGGGAGCGCGGCACAGGACCGGCCGAATTCCCTGCCCACGGCGGAGAACGTCGACCAGGGGACGGCGGACACCCGCCCCTACAACGCGCAGGGCCCTCGGCTTTTCGGCGCGGACGGAGAGCTCGTGCGAAACGCCGCTGAAGGGCCGAACTTCTTCACCGTCGATATGCGCGTGTCGCGCTTCTTCGAGGTCGGCAACCGCTCGATCGAGGTCCTGGCGGAGTTCTTCAACCTGTCGAATCGGGTGAACCAGTCCATTCCCTTGACGGGTAACGCGGCAGGGAACACCCGGTCCACGCAGTACTACTTGAGGCGTCTGGCGCGCGACGAGATCATGAGCACCAGCACCTACGACCCGTTCCAGGCTCAGATCGGCATCCGCTTCAACTTCTGAGGCATGATCGCCCCCTCCCTCCCCTGCATCCGCCGGGGAGAGGGAGGGGAATCGGAACAGGAGCGGCCGGCGCTGGCCCGGCCGATCCACGCGCGCCTGTCGAACGTCTGAAGGCGAGATTGACGGATCCGCGTTCCCGCGGCAATCAGAACGGTCGCGTCGACCAGCGCTCCCCGGGGAGCACGGGAAGCGTCAGCTGGGACTCAACTCCTCAAGAGCCCGTCATCGACCGGCGTTGATCCTCTCCATGAACTCACGTCTTTCGACCATATGGACCTCCTTGTACGCTCCATGGAGCCTAGCCGAGTGCCGGCGAGGGGTATAGAACGGGTGGAACCTCGATGGATGTCGTAATCGAGGCGTAGTTTTCCCCTGGACACCTGATTCTCCGGCCATAAATGCCTGGGAAGGTTTGGTTCGTTCAAGATATGACAACCGGCGGGAGCTTCCGAGGCCTCAGTGGGTCAGGGCGTAAACCATGTAGTTGATGCCGAGCTTGTAGGCCTCGTTGGTGATCTCGATGGGAAACCAACCGGCGTCCGACCACTCCCAGTACTCGGCGATGTCGTTGTTGTAATTGACGATGGCCATGAGGCGCTTCGCGGGGTCGTTGCCCTCGAAGATCCCGAAGTAGGTCGGCATGACGTTCACCAGAGGATGCGGAAAATCGATGGTCCGCATCTCGAAGAACGAGCGGAAGATGGGATGGCTCACGTCGAGCTCCACCAGCCGATGGTCGGGGACGACGCGCATCATCTGGGCCTCGAAGTTGTGCCACTGCTCGCGCTCGAAGTCGTCGAAGATGAGAAAGCCTCCCTTCAATAGATAGCTTCGAAGGTTCTCCGCGTCCTCGTCGCTCAACGTCCAGAAGCCGGGCTCCGAGATATAAGCGATAGGGTGACGGAACAGCTCGGGATCGTCGAGGGTGAGGGCGTTGGTCGAAGAGACGTTCGCGTCGATGGTCGTGAGCTCGCGCAGGAGCCGACTCAAATGGAGGTCCGCGCGCGGGTAGTCGTGGCTCCAGGTGCTCCGCCCGCCGAAGTAAGAGATGGCGTCCGCCGACGCGCCATAGCGGATGCGGGTGAAGACGACCTGCCCCCGATAGTCCGGGTTCACCCCGGGTGCTTCGGCGCGTCCGACCTGGCTTAGGAAAAGCACCGCGTAGGCCGAAGCCGCGAATCGCATGGGACGCTCCGTATTCGAGTATAGCCAGGGCCGATCGCAAAATCAGCAAGAACGTTCTTCTGCACGCCGTGATGCGGAACACGATTGCGCCGGTTAATCTACTATCTCTTGATCCAGCGGCCGGAGCCTTCGGAGTGGCGGCTAGCCTTCGTCGCCCCCGCCGCCGTCATGCCACACCTGATGGACGCCTGGGCGGCGCAGGCGCAGCCCCAGGAAGTACGGATTCAGTTCTCCGTACCCTTGCGCCACAGCGTCGGAGCGATAAAAAGGCCCGAGCTCGACGTCACCCTGTCCCTCGACCCAGCCGACCTCTCGAAAGGAGCGGTCGCGATCGAGTGGGGCCCGCATCGACTCGAGAGCGATTTCGCGATCGAGACGGTCTCTCCCACCTTTTATCGCGAAGGCCCGGCGCGGAGATAGGGAGAGGACTACGCTGGGTGAGGCGCCGTCCGCCGGCGCTCGGCGAAGACGAGAGCCAAGGGCTGCGACGTCGCTATGGTCTGCACGCTCCCGGGGAGCGCGTCCCAGAGAAACGCCGACCGCAACGGGTTTCGAATCGCCTACACCCGGATCAAGTGGGGGTTGATGCCGGCGCTGCCGCCGGCACCAACCTGAAGCGCCAGAGTCCTAGAGCAGCTTCACCACTTTGTCCGCGAGACCGCCGTCGCCGAGGACGATGCTGAGTTTCGCCTTCCCGGTGACTTTCTCCAGCACCTCGAGCTCGCGGAGCCTCATCAGAGTCGGACTCGACTCGATGAGGCGCGCGGCGTTGAGCTGCGAACGAAGCGCCGCGACCTCTTCACGCCGGGTGATGAGGTTCGCCTCCGCCACCTTCTGCGCCTCCGTCACCTTGTTCAGGAGATCCTTCATCTCCCCCGGCAGGATGACGTCCCGGATTCCCACCGCGCCGAGTCCGAGACCGACGGCCGCGAGCCGCGGCTTCACCAGCGACTCGAGATCGGCTACGACCTTGTCCTTCTCGTTCAGAAGCCCATCGAGCGTCCGCGTTCCTACGACCGCCCGAAGCGCGAGCTGAACTTCCCGGTAGACGACCTGCGCGTAGTCCGCCGTGGCGCTGATGCACTTCACCGCATCCTCCACCCGATAAGCGAGGACGGCGTTGACGCGCAGCGTCACCTTGTCCGCGGTCATGATCTCCTGACCGCCGACGTCGAGAACCTGCTCGCGCAGCTCGATCCGGCGAACCTCGACCCGGCCCTCACCTTTCCAGAAGGCGTAGCGTCCCGAGGGCAGGGCCTCCTGGAAGACGCCGTTCAGAAAGTAGAGTCCGACCGCTCCCGCCTCCACGTCGATGAGCTCGACGAGGGCGGAGGCTCCCGGAATCGTGAGGAGCTTTCCGAGAGCCGGAGTCTCGAACCGGACCTGAGTCGCGTCCAGAACCTCGACGCGAACGTCCCTCAGGACCTTCCAGAACGCGTAGAGACCGGGCACGAGGACGCACTCGAGACGTCCGTCCACGAAGACCAGGGCGCGCTTTCCGTCGGCGAGATCGACGACCACCGCCTCGTCTCCGAGAGCTCCCGACTTCACGATGACGTCGAGCCTTTCGCTCTCGACGCGAGGCCCGGTCACGTCCTCGAGCTCGACCCGCAGCCGGAGCAGCGGATCGAAGTAGAGGTGGCGGCCGGGCGGAAGAACGCGAACGAAGTCCCGAGCGCGAAAGAGAAACGCCCGCTCGTAGCGAGCGACGTGGATCGAACGAATCATAGTTGCCTCCTTTTGGCTCTTCCGCCTCCGCCCTTCGGGCTACGGCGGACCCGCCGAAGCGTTGCGAAGGCGGGCCGGGCCCCGCTGCTGCACGGTCGAACTCTCGGGAGAGAGCGAAACCAGCCTCGCCACACCCAGGGCGTGGGACGCTGCTTGAGGCCGTGCCGACTCCGCCTTCGGCGCCGCCGGAATCCGGCGGCGCGTCCGGCGTTTTGGCGCGGCCGGTATCCGCGCGCCTCATGACGCCTTTCGATGCTGCCGCATCGCGAATGCCGAGGCCGAAGCCACGAGCTTCCGCGACCGGCGGGCGAAACGAGCCCGCCCTCCCCCTCGAGCGCTTACTGAAACGTCGTTCTAAGCGACGTGTGCGGTGCGGGAGTCGAACCCGCTACGCCTCGAGTAATTGTCGAGTGCTCTACCATTGAGCTAACCGTCTTGGCCTCCGACACCTCCCTTCGTCAGAACCCGCGATCGGAACAGACGAGGACCGATCACTCGCGTGAGGCCCGTCTGCCGCCCGGCCCGGGCGGTATCAGAGCTCTTCTCGTCTCGCCCAAGCGCTTCGCGCGAAGGCGGACTCGTCCGCCGAAGCCTGGCGAAGGCGGACCCAAAATAAAAATAGCCTTCCGGGGCTCACCCCAGAAGGCCCGATATTCGGGACTTGGAAACTTCTAGGGTGGCGCCTTTCGGGATTCGGGTAACCTGCACGAGGCCGCGAATATGCCGCGTGGATCCGAGCCGAATGTTTGCTCCACTTTCATCGACCCCAGAGTAGCAAGTTTTCTTGGCGTGTCAATAGAAAAGTGAGCCCGGAACCATTTTTTCTTCGCAGCGATTAGAATCTCTCCCATCTACGGAGGGCCTCATGACTTTCCTGACTTTCCTGACTGGCTCGCTCGCGATCGTCCTGGCGCTCGCCCTGCCCGGGCAGGCCTCGGCGCAGAGCGACGTCACCTCCCCCGAGAAGTTCTTCGGATTCCGGCTGGGCACGGACAAGAAGCTCGCGCGATGGGACAAGATCGTCGAGTACTACCGGCTGCTGGACGAAGAGAGCGACCGGATCCGGGTGATCGAGCTCGGCCCCTCGACCGAGGGGCATCCGTACCTCCTCGCCATCGTGACCTCGCCCGCGAACATGGCGAAGCTCGAGCGGCTGCGGGAGGTGAACCTCCGCCTCCAGGACCCTGCCGTTTCCGAGGCCGAGATCGAGAAGCTCGCTACGGAGGGCCGGGCGGTCGTGAGCCAGTCGTTCGGGCTTCACGCGACCGAAGTCGGGGGCGCGCAGACCGCGCCGGAGCTCACCTACGACCTCCTCTCCCGGGACGACGAGGAGACTGTGCGAATCCTGGACAATACGATCCTTCTTCTCTTTCCCTGCTTCAATCCCGACGGTCAGATCATGGTTGCCGATTGGTACCAGAAAACCCTGGGCACGGAGTTCGAGGGCCACGGCCTGCCGTGGCTCTACCACAAGTACGTGGGCCACGATAACAACCGCGATGCGGAGGGCGCACGTCATCAAAGTGAGGATATAGAAACGATGGAAAGAGGCATATACTTCTGACAGCGTTATATACTGTCAGAAGTAGAGGAGGACAATGAACCCATGCCTACACTCCAGCA
>Ga0184637_10001484_pt1 | contig 15819 bp, 23 predicted proteins | sample PLM3_127_b2_FD_133143 | JGI IMG/M metagenome (GOLD analysis project Ga0184637, IMG submission 133143) | Groundwater sediment microbial communities from an aquifer in East River, Colorado, USA - PLM3_127_b2 | ecosystem: Environmental > Terrestrial > Soil > Riparian zone | place: USA: East River...
GCGGGTGACGAAGACCAAGCCACACTCCGAGTAACGGTGATCGGTTGGCCCGGTAATACGCTGGCCGGCAGAGTCTGAGTCGAGTTGATAATCGGCTCGTATGGTCGCGCCCATCTCGTCGCTCATCCAGGCAGCCTGAACGGCTCATGGTCCTCGTCGGCGCGCCGGGCACTCCATATACTCACGCAGCGCCAGCTACACAATTGCACCACAAATCCATCCCGATCCGGGAGCGTACGCCACCCTGCCGGGAGCCACCAATCCTGCCCCGAGAACTCCTGGGCCGTCTGACTCCGACAAACAGGGCACGTTACATGCACCGGCTCCCCGATCATAGGTGCTCCCTCCGCCGTTCTGATCAGCAGTGGTGCGTCGTCGGGCGGAGGTCGATGGCCGAAAGGCGTCAAGTGCCTTGCTGCCACTGATCCACGAACAACCCGGTACCCTATTACGTAGCTCAACCTAGCCCGAAAGTACTAGGGAGCTTCGGGCCGATCCTCAAGTACGGCAGTACCTCGCCTCCGGACCGCCATTCCCTCCAGCGTCAGGTTCTCTCCGAAGGAGCCCGGCTCAACCGTTTGGCCGAGCTGATTCTCCCCACTAGGCGGCAGATCGAAGGATCGATTGACGCCGTCTATCACCACCCGACGCGGGCTAAGGCATACCCGAATGGTGGCCTGCCATTCCAGCCGTCGATGTGCTGAGGGACGAGGATGAACTAGCAGTGGGGCATGGGCCATACTCTGGAAGCCACAGGCCTGCGACGAGTCCGGGCGGACGCTCCCTAAGGCTGCACGGGGGTGGCAATGGACCGACTGGATGCCTTCGCCTCGCTCATGGTCGTGCACGGTTGCGGCCATTCTGAGGAGCACGCCGTGCCGCACAAGTTGACCGAGGACGCTCGCCAGCGAGTAACCGCGACCCTCTCCGAGCAGCGTTGCTGGCGCTGCGTTACCGATGAGGCATGGGAGCAGTTGCCACCTTGGACCCCGACCCCACCTGAAAGACGACGCCGACCCCAGGACAGGCCCTCTAATGGTGGCGCCTGACTACCGATCGCACCCATGATCGAAGAGAGAACGAGCCGGCTCTAGCCCTCACATCGGACGCTCTGAGATCGCGTTTGGAGGCAACGATCTGTGGCTGCACCGGAATCCGCGCCTGGTCTAGAGGCGAGCTGGAACCCGAGGTCAGCTTGTGAGAGTTGGATGGCCTCGCTGGAGCTACCGGCATACCGCGGCCATGCGGCGGACCTGGCCACCATCGAGCTGGGTTGGTGGCCCGAGCGGGAGTGCAACGCGGGGTTCCTCTATTTCATGGGAATGGAGGACAATCCACGAGGCCCGGGTAATCGAGATCCCGCCCGGCAAGACGATCCCGCCCCAGCGGATCGCCCTCGAGGAGCTCGTTTACGTCGTGCGCGGACGCGGCCTGTGCACCGTATGGGGCGCTGAGGACAAGGAAAAGAAGACCTTCGAGTGGTCGGACCGCTCGTTCTTTATGATCCCGCCCAACTACCCGTACCAGCTGACCAACGTGCACGGATCCCAGCCGGCGCGGCTGATGCACACGAATTTCCTGCCGCTCGCGCTCAGTGCGATCCCCAATATCGATTACTTCGTCGACAATCCGAAGGTCGACTTCAACATCCTTTACGACGCGGACGCCAATCCGTTTTCCGAAGCCAAAGCCATTAAGAGGGCCCCCGGCTCCAACCGGGTCGACCAACTATTCGTGGGCAACTTCTTCCCCGATATGGCCGCCTGGGACAAGCTGGTGCCCATCCGACCCGCGCGCGGGGGGCACTACGCTGCGCTTTCGATCACGGACCGGCAAGGCCGGGCACATGTCGGTCTTCCCGCCCCGGCGCGACAAGCTCGCCCATCGCCACCGCCCCGGCCGTGTGATCGTGATCCCCGCGGGCGAGGGCTACACGATTGTCTGGCCCCCGAACGGCGAGAAGGAGATCATTCCCTGGCGGAATCGCCAACCGACGGACTGATTCTTGGACTCTGCGCAGCGAAGCGAATCGGCCGCCGTTTAGTACTTTCGTCTCGCTTGTGCCTCGGCATAATCCTCGGTATCACCCACACAGAGGCCACGTGACTAATTGGAGCCGGTGGGGGATTCCATGGTCAGTCAAATCGCTCGCTTCGTCCGTGCGCGCATTCTTCAGCGTCATGAGGGTGAGGCACTCGTTGACTACAGCCTCATCTTCGCGTCACTGTTGCTCGCCGCTGTGGCCGGCCTGTTCGCTTTGAACCCACAGATTCGGGCAATATTGTTCGAGGTTAAGCCTGGCTGACGCCGCGACCGGGACTCAACTGCCGCGGGCACCGAAGCCGCTTTTGAATGACGACAGTGGCGACCGTCCGCGTTGAGCCCTATCGACGTTTCGTCTCGGCTGGAAAGCGTGGAGGGCGCGATGCCACTGCGAGGTCGCGTCGCCGGCTAGGTCGAAGGGCTGGGCCTTGGAGACATCGCTGGGCACTCGGGCTGGAGATCAGGAGTGAGCGAGCCGCTGAAGAAGAGGAAATCCTCGAACGCGTCGCTTACCACGAGGCTGGACACGCGGTTACGGCCTGCCTAGTCCATCGCCGGTTTAGCTACGTCACCATCGAGGCCACACTGCACCCGGAGAGGCCTCGCCTCTCTGGGCCATATGAGCTATCACCTCGGCGATGCCCGGCGTGGTTTTAACGCCCTTGTGGATGAGGCTCTGACCGACGCGATGGATGCGGCTGCATTGTTGACCGCCAGCACGAGGCAGGCGAGGCCTTTGTCCCGGATTCGCACTCGCCAAGTGGCGTTGATATGATGGCGTCCTCTACCGAGACCGGAGGGAGAAACATGAACCGCATGATCGCCGCAATCACCGTCTCCCTTTTCTTGTCCGTTTTTCCAGGGCTCGTATCCGCGGGGCCACCAGGGCCACCCCCAGGGCTCCCACCTACCGCGACAGACACGGCCTGCCGCCTCCTGTCCGGCGCTCCGGGCCTCCATACAGACCGCAACATCGTTGTCGAGTCGATTGATGCCAGTAGCTTTCCTCTCGTCTCAGTGATAGTTCGGATCGCTGAGGGAAGCCGCATTCGGGCGACGCTGTTGGTGGACACCGTGCCGCCCTTCCAGGGATGCCTGGTTGTCCTACCTGGGCTGGGGCCCTTTTTCGTCACGGTAACGGAGCTGACTGTCATTCCACCTAGCCCGTAGGAAAGAGGCGGGCACCCTACGAGGTTCGTGGGGTGGCCGTCAACAACGATTGTCGCGATTGTGACGAAAGTCTCTGAGCGGGACGTGACAGGCGCTCTGATAATGCCTTCCAGCGGGATGCCCCCGCATCCTTGCCGGGACCAGGAGGGTCCCGGCCCTTTTTTGATTTGACGAGATCCGCAGCTCCCAGCTCCGGACGCCAATCAAGGCAAAAAGTACGCCGAGCGCAGGTACCTGTGAAGGCCGTCACACGGACAAACGGGTATTCCGTTGAGCGCTGGCCAAAGGTAGGCTGACGCGGCTAAGGAGGCCAGCACAGAGCTGGCCAGGAAAAAGGAGCCCCGGCGAACCCATCTGTCGTTCACCGCGGGCGTGCAAGCCTGATGTTAGTCCTGTCCCGTCGGCCCGGTCAGAGCGTTCTGATTGGCCCTGAAATCGAGGTCTTCGTCCTCGAGGTTAATGGCTCTCAAGTCCGCGTCGGCATCAATGCGCCGCGCAGAATCCGCGTCCTCCGCCGTGAGCTACTAAACCAGATCGAGAACGAGAATCAACGCGCGGTCCAGAGTAAGGTTCCCACGCCTCAAACCCTGCAAGATCTGGCTGGCACATTGCGACCAGGCTCGGAGAGCGGCTGAGGGACACCTGGCCTGCTTTCCCGGTCGAGTCGCTCGACATCTCCGGTGACAGCGGCGGCCCGCACACGTTCGCCGTCCGGGCTCGGGACCAGGCCGGGAACGTGGACCCCACCCCGGCGCAAAGCGCGTGGGTCGTTGACGTGACACCACCGGAGACCCTGATTACCGGCGGATCCGACTCCGGATCCGTCTCGAGGAGCACGCGTGTGACATTCACCTTCGTTGCCCGCGACAATCTCCCTGGCGCAATTGGCTTCGAAATCCGGATCTGAGCCCCGAGCCGCAGTACTGGACCGTCGACATGACTCCCCCTGACACAATGATTTCCGACGAGCGCGTGGAGGAGGTGAGGAGTTCCACGGAGAGTAGCTCCGCTGCCCCCGCCAGCAACTCAGCAGCCATAGTCGTTGGCGTGCCAAAGAAAAACGAATTTCGGGCGGAAGCTGAGCTGCCTGCCACACGCTTCCTGGCCGGGCTGGCGTTCCCGTGATTTGGACCCCCTTCCGCCTCGGCGCGATCCGCCCCCCACGTTCGCACCACGCGCGCCGTGTACGCATGTGTGGCGCCGGGTGTACGTCCGCGGTTCCTGCTCCATGGCGTCGCACACGCGCCCGGTGCGCTCAGCGGCGACAGATCTGATTCTGCAATGATCACGATCCAAACTGACCCGCATTGGGACTTTCTTCCTATGCAACAAGGTCTTCGATCCTGTCGTTAATCGACACAGCAGCATTTTCAATGCGCCGAAGAAACGGGAGAGACGCTTCACTCGTGGTCTGCCGATTCGCTCAACTCGTCCACACGTCCGTTCCGGCTCGTGAAGAGGGTCAAGGTCTCGTGGAGTACGGCCTGATTCTCGCAGGCGTGTCCATCGCGCGCTCGTTGTGCTCTTCGCTCTCGGTCCGCGAATCAGCGAGCTGTTTAACGTGGTCGGTGCGAGCCTGAAGCCAGCTAAAGGTAACCGTCGACACGGCTGCGGTTCGGGTCTTACATCACATGGGATGTGCTTTAAGCATCCTAACCTGGGGCGCTGGGAGGTAGAGTTTTGCAGTTTCCACTCGGGCGCGGGGGCCGCCCCCGCGAGCTCCGCGAATTGACACGACGCATTAGCGCGCTGCGTGCCGAGGTCGATACCTTGGAAGAGACCCTCGTCAGGACTCCAACGCTTAGCGCAGAGGCCGCCGATCCAGACTTGGCGATTCGCCAGCTCCGACGCGCGCTACTCCAGGAGCATCTGAGCGCCAGGACGGCCGAGCTCGCGCTCCTGACGGAGCGACCGCACTCCCCCGAAGAGCGGACCCTGGCTAGCCGGGGCGCCCGGGTTGCCCCGATCGTCGACGACTCGATCGACGCAGCGGTGCAGGGACCACTACCTGAGGTGTCCTCGGCGACCGTCGAGCTGACCCCGGGCGCAGACAGGCAAACTTTCGGACCGGCCGGAGCGTCCGAGGAAGAAGACGAGACCCTCGAGCTCGAAGACGAGACCCTCGAGCTCGAACCAGTTGGGCAACCACTCGCGACGAACGGATCGGGCGCTACGCTGGCGAGCGCCTCCAGTTCCCTCGAACCAACCGGATCCGCCGGCGACACCGCTGTACCCGAAGCGACGATCATGGAAAAACGGGCTGCCGGTGAGCTTCCAGATGCCTGTGAAGTCGAACCACAGCCGAACATCGCGATGCTCCCGGCGGAGGCCGTCGGACCGCTCCCCGGCCCGTCAGAGGGCCAAATGGGCATCGCCGTTGCCGGCTCGGAGTCGGTTGCGTCACTACCGACTCCAGCGGACCCAGCCGAAAGTGTATATGGTGCCCGCCAACTCTGGCGGGGAGCGGTGGCCGTGCTTACGCGCGGTGGACCCCTGACTCTGGTGGCTATCGGTGCGCTCTTGGCGTTGACGAGAGGTGCGCTTGTTCCGCCCGGTAGCCAGATGCCGGAGCCGGTTGCGCCTGTAGCCGCCCATGCTCTGATGGCGCCACCGATCGACGCGGGCGAGCGAGAACCGGACGGCGTCGGCACGACCATCCCGTCTTTGCCGGCAGCACCTGCGGCGGCGGAACCGTCGGACGCGCGAGAGATCAAGCCGGAGCCGGACGGGGTCGCCGAACCGGAGCGTGAGTCAGTGCTTGACGTGATTGCGGAACCGCCAGGCCAACCACCCTCAGCCCGGGAGAACGCGACGATCCGCGCTCCTGGCTTCGCGGGGGTGAACCTCCGGCGAGCCCCCTCGACATCCGCGGCAACGATCCGGGTCCTTGCGACTGGGACGCGGGTCGAGCTGCTGGGCGGTCAGGTTCGGGGAGACGGACTGGGGTGGCAGCAAGTTTTAGTTCCAGGCGGAGGGACCGGATGGGTCGTGGTGGGCACTGTCGAGCGCTAGCCGGCGGGTTTGTCTAAGTGGCGGACCCGGATGGCTACGTCATCGAGTTGTAGCTCGCCGATATGGCTGAGCGAGATCAACCTCGGTCAGCGCCGATTCGATAGCAGTAGTGGGCCCGATGTGCCCCGGGTAGCCCCACAGATGTCGTAGAGCAGGACGGTTACGGTGTTTTGACCCGGGGCGAAGAGGTCTGTGATGTCCTGGGGGGCGAGTGGCCTGTTCACCACACAGTCTTCATTGAAGGTACGCGCCCACGTTGATGTGCTCCCGTCTGGGCGTGTCACGGTGATCTCGATCCGGTCGTCGACAGCGAACTCACTGGGATAGGGCTGGCCGGAAAGAAAGACCCGGGCATCGGAGTAGGAGACGCTCATCATGCGCGTGAAGAAGCTCTCGCCAGGCTCCCCGACCGGCTCGTGAATGGCGGGGGCAAGCTCCCCTAGGATCTGGACCTCCTCTACCGTGATGCCAGGTGGTTCCGCCTTGAATGCGAGTACGTCGCTGAACGGCACACGAAGGAGCGCCGCCGGGACAATGGCAATGGCAGCCAGCAGCACTACGGCTAATATCACCCGCCTCGTTCCAAGTCGGGCAGCGGTGAGGTTGCTAGCAGTCCCAACGAGCCGATTGGCCGTGGCGAACCAATCGGTACCGCCAACCTTTTCGGGCCCGAGTGCCTCTTCCCGCGCGGCGAGGGATTCCAGTTGTGTCTGCTTCTCAGCCAGATGTGTTTGGAGCAGCGATGCGCGAAGCCGCTGGAGTGACTTGACGGCGTCGGTCGCGCTTTCGGCCAATGGCTGCCGACTGGCCAGTTCTTTCAGCATCGCCACTTCGCGGGAGAGGCTCGCGATCTCCTGGCGCAACCTTTCCCGCCGCCCACGTACGGGGCGCGCGTCGGACCGCAGGTCCATCTACCGCACCTCTTTCGAATCCGCGCTGAGGCTCATCTTTGGGCGACCAGGACGGAATAGGAACCAGGGTCCTGGGCAGCCACAAACATTGTTGTCGGCCGGAAGCTCCGATGCCAGTGAACTAGTTCTCTCCAGGCTGGTACATCCGGGACCACCGCTTTGCGGCCCCAACGTTATCGTCCGCGATCTCTGGGAACTGGGTGCGTCGCTGGTTGCTGAACGTCTCGATACTCCTGACGCTACAGTCGGCATCAAGGAGCCGCTTCCGATGAATGCTTTCGCCGGTTACTTCGGCCAAACGCTCCAGGAGCTTCGCCGCGAGCATGGTCTCGCGCCCGACCCGCGATTCGCACAATTGAAAGCGATGAGGTCTCGGGCGCCCTTCCAGCGGCCCCAGTGTTTCCGGGGGCGGTCCGATTCGAGGAAGTGGAGCAGTTGTTCGCCAATCAGCAGCGGCCCTTCGCATTCCGTGTAGCGCGCCGATAGTCTCAGTAGGCTCCGACGCGGCCACCGCCCCCAGCCCTGGACGAGGAACGGTGCATGCTGAATCTTTTCGGATCTCTCATCGCCAGCAATGTGCCGCCGCGACGAGAGGGCCAAGGTCTTGCTGAGTACGGCATGATTCTCATCGTAGCCTCAATCCCCGTCGTCGTCGTCCTCTTCGCCCTCGCACCAAGGATCGATGCTTTCTTCGCCGCGGTGCGCTCAGGCCTTCCCTGGCGGCTAGTCACCAGCGCCACGCCCGCTCCGCCTTCTGCCGGCTGAACGCTTCCCAGCGAGCTTTGGCCACGTCGCAGTACCGCGGCTCCCGCTCCATAGTAGAGCCGCCCCGTCCGCTCAGCGGCGATGAGCTTGCGCGCCTATCCCTCGGAAGGGCAACAAATGGGACGCCCGCCCAAGGGGCGAAGCGTCCTCAGTCGGATGGCTTCTGCTGAGATTATGAGGCGGTCAGACTGGGAGCTGTTCCAACGCGGACAGGGCTGGCCGTAGTGGACTGCTGGCGCAGTTTAGACTCATCAATGCATTCGAGGTTGGAGGAGCGTCATGTCAGCCGAAGAGAACAAGGCGGTTGCTCGCCGGTGGGCTGAAGACCTCTGGAATCATGGTGATCTTGCCACCGCGGATGAGATCTTTGCCCCAACGGCCATCTGCTATAGCCCGGTGCGGAGCAAGCCGGATAATGGCCCGACAGCTTACAAGGAGCGCGTCGTAGGCTTCCGCCAAGCCTTTCCGGACATCCGGTTTACGATGGATGACACCATCGCGGAAGAAGACCGAGTGGTGACCCGTTGGACGGGGCGAGGGACCCATCGGGAGAACTGATGGGAATCCCGGCCACTGGCAAAACAATTGTCTTCACAGGGATCACCGTTCATCGCTTCGTCGGCGGAAAGATTGCGGAGGAGTGGGAGAACTCCGATGTGCTGGGGTTACTTCAGCAGCTCGGGGCTGTTCCTGCGTAGCCGAGTCCAGGGAGGATTCCTATGCTCACGGTGACAGAGAACCAGCTCCTGACCGAGACGAGCCCGGGCACACGCATGGGACAGCTGCTGCGGCGCTACTGGCATCCCATAGCGACGGCGGAAGATCTCGACAAAGACCCCGTGCGAGCGGTGCGCCTGCTGAGTGAGGACCTCACCCTGTTCCGAACCCAACGGGGAGAACTTGGGCTCATCGGGGACCGCTGCGCCCACCGGGCGATCTCACTCGCTTACGGCATCCCGCAAGCGAACGGCCTGCGCTGCGCCTACCACGGCTGGACCTACGGTACCGAAGGGCACGTGGTGGATATGCCTTTCGAGCCCGCCTGTCTGCCGCTGAAGATCAAGGCCTATCGGGTCGAGGTGCTGGGCGGTCTGATCTTCGCGTACCTGGGACCGCAGCCAGCGCCGTTGCTTCCGCGGTGGGACCTGCTGGTGCGAGGTGACATGAACCGGACCATCACGCCGACACTCCTCCCCTGTAACTGGCTTCAGTGCATGGACAACTCCCTGGATCCTGCCCACTTCGAACATCTCCACGGCGTGTACGGCAATTTCCTCATGAAGAAACTCGGCAGGCCCCCGATGCTGCACCCCGGCCGCCATGTGAAGATCGACTTCGAAGTGTTCGAGTACGGGATCTACAAGCGGCGGCTTCTGGAGGGCCAGCCTGAGGACACCCCGGACTGGACCATCGGCCACCCGATCCTGTTCCCGAACATTCTGGCCCAGGGCAACCCGGACCGAATGAGCTTTCAGTTCCGGGTGCCCGTGGACGATACCCACACCAACGACTGCATCGTGGACGCGGTGCGCCCGAACGAAGGCGAGCCTCTGTGGGAGGCGCCGGTGGTCCGTTCTGACCCGCTGGCGTACGACGATGCCGGGCGCATCGTCGCTACGTACATCAACCGGCAGGACGAGATGGCCTGGGTAGGGCAGGGACCGATCACCGATCGGACCGCCGAGCACCTGGTGACCTCAGACAAAGGCATTCTCCTCTACCGCCGCGTCCTGCTGGAGAACGTGGAGCGAGTTGAGCGCGGCGAGGACCCACTGGGCATCGTGCGAGACCCGGCGAAGAATTTCCCCATGATTCAGATCCGACGGGGGAGCACTTATGCGGGCTTTCGAGAGGGGATCCCCGAAGGCCAGTGGGGCGGCTTCGAAACCGCGGCTGTGATCAGCTGATCCGAATCGGAGTACTATGCGCCGGCGCGGACCCAAGAAAGGGGCGCTGGAGGAAAAAGATGCCCGCAGTAAACCCGGTCGCGGTCGTCGCGGCTGCCGTCGTGGCCATGGTTATCGGCGCGATCTACTACATGCCCGCGCTCATGGGGAACAGGATGACGGCGCTCGCGAAGGTGTACGTCGAGCGTTCCCCCGGTCAGGCAATGGCATTGCAGATCGTCCTCTCGCTGGTCGCAATGTTCGCGCTGACGATGATCATCCAGCTTGCCGGGGCGAGGGATCCCGTGGCTGGTGCGACGGTCGGTGTCTGGGCCTGGCTCGTGGTGGCGTTCGCGGATGCGGGTCAACGAACTTCGCCGGACGGCCATGGTCGCTCTGGGCGATCAACCAGGTGAACTGGCTCATCACGTTCCTCGCCGCCGGCGCGGTGATTGGGTACCTCTCCTAGGCGGTGCGCCCGCGCGGCCGAGTCGTCATTGTGGACGGGGTGTCGCCCGATGACGCCCGCGGCCCGTCGCCGGAGCTACTGATGCTGCTGGGCGGCAAGGACCGCACTCTCGCTGAGTCTAGAGAACTCGCGCGCGAGTCCGGGCTCGAGGCGAAGGCCGCCGGGCGCCCGGCTCTTACTAGCGCCACCAGAATAGGATGCAGGTCCCGCCGGACCGACGGGCCACCAGGTTTCTGGGTGATAATCCGCTCCCATGGTACTCCCCATCTTCTTCGTTGTTGTAGCCGGCGCGACCGTCCTCGCATTGCGAGAATCGCAGCGCCTGGCCCCCTGGTTCCTCTTAGTCGGTCTACTGCTATTTGGGGGCCTCCTGCTCATGGGCCAGCTGCGCATTTCGTGGCCGGACCTGGGTCTGTGGACCGCGTTCGTGCTCAATCCGTACCTTTACGTCACGCTTTCATTCGTGCTGATGATCGCCGGAGCCATTGGGACGTCGGTGAAGATCGCAGTCAGGTTCCGCAAGCTCTCGTAGGACCAGCGGAGCCAAGAAACCGCTGGAGGCCGGCGCTAAGGAGCGGTCGCGACGAGACGGTATCCGCCCGGTTTTGCCTCGTCGCACAGGGCCGAGAGATTGCCAATCATCCGAGGCGTTCGAGGATCTCCTCGCATCGCCTGGACGGCTTCGAGACTCGGCCACGGGCCAAACGAGTAGAACTGGTGCGGGTCGTCGAGGCTTTGAATGAGTTGCCCCGGTCCGGGCGGCGTCGGGAGACTCAAGAAGTAATCGCCCAGCTCCTTCCACGCCGAGATGAACGCCTCCTCCTGCCCCGGCTTCACGCGCCATGCTCCCAACGTGTAGATCTCACCTGCCACGTCGACACTCCCCCCGCGCTCGTCGCTGGCCGAACTGGACCAGCCAGCATACTGCTACGTACACGCTATAGCACGAGGCATTGAATGAGAAGCAAGAGCCTCGTATGGCGTACGCTGACAGGCGGAGGAGTGCATTGGCAGAGGACCAGGCAGACACCGAAGTCTGCTTCATCTGCGGTCAGCCGGCGGGGGGTGGTGAGATGCAGGACGGCGCCCACGTGCTCTGCAGCTGGGGGCTAACCGAGCACCAACGCCGCCAAAAGCAGATCGTCCGACGGCGTGGACTGTTCCCGAGCCTCGAGGCGCTTGAAGCGCAGAAGCCTGAGTAACCAACTCCGGCCTGGACGCTGGGGAAGGTCTCGCTAGGCTCGGCGCGAGTGGCTACGAGGAATCTGGGACTTCCACGAGCTTGAGCCGGCTCCGTGCTCCTCGGACGACGCGCACGGAAGACGATGGCTCATCCAGGAAGGCGGCGATCAGCCGACAGACATCTTCGTTGGCGCGCCCCTCGGATGCGGGCTCGTGCGTCCACACCTCCAGCGAGCCATCGTGAAGCCTTTGGACTTCTTCACGCCTGGAACCGGGATGGACCCGAACGCTCACGCGAATGCCAGGTCCTCCAGTCGGTCGATTCACCGGCGGGATGCTACCATCCTGCACATGCTGGGCTTCTTGGACCTCCTGCTTCTGGCCGTGTTGCTGCTTTCGATGGTTCATTTCTTTTTGCCGCGGCACCCGCTCATCAAGGAAGAACGGGGGCAGCTGGCGCTGCGGCCGGCACCGCGCCGGCTCTTTGGAGAATCGATGGGCCTGCTGGGTCTACTGTTAGGTGTCGCGTATCTCGTCATCCTCCTGGCCTCCGCCAAGATCATCCTGGGCGTGGTGGTTGCGACGCTTGCGGGGTTGCGACTCTTCTGGCTGGTTGGGCGTCGATGGCACGCTTCCCGCGTGGTGTTCGACCGCCAGGCCGACTCCATTCGCCAGGGACCCGTCCAGATAGGTCGCACAAGCCAGGCCACCGTTGTGCACGTTACGGGCGAGTCCGCCCCGGCTCTCGCACTGTTCATGCGGGGTGACTTCGACGACTCCACCGGCTGGCCGGTGCCGGGAGTCGATGGCGCGCACGCGCCACGGGTTGGTCGCGCGATTGCCGACTATCTTGGGGTGCCTCTGGTCACCCGCCTCGACTAACTTTTCGCATATATTGGCCGGTGTCCACGATTGAGGAGGGGTGCGCGTGTTAACGAAAGAGCAGAATGACCGACTGACCCAGGTTGGGCCAGGAACCCCCATGGGCGAGCTCATGCGCCGCTACTGGCAGCCCATCGCCGGGGTGGCGGAGCTGAAAAAGAACCCGACCAAAGCGGTTCGCCTCCTGGGTGAGGACCTCGTCCTCTTCCGGGACAAGCGAGGCCAGTTGGGGCTCATCGACGCCTCGTGCGCCCACCGCCGCGTGAACCTGCTTTTCGGCATCCCCGAGGAGAACGGACTCCGCTGCCCGTACCACGGGTGGCTATATGACCAGACTGGCCAGTGCCTCGAGATGCCCGCCGAGACTCCGGACTCCACGTTCCCCAGCCGGGTCAAGCTGCAGTCGTATCCCGTGCAAACACTCGGCGGCCTCGTCTTCGCGTACCTCGGCCCCCAGCCGGCGCCGCTCGTCCCGCATTACTATCCCTTCGTGGAAGAGGGCCGGGTGCGCAGCATCGGGTGGACGGTGGTGACCTGCAACTGGCTCCAGATCATGGAGAACTCACTCGATCCGATCCACGGGGAGTACTTGCACGGCTACTTCTCTCGGTACGTGCTGGAGCGTCTCGGAGTCATCAACGATCGCGGCGATGTCTACGGGAAGCGAAAGCCGGAGCCGAACCCCGACTCGCGCTACTGGCGCGGGGGTGAGACGGGTATGCGCCACATCAGCGCCGCGTGCAGCCGCTTTGAATACGGGATCCTCAAGCACCGGCTCCTCGAGGGCGAAACGGCCGAGACCTCGAAGGGTTGGAACATCGGGCATCCCATCCTGTTCCCCAACCTGGAGTGCGGCACGGGCGGGCATCACTTCCAGATTCGGGTGCCGATGGACGATACGCATACCTACTACGTCTACTACAACGCCGAGCTTCCTGAGGAGGGCGAGGACCCGAACCAGGCGCCAGAGGACATCCCCGTCTACCACGTGCCGATCGCCGGCGTGGACGACGAGGGCCTGCCGATCTGGGGCCAGCTCGACAACAACAGCGGCCAGGACCATTTCGCATGGACCTCGCAGGGCCCACGAATGGATCGGAGCAGGGAGCGGCTCGGCCAATCGGACGTGGGACTCATCCTCTTCCGCCGGATGCTCATGGAGCAAATAGACATCGTCGAGGAGGGCGGGGACCCGATGAACACCTTCAGGGACCCCGCGACCAATGACGTCATCTGGCTGCCGTTCGACCGCATGAACGACGAGGTCATCGAGGGCAAGCGCGCGACGCCGAAGGTTCCAAAGCGGGGGCGGGGCGAAGTCATCTCCAGCGGGTCCTCCGGCAAGTTCAACCCCTATAACCTCGAGCGCGCGAGAAAGCTGGGGCTGCCGCTGCCGCCGGAGTTCCCTCGGTCGTTCAAAACGGTGGTCGAAGTCTCACCAGGCTGAGGAGACGCGAGGGATGAACCTCGAAGGAATCGATCCTGGAACACGGCTGGTGACGGTGTCGGGTGACATCGTCGAGCTGCTCGAGGTCAGTGGGGATACCGCTCGGGTCCGCCACGTCGAGGTGGTCACAGCCGGCGCCGCGACCGTAAACAGCGAAGCGTCGATCTCCGTGGACGACATCGCTACGGTCGAGGGCGTCCGTTTCGTCGGCCCGCCTCAGACTTCATCGACCAGCGGGGTCTAGCTCGACCGGCGCCCTAGAAGCGGTCCCAGTGCACGAATTCGGGCATGGGCTTACGCGGCTGGGGGTTCGCGGGCCGCGCGCGGCGGACCTCCATGTCCGTGTGGCCGATCGCGACCACGGTATGCGAGCGACGCTCGGCTGGAATCCCGAAGAACTCCCTCGCCGCACCAATCCCATCGCCCTTGAGTGTCGCCACGGTAGAGCCCAGGCCGTGGGCTGCCGCCGCCAGGTTCAGCCGCTCGGCCAGGCGGCCTTCATCGAATGCAGCGGCATCGCTGGTGCTCACCACCAGAAACACCGCGGCAGCCGTCGGCGCGGGATTGGCGCCCCATTCGCCCATTTTGCGCCTGGCTTCCTGATCACGGACGACGATCACCTCCCACGGCTGACGGTTGCTGCTGCTGCCCGACCAGCGCCCCACTTCCAGGATGTCGTCGATCACCTCCGGCGGCACCGCCTCGGGAGTAAATGCTTTTACCGATCGCAGCCCCCGCAGAAACTTGATTCGGGCCTCGCTCGTTTCGGTCATGCTTCACCCCCAAATCCCCCAGACATATGTGCTTACGGCTGGATGGCTTCCAGGAACCAGTCGTCGGGAAGCTCGTGGCCCAGGCCTCGGTCGCGCGCGCCCTGGTAGGCACAGGCGCCAAGCGCGGCAAACTGGATGCCCACTCCGAAATTATTCATGAACATCGTCAGCTCCTTCGAGCTCTCGCGGCCCGACACGCTACCCGCCAGCAATTCCGCCAGGTCTGGATACTTGCCCCAGGTGATGCCGCGTCCCCGTTGAGTCTGCGCCAGCGCGTCCTGCCCGGTCGGAGTGTGGTGGTCGATGTCGCTCTGCTTGGTGTGTGTGATCACGCGGTCGGCGCGCGCCAGCACAGTGTCGCTCATCTCGAACTCGCGAATGAAGCCCACGTGCATCCCCGGCCGCAACCAGTCCGCGTCGATCACTGGCGTGGGGCTGTTCGTAGCCGTCAACACAATGTCGGCCCCCTCGACCGCTGTGCGTGCGTCGTCGGTTGGTTCGATAGGCACGCCCAGTCGCGCCGACAACTCACCGGCGAACGCGCGACGCCGCGCGGCCGTGGGGCTATACACCCGAACCCGCTCCACCTTGCGCACTGCCGCGAGCCCCAGAAGCTGCGACGTCGCCTGCGCGCCCGCACCGATCAGGCCCACTGTGCGGGCGTCGGCGCGCGCCATGTCTCGCGTGGCGAGCGCGCTGCTGGCGCCCACGCGCAGCCGCTGGATGATGCCGTCGGGCAGGATCGCCAACAAGCTGCCGTTCTCGAGGCTGAACAACAGCACCAGCCCAAGAAAGCGCCCGCCCGGCGCCGCCGGCACCTTGACGCGCCGCGTCAGGCCGTCGAGCGTCTCGGCCCGCAGCACGTCCGACGTGAGGCGAATCGCCATTACGCCAAGCGACTGCGAGCCCCCCTCGACCGTCTTCAGGCAGTAACTACTGCCTTGAACCGGGCCGGGGAGGTACGTCTGCGACTGCGGCCGGTTCACCGCCTTTCCTTGCGGCATGTCCCGATACACCGGCTCGAGCGCCCCCAGGGCGCAGGGCATATCGAGTACCTGCTCGACATCCTCGTTAGTTAGCAGCAACGTCATCGAACGCTCGCCCGCGGTGTGGGAGTGCCGCCAAACGCGCCCACGTCTCTTCGGCATGATAGCGTCCAGTCAACGTGGGCGCCGCTTACCTTGATGGCTCTGGGGCCGGGCGACGAGGATAATCGTGCTAGCTCATGGCCGAGTTGGCCGAACTGGACTCTGGAGCTCGGGGCCGAATTCGCGCGTCA
>Ga0184637_10001485_pt1 | contig 15803 bp, 11 predicted proteins | sample PLM3_127_b2_FD_133143 | JGI IMG/M metagenome (GOLD analysis project Ga0184637, IMG submission 133143) | Groundwater sediment microbial communities from an aquifer in East River, Colorado, USA - PLM3_127_b2 | ecosystem: Environmental > Terrestrial > Soil > Riparian zone | place: USA: East River...
ATCCCCCACGGCCACGCTGACGCCGGCGCCGCGCGTCTTTGCCCCACAGCCAGGCACGCCGACGTGGGCCCCGACTTTGACACTGGCCCCCACACGCTCGACGCTGATCCCCACGCGCGCGCCCCAGTAGCGTAGGACGAAGGCAGGCGGGCAGGAGGCGCAGCTGGGGTCCGGTCGGAGATCTTCGCCGTTGTTCCGGATGACAGCCATGAAACCATTATTGACGCTGGGTCAGTACGCGCGGCGGCCAGCACGACGCCGCGGGCCATAGTCAGTCGGGTCCCGCGTTGCCGCTAGTACACGCCGGCGCAAGAGCACCGATCGTTGAGCGATCGAGCAGGCTCCCGCTCCTGCCGCAGTGGGAGAGGGGTGGGGTGAGGGCAAACCTCGATGGCCGATGATACTAGTGGGTCAGTTGTCATGGACACCGCCATTGCGTGAGTTCCGTCGTTTCGGTAGGGCGGGGCTTGTCCCCCGCCGCGCGGCTCCCAATGCGGGCACCAAGCGGGAGGGAACGAGCCCTCCCCTACTGGACGAGAAAAGGCGGTGCCCGTAGAAATTGACCCACTAGTGGGTCAATTGCTTTGGTCGCAGCCATTACCCCTCTCCCTAGCCCTCCCCCGCAAGGGGGGAGGGCCAAGCGCAGGACTCCCTCCCCCTTGACGGGGGAGGGTGGGGGAGAGGGTGAGTGCAATCCGCATGTTCACGGCAACTGCCCCACTAGGGTTCAGCGAGGGGCCCTCACCTAACCTCTCCCATTCCGATGGGAGAGGGACCTGGCTGAACGCATCCGGGGCGTTTGAGCGCAACCCATGAGTCATGTCCGCCGAACTGTACTAACCGCGGGCCGTTCGCAGCCGATCGAGGAGGTCGGCTAGGTCCCGCACGACGAGATCGGGCATGGGCTCGTCGGGTCCGACAGGGTCCGATGCCACCAGGATCGTACCGATGCCGGCAGCCCGCCCGGCGCGGATGTCTGCCTGGACCTGGTCGCCGACGATGGCGGAATGCTGGAGGTCGGCGCCGAGCCGCTCGAGGGCGACGGTGAGGAGCGTCGGCTCCGGCTTACCGATCACGGTGGGCTGCACACCGGTCGTGGTAGCGATGGCGGCAACGATCGCGCCGGCGCCCGGCCACCAGCCTTCCTCGACGGGGAGCGCTCGGTCGGCGTTGGTGGCGACGAACCGCGCGCCGCGCTGGATCGCCTGGCAGGCTGCGACCAGCCTCTGATACGTGAGGTGGCGGTCCAGCCCGACGACGACGACGGCAGCGTCCTCGTCGTCGATCACGAAGCCGGCCTGGAGCATGACCTGTCGCAGACCGTCCTCCCCGACGATACAGAGCCGAGCGCCCGGGCCCGCGACCCTCCGCACGTACAGGGCCGTCGCCTCTGAGCTCGTCACCACGTCGCGCGCCTCCACCGGCACGCCCATGCCGGCGAGCTTCACCTGGAACTGCTCGGGCGTCTGGGTGGCGTTGTTGGTGACGAAGGCGTGCTGAATGCCGAGGGTGTCCAGGATCGGGACGGCGTCGAGAGCGCCGGCGAGCGGTGCGTCGCCGCGGTACATCACGCCGTCAAGATCGATCAGGAGCGCCCGGAGGCTCCCCAGGAAGTCCTGGCCCATGTCATCGCCCATCAATACGACCTCGCGTAAGTGGATGAACCCTGGGTCGTCGGCGTCACTCACTCCCTGGCGCTTCCCCCCCTCGCGCATCCCTATTGAGGGAGAGGGAAGGCGGGGGGCAGCTCCTCGACCCAGAAGGCATCGTCCGGGGCCTGCTCCAGCACGATGAGCATCCAGCCGTCCTCCTCCCCGAGCGGAAGGTAGCGCGCGCCCGGATTGGCGGTCCACAGCGGCTCTCCGGTGATCGAGTAGAGCCGGACAGACTCGGCGAGGATCAGCCACCCCTCCTCGCCGGCGGCGCCGGGCTCCTGTGCGGCGGGCGGCTGCGCGCCGGGCGGGCCGGGCGACCCCGTCGTCCGCGTCGCCTGTGGCAACGGAGTCGCGGGCGGCGCCAGGGCCGTCGAGACGGGAGCGGGGCCGGCCGGTGGGAAGAAGACCAGCGGCGGGGGTGGCGCTGGAGCCACTGGCACGGGGGGGCCTGGAGGCGCTGGAGCGACTGCCATCGCGGGGGCTTCGTAGGCGCCAATGTCACACCGCGGCAGGCCATCGCCGTTGCCGTCGATAGGTCGAGGCGTGCCCCGCTGGTCGGCGGGATCGCAGGGCCTGCCGCTGCCGCCGGTACCCGGGTTCCCGGCGTCGATAGCGGGGCTCGTCGGGAGCAGGGCGTGGGTAAGTGTGGGCCCTCCGTTGCTTTGAAGCGGGCCGATCCGCGGGTCCATTCCCGTCAGATCACCTATGGCGCTGAGCCCGCACGTGCTGCCTCCGTCGAGGTTGTAGCCCAGCGAGGCAACGGGTCCGCCGCAGGCCCCACTCCCTCCGGTCGCCGCTACGATGGAGTTGCTGATGGTCACCGTGCCGGCGCTCCAGATGGCGGCCGCCTGGGTGTCCGCTGAGTTCCCGGCCAGCGTGCCGTTATTCACGCTGGCGGTGCCGCTGCCCACGTAAAGGGCGCCACCGGCGGCGCGCGCTGTATTGCCGCTGAGGGTCGTGTTGGTCAGCGACACCGACCCTCGGGTGTGGATTCCGCCCCCGTTGGCGGTTGCCGTGTTCGCGCTCATCAGGCTCGAACCGATCGAGGCCGTGGCGCCCGCGGCCACCAGAAGCCCACCCCCGCCGATGGTGGCGCTGCCCGCGGAGTTGGATGTGATCGTGGTGCTGAACAAGGTCAGCGCGCCCAGGCGATGGTAGATGGCGCCGGCCGACGCGCTGGCCGCGTTGCGGCTAAAGGTACTCTGCGTCACGTTGAAGGCGCCGTTGTTGAAGACGCCCGCGCCAAAGCTTGCCGTGTTGCTCGTGACCGCGGTGTTCACCAAAGACAGCGTGCCGCCCTCGTCGTTGACGATACCGCCCCCCGACGTAGCCGTGTTGCCGGCGACGACAGTGTTCCTAAGGGTGACCCGTCCCCCACCGGCGATGTGCATGGCGCCACCGCCGCCATCGAGGCTGATGTCGGCCGGGCGCGGAACATTGCCGTTGCGCAATGTGATGCCGCTGACCTCGACCGCGACCGGACCGATGACGTGAAGGATCCGGTCGGACCCATTGCCGTCGATGACGGTGGTCGCGGCGCCGGCTGCGGTGAGTGTGAGGGGCTGCGTGACGTCGAGATCGCCAGTGGCGGCGAGGTTTTCGCCGCGTCCGACCAGGGTTAGCACGTACGTACCGGGCGGAATGGAGATGACATCCAGCGCGGGCGTTGCGTTTGCCTCCTGCACCGCTGCTCGCAGCGTGCACGCGCCGGTCGCCGTCGCGCACCGGCCATCGCCCGGATTGACATCCGCGCCGTCCGCGCTAGTCGTCACGGTAAACAGCGCGGCCTGGGCTGAGGGAGTCGGGCTGACCGGCGCCGCCAGGATTCCCAGGGTACAGGCAAGGGCAATGGCCCGCATCATCGTGTTCACCTCCGCGAGCTTGTTCGATCCGCCCGGATCGAAAAAGGCCCCCCGTCCTTCCTTCGACCAAGGGAACGGGGGGGGCAAACAAGCCAACACGCGGGCGCTGGTCTTCGTCCCTTGCTCGAAGGACTTCGCCGAAAGGTGGGGCAGGTGTTCGGGCTCGTGGGTGCAACCCCACTCACCGTTGCGGCACAGCGCCGGTTATCTCCGGTCTTTCCCCGCGTCCCACCGCGTTACAGGTATTGATGCCGGAAGCATTCACCTCATTGGGAGTTTCCCCGCCGGGCCTGTGTAGTCTATCGCATCTGGCGCAGAGCGGCTAGGGAAACTGCAGTGATGATGGCGCCGATAGCGACTGTCTGCACGGCGATGCGGATGGCGGCATCGAAAAAGAAGCCGAGCGGAAAGAGCTGGATCAGGCGGTCGCGCGCGGGGTCCAGCATCCAGAGATCATTGCTGAAGCTCGCCAGGTGGAACCGCAGGAAGAGCTGGCTGAAGTCGAGGAGCGAGGCCGCGGCGACGGCGCCAACCGCGAGGACGGCCAGTGCACCCCCGAGCGCGCCAGCCCGGACGAGGGCCCGTCCACCCGTGGCGGGCCGTGCGATGACGATGGCGACCGCGCTCCCCACGAGCGCCACGAGCGCCGCGCCCCAGAGGTCGAAGACTCGATGTATGAGGAGCTGCACGTCGGCCATGTGGGCCAGCTCGCGCTCGTTGAGGAGTGGTCCCCGGCTCGCAGGGAGCGCTACTGCGCCCTCCATCCGCTGCGCGGGCATCTGGAAATAGGTGATGAAGGCACGGGCGACCTCCGTCAGCTCGGCGTTGGACAGTCCGGTTGTCTGGCCGACGCGATGTCTGGCGAACTCCTCGAGGTAGAAGCCCTCGCCAAGAGCCACCCACCGCACGCCGCTGGTTACCAGGAACACCGGCAAGGCGAGGGCGAACACCAGCGTGGCGAGCACGCGAAGAGCCGCAAGGGGTGGGCCGGCCGGGTTAGTTCTCATCGGGATCGTAAAGAAATAACTCTGCAAGCGCCGCGCACGCGTCATCCGGTAGGGCGGGGGCTTGTCCCCCGCCGCTCACGGGGCGAACTCAAGCGACCCTGAGTATGCATCCCAGCCGGTCGAAAGGGTTGAGCATCAGGCCGAGTTCTTCGAGCGTCACGATGCCGCGGGCTGGCCGTGCACGGGGGTGGCGGCCCGCTGTGAGCGGCCGAACAGATAGAGGATGAGCGGCACGCCCACCATCACGGTCAGGAGGCTGAACACCTGGGCCTCTTTGAGCCCGAACAGGAACTCGGCGTCCAGCCGAAGGAACGATATCCAGAAGCGGCCGAACGAATAGAGGCTGGCGTAGACCCAGAAGAGGACGCCGTCGACGGCGATCCGTGTGCGCAGCCTCCAGAGCAAGCCGAACATGGCCAGGTCGTAGAGCCCCTCGTAGACCTGCGTCGGATGGCGCGGGATGCCGAAGTCGGGGACGAGGGTGTTGGGGTTGATGTACGCAGTCGCCCAGGGCAGGTTGGCAGCCACGCCTTGATGGTCGCCGTTGAAGAAACAACCGATTCTGCCAATAGCCTGGCCGAGCACCATGCCGGGGGCAGCGGCGTCCGCGAGCTTTCCCACGGCGAGGTTGTGCGTCCAGGCGTAGGCGAGCCCCCCCACGACACCTCCAAACAAGCCGCCGTAGATGGCCATGCCGCCTTCGTTGATCATCACGATCTTGATAGGGTCGGCCAAGTAGACGGGAAGTGCGTCGAGCACGTGGAAGAGGCGAGCGAAGACGAAGCCGAGGGGCACGCCCCACGTCGCCAGGTTTACGGCTTCATCGATCGGGATGCCGCGGCGTTCAGCTTCTTTGGCGCCGACGTAGACCCCGGCGACGATGCCGATGCCGATCATCAGGCCGTACCAGCGCAAGACGAACGGGCCGATCTGGACGATGATGGGATCGAGGGGGAGGAAAAGGCCAACCACATTGCCCTCCGTGGACCGGACCTGTCATGCTGAGCGAAGCGAAGCATCCGCACCGGCGAGGCACGGACCTTCGCTTTCGGCCCACAATGACAACGCGAGATTGTACCCGCTAGAACGCGGATAGCACCTCAACGTCCACGGCGCCCACGTCCGCGTCGAGCCGGGTGCGCTCGAGGGTCCGGAGCGCCGCCTCCACTACCTCGCGCGCGTGGCCAGCGGTCCCCGACACCACCGCCACGCCGAGGACGGCCAGGCCCCACTGTCGCTGCGCCGCGATTTCGGCGATGGAGACGGGGAACTGGTTGGCCAGCCGCCCCTTGACGGACTGCACGACGCGGCGCTTGTCTTTGAGGGAAGTAGCGGCTGGGATGTGCAGCTCGACGCGCGCAACGGCAACGAACATGAATAACAACTCCTGTATAATGCGGCACTATCGGAACAACGTCTGACCCACCTGGCGGAAGCCTACGTGGATCGGACTTGGTGTATTGTGGGGGCGGACGGGTCCTGGTGGGTCTCGCGGTCTTCAAAACCGTTGCGTGGCACTGTAGGGTGTCACGGGTGGGTTCGACTCCCATACGCCTCCGCCACCCAATGATCTCCGCGTGGCGCCCGCGCGGGCTAGTGCGAAGCCAACAGGTATCCTCGATGGAGCGGGTACAGAGCCTGGTCGGGGTCTAATCCGAAGAGTGAGCCGCAGCCGAGGAGCAACGCGTTGGATATGAACGGCAGCCGCGCGTCCGATGCGCCGCCCCTGTACGATCCGCGCTTCGAGCACGATGCGTGCGGGGTGGGCTTCATCGCCCACGTGGGCGGCGACGCGTCGCACGACCTCGTCGAGAAAGCGATTCGCTGCGTCGTCAATCTGACGCACCGCGGGGCTGTGTCGGCCGACGGCAAGTCCGGCGACGGAGCGGGCATCCTCTGCCAGATGCCCCAGCGCTTCTTTGGGCGAGAGCTCGATCGCCTACGGCTGGTCGCTCCGGGGGGCTGGCGCCTTGGCGTGGGAATGACGTTTCTGCCCCAATCGGGGCAGCGGCACGATGAGGCGGTTGCCCTGATCGAAGAGGCGGTGGAGCGGCAGGGGCTGCGATCCTTGGGATGGCGACCGGTGCCGGTAGACCCCAATGCGCTCGGCGACAAAGCCCGGGCTACGATGCCGGATATTCAGCAGATCCTGGTTGCGGCGCCGCCGGCCGTCTCAGAGGAGGACCTGGAGCGGCGCCTGTACCTGGCGCGAAAGGACGTGGAGAACAGAGCGCGCGCACAGCGCATCGACGATCTCTACATCCCCTCATTCTCCTCTCGGACCGTGGTGTACAAGGGCTTGTTCGTGGCGCCGCAGCTGGCCGAGTTCTACCAGGACCTGCGCGATCCGGACTTCGAGTCGGCCATCGTGGTTTTCCACCAGCGGTACAGTACGAACACATTCCCGACGTGGTTCCTGGCCCAGCCGTTCCGCATGCTGGCGCACAACGGCGAGATCAACACGTTGTGGGGCAACCGAAACTGGATGCGCGCTCGCGAGGCCGAGCTGCGCGCCGAGGTATGGGGGGAACGCGTCGACATCCTGAAGCCGGTCATCGAGGTCAAGGGCAGCGACTCGGCATCGCTGGACAACGCCCTCGAGCTGCTCGTCCAATCCGGGCGCAGCCCGGCCCACGCCATGATGATGCTGATCCCCGAGGCGTGGGAAAAGATGCCCGATATGGACCCCGACCTGCGGGGTTTCTATGAATACCACGCCCTCCTCATGGAACCGTGGGACGGTCCCGCGGCCCTGGCCTTCACGGACGGCGTCGTAGCGGGGGCGTGTCTGGATCGGAACGGGCTGCGGCCATCTCGCTACAAAGTGACGGACGATGGCATCGTCATCAGCGCTTCGGAAGTCGGCGTGCTCGACGTCCCGGACGCCCACGTCGTTGAAAAGGGCCGGCTGGCGCCGGGCGAGATGTTGCTGGTCGATACGGCGCACCAGCGTTGGTATCGAAACGGCGAAGTCAAGCAGCGGGTCGCCGCGCAGAACCCGTATGGCTACTGGCTGCGGCGCAAGCTCCTGCGGCTGCATACCTCCGGCTTCTCCATCGCAGCGAACGGGTCCGCCGAGGCGCATCGCGACCTCGTGCAGCAGCAGCGTGCGTTCGGATACTCCAACGAGGACCTGGTCTACATCATGCAACCGATGGGCGCTGAGGGCCACGATGCTGTGTGGTCCATGGGCGACGATACGCCCCTAACCGTGCTCTCGGCCCACGCGAGGCCGTTCTACTCCTTCTTCAAGCAGCGGTTCGCACAGGTCACCAATCCGCCCATCGATCCGCTCCGCGAGGAGCTCGTCATGAGCCTCAACACGTACGCCGGGCCGCGACCCAGCGTGCTGGAGGAGACTGAGGAGCACGCGATCCTCGTGGAGTTTCCGAGCCCTGTGTTGATGCAAGGTGAGCTGGAGCGCGTGAAGCGCCTGCCGGAAGCCAGGCTGCAGGCCCAGATCCTCAAATGCCACTTCGATCCGTCGGCGGGGCCCGATGGGCTGGAGGAAGCCCTCGACGAGCTTCTCTCGCACGCCGCGAACGCGGTGCTCACGGGGAAGTCGCTGCTCATCCTGTCGGACCGCGGCGTGGATGAGCACCATGCCCCGATCCCCATGTTGCTCGCCACGAGCGCCGTCCACCAGCACCTGATCCGGTCGGGGCTGCGCATGCGGGCCGACATCGTCGTAGAGACGGGTGACGCCTGGGACATCCACCACTTCGCTTGCTTGATAGGGTATGGCGCGAGCGCCATCGATCCCTATCTGGCATTCGAGACGGTGCGCCGGTTCGCTGGGCAGCGGGGAATGGAAACGCTCGACCCACAGGAGGCGGTGGACCACTTTCGGTCGGCCGTTGAGGCTGGCCTTCTGAAGATCCTGTCGAAAATGGGGATCTCGACCCTGTCCGCCTATCGAGGCGCACAGATCTTCGAGGCTATCGGCATCCACAAGGACGTTGTGGATCGCCATTTCTTTGGAACCCCCTCTCGATTGAACGGAGTTGGCCTGCGCGAGATCGCGCACGATGTGATGCGCCGCCACCGCGATGCCTTCGGCGAATCGAGCGGGCCGACGGCCAAGCGCGGCCTGCCCGACCTGGGCTTCATTCGCTTTCGCGGCAACGGCGAGTACCACGGGTTCAACCCGTTCGTGGTTCGTGCGATGCACAAGGCGTCGACCACGGGAGACTATGGTGCGTACCAGGAGTACGTTGCCCTGACCGCGAAACACGACCCGGCGAGCCTGCGTGACCTCATGCGCTTCAAGCAGCAAGCTCCGATCCCGCTGGATGAGGTGGAGGCGGCGGAGCACGTGTACCGGCGGTTCTACACGACGGCGATGTCGCTGGGGGCCCTGTCGCCGGAGGCGATCAGGACTCTGGCTCTGGCGATGAACCGGCTGGGGGCCAAGAGCAATAGTGGCGAGGGCGGCGAGGACCCGAGCTGGTATCTGCATCCCCTCAATGGCGTGGCCACCCACAACAAGATCAAACAGGTGGCGTCGGCCCGCTTTGGGGTGACCTCCTGGTACCTCTCTCAGGCAGAGGAGCTAGAGATCAAGATCGCTCAGGGGTCAAAGCCCGGGGAGGGCGGCCAGCTGCCCAAGCACAAAGTGAACAGCTACATTGCAAGCCTGCGGCACGCGATCCCCGGCATCCCGCTCATCTCTCCGCCGCCGCACCACGACATCTACAGCATCGAAGACCTGGCTCAGCTCATCTACGACCTGAAGCAGGCGAATCCTACCGCGTACGTGGGTGTCAAGCTGGTGTCCGAGGCGGGAGTCGGCACCATCGCAGCCGGCGTCGCGAAAGCGTACGCCGACTACATCCTCATCTCTGGCGATTCCGGCGGGACGGGGGCTTCACCGCTCTCCTCGATCAAGAACGCCGGCTGTCCCTGGGAGCTCGGACTCTCGGAGGCTCAGCAGGTGCTGGTGACGAACGATCTGCGCGGCCGGGTGCGGCTGCGCACCGACGGTGGCCTCAAGACGGGGCGCGACGTCGTGATCGCGGCCATGCTCGGCGCGGAGGAGTTCGGCTTCGGCACGTCGGCCGTCGTCGCCATGGGGTGCGACATGGCCAGGGCTTGCCACCTGAATACGTGTCCGACGGGGGTCGCCACTCAGCGCGAGGATCTGCGGGCCAAATTCAGCGGGGTCCCCGAGATGGTCATGAACTACTTCGGTTTCCTCGCACAGGATGTCCGGGAGATCCTGGCGAGCCTTGGCATTCGTAGCCTCGACGAAGTGATTGGGCGCGTGGATATGCTCGAGCAAGTGCGCGACCTGCCCAACCCGCGGGCGGGCGAGCTGGATCTCACGGCAGTCCTCGCTCCTCCGGATCCAACGTTCTCGCGGCCCTACAAGCGAAGCCAGAACCGGAACGATCCCCCAACGCGGGATGCGTTCCTGGATCAGCTCACTCTCGAGGCGGCGCCGGCGTGGGAAGCGGGCTCGCGCGTCGTACTGTCACACACGATCAACAACAGCAACCGGACCATCGGCGCCAGGCTGGCGTATGAGGTGTCCCGTCGGTTCGGAGCAGACGGCTTGCTGGACGATGCCCTTGAGATCCGAATGCGAGGCAGCGCCGGCCAAAGCTTTGGGGCCTTCCTGACGCGAGGGATTCGGCTCGTGCTGGAGGGTGAGGCCAACGACTACGTAGGAAAGGGCATGGGCGGCGGTGAGATCGTCCTCTTCCCTCCGAACGACGCTACCTTTGTTGCCCACGAGTACATCATCATGGGCAACACCGTGCTATATGGGGCAACAGGGGGCAAGCTGTTCGCCGCCGGGCGAGCAGGCGAGCGTTTCGCGGTCCGCAACAGCGGGGCGACGGCCGTCATCGAGGGCGCGGGCGACCATTGCTGCGAGTACATGACGGGCGGCGTCGTTGTCGTGCTCGGGCCGGTCGGGCGCAACTTTGCAGCGGGGATGTCGGCCGGGACGGCCTACGTGCTCGATGAGACGGGCGACTTCCCGGGCAGGGTGAACCCGGAGCTCGTAAACCTCGAGCGGCTAATCGAGCACGATCGCATCGTGCGCCCCGAAAACGAGGCGGAGCTCCGCTCCCTCGTGGAGGAACACGTCGCTGCGACGGGTAGCGCGCGTGGGCGCGCGGTGCTAGACGGCTGGCAAGAGTACCTGCCCCGCTTCTGGCAGGTCGTGCCGGATCCACCCGTCGTCCAGACGCACACATCTGCGATGGAGTCGGCGGACACCGGTACAACACCCCCCGATTCGGTGGCGTCGCCGCACGCGTAGGCGCTCTCACCGGATCCATCGATCAGGTCGGGTGCGCCCCCAAACTTTGCGCTTCTGTCGCAGGAGGCCACGCCCTCACCCGTCCTTGCCCGCTTTCGGCGGGCTTCCCGCGAAGGTGAGGGTACCCCGTGACGTTGAGCGCAAGAAGCCAGGTTGGCACCCGATGAGATCCACGCCGGGCGAGCCTGTGCCGGGGCAGACCCAGGATGGCCCTGGTGCTGAGCCGGTGCACGCTCGTGGTGAGCCTGTCGGACCACGAGGGCTGGGGGCGCGCCATTTTCTTCGCGCTCTTCCCTATCTCGTCGCCGCCCTCGGACTCGTCGCTCTCCCCCTGCTGCCGCCGGCGGTCCCGGGCTCACCCGGCCCGCTCGATGGCCTGCGGACCGTCGCGTCGAGCCTGCGGGGTGAGGGCGCAGCCCTCGTCTTCGCGGATTTCGCCCAGGACCTGGTTGGAGCCCGGGCCTTGCTTTCGGGCGCGGATCCCTATCCGGTGTTGGGTCCGGCTTTCGAAAATCTTGGTTACCTCTGGCCCGTGGAACACCGCTCCACCCATCCCCCAACGGCATTCCTGTTTGCCGTACCGTTCGCGGCCGCTGAGTGGGAAAGCGCGGTGCGCGCCTGGGTTGCGCTGATGTTGACCATGCTCGCGGTGACGGGCTGGGCTCTCCGGCTGAGCACGCCCGGTACGGTGGCACTGTACCTGCTGCTCCTCTGGCCGCCGGCGGCATGGTCGATGGTCCAGCTCACGCCTTTGTGGGCGGCAGGCATGGCACTCGCGTGGCGGTGGCGGGACCGAGGCGCTCTGGCGGGCGTGGCGTTGGGGGTGGCATCGCTGACAAAATTCCTGCCGGCCCTCGGTCTGATTCCTTTCCTCCTCAGGCGGCAGTGGAGCGCGGTCGCGGGGTTCGGGGCCGTCTGGATAGCCGCCCTGGGCGTGGTGATGGTGATGAACCCGGAGGCTCTCGGGCGCTACGCCGCGGTGCTTCCTGAGACTGCGGGCCAGACTGTGGCGCGAAGCGACAACGGTGCGCTGTTCGCGGCGGCGGCGCAGGCGGGTGGGGTCGCCGGTTTTCTTCTGGCCTGCGGCATGGTCCTGGTGGTGGCGTGGCGGGCTGCTCGACTCGCCTTTGGCGAACGACCGCACGAGTGGACATCGTGGGCGCTCTGGGTGTGGCTGACCGTGGCTCTACTCCCTATCGCATGGAACTACTCTTTGCTGCCGCTCGCCCCCTGGCTGTTGCTCGTGTTGAGGGAGCGCCGGCCGCTCCCCAGCCTGCTGGCAAGCGTGAGCTTGGGTTTCGGCTTTCTCGACAGCCTCGTGGAGGCCCCGACCGTTGGGCTATCGATCGTCGCCGCCGGCCTCGCCTTCTTCCTGGTCACCGACGATCAGGAACAGCTTCGTCTCCGGGGTGCGTCGGTTCGCGTTCCGTTGCTTCAGGGAGGCCCCCCTGGTCATCCAAGTCGGTAGTTTCTTCGATTCGCACGCCGCGGCGGTACCGCTCGGCGTATTTCCCCCGAATGCCGCCCTGAAAGTCGTACTCCGGGAGCATCTCCGGTGGTTTCCGAATCTTACTCGGTTTCTTCATAGTTCCTGCGTTCCCTGGATGTCGCTGGCCGGGCGCTGATGATACGTATTCGATCGAGACGCTCAGAGTGTACCACGACCAGGGTGCGTCTTCGGTCGGAGATCCCGATGGTCACGAATCTCGGTTCAATGGGGCTCGAATGAATCGGGTGGTCGATCGTTTTTGATAGCGGGTCGGCGAAAATGGTCGCCGCCTCCTCGAACGTCACGCGGTGGCGCAGCACGTTGAAACGTGCCTTTTCGGGATCCCATTCGAGGACTATCTCCGGGCTCGTGTCGTCGCTTTGTGGCGTCACGCAGGGCCGACGGCTGAAGCGAGCGCGCTTCTAGCCGCAAGCCGATCCCGGAGGGCAACCCAGGACCACCCGGTTAGGAAAGGACCGGCGGCGACCAGCAGTCCGAGCGTACCCAGCACTGATGCGTCGATGCTTGCCCCGGCGACTGGCTGGATCACGAACTGGACCAGGTAGGTCGCGAGGCCTCCGATGCAGAGCAGTGTGGTGTAGTAAGTCGTCCTGCGCTCAACCAGAAGCCCAGCGATGAGCGTGGGCCAGACCATGTACCAGCCCGAGTAGAAGGGTGAAATGAGAACGAAGTACACAACGACGATGCGCCACACCGCTCGGAGAGCGTCTCGCCCCACGGTTGACAGAGCCGGCAGCTGCGCCAGGTTGTACAGCCCGAACGCGGCGAGCAAGAGTACCTGCCAGAAACGGTGGGCGGTGTCACGCGAGGCCGGAGGCACGACGGCCATTACGACGGCCGTCACGCTGTGGTAGTACTGGTCGACTTCGCGTAGGAATGACAGGTCGTCGCTCGCTGCCCAGAAGGGCGCCCATGCCAGCGCGCACAGAGCCGCGACGGGCACGCCGTGCGCGAGCAGCCACCAGCCGGCACGGCGCTGCTGCCAGGCCGTCCGGAAACTCGGCCACAACAACGCTGGAAGCGCGACGACGAACGTGGCTTTAACCAGGAAGGAGATTGCGCCGGCGATGGCCGTGCCGATGCTCCCGCGCCTGGCCCAGAGGCCGAGTCCGGCGATAGCGGGGACCAGCGCGATGGCGTCGTTGTGGCCTCCCCCGGCCAGCTCCAGTAGAACCAATGGATTCCAGGCGAAGATCGCCAGTCCGGTCAGACGGCGCTCAGGCCGGATGGCGTCCAGGGCCCAGAGTAGGATCGGAAGGCACATCAGGTAGCCGAGTACGGCGAGCCCCTTGAACGCCACCAGCGTGGGCTGGATCGCCCCTCCACCGAAGAAGCCGGTCGCCGCGCTGATCCACGGCCACAGAGGACCGTAGGGCAGTGGGTAGTGTCCCCAGGCTGTGTACGGGAAGAACGGGTCGTGCGCGCCCTGGAGCGGTGGCACAACGAACGGGTTCTCTCGGTAAACGCTCCAGATACGGTCGGCAGACATGTAGTAGAAGACGTCGAGGGAGAAGATCGGGTACATCCCCAGGAGGGCGAAAGCGGCCAGCGTCCCGAGGCCTAACACCATGAGGAGGGCTCGGCGCGAGCCCTCTAGCCCGACACAGAGGGCAACGCTCACCAGGTAGCAGGTGAAAAGGAGGCTGACGGCAAAGACGAATGATAGCGTGGAGCCGAGCGACGGACCCGTGATGCGTGCGAAATCGAGGAGCGGACTCGAGAGGCCACCCTCGATAGAGTACGGCGCCGAGAACGCGAGCACGTAAACGCTGACGGCGGTCGCGCCGCAAAGCGCCAGGCTAGCGTGCGGGCGCCGAGCGAGCAGCCCTAGCGTTGGAAAAAGTCCTCCACGGAGGGATCAGTTGCCCGAATGTGCTTCGCCATCTCCGGGTATTGCTGTCGGAAGACGGCGAACATGTCATAAGCGATCTGGCGGTACGAAAAATGCCCAGATGGTCGCGTTCGCACTTCGGCGATGTAGGCCAGTTCTGCCCAGTCCATCTTGAAGAGCGCACGGCGCCGGAAAGCGAGCGGCAATGCGTACTGCCCGAGCCCGGGCTGATATTCATCGAGCCGCTCGGCGAGCTCACCGGCCTGCTCCACGGCCGCTCGGTAGGCGCCGTCCTGGTGGGCATCAGCGACGGACTGGGGAATGTCATACCCGTAGCTGGCTGTGAAGTCCTTGATGATCTGTACGCAGTTTCGGTGGCGGTGCAGGTCTCGGAAGGCCCCGTTGTCGATGCAAAGGTCAAAGATGAGCTGATAGCCGGCCCGGGTTTCTCGGACCGGCTCGTCGTGGGGGCCGCGCGCCTGGAACGCGAGGTCGCCGATTCGATGCACCTCAGATGGCGGCAGGGCCGACAGCCGCTCGAGGATCTGCTGGTAGGACGGGTCGTCGACGCGATAGAGGAGCGTCGCCGCGAGCTCGAGGGGTGGCGCCGCGGGCGCCGCCAGCTCCACGCCGCGCCGCCCATCGGGCCGTATCTGCGCCAGAGTGGAACGCGCCGCTCCCCGTGCTGCCTCGTAGGTCTTCGTCAGGTAAGGCAGGGGCTCTGTGTGGCGCACGAGCGTGGGGGCCGCGGCGGCTCCAGCCATGGCAGCTTCACGGGAGCGGGAGGCGAGCGCTTCGGCGTCCGGACCGGGGTGCGCCTCCAGAAATGCTTGTAGCTCCGGCTCGAGCCCGAGCGCCCGGGGGTTATAGGCTGGCTCGACCGCGGCCCGACGCAGCTCGCCGGCGAGTGCGCGCAGCTCAGCGACGGGATGCGACGCGAGCCGACTGATCTGGCGCTCGAGTGTGCGCGCGCTGCACAGATACCCCAGTCCTGTATACGTACTTGAGGGGAGCAGGTAGCGCGCTACGTCGAAAGCTCGTGCTCGCAGCGTGCGGCGATACTCGTCATCGGGCATGGACGCCGGTCTCTGGTTCTGGTACTTCCCCGCGAGATATTCCAGGACCGCCCGGTGCGTGCTCTGGTACACGGCGAAAAGCTGATTGCACACTTCGACATAGCGCTCCGCCAGCGGGGAGGACGCTATCTCCGGCGGCGTGTAGTAGCGCCGTCGGGTGAAGTCCTGGTAGCGCGTGGAGCTCTCCTGCGCATCCACGAGCTGCTCATCGAGCATCTCGATGGCGGCGACGATGGAGACGTTCTCAGCAACCATTGTCACATGCGCCAGGTCGGCGATCGAGGCGTGCCCGTAGGCGAAGTAGAACTGCTCGTAGAAGCGGCTCGCCCCCTCCTGGGTGAGCTCGCGGATCCACTCCTGGTAGGGTCGGGCCGAGCGACTGAACTTGGCCACGGCATAGCCGCCCGGCTCGGGCAACGTGCCGATGACGGAGAAGACCCGACGCTGGTCTTCGGTCATGAGTTGGCAGTCCTCAGGCGCGGATTTCGCTGGCGGCTGCAGCATGATAGACCACCGGGTCGCGCCTCGGTGGCCCCCACCCTATAATCGCCGTCGGTCATGCTCGGACGTGAATGGTGACTTCTCCTCGCTTCC
>Ga0184637_10001486_pt1 | contig 15802 bp, 13 predicted proteins | sample PLM3_127_b2_FD_133143 | JGI IMG/M metagenome (GOLD analysis project Ga0184637, IMG submission 133143) | Groundwater sediment microbial communities from an aquifer in East River, Colorado, USA - PLM3_127_b2 | ecosystem: Environmental > Terrestrial > Soil > Riparian zone | place: USA: East River...
CGGGCCCCCGGGGGGATTTGGGCGGCCAGGTCCCGGAGGACCCCGTCCACCTTGACGGCGAGCACGCGCTCCGGGCGGGGGAGCCCCGCCGCCCGCAGCAGGTCGCGGGCGGAGGCCCCGGCCGGGGCCGGGCGCTCGGTGCCGTCGGGCATGAGAAGGAGAGCCTGCGTCATGGCTCCACTGCGGACAATCCCGCCCTCGCTAAGACACGAATAGGGCAGCGCGGGGCGCCGGGCCCCGCGATGCCCTACACCGCCACCACCGGCGTCCGGTGGAATCCCATCGAGATGGTAGGCACGGGCGGTCTCGAACCGCCGACCTCTTGCGTGTCAAGCAAGCGCTCTCCCCCTGAGCTACGTGCCTCCACGCCCGCCACGGGCGACCGAAGGGCGCCGGTCTGCTGAATCCCCGCGGTCCCGGCGCCCTTCCCAGCGCGCTTGCCGCGAATCACTTTTCCTGGTGCCGAGGGTCGGAGTCGAACCGACATGGGCCGTGAGGCCCGGGGGATTTTAAGTCCCCTGCGTCTTCCAGTTCCGCCACCCCGGCCCGCGGTGACCCGCCCGGCCGGCCGCTTCTCACTTTCCCTGAAGATGCTGGAGGCGGCGGGCGGACTCGAACCGCCGAATAAAGGTTTTGCAGACCTCTGCCTTAGCCACTTGGCTACGCCGCCCAGATCCACAGCGGCCAGGAGCCGGTAGCGCAGGCCTGCGCAGGCGCGGCTCCGGCCACCGGCGACTCCACACGCATCCATGGAGCGGGAAACGGGATTTGAACCCGCGACCCTCGCCTTGGCAAGGCGATGCTCTACCGCTGAGCTATTCCCGCGTGAGGCACTAGAAATTAGCAGACGCCGCGCCAAATTGTCAACCGCGACGGCGCCGTCCCGGAGGACGCCGCCGGCTAGGAGAGCCTGAGGGCGGCCGCGACCGCCTCCAGGGTGGGGAGGACCGAGGCCGGCCGGGGGGCCAGGCTGAGTGCCCGATCGGCGTCCTTCAAGCCGTGCCCGGTCAGGACGCAGACGACCCGGGACCCGGGCGGGAGCGCCTCCTCCCGGAGCAACTTCCTGAGGCCGGCCACGGCCGCGGCGGAGGCGGGCTCGCAGAAGATCCCCTCCCGCCTCGGGATCTCGGCGTAGGCCTCCAGGATCTCGGCGTCGGAGACCGCCCCGATGGCCCCGCCAGACTCCTCCGCCGCCGCCACCGCCGACTGCCACGAGGCGGGATTGCCGATCCGGATGGCGGAGGCGATGGTCTCGGGGTCCTTGACGGGGTGGCCCAGGACGAGCGGGGCCGCCCCTTCCGCCTGCCAGCCCAGCATCCGGGGCACCCGGCGCGTGCGGCCGGCCGCCCGGTACTCCTGGAACCCCCGCCAGTAGGCGGTGATGTTCCCGGCGTTCCCCACCGGGATGCAGAGGAGATCCGGCGCGTCCGTGAGCTGGTCGCACACCTCGAAGGCCCCCGTCTTCTGCCCTTCAATCCGGTAGGGGTTGAGGGAATTGACCAGGGCCACCGGGTGGGTGGCGGCCACCTCCTTGACCAGTTTGAGGGCATCGTCGAAGTTCCCCTGCACCTGGAGGACGGTGGCGCCGTGGGCCACCGCCTGGGAGAGTTTGCCTAGGGCGATCTTCCCCTGGGGGACCAGGACGTAGGCGGCGCACCCAGACGCTGCGGCGTAGGCGGCGGCGGAGGCGGAGGTGTTGCCGGTGGAGGCGCAAATGACCGCGCGCGCCCCCTCCTCCACCGCCTTGCTGAGCGCCACCGTCATCCCCCGATCCTTGAAGGAGCCGCTGGGGTTGGCCCCCTCCACCTTCAGGTACACCTCCGCCCGGCAGCCCAGCCAGGCCTCGAGAGCCCTCGCCCGCAGCAGGGGCGTGTTCCCCTCCCCGAGGGAGATGACGGGCGTCCGGTCGGTGACCGGCAGGAACGCGCGGTAGCGCTGGATCAGGCCCGGTCCCATCGTCGGCTTACGGCTCCTCGACCCGGAGGCAGATGGTCTGGGCGCTCACCACATCCAGGCGGTCGATCCCGGCCAGGGCCGCCCGCAGGTCCCCCTCCCGCGCCTCGTGGGTCATCATCACGATGGGGACGCCCTCCTGCGCGTGCCGGGCCTTCTGGATCACGGAGGCGATGCTCACGTTGTGGTTCCCCAGGACCCCGGAGACCTTGGAGAGGACCCCGGGCTTGTCGGTCACCATCACCCGGAGGTAGTAGCGGGTCCGGATCTCCTGGAGCGGCTTCAGGGCCAACTCCGCCTGCACCCCGGGGCGGTGGAAGGTGGCCTGGCGGGAGGGGCGCTCGGCCAGGATGTTCGCCGCGATCTCCACGATGTCGCTCACGACGGCGCTGGCCGTGGGCATCTGCCCCGCCCCCCTCCCGTAGAACATCTGGGGCCCGACCGCGTCTCCCACCAGGTAGACCCCATTGTAGACCCCTCGGACCGAGGCCAGCAGGTGGTCCTCGGGGATCAGGGTGGGGCTCACCCGGACCTCTAGCTCCCCGTCAGCCAGCTTGGCGATGGCGAGCAACTTCACCACGTAGCCCAGCTCCCGGGCGTAGCGGATGTCGGAGGGGTCGATGCCGGCGATTCCCTCCACCGGGACCTGCGGGAGTTCGATGAAGGTGTTGTAGGCGATGGAGGCCAGGATCTGGAGCTTGTGGGCGGCGTCGTGCCCCCCCACGTCCAGGGTGGGGTCCGCCTCGGCGTAGCCCTTGGCCTGGGCCTCCGCCAGCACCTCGGCGAAGGGGCGCCCCTGCTCGGTCATCTTGGTGAGGATGTAGTTGGCGGTCCCATTGATAATGCCCAGGAGCGACCGGATCCGGTTGGCCACCAGCCCGTCCCGCAGCGCCCGGATGATCGGGATGCCCGCGCAGACCGCCGCCTCGAAGCCCAGGTCCAGCTTCCGCTCCGCCGCGGCCCGGTAGATCTCCAGGCCGTGGGTGGCGAGCAGCGCCTTGTTGGCCGTCACCAGGTGCTTCCCGGCCCGGAGAGCCTCCAGGGAGTAGCGGCGGGCCTCCTCCGTCCCCCCGATGAGCTCCACGACGATCTGGATGGCCGGATCCCGGATGACCTCCAGGGGGTCAGCCGTGAGGAGGGCCGGGTCCACGGCGACGGGGGCGGGGGCATCCGGGCGGCGGCGGGCGATGCGCTTGACCTGGAGGCGCGCCCCCAGCCGGGCGTCGATCATGGGCCCGTTCTCCTGCAGGAGGCGGACGACGCCCCCCCCCACCGTCCCCAGGCCCAGGATGCCGACCTGGATCGTCTTCACGCCCGCCTCCCGTCGCGGCCCCCCGCGGCCGCCGCCGCGAGGCCGCCCCGCCAGGCCTCCGCCAAGGCCGCCACCTCCGCCCGGAGCGTGGTCCTCCCCGCCGTCAGGGTGAAGGTGCGCCCCCCGGTCGTGCCCAGCAACGTGCAGGGGACCCCGTGCTTCCGGGCGAGGGCCTCGAGCGCGCCGGCCTGCTCCGGCCGGACGGTGAGCACGATGCGGGACTGGCTCTCGGCGAAGAAGGCCGCCTCCGGCCGGAGCGGCCCGGGGAGCGTGCCGCTGAACCCGAGCGGCTCCCCCTCGACCGGGATGCAGCACTCGGCCAGCGACACGGCGAGCCCCCCCTCGCTCACATCGTGGGCCGAGCGGGTAAGACCGGCCCGGATGGCCGCCCGGCAGGCGGCCTGGACCGCCCGCTCCCGCGCCAGGTCCAGGGCCGGGGGCCGCCCCTCCTCGCGGCCGCGCAGGGTCTTTAAGTACTCGCTCCCCCCCAGTTCATCCCGGGTCTCCCCCAGCAGATAGACCAGGTCCCCGGCCCCCTTGAACCACTGCGTCGTGGCGTGGCGGATGTCTTCCAAGAGCCCCAGCATCCCCACGATGGGGGTGGGGAAGATGGCCCGCCCCAGGGTCTCATTGTAGAAACTGACATTGCCCCCCGTCACCGGGGTCCCGAGCGCCCGGCACGCCTTCCCCATCCCCCGGATCACCTCCGCGAACTGCCACATGACCTCGGGCCGGGTCGGATCGCCGAAGTTCAGGCAGTTGGTCAGGGCGACCGGCTCGGCCCCAGCGCAGGAGACGTTCCGCGCCGCCTCCGCCACCGCGATCATCCCCCCCACGAACGGGTCCAGGAAGCAGTAGCGGCCGTTGCCGTCGGTGGCGAGGGCGAGGCCGCCCGGGTGCCCCTTCAGGCGCAGGACGACGGCGTCGGAACCGGGCAGGACGATCGTGTTCAGGTAGAGCATGTGGTCGTACTGGCGCCAGATGTCCCGCTTGCAGGCGATGGTGGGGGAGGCGAGGAGGGCGGTGAGGGCCGCCCCCCAGTCAGCCGGTGGGGGCAGGTCCGAGAGGTCGGCTCCCTGGAGGGCGTCGAGGGCGGCGGGGCGCGAGGCCGGCCGGCGGTAGGCCGGGGCCCCTTCGGCCAGAGCATCCGCCGGGATCTCCGCCACCACCTTCCCCCCGTCCAGCACCCTGAGGAGCCCGTCATCGGTGACCCGCCCCACCACCACGGCGTCCAGGTCCCACTTGGCGAAGATGGTCCGGACGGCCTCTTCAGCCCCCTGGCGGACCACCACCAGCATCCGCTCCTGGGATTCGGAGAGCATCACCTCGTAGGGGGTCATCCCCTCCTCGCGCCGCGGGACCCGGGTAAGCTCCAGCTCGATCCCGGTCCCCCCGCGGCTGGCCATCTCGCAGGAGGAGCAGGTGAGGCCCGCGGCCCCCATGTCCTGGATCCCCACCACCTGACCGGTCCCCATCAGTTCGAGGCAGGCCTCGATGAGAAGCTTCTCCCGGAACGGGTCCCCTACCTGGACCGTCGGCCGCCGCTCCTCGGAGGTCTCGTCGAAGGTCTCGGAGGCCATCGTGGCCCCGTGGATCCCGTCCCGGCCCGTCTCGGCCCCCACGTAGATGACCGGGTTGCCGGGGCCGCCCGCCCGGGCCGTGAAGATGCGGTCCACGGGCGCGATGCCCAGGCAGAGGACGTTGACCAGCGGGTTCAGCGCGTAGGACTCCGCGAAGGCCACCTCCCCGCCCACGGTGGGGACCCCCACCGCGTTCCCGTAGCCGGCGATGCCGGCCACGACCCCCCCGAGCAGGTAGCGGCTCTTCGCCTCGGTGAGGGGGCCGAACCGGAGGGAGTCCAGGAGGCAGAGGGGGCGGGCCCCCATGGTGAAGATGTCCCGGATGATTCCGCCCACCCCGGTGGCCGCCCCCTGATAGGGCTCGATGAAGGAGGGGTGGTTGTGGCTCTCGATCTTGAAGACGGCGGCGAGGCCATGCCCGATGTCCACCACCCCGGCATTCTCCCCGGGCCCCTGGAGGATCCGGGGGCCCGCCGTCGGGAGGGTCTTCAAATGGACCCGGCTGGACTTGTAGGAGCAGTGCTCCGACCACATGACGGAGAAGATGCCCAGCTCCGTGTAGGTGGGCTCCCGCCTCAGGATCGCCCGAACGGCCGCGTACTCCTCCTCCGTGAGGCCGTGGGCGGCCACCACCTCGGGCGTCACGCGGGGCTCGGTCAGGAGGGTGCGGGGCATGGGCCTACCCGAGGGCCCGGGCGAGGAGCCCCTCGAAGAGGAGGCGGCCGTCCTCGGAGCCCAGCACGCCCTCGGCGGCCCGCTCGGGGTGGGGCATGAGGCCGAGCACGTTCCCCCGCGCGTTGCAGACACCGGCAATGTGCTCCAGGGACCCGTTGGGGTTGGCTTCCGGCGGGAGGGTGCCGTCGGGGGCGCAGTAGCGGAAGATGACCCGCCCCTCCCCGTTCAGGCGGCGCAGCGTCTCGGGGTCGGCGTGATAGCGCCCCTCCCCGTGGGAGATGGGCATCCGGAGCATTTGGCCCGGCGTGAGAGCGGCGGTGAAGGGGGTGGCCGTGGACTCGAGGCGCAGGTGGACCCACTGGCACCGGTACTGGAGGGAGGCGTTCCGCAGGAGGGCGCCGGGGAGCAGGCCGGCCTCGCACAGGATCTGGAACCCGTTGCAGGAGCCGAGCACGAGCCCCCCTCGCTCCGCGAAGCGCACGACCGCGGGCATCACGGGGGAGAAGCGGGCGATCGCCCCCGCCCGCAGGTAGTCGCCGTGGGCGAAGCCGCCCGGGAGGATGAAGCAGTCGAAGCCCGTGACGCTGGTCGCCTTGTGCCAGACCTCCCGGGCCTCAAACCCCATCACGTCCGCCAGGACGTGCTGGAAGTCCTGGTGGCTCCAGGAGCCCGGGAAGACCAGAATCCCGAACCTCACGGGGTCTCCTCCAGGTCGAAGCGGAAGTCCTCAATGACCGGGTTGGCCAGCAGGCGCCGGCACATCTCCTCCACCCGGGCCGTCGCCTTGGCCCGGTCGCTCTCCGTCAGGCGCAAGAGGATGAACTTCCCCACCCGGCAGTCCGCCACGCCGTCGAAGCCCAGGCTCTGGAGGGCGCTCCGCACCGTGTCCCCCTGCGGGTCCAGGATGCCCTGCTTCAGCGTGATGTATACCCTCGCCTGCAGCATCCCTCCCCCTAGCGCCGCTCTAACGAATTGCACCTCGGGTTGCCGCCGAGCCGCGGGTGGCGCCGGGCGGGGCCCCCGAGCGGCCGGGCGGAGTGGGACCCCCCCGGCCTCCTGCCCCGAGGCAGCGCATTGCGGGAGGGGCTGAGCGGGTGACGACGCCCGGCCGCGAGTGGGGCACGCCGGCGACAGGACCCGCGGCAGCACGGTCTGTCAGGAGTGGGCCGCATCAGTTGGCCCGGCACTAGCCGCAGACCCGCCGGAGGACCTCTGCGTAGGCCTCCTCCACCCCCCCCAGGTCACGCCGGAACCGGTCCTTGTCCATCTTCTCATGCGTCGCCTTGTCCCAGAGCCGGCAGCCGTCCGGCGTGATCTCATCCCCCAGCAGGATCTCCCCCTTGTACCGCCCGAACTCCAGCTTGAAGTCCACCAGCAGGAGGCCCCGCCGGTCGAAGTACTCGGTCAGGAGCTCGTTCACCCGGAAGGCGCCGTCCACGATGGCCTCCATCTCGGGGCCGCTGGCCAGGCCAAGCATCCGGATGTGGGAGTCGTTGATCATGGGGTCCCCCAGGGCGTCGCTCTTGTAGAAGAACTCCAGGACCGGCTCCGCCAACTCCTGCCCCTCGGGGAGCCCGAGGCGCTTGGCCAGGCTCCCGGCCACGATATTGCGGACCACCACCTCGATCTTGATGATCTGGAGGCGCTTGACCAGCATCTCCCGGTCGGAGAGGATCTTGACGAAGTGGGTGGGGACGCCGTGGTCGGCCACGTGCGCGAGGAGGGTTGCCGAGATCCGGTTGTTCATGACCCCCTTCCCGACGATGGTCCCGCGCTTGGCGGCGTTGAAGGCCGTGGCGTCGTCCTTGAAGTGCTGGATGAGCAGGTCGGGGTCGCCCGTCTCGTACAGGATCTTGGCCTTCCCCTCGTAGATCTGCGCGCGCCGCTCCATCCCGGTCCGATCCTCCCTCGGCCTACTCCGTCTCCGACTCCAGCAAGCCCACGCGCTCGAAGAGGGTGTCCACCTGGGCGACCGTGGGCTCCAGGGCGAGGCAGGCGGCGAGCTCGCCCTCCGACAGGTGCCGCCGGATAACGGGGTCCGCCCGCAGGAGGGCGGGGAAGTCGGCCCCCTCCTCCCGCGCCCGCATGGCGTGCCCCTGGATGAGCCGGTAGGCCTCCTCGCGGGAGAGCCCCTTGTCGGTCAGGGCCAGGAGGACCCGCTGGGAGGCGAGGAGCCCGGCGCTCCGCTCCAGGTTCTCCCGCATCCGCTCCGGGTACACCCGGAGGCCCTCAACGATCTCGGTGAAGCGGTGCAGCAGGTAATCGAGCAGAATGGTGCTGTCCGGGAGGATGACCCGCTCCACGGAGGAGTGGCTGATGTCCCGCTCATGCCAGAGGGCCACGTTCTCCAGGGCCGCGAACGCGTTGGTCCGCAGGAGCCTCGCCAGGCCGCAGATCTGCTCGCAGCCGACCGGGTTGCGTTTGTGGGGCATGGCGGAGGACCCCTTCTGCCCCTCCGCGAAGGGCTCCTCCACCTCCAGAACCTCCGTCCGCTGCAGGTGGCGGATCTCCAGGGCCGCGTTCTCCAGGGCCGCCCCCGTCAGGGCCAGGGCCAGGAGGTACTGAGCGTGGCGGTCCCGGGGAACGACCTGGCTCGCCACCGGCTCGGCCGTGAGCCCCAGGCGCTGGCAGACGTACTCCTCCACCGCCGGGGGGACGTGGGCGAAGGTTCCCACCGCCCCCGAAACCTTCCCGACCGCCGCCGCCTCCCGCGCCTGGAGGAGCCGCTCCCGGTTCCGGCCCGCCTCGGCGTACCAGCGGGCCACCTTGAGGCCGAAGGTGATGGGCTCGGCGTGCACCCCGTGGGTACGCCCCACCATCGGCGTGTCCTTGTGGGCCAGGGCGAGGCGCCGGAGGGCCGCCCGCAGCCCGTCCAGGCCCTCCAGGAGGAGGTCGGCCGCGTCCCGCATCTGGACGGCGAGCGCGGTGTCCAGCACGTCCGAGGAGGTCAACCCCCGGTGGATGTAGCGGGCCGGCAGCCCCACCCGCTCCGCCACGGCCGTCAGGAAGGCGACCACGTCGTGCTTGACCTCCCGCTCGATGGCCGCGACCCGCTCCGGGTCGTAGCCGGCCCGCTCCTGGATGACCCGGAGCGCCTCGGCGGGGATCTCCCCCAGCTTCGCCCAGGCCTCGCAGGCCAGGACCTCGATCCGGAGCCAGAGGTCGAGCCGGGTCCGCTCCTCCCAGAGGCGGGCCATGGCCGGGCGGCTGTAGCGCGGGATCACGAGCTCCCCCTCCCCCGGGCCGGCCGGGGGCGGCTTCTCCTCAGGCGGGGACCGGGACGGCCCCGACCCGGGCCAGCGGGCCGATGGTCGTCAGGGTGAACCGCCCGTCCGCGAAGCAGGCCCGGGCCACCTGCTGGAAGCGCTCCGGGGTGACCTCCTCGATGCCCCGGATGATGGTGTCCAGGCTGAAGGTGCGCCCGAAGTACATCTGCATCTTGGCCAGGCGGGTCATGCGGCTGCTGGTGCTCTCCAGGCCGAGCAGGAGGTTCCCCTTCAACTGCTCCTTCGCCCGCCGGAACTCCTCGGCCTCGATGGGGCGCTCCGCCAGGCGGGCGCACTCCTCCCGGATGCAGCCGATGACCTCCTCCAGGGCGGCCTCGCCGCACCCGGCGTAGATGACCAGCAGGCCGGCGTCCCGGTAGGAGGCCAGGTAGGAGTAGATGGAGTAGACCAGCCCCCGCTTCTCCCGGACCTCCTGGAAGAGGCGGCTGGACATCCCCCCGCCGAGGACCGTGTTCACGAGGTTGAGGGCGTAGCGGTCCCGGTGGGCGTAGGGGAGGCCCTCGACCCCCAGGCAGAGGTGGACCTGCGAGACGTCCCGGTCCTTGGCGATGGTGGCCGGGCGGGCCACGGGAGGGGCAGGCGGGACCGCCGGAGCCGCCGGACCGTCCCATACCCCCAGGTGGGCCTGGATCAGTTCCAGCAGCCGGTCGTGGTCCAGGTCGCCGGCGGCGGCCAGGATGGTCCGGTGGGGGCGATAGTGGTCCGCGAGGTACGCGCGGAGGGCTTCCCGGGTGAGGGCCTCGAGCGTCTGGGGACGCCCCAGGATGGAGCGCCCCAGGGGGTGCTCCCCCCAGATGGCCCGGGCGAAGATGTCGTGGATCTCGTCGTCGGGGGTGTCCTCCACCATTCGGATCTCCTGGAGGATGACCCCCCGCTCCTTCTCGAGGTCGGCTACGTCCAGGCGCGGATGGAGGAGGAGGTCGGCGAGGAGGTCCACGGCGAGCGGGAGGTGCTCCCCGAGGACCTTGGCATAGTAGCAAGTGTGCTCCCGGGAGGTGAAGGCGTCCAGCTTCCCCCCGACCGCCTCGATCTCCTGGGCGATGGCCTCGGCCGAGCGCCGCTCCGTCCCCTTGAAGAGCATGTGCTCCAGGAAGTGGGAGACCCCGGCCTGCGACGCCTCCTCGTCCCGGGAGCCGACCCCGATCCACGCCCCCAGGGCCACGGACCGGACGGCGGGCATCCGCTCCGTCAGGACCGTGAGCCCGTTCGCCAGGACCGCCTTCCGGATGAGGGGGGAACGGGGCATGGGGCTACCGCTTCTCGCGCTGTTGCTGGTCCCGGAGAACCTCCTTGCGGCTCAAGCGAACCTTACCCGCCCGGTCAATCTCGATCACCTTGACGGTCACCTCGTCCCCCTCCTTCAGGACATCCTCCACCCGCACGATCCGCTGCTCCGCGATCTGGGAGATGTGCAGGAGCCCGTCGGTCCCGGGGAGGATCTCCACGAAGGCGCCGAAGTCGGTGATCTTCTTCACCTTGCCGGTGTACGTCTTCCCCACCTCCGGGACCTCGATGATCTTGTTGATGATCCCGAGGGCCTTGGCGGCGGCGGCCTCGTCCGCCGAGGCGATCTCCACCGTCCCGTCGTCACTGATATCGATCTTGACCCCCGTCTCCTCGATGATGCTCCGGATCATCTTCCCGCCCGGGCCGATCACCTCCCGGATCTTGTCCACGGGGATCTTGAAGGAAATAATCCGCGGCGCGTAGGAGGAGATGTGGTCCCGGGGGTGGGCCAAGACCTTGTCCATCTGGTCCAGGACGTGGAGCCGCGCCGCGCGGGCCCGCTCCAACGCCTCCCCCATCAGGGCGGCCGTCACGCCGGAGATCTTGATGTCCATCTGTAGGGCCGTGAGCCCCCGCCGCGTCCCGGCCACCTTGAAGTCCATATCCCCCAGGTGGTCCTCCAGCCCCATGATGTCGGTGAGGATGGCCACCTTGTCCCCCTCCTTCACCAGCCCCATGGCCACGCCCCCCACGGCCGCCCGGATCGGCACACCGGCGTCCATGAGGGAGAGGGAAGCCCCGCAGACGGTCGCCATGGAGGAGGAGCCGTTCGACTCCAGGATGTCGCTGACGATGCGCAGCGTGTACGGGAACTCCTCGGGGGCCGGCAGGACCGTCAGGAGGGCCCGCTCGGCCAGCGCCCCGTGGCCGATCTCCCGGCGCCCCGGTCCCCGGAGGAAGCGGACCTCCCCCACGCTGAAGGGGGGGAAGTTGTAGTGGAGCATGAACCGCTTGAACCCCTCCCCCTCGATGCTATCCAGGCGCTGGACATCCTCGGAGGTCCCCAGGGTCGTGGTGACCAGGGCCTGGGTTTCCCCGCGGGTGAAGAGGGCGGAACCGTGGGTCCGGGGGAGGAGCCCGACCTCAATCCGAATCGGCCGGATGGCGGCCGGGGTGCGTCCGTCGGCCCGGATCCCCCGCTCCAGGAGCAGGCGGCGCATCTCCTCCTTCTCTACCTTCTCCACCAGTTCCCGCACCTGGGCCAGCACCTCGGGCGGCTCCCCGGCAAAGCCGGCTACGGTCCGCTCCCGGACCTCGGCCAGGCGGTCCGCCCGAACCTCCTTCCCGAGGCCGGCGGCCAGGGCCCGGATCGGCTCTCGGCAGGCCGCCGCCACCCGCTCGGCGAGGGCGGGATCGGGGGTGGGGGGGGTGAAGGGCGTCTTGGGTTTCCCCGCGGCCTTCTGGAACTGCTCCTGGATCCGGCAGAGGTCCGCCAGCGCCTTGTGGCCGACCGCGATGGCCTCCAGCACGACCTCCTCCGGGGCCTCCCGAGCCCCGGCCTCCACCATCACGACCCCCTCCCGCGTCCCCGCGATGACCAGGTCGAGGTCGCTCCGCTCCAGCTGGCCGTAGGTGGGGTTCACGACGAACTGGCCGTCCACCCGTCCAACCCGGACGGCGCCGATGGGCCCGAGGAACGGGATCGGGGAGACGGCGAGGGCCGCCGACGCGCCGACAATGGCCAGGACGTCCGGGTCGTTCTCCATGTCGGCGGAGAGGACGGTGGCGATGATCTGGACATCCCGGCGGTACCCCTTGGGAAACAGGGGACGGATGGGTCGGTCAATGAGGCGGGAGGCCACCGTCTCGGCGTCCCGGGGACGTCCCTCCCGCTTGAAGAAGCCCCCGGGGATCTTCCCGGCGGCGTACGCCCGTTCCTGGTAGTCCACCGTGAGGGGGAAGAAATCAATCCCCTCCCGGGCCTGCTTGGCCGCCACGGCGGTGACCAGCAGCACGGTATCCCCGTAGCGGACCCAGGCTGCCCCGTCGGCCTGGCGGGCCACGGTGCCGGTCTCGATGCTGAGGGGCTTCCCCCCCACGACAGTCTCAAAGCGATGAGTCATGAGTCCTTTTCTTCCGCTGCCCGCGGCGAGTCCGGATCCGGGGCTCCCCCGGCACCGCCCAGACCGTCACGGCAGCCCGCGGACGGCTACCGGCGGATCCCCAGACGCTCGATCAGGGCCCGATACCGGTGGATGTCTTTGTCCTTGAGGTAGTCCAGCAGTTTCCTCCGCCGGCCAACCATCCTCAAGAGACCCCGGCGGGAATGGTGGTCCTCCTTGTGGACGCTCAGGTGCTCCGTGAGGTAGGTGATCCGGCCCGAGAGGAGGGCCACCTGCACCTCGGGCGACCCGGTGTCGCTCTCGTGGACCTTGAATTGGCCGATCAATTCCTGCTTCTTGGCGAACTCCTTCGCCATCTCCGCGCTCCCCCCTTTCACCCCCTTGCGCAGGGAGTCCCGGCCACTCGGCGCATCCTCAATGTTTTCGCGGACATAGCCTACCATAGAAAACACACCGCCGCAACGGGAATTTCCGGCCGCCGCCTACCCGTTCTCGGCCGCGAGGAGGCGCTCGGCGAAGGCGACGTCCTGCCGCATCTGGGCCACGAGTGCTGCCGCGTCCGGGAAGCGGATCTCGTCCCGGATCCGGTGGAGCAGGGCCACCGTCAGCTCCACCCCCGGGCCGATCGCCTCGGTGAGCGGGGGCAGGAAATGGACCTCCAGCAACCGGCGAGTGCCGCCGAAGGTGGGGGCCACCCCCAGGCTCATCACGGCCTTCCGCCACTCTCCGGCCGCCCGGGCGCGGCCGGCGTAGATGCCGTCCGGCACGAGGACCTCGCCCCCGTCCAGGTTGGCCGTGGGGAACCCCAAAGCCTTCCCGCGCCCGGCCCCCACCTCGATCGCTCCCAGGACCAGGTAGGGGCGGCCCAGAAAGGTCTGGGCCTCCCGGAGCTTCCCCTGGGCCAGCAGTTCCCGGATGAGGGTCGAGTGAACCGGCGTCCCCCCCACCGCCACCTCCGGCACCACCTTCACCGTAAATCCCAGGGCCGCCCCCAGGCGGATCAGGTCCTCCGGGGTTCCCTCCCGCCCCCGGCCGAAGCGGAAGTCGGCCCCGATGTGAACCCCCCGGACCCCCACTTGCCCCACCAGGACGTCGCGGACGAAGGTCTCCGGGGAGAGGGCTGCCATAGCGGGCGTGAAGGGGACACCGATGGTGAGGGCGATCCCCTGCTCCTCCAGGATCCGGGTCTTCAGGGGAGGGGGCGTGATGAGTCGGGGGGCGCGGGAGGGCGCCAGGACGGTGAGGGGGTGGTTGAGGAACGTGAAGACCGCGGGAGTTCCACCGCCCGCCCGTGGCTGCGCCACCACCCCCCGGAGGATGGCCTGGTGGCCGAGGTGGACCCCGTCGAAGACCCCGACGCCGCAGATGATCCCGGGGAAGGGCCGCTGTCGCAGGGCGGCAAGGTCCGACACTACCTGCATCGTCACGCGGCCCCGCTGAAGACCCGGACCGGGGTCAGGACGCTCCGGCGGGGGTCGGTGGTGGGGAAATCAGCGGAGTCCAGGGCTACCCGGGCGAGCGAGAGGAGCTGCCGCCGGAACCCCAGGACCCGGACCAGTGTCCCCTTCCGGACGTCGGGCGGGAAGGCCACCACGGCGGCCGCGGCGATCGCCCCGCCGTGCAGGACCGCCGCGGTCACTTCGGGGGCCACCCGGACCGCCGGCAGGTGGGCCAGCGCCTCGGCAATCGGAATCAACACCTCGTCCCCCCGCCCGGCCCGCACCTGCTCCGCGAGCTCCGTGAGCGTCAGGGCGTCCTTCACCTCGAAGCGCCCGGAGCGCGTCCGGGTGAGGCGGGCCAGGTGGGCGCCGCAGGAGAGGGCCCGTCCGATGTCGTCGCAGAGGGTCCGGGCGTACATCCCCTTCCCGCACCAGGCCCAGAGGCCGACCTCGGGGGGCTCGAAGGCGGTGCACTTCACATCGTACACCGTGACGGTGACCGGGGCCCGCTCCACCACCTGCCCCCTGCGGGCGAGCCGGTACAGGCGTTCCCCCTGGACCTTCTTGGCCGAGAAGAGGGGGGGGATCTGCTGAATCTCCCCCCGGAAGCGGGGGAGCGCCGCCTCCAGCTGCTCCCGGGTCACCCCGGACCAGTCTTTCTCGTCCACCACCTTCCCGTCCGCGTCCAGGGTGTCGGTGGTCACACCCAGGCGCATGGTTAACTGGTATTCCTTGTCGGCCGCCATCAGGTACTGGGCGATCTTGGTGGCGCGCCCGAGGCAGATGGGGAGGACCCCGGTCCCCTGCGGGTCCAGCGTGCCGGTGTGCCCCACCCGGCGCATCCCGTAGAACTGGCGGACGGCGTCCACCACGTCGTGGGAGGTCATCCCCGCCGACTTGTTCACGTTGAGGACGCCGCTCCGCTCCCGCCGGTTGGTCATCCCCGCCCCCCGCACCCCGCCCCGGCGAGCTCCCGCTCCACCGCCGCCAGAACCGCTCCCTGGGCCGCCGCCGGGCTCCCCGGCACGTGGCAGCCGGCGGCGTTGTGGTGGCCCCCGCCCCCGAAGGTGGCCGCCACGGCCGCCACGTCCGCCCGCCCCCGGGAGCGGAGGGAGACCCGGATCCCGTCCCCCGTGAGGGCCTTGAAGAGGAGGGCCACCTCCACCCCGGCGATGGAGCGGGGATAATCGATGAACCCCTCCAGGGCATCCTGCGTGAGCCCCACGTCAGCCAGGTCGGCCGTGGTCACCTCCATCCAGGCGACCCGGCCGTCCCGGCTGAGCTGCAGGGTGCTGAGGCAGCGCGAGAGCAGCCGGAGCTCCCCGGCATCCCGCTGCTCGTACAGGGACGCGGTGATCTGGGTCGGGACCGCCCCTGCCTCCACCAAGGCGGCCGCCACCCGGAGCGCCTCCGGGGTGGTGTTGCTGTAGTGGAAGGAGCCGGTGTCGGTCAGGATCGCGGCGTAGAGGTTGATGGCCACCGGGGGCGAGATGGGGTGCCCCAGCGCCCGCAGGAGGTGGAAGACCATCTCGCCCGCCGAGGAGGCCTCCGGGACCACCCAGTTGAGGGTTCCGAACCGGACGTTGGTCTTGTGGTGGTCCACGTTCAGGACGGGGACTCCGACCCCGGTGAGGAGCCCCCCCACCCGCTCCGGGTCGCTGCTGTCCACCACGACCACGCAGTCCAGAGGGCCCGGGAGCCGCTGGGCCTGCACCAAGTCGGCGGCCCCCGGGAGGAAGCGGAGGGCCCGGGGGAGGGGGTCGGCGTTGTAGGCCACGGCCGCCTTCCCCTGCTCCTTGAGCGCCAGGGTGCAGCCGAGCGCCGCGCCGATGCAGTCCGCCTCCGGGTTGATGTGGGAGAGCACGGCCACCCCGCGGGCGGCCCGGAGGACCTCCACCATCCGGGGGAAATCACCCATCCGCCGGCTCCTCGCCCGCCGGGTGGAGCCCCCGGAGGAGGGTGGCGATGCGCATGGCGCGGTCGAGAGAGGGGTCGCCGACGAAGGTGAGCTCCGGGATAACCCTCAGGCGGAGGCGGCGGCCGAGCTCCCCCCTCAGGAAGCCACGGGCCGCCCGGAGACCGACGAGCGTCTGGTCCTCCGCGCCCTCCCCGGCTCGGCTGACAACGTAGACCCGGGCGGACCGCAGGTCCGCAGTCACCGTGACGCCGGTGATGGTCACCATGCCCACCCGGGGGTCCTTCACCG
>Ga0184637_10001487_pt1 | contig 15796 bp, 15 predicted proteins | sample PLM3_127_b2_FD_133143 | JGI IMG/M metagenome (GOLD analysis project Ga0184637, IMG submission 133143) | Groundwater sediment microbial communities from an aquifer in East River, Colorado, USA - PLM3_127_b2 | ecosystem: Environmental > Terrestrial > Soil > Riparian zone | place: USA: East River...
AACCGTGGACGAGATGCTGGCGGTTGCGATCAAGGAAGGCATGCACACCCTGAAACAGGACGGCATCGAGAAAATTCTGCAAGGCACCGACGTCGTTCAAATCCACGCCGTCGCCGCCTGAAGCCGTTCACGGCATGGAAATGTTGAGAACGTGTCGCTGGTAGATTTCAGGCAGGCGTTCCAGCACCAGATCCCTGCCCATAATATCGCCGTCGCGCAGCGCCTGCGCCACGACATCCACGGTCAACGCCTCCAGCGCCGGGATCGCAATCGGCGCGTAGGACAGGTGCCACGCCTCGGGAAACATGCCGCCGCGGTACTCACGGTAAGGGCGGAAGAAGCCGAAGCGCGCCAAGTTCTGGTCCAGCCACTGGTGCAGCCGATGGAAGACGCCCCCCGGCTGCACCTCCTCCGGCAGCAGCTTCACCCGGTAGCCCTCGGGAAGCGACGCGCGATCGTATACGTCGATATCGGTACCCCAGTGGTGACGGCTGGCGCCCGGCAGGGCCGACCAGTTGAGTATGCATTGCACCCGCTGCGCTTCCGACAGGGCATGGTAGTCGAGCACGCCGCCGTCGGCATCGAAAAGCGTGCGTTCGCCGCAGAACTTTCGGTTCCAGATTTCGGCCTGCGACTCGAAATCGCGGAATCCGCTGAACACCACGATGTCGAACCCTTCCGTCGCCGCCGCCTCACGCATGCGCGCGAAGGGCTCCACCGCGTCCGCGTGAATGGCGAAACGCGGTTCCTTCGACTGAAACACGTGGGACCGGGAGCGACCGGTCAGTTGCAGGGGATCAAGGAGCATGTCACGACGCCAGCGAGGCTGACGAATATCCGATGCTTCCTGGTTCTACCGGGAAGGCTGCTGTCCCCAGGTTCGAGATCGTGGCGCTCGATGTTCAGCCGATACCAGCCGAGATCGGGCAGTTCGAATGCGAACTCGTGGACTTCGTCGCGCTTGATGCGACTCATGGCTTTTCCTCTGCGATCGGGTCGGCGCAATCCCCAATGAAGCAACAGCGATACTGCGGCAATGCGAACAACGGATGCGCACCTGCACTGCAGGCGACGATGTGGCGCACAATCTCTCCCTCTTTTTGATGGGAGTCCCTTCTTACCGTGGGAGCAGGGCGTATTTTCGCGCCCTGGCGGGCATCATAGCGACCTGCTTTTTGCAGCGTCAACCGCGGCCCACGACATCAAGATTGCAGCAACGAACGAGCTATCCGGGCACAATCCGCCTCAATCTTCCGGCACCCTGTAATCGCCGCGCGGAAGTCACCTGAATTCCGCAATGACAGCCGAATCGGACACTACCGGGATTCCTTTGCAACCCCAGCCTGTCTCAGTACCGGCTCCGGTGCCGTTTCGCGTGGCCTTAGGGTTCTGGCTCAAGCTCGGCTTCATCGGTTTCGGCGGCCCAGCCGGACAGATCGCGATCATGCACCAGGAACTGGTTGAGAAGCGGCGCTGGATTTCCGAGCGGCGTTTCCTGCACGCGCTCAACTACTGCATGGTCCTGCCGGGTCCGGAAGCGCAACAGCTTGCGACTTACATCGGCTGGCTGATGCATCGCACCTGGGGTGGCATCGTTGCCGGCGCCCTGTTCGTGCTGCCGTCGCTGTTCATCCTGATCGCGCTGTCCTGGATCTACCTCGCCTTCGGAGACGCGCCGCTGGTCGCCGGCACCCTCTACGGCATCAAGCCGGCAGTCACCGCGATCGTATTGTTCGCCGCTTACCGGATCGGCACGCGGGCGCTGAAGAACCTGCCGCTATGGGTGATCGCCGCAGGCGCATTCATCGCGATCTTTTTTTTCAAGCTGCCGTTTCCGTGGATCGTACTCGGCGCCGGCATCATCGGCGCCATCGGCGGGCGCGTTGCGCCGCACACCTTTGCCACCGGGGGAGCGCACGGCACGGCAGACCGGGACTACGGCCCGGCGGTCATCGACGATCACACGCCCACTCCCGAACACGCGCGCTTCAAGTGGTCGCGCCTCGTCAGTGTGCTGATTGTCGGCCTGTGTCTGTGGGCAGCCGCGATCGCAGGTTTGCTGGCGCTTTATGGTACCGAGGGAACACTCACGCAGATGGCCTGGTTCTTCACCAAGGCGGCGCTGCTCACCTTCGGTGGCGCCTATGCGGTATTGCCCTACGTCGTGCAAGGCGCCGTGGAGCACTATGACTGGCTCACCGCGAGCCAGATGATAGACGGGCTGGCGCTCGGCGAAACCACGCCGGGCCCGTTGATCATGGTGGTCGCGTTCGTCGGCTTTGTCGCGGGGTGGAACGCTCAGATGTTCGGACCGGAGAACCTGGCGTTCGCTGGCGCCACGGCCGCGCTGGTGGTCACATTCTTCACTTTCCTGCCGTCCTTCCTTTTCATCCTGATCGGCGGACCACTGGTCGAGACCACGCACCGGCAGCCGCACCTGACCGCGCCGCTCACCGGCATCACTGCGGCCATCGTCGGGGTCATCCTTAACCTCGCGCTTTTCTTCGCCTGGCACGTGTTATGGCCGGCTGGATTCGACGGCCGCTTCGAGTGGCCGCTGCTTGCACTCGGGATCGCAGCGCTCATTGCGCTGTTCCGCGTCCGCGTCGGAATTGTTCCGGTGATTGCAGCGTGCGGCATCGCCGGATTGGCGTTGCGGCTGCTTGCGCCAAGCTAGAGATTGTATTTGACGAGGATGCGCGCGCTGCGGCCTTTCTGGCTGTTCCAGTGCGCAAAGTGTTGGCAGACTTCCTTCGATTCGTTTCCCTGCGCGCGTTCGAAGTAGGCGTCGACGAATTTTGCCGCGCCGGCGTCCTGTCCCGCCCGTACCCGCGCTTCGTCCCAAGGCTGTCGCGCATCCTCGATGCGTGTGAACACCTGCACCTCGGTCACCGTGGCCGACGCCGGCACCACCGCGCACAGCGTCGTGCGCAAGGCCTCGTTCTCGGCACATGCCGCCGGCGCCTGCGCAAGTCCGGCCTTCGGCGCCCGGCAGGGTGGAACGCTGATGATCGCGGCCACGCCTTCGGCGCCGCGCCGACGCTCGGCGGCCAATCGCACATCCGCCTGCGACTGGCCGTTTTTCTCCAGTCCGGCGCGCTCCAGGCGCACTGCGGCGGCGCTGATGTTACGCAAATGCGACTGCATCTCCTCGCGCAGCATCTTGTCATCCTGCCGCAGGCTATAGCTCTGATACTCGGAAAGTGCGTAGCCGCCCACCAGCGCCGCCAGCACCAGGGCGAAGATCGCCAGCCAGGAACCGGATTTGCGCGAAGCCGGTTTGCCTGCAGCCCGTTCCGCGGCCTGCCTTCGCGCGTTGGTCGTCAACTGGATCACCGCTGTGACGAAGGTGGCCGCGGCGCCGATAAGCGCCGCCGTTACTGGGTCGGAGAGATTCATGAAGTTGCGATGCTACCGCCTTAGGTGTTTTGCCGGAAGTACTCCGCGGTCCGGCCGGTGCTATAGTTCAAGCAATTCCCGTACGCAACCTCCCGCCATGCGACTCGATCTCAACTACGGCCGCGGCAGTTACCCGCTCGATCTGCCGGACCATTGGGACGTCACCGTGATCCGCAAGCCGGCGATGCCGGTGCAGCCCGACGCGCGGGCCGCGGTTCGCACGGCGCTGTCGCGGCCGGTCGCTGCCCACCCGCTGGCCGAGGAAGCGCGGGGACGCAAGTCCGCCTGTATCCTGATCTGCGATATCACCCGGCCGGTGCCGAACGGCCTTCTCCTGCCGGAAATTGTCCGGGAACTGCTCGATTCCGGCATGAAGCCGGAAAACATCACCGTCCTGGTGGCCACGGGGCTGCATCGTCCGAACGAGGGGGCAGAGCTGGAAGAACTGATCGGCGACCCCTGGGTGCTGAACACCGTCAATGTGGCGAACCACTTCGCCCGCAACGACGCCGATCACGTCGATCTCGGACCGACGCCGCGCGGCACGCCGGTGAAACTGGACCACCGCTTCGTCGAAGCCGATCTCAAGATCGCCACCGGCCTGGTGGAGCCGCACTTCATGGCCGGCTACTCGGGCGGGCGCAAGGTGATCGCGCCGGGTGTCGCGCACCAGGAGACGATCACGACCTTCCACAGCGCCCGCTTCATGTCGCATCCCAAGGCGGATAATTGCGTGCTCGATGGCAACCCGTTGCACGAAGAGCAGCTCGAGATCGTACGCAAACTCGGCCACGTGCTGGCGGTGAACACCGTGATCGACGAGCACCGCCGGCTGTCGTTCGTGAACTACGGCGAGATCATCGCGAGCCACCTCGACGCAGTTGCGTTTGCCCGGGGCTACGCCCAGGTGGCGGTCGCGCGCCGCTTCAGTACGGTGGTCACCAGCGCCGCCGGCTATCCGCTCGACAAGACCTATTATCAGACTGTAAAAGGCATGGTCGGTCCGGTGGACATTCTCGAGCCGGGAGGCAACCTGGTGGTGGTCTCCGAGTGTTCGGAAGGACTGGGTTCGGAAGAATACGCCGACGCGCAGCGCCGGCTCATCGGTCTGGGTGCAGACGGTTTTTTCGCAGACATCAGCCGCAAGCAATTCGCCGATATCGACGAGTGGCAGACGCAGATGCAACTGAAGCCGATGAAAGCCGGAAGCGTCCATCTTTACAGCGGCGGATTGCGCGCCGAGGACCGGCGGCTTACCGGGGTGAATCTGATCGACTCGGTGGAGGAGGCGCTGCACCGATGCGTGGAAGCAAGCGGTGACACGGCGGTCGCGGTGATCCCGGAGGGGCCTTACGTGGTGCCGGTCTATCAGCCTGCATGAAGGGAGAAGGCATGGTCGGGGACAGGGTCGAGGTCAACATCGCCGGCGGACTGGATATCGCGCTGCCGCGCATGGTCAACGTCCGGCAGAAATTCGACGCCGTGCATCTGGGCGACATTGCGGCCACGATTGCGAACGAATTCCAGCGTCCCGAGGTGCGCGCCAGAGTCAAAGCCGGCCAGGCAATCGCGGTAGGGTGCGGCAGCCGCGGCATCGCCAATATCGCGACCATCGTGAAGTGTGTGATCCGCGAGCTGCAGGCGCTCGGCGCCAGGCCGTTTATCTTTCCAGCGATGGGCAGCCACGGCGCGGCAACCGCGGAAGGCCAGAAGAGAGTCCTGGAGGGTTACGGCATCACTGAAGCCGCCACCGGTGTTCCGGTCAGGGCAACCATGGACACCGTGATCGTCGGCAAGCTCGCCGACGGCACGCCCGTGCACATGGACCGGTTCGCTGCCGAGGCCGACGGCATTGTCGTCGTCAATCGCATCAAGCCGCACACCGCGTTTCGCGGCGCCACCGAAAGCGGCATCACCAAGATGCTGGCGATCGGCATCGGCAAGATCGTCGGCGCGGCGACTTATCACCAGCACGGCATGGACACCTTTCCCGAGCTGCTGCCAAAAGTGCGCGACGTTCACCTGGCGAGGCGCAACGTGCTTTTCGGCGTGGGCATCGTCGAGAACGCGCATGACCAGACCGCCGCCATCGAGGTGATTCCCTCAGAGCGGATCGCCGAGCGCGAACCGGTGCTGCAGGACATGGCGAAGAAGCTGATGCCGCAGCTGTTCTTCGACGAAATCGATGTGCTGATCATCGACGAGATGGGCAAGAACATCAGCGGCGCGGGCTTCGATCCGAACATCACCGGCCGCAATCGCCGCGCGGTGCAATGGAACTACGGCCCGCTCACCAAGAAGATCGTGGTCCTCGGCCTGACGCCTGAGACTCACGGCAACGCCACCGGCGTGGGCGGGGCGGACATTATCACCATGCGGCTGTTCAGGGAAATCGACGTGCCCTCGACCTACGCCAACATCATCACTTCGATGAACCTTGATGGCGGAGCGATCCCGATGGTGATGAACAACGATCGCGAGGCGATCCAGCTTGCGGTCAAGACCGTTGTGCGGGTGAAACCGCAGGACTGCCGGATCGTGCGAATACGCAACACGCTGGAACTGGCGCAGATCCAGGTTTCCGAGCCGCTGCTGGCGGAAGTACGCGTCCGCCCCGACCGTTTCCAGATCGCCTCCCCGCCTGCGCCCTTCGCCTTCGATGCCGAGGAACGGCTTGCTGCGCCTGCTTCCGCGCGCGACGCGTCAAGTAGGGCGACCGCCGGGCGTTAGGGTGCGCGGGCGTGCCGCATCCGCGGCGCGCCAATGCGAAACTCGCTATTCCCGGAGGAAAAGTGAAGAACCCTGTGCTCTTGCTCGTCCTTGTGCTGGCCTGCGCCCCCGTTTTTGCGCAGAACACCCCGCAGCAGGACAAAATGAAGGCGTGCAATGCCGACGCGGCGAAAAAGGAATTGAAGGGCGATCAACGCAAGGCGTTCATGAAGGACTGCCTCGCCGCGAAGAACGAGGCGAAGACAGAAAAGAAGGCAATGACGCCACAGCAGGAAAAGATGAAGAAGTGCAACGCGGACGCCAAGGCCAAGGGCCTGAAAGGCAAGGAATACAAGACCTTCAGGAACGAGTGCCTGAGAGCAAAGAAGTTGTAGTACCTCGGGAAGTTCTGCATAAGTCCGACGACGCGCATCGCGGAACCTGAACAGAGCTTCGCTTGTACCGAGATTCTCCCGGCCGTTCACACCAGAAACACCGCATAAAAAATTCACCACCAAGGCGTGAGGAACACAAAGTAACAACAAGATTAGAAACAAAGTTGGTAGTACAAGGGGCCCCGGTCTTGGCTCCCTCTCCGCCCGCTAGCGGGGGGAGAGGGCGGGGGGTGAGGTGATCACGACCTTGTCGTTTACGACGGCGACCGGAACCGCGGTGAGTTTCGCGCCAGCACAGGGGCCGTCGAAACATTCTCCGGTAGCGATCTTGAACATCGCGGTGTGGTGCGCACACATCAGGTCTTCGCCGTCGAAGATGTGGAAAATGTCCGGCTCATAGTTCAGGGGCAGCGAAAAGTGCGGACAGCAGTTGTGGTACGCGACCACGCCTGCGCCGGTACGCAGCAGCAGCACACGAAACGCTTCATGGCCCGTGCCGAACACCACTTCCTTGCCGCCTTCCGCTATTTCTTTCAGCGCGCACAACGCTGTGCCGGGCGAGGGCGCGGAGGGCAAATCGCGCCAATCGCCCATCAGGATCGGACCAGTCTGAAGTCGTATTCGGCAGTGCAGAACGGCGAAGCCGATTTTCCTCCGTCCGGCGTCGGGCCCGGCGCGTGCTCCCCGAAATCCACGACCAGGGAATCCTTCACCCCGAACACGGCGTCTGAGCCGAGGTAACGATCGCCTTTGACAAAAATATGCGTGGTGACGGTTTCGCATCCCGGCGCGGAAACGATCGCGTGCACATGCGCCGGACGGTACGGGTGGCGGCCCATCCGCAGCAGCATCTTGCCCACCGGCCCGTCGGTTGGAATGGGATAACTGACCGGCTTGACGGTACGGAAGCCGTAACGCCCATCGGCACCGGTCACGAACTTGCCGCGCGCGTAAGACGCGCCCTCGCGCTGAACATCGTAGACGCCTTCGCCATCCGTCTGCCACACGTCGAGCGTCGCGCCGGCGATCGGCTTGCCGGTCACGTCGCTCACCCTGCCGGATATATAGGTCGGCACGCCGTTCAATCCCCTGGCGACGTCGCTCCACATGGGCAGTTGGTTTGACCCCGGGACGTAGAACGGCCCGAGCACCGTGGTCTCGGTCGCACCGCCGGGCTTGCGATGGTTGATCGCATCCACCAGCATGGACACGCCCAGCGTGTCGGAGAGCAGGATGTACTCCTGGCGTTTGTCGTCGCACTTCTGTCCGGTGGCGGTGAGGAACTGAATGCCGGCGAACCACTCGGCTTCGGTCAGCTGGGTCTCGCGCACGAAGGCATGCAGGTGCCGGACCAGGCTCTCGATGATTTCCTTGAAGCGCGCATCGGCTGCGTGTTCGAGCCTGGCCAACACGGCATCGGTGAGATTGGCTTCATTGAGATTGCGCATAGGGTAACGGCTCCTTCGGCACTAACAGTTTTTCGAGTATCTCAAAACCAGGAAAGGTCATTTTTCACCACGAAGACACGAAGCACGCGAAGACTCACGAAGAAGACCAGAACCCAGTTTTTCAGTTCTCTTATGGGCTTGATACTCCACGTTGGTTTTCTTGAAGGTTTCTTTGTGTTCCTTCGTGCTCTTCGTGTCTTCGTGGTGAGATTTTGATGTTGTTTCTCTCAGCGCCCTGCTCGGTCAGACCCGCTCGATCAGCGCCGCGATGCCCTGGCCTACACCGATGCACATGGTGGCCAGCGCATAGCGCGCCTTGCGCTCGTGCAATTCGAATGTAGCAGTGGTCACCAGGCGCGCCCCGCTCATGCCCAGCGGATGGCCGAGCGCGATAGCGCCGCCGTTGGGATTGACGCGGGCATCGTCGTCGCGGATGCCGAGCTGCCGCAACACCGCAATGCCCTGGGCGGCGAAAGCCTCGTTCAGTTCGATGATATCGATCGCATCGAGCTTGATGCCGGTACGCTCCAGCAGCTTCCGTGTTGCCGGCACGGGACCCATTCCCATGATGCGCGGCGCGCAACCCGCGGTGGCGACCCCGACCACGCGGGCCAGCGGCGTGAGCCCGTGGCGCTTTGCTGCCGTTTCGCTGGCGAGTATCAGCGCGCAGGCGCCGTCGTTCACGCCTGATGCGTTGCCGGCGGTGACGGTGCCCTGCGGCTTCACGATCGGCTTGAGTTTGGCAAGAGCCTCGAGTGTGGTTTCGCGCGGGTGTTCGTCCCGATCGACGATCACCGGGTCACCCTTCTTCGCCGGAATCGTGACCGGCACGATTTCCTTTGCCAGGCGGCCATTCTTCCCGGCCGCCGACGCCTTTGCCTGCGAACGCAAACCGAACGCATCCTGGTCCGCGCGCGATACCTTGAATTCCTCCGCGACATTCTCGGCGGTCTCCGGCATCGAGTCGGTGCCGTACAACTGCTTCATGGCCGGGTTGACGAAGCGCCAGCCGATGGTGGTGTCGTACACCGCATTGGTGCGCGAGAACGCGGTCTCCGCTTTGGGCATCACGAACGGCGCACGCGACATGCTTTCCACCCCTCCGGCGATGGCGAGCTGGGCCTCGCCGGCCTTGATGGCGCGGGCGGCGATGCCCACCGCGTCCATGCCCGAGCCGCACAAGCGATTGATGGTGCTTGCGGGTACCTCCTTCGGCAGCCCGGCAAGCAGCAGCGCCATGCGCGCGACATTGCGGTTATCCTCGCCGGCCTGGTTGGCGCAGCCGAACACCACGTCATCGAGAGCGTTCCAATCAACAGATTGGTGCCGCTGCATCAGTGCACGCAGCGGAACGGAAGCGAGATCGTCGGGCCGGACCATCGCCAGCGCGCCGCCGTAACGGCCGATCGGGGTCCGCAGCGCAGAACAAATGAATGCTTCAGCCATGCCGTTTCCTCAGTTTCTGTGTTGGTCGGTTCCCATGTCCGGCGGCAGCACCAGCCGCCGCTGAACGGGAAAGAAATGCAGATCGTACTTGTTCGAGATCCAGCCCCACAACCCGCGCGGAAAGCGGATGGTCACGACGATGGCGAGCAATCCCAGGCCGACCAGGTACCAGGTGCCATAATCGGAAAAGAACTTGCTTAAAAGATAAAACAGGATCACCCCGACGATCGGTCCTTCGATGGTGCCGATGCCGCCGATCAGTACGATGAAAATCGAGAACGCGGTCCAATTCACCGTGAACGCGGCATCCGGGGAGATCCGCAGGTTGCCGAGAAAATAGAGCGCGCCGGCGAGTCCCGCGCCGAATGCGGAAACCAGATACACGCCCAGCTTGGTCGCGTGCACGTTGACGCCCTGGCTTTCGGATGCGATCTCGCTGTCCCGGATCGCCAGCAAGGCCAGACCGTGCCGAGATCGCAGGAAGGCGTAGACCAACGCCACCGAGGCCACGGCGCTGATCAAGCACAACCAGAACGTGACCGATACGCGCGTGGCCTTTTCGATGCCGCGCAGCGCAGTCAGGCTGGTACCCGAACCGCCCCCAACCGCGGAGACGTTGGCGATCGAGAGGCGGAAAACCTCGGCGATCACCCAGGTGCCGATGGCGAAATAGCCGCCTTGCAGGCGGAACGCCACCTTGGATACGGGCAGCGCGACCAGCATCGTGAACGCCGCCGCGAGCGGCACTGCCACGAACGGATTGACGCCCAGGAAGTTTCCCATCACCAGCAGCGCGTAGCCGCCGATGCCAAGAAAGGCCTGTTGTCCGATCGAGACCATGCCGCCGTAACCGGCCAGCAGGTTCCACATCATCGCGAATATGAGATAGCAGGCCATCTCGTTGAACTCGCGCATCCAGCCGTGGTCGGCCCAGAACGGGAATGTGGCGAGGAACGCGACCAGGATCAGCGCCAGCACTCCGCCGATGCGGCTTGCCCGCGTGGCCCGCTCTACCGAAAAATTTTCGGCTCTCGACTGCATTACCGATACACCTGACGCAAAGGCGCAAAGGGCGCAAAGAAGGGCAACGGAACAAGCAAGCATTGGATGAGCATGACTTTTCCATCGAGGCCCGCTGCGGGCATTGGAGGAAAATCACGGATAAGTCTCACCCGCTTCAAGATTCTTCTTCGCATTTCTTTGCGTCCTTTGCGCCTTTGCGTCGAGATTTCCTTGCGATCGTTATCGCGTTCGCGGAAACAACCCCGAGGGCCGAAACAGCAGCATCGCCAGAAAAACAAAATGGCCAAACCAAATTCCCCAGCCTGGATCGAAGCGGAAGCCGATGGCCTGGGTGACGCCGAGAATGATGGCGCCGGCGAGCGTGCCGTAGAACGAGCCCATCCCGCCGATGATCACCGCTTCGAACGCATACAGCAGCAGCGCCGGTCCGTCCGATGGCGACACCGTGGTCTTCATTCCATGCAACGCGCCGGCCACCGCGACCAGCAGGAAGGCAATGCCGGTAGCGAGCGCGTACACATGCCGGTGGTCGAGTCCCATCAACTCGGCGGCGTCCCGGTCGTCGCTTACCGCGCGGAAGGCACGTCCGATTGCGGTGTGGTCGAACAGCCACTGCATGGCCACCGCCATCGCCACGGCGATCACGAAGATCAGCAGCGGCAAAGTCCCCACCGCCAGGCCATCGGCGAATGAAATGCTCGCGGTGTTGAGGCCACCGGACTCGATCGAGCGCGGATCCGCGGTGAAAATTTCCTGCAGCAGGTTCTGGATCACGATCGCCATGCCGAAAGTCACGACCAGCGAAGGCAGCGGATCGCCGCCGAGCGTGCCGTTCAGCGCGAAACGCTGCAGGCCGTAGCCGGCCACAAAAGCAATCGGCAGCACCAATCCGAGCGCAGCCCATGGCGCCACTGCGGGCGGAAGCCCGGTCGCGGCAGCCAGCGAAAACACGCCGAAGGCCGCCAGGATTATGAAATCGCCATGTGCGGTATTGGTGAGCCGCATCACGCCGAAGATCAGCGACTGCCCCATGGCGAACAGCGCATACAGCCCGCCGAGGAGAATGCCCTGCACGATTGTGTTAGACCAATCCAACATCCCACCTCACCCCGGCGCGCGGACACGTTACTGACAAAGTCAGCCGTTTGCGGGTAGCGCGCCATTATTCCGTTTCCCGCCCCGGATGGCTCCGCCAACGCCGAGTCCACGGAATCTCTCCCCCCAGCGGGCGGAGAGGGAGAAATGAACCTTTGGCAGCTTCCCGACACAACTGTCAGAATTTAACGATTGGTCCTCGGCACCTCGGAAGACACTATAACTTTTCATTCGTTTTTCTCTGCGTCCTTTCTTGTTCTTCCTCTGCGCCCTTAAGGTGAAACACTTACGGCTGACGCTGCTGCGTCAACGATTTTAGTGCCGGCCTTCGGCCGGCTAGACGCCAAAGTACGCCTGCGAAATCTGCTCGCGGCTGAGTTGGTTCGACGCGCCGGTCAGCGTCACCCGGCCTTCCTGCAAACAGTACAGTCGGCTCGAGACCTGCTGCGCGACGCCGACGTCCTGCTCGACGATGATCGCCGTAAGTCCGCCGGCGCAGATGTTCGGCAGCGCATCGTAGATTTCCTTCACGACGATCGGCGCCAGGCCCAGCGAGATCTCGTCGCAAATCAGCAGCTTCGGATTGCTCATCAGCGCGCGGCCGATCGCCACGATCTGTTGCTGGCCGCCGGACAGCGCAGTCCCGGGGTTGCGGCGCCTGTCCTTCAGCAGCGGGAACAGCTTGTAGATTGCGTCGAGATTCCACGGGCCCGGACGCTTCGTGTAGGCGCCCATCAGCAGATTCTCTTCCACCGACAGGCTGGGAAACAGCCGGCGCCCCTCCGGCACCATCGAGATGCCCTGCCGTACGATGCTCCCCGGGGGCTGCCCACCGATTGGGGTGCCGTCGAACACCACGGCATCGTGATCGGTCTTGAGCAGTCCGCACACCGTCTTCAGGAACGTGGACTTGCCGGCGCCGTTGGCGCCGATCATGGCGACGATCTCGCCCGGATGGATTTCGAAGTCGATACCGAACAGCGCCTGGAAGTCGCCGTAACGGGCTTCAAGTTTCGTCGTCTTCAGCAGTGGCATTTGTCAATGAGAAAAATCTGACGCAAAGACGCAAAGGCGCAAAGAACTGCAATTGCGAAAAAGAAAATGAACCACATTGGACACGAAGACAATTCGTCATTGCTTTATCGACGGCCTGGTTTGTCGTACCTTGAAAAATTCCGTTCTTCTTTGCGCCTTTGCGCCTTTGCGTCGAAGGGTATTCACTTGCTTCACACTTCCAAGCCCATATAAACCCGCTTGACCTCGGGATCGTTCATCACGACCGCGGGTGCGCCCTCGGCGAGCTTCTGCCCGAAGTTGATCACGAACAGGCGGTCGGCGACCGCCAGCAGCGCGTGCACCACGTGCTCGATCCAGATCATCGTGACACCCTGCGACTTGATGCGCCTGATCTCCTCGACCAGTTCCCCCGCTTCGTGCTCGGTCAAGCCGCCGGCGATCTCATCGAGCAGCAATACTTTCGGCTGTGTGGCCAGCGCGCGCGCCAGCTCCAACCGCTTGCGGTCCAGGAGCGTCAGGCTGGCGGCGAGTCGGTTCGCCTTGGACAGCAAGCCGGTTTCTCGCAGGATTGCCACCGCGTGCCCGTAAGTGTCCTTTTCCGCCCGTCCGGCACCGAAGGATGCGGCGGCGACCAGGTTCTCGAACACCGTCATCGCGCCGAAAGGTTGCGGGATCTGATACGAGCGACCGATGCCGAGACGGCAGCGACGGTGCGGCGGATGGAGGGTCACGTCTTCCGCGCCGAACACGACCCGGCCGGAATCGGCGCGCAGGTCGCCGCTGATCAGGTTGAACAGCGTCGTCTTGCCGGCGCCGTTGGGTCCGAGAATGCCCAGCGTCTCGCCCTCGGCGACCGACAGCGTGATGCTGTCGGCCACCTTGAGCGCGCCGAAACTCTTGCAGACGCTCTCCAGAGCGAGAATCGCCGGCACTGCGTTTGCTGCTGCAACAGCCAATGATCAGCTCATCAGCTTCAGCTTGCCGGGGGCGGGTATCGCGGGAAACTGCGAGTTGTTGACGATGACCAGCTCGTATTTGTACTTCTTGCCCTTGACCCATTGCCCGAGCACCAGCGGGGTCTTGCTGACGTTCTTGAACGGACCGCCGCCGCCCCACTTTACGTCGCCCACCACGGTCTTGAGGTTGGTGGCGGCGACGGCGTCGCGGATCGACGCATGGCTGCCGAGGTCCTTGGTGCGCTTCAGCGCATCCACCGCCACTTCGAACAGCGCGTGGGCGAAGCCGATCGGCTGGGTCCACTGTTTTTTGGACGTGGACTCGTAGAAATCGGCAAGTTGCTTCGCGCTTTGTCTGGTCAACGACGAGGCGAACGGATGCGACGGCGACCACCACACTTCGGTTGACAGGCCGTCGCCGAGATCGCCCAGCGCCTCGATCGCGGCGGGGAACAGCAGCGCCTTGCCCAGTGTCACTACCTTCGGCCTGAAACCCTGCTGCGTGGCCTGCGTCAGGAAAGTCTTGGCGTCCGGCGGGATCACCACGCCGGTGATGATCTCGACGCCGTCTTTCTTGAAGGCGGCAATCTGCGCCGAGAAATCGTTGTTCATGTTCTGGAAGCGACCCGGATCAAGCAGCGTGAAACCTTCCTTCCCCAGCGGTCCCGGGAATCCCCTTTCCTTGTCGCCCCAGGCATTGCCGTCGCCGTCGTTCGGGAACAGGCCGCCGACTTTCTTGTTGGTCTGAACCGACTTCCAGCCCGCAAGGAAATTCGCGATCACGTCCTCGAGTCCCCAGAAGATGTGATAGGTCCAGTTGAACCCCTTGGCAGGGTCGCCTTTGCGGCCGAAGAACCACGGCTGCCACGGCGCCACGGTGGAAACGCAGGGAATTTCGTTCAACTCGCAGGCGTCGGATACCGGATTGGTGGTCTCCGGCGTCGACGACACCAGCATCAGGTCGACCTTCTCTTTAAGTATGAGGTCGTTCGCGACTTCGCCGGCGCGGTTCGGGTTGGATTGGCTGTCCTTCTGGATGATCTGCACCGCGACCTTCTTGCCGCCGAGGTCGACTCCGCCGGCAAACAGCTTGTTCATTTGCTCGATGATGAACTTGTCGGCCTCGCCGAAAGGCGCGAGCGGTCCGGTCTGCGGCGACACGAAGCCCAGTTTGATGGTTTTCGCCTGCGCGAACACGGCCGACGGCATTCCCAGCGCCGCGGCACCGGCCACTGCGCCGCCGGCCTGCATCAGCGCCCGACGGCGCTGGAATCGATTGCTCTGCATGACTGCTCCTCCTCTGGTTATGTGGGTGACGGTGTGAAGGAAAGTGGATCAGCCCGGCCTTCGACCTTCCCAGGCGTTCTGCAAAAGTTGACGCATCGCCGCGTACTCGATCGGTCTCGGATTGTAGTACGGGTTCTGCATGGCGAGCCGCGCAGCGTCATCGAGCGCGTCGGCTTTCATGCCGATATCTTTCAGCGACAGCGGCGCACCGATCTTGCGCGCCAGGTCGTAAAGTCCGCCGGCGGGATCGGCATCCGCGGCTTCATTCCCGCCAAGCGCCCGCGAAATCCGCGTCATCGCGTCCTTTGCGGCGTCACGGTTGTACTGTACCGCATGCGGCAGGATGACCGTGTGCGTCTCGGCGTGCGGCAGGTTGTAGCTGCCGCCCAGCGTGTGACAGAGTTTGTGGTGGATCGCCATGCCGACGTTTCCCAGGCAAGCGCCCGCCAGCCACGCGCCGTACAGCGCCTCCGCACGCGCATCGAGATCGGCCGGATCGCTGACCACTTTCGGCAAGCTGCGCGCCAGCGCACGGATTCCTTCCTCCGCCATCAGCGAAGTGATCGGGTTGGCGTCTTCGGAGTACAGCGCCTCGACGCAATGCGCGATCGCGTTCATGCCGCTCGGACCGGCGATCCTGGCCGGCAACGTCATGGTCAGCTCCGGGTCGTAGATCACCGTCTTGGGCAGTACGCGGGCATCGCGACCGGTCTTCTTCTGCCCCTGCGCGGTGATGCCGTAGATCGGCGTCATTTCCGAACCGGCGAAGGTCGTCGGGATCGCCAGAATCGGCAGTTCGGAGGTCAGCGCGATCGCCTTGCCCAGGCCGATGGTCGATCCGCCGCCTACGGCCACGCAGCAGTCGGCATTCAGGTCCTTCGCTATCGCGCGCGCGGCATCGGCGGTTTCGATCGGCACGTGCATCATCGCCTTGTCGTACACACCCGCCGAGCGCGCGCCCAGGCGCCTTGCAACATCTTCCGCCGAAGCACGCTGTTCCGGCGTGGACAGCACCAGTGCG
>Ga0184637_10001489_pt1 | contig 15765 bp, 19 predicted proteins | sample PLM3_127_b2_FD_133143 | JGI IMG/M metagenome (GOLD analysis project Ga0184637, IMG submission 133143) | Groundwater sediment microbial communities from an aquifer in East River, Colorado, USA - PLM3_127_b2 | ecosystem: Environmental > Terrestrial > Soil > Riparian zone | place: USA: East River...
CCACCTCCACCTCCGGTGCCGCCAGGGCCATCTCTGTCGCGCTCATCGGCCTCCGATCCTTGCTCGCCCTCGACACTAAACTACCAGGGGGCCGCTGTCTCACTCATATTGGCAGAGAGGGGTGGACCGAGGGCTCGCGCCCGGCCGCTGACCGCGCGCGTCAACCAGAGAACAGGTACAAGACCGTTAGTTGTGCTATCCTCATTAACCATGGATCCCAAGCAGTTGCTGGCCGAGGCGCTCCAGCTTCCGCCTGAAGAACGCGCCGCCCTTGCCGGGGAGCTGATCCAGAGCCTCGATTCCGAGGTCGACGGTGATGCCGAGGCGGCGTGGTCGGCGGAAATCCGTCGACGGGTCGAGCGGCTCGACGCGGGCCTAGCGAACACGGTGCCCTGGGCGGAAGCCCGCCGCCGGATTCTCGCCGCGGCCCGCCGTGACTCAGAGGCTTGAGTACCTCGACGAGGCGCTGGATGAAGCCGAAGAAGCTGTGCGGTGGTATGCCGAGCGCAGCCCGACGGCGGCCGCGGGGCTCACTGACGAACTGGACGTAGCCGCAACAGCGATCGAGCAGACGCGAGAGGTCTGGCTGCCGTACGACCACGGCACCCGGCGGTTCCTACTACGCAGGTTTCCATAGTTCCTCGTGTACCGCATTGAACCGCCAGAGGGTGGTTTATGAAAAAGGTCGTCGCTGAGAAGTATCGTCACATCGACTTCTCGCGCGCCAGGCGCGGAGCGGTGGTCAAGCCAGAACCGGGGAAGACGAAGATCTCTATCCGGCTGGACAACACCGTACTGAAGTACTTCCGGAGCTTCGTCGACAAGGCTGGCGGGGGAAACTACCAGACCCTTATCACCGATGCCTTGTTTGAGCACGTCCACCGCCGGTCAACCATCGATGTGGTTCGACAGGCAGTCCGGGAGGGACTCGCTCCCTACGGCCCCGGCCGGGGGTCTAAGATCGCGCTCCAGCGGACACGCTCCGCGCGCCGCTGAGCCGGGTCGTTACCGCGCTGGCCTTGAAGACCAGCCCTCTTGCTAAGCTGTTCCGCGTGTGATCACAATATATGAACAGGCAAGGGGGTTTGCTATGAAAACGCGCATTGTTCGGATCGGCAATTCGCGGGGCATACGTCTGCCCAAGGTGCTGCTGGAGGAAGCTCAATTCGAAGACGAGGTTGAAGTGGAGGCTGAGCGGGGTCGCATTGTGATTCGCAGGGCGGCCCTGCCCCGCGCTGGCTGGGCGGCTCTAGCCCGGCGCATGCGGCAGCGCGGCGAGGACCGGATCCGTCCCGTGCGTGTTGCCGGGTGAACGGTGGGCAGGTATCGGCTCAAGCGACTGCTAGAAGGCTCGGGCGCATGAGGATAACGGTCGAATGCCAGACCGACTCAATCTGTAGAACAGGAGGAAACAAACGATGAAGCAGACTGTGGTCATGCTCGCTGTGGCCTTGACCATGGGCATTGTGCTGAGTGCGATCGGGAGCCAGGTCCTAAACGCGCAGCAGGCGCCCCCAACGGCACCCAAGGGCCAAACAGTGAAAACTGTCGCTTCGCTCGAAATCGGGACGCAAATCCCGGAGCTTCAAGGCCGCTACCTCCGGGCGCGGATGAGGACACTCGAACCGGGTGGTTACGGCCCACTTCACAGCCACAAGGAACTTCCCGTAATTCTGTACGTCGTGCGCGGCACGCTGACCGTCTGCTTGCCCGATGGGAAGTGCGAGGACATCCGCGAGGGTCAGGCGGTGGCGGAAGGCAAGGATGTCACTCACTGGGCCACGAACAAAGGCACGACGCCATTGACATACCTTGCAGTGGAGATCGGGAAGGAGCCGTAAGGAAACCGTTCTAGGACGGCGTCGGACGCTAGGTCCAGAATGACTTCTAGCCCATTGGGTCAGCGCAAGGTTCGAATCCTGGTAGCCAAGCCCGGGCTCGATGGGCACGATCGGGGGGCGAAGGTCGTGGCCCGGGCGTTGCGCGACGCCGGGTTCGAGGTCATCTACACCGGGCTTCACCAGACGCCCGAGCAGATCGTGGCGGCGGCGATCCAGGAGGACGTGGACGTCATCGGCCTCAGCATCCTCTCCGGCACCCACATGCTGGTCTTCCCGCGAATCCTGGCGCTGCTCAGGGAGCAGGGCGGCGATCAGATCGCCGTGATCGGCGGGGGGACGATGCTTCCCAAGGAGATGCGGGAGCTCAAGGCCATGGGCGTGGCCGAGCTGTGGGGCGTGGACTCCTCGACCGAAGAGATCGTGACCTGGCTCCGCCACCGCTTCGGGGTTGGCGCCTGAGCGTGTCGGCAAGAAGCAGATCCGACGAGACCCTTGTCGTTGTCCTCGGTCAGTGATAAACGAACAACGGCAGGTGAGCCTCTTCAACAATCCTTTTCGTTACGCTGCCGAAGAAAAAGCTTCTGATATTCTCCCGCCCATGGGTGCCGATGACTAGCAGGTCCGCCTTGCTTCTCACGGCGTAGCTCAGGATGGTTTCGGCGGGATCACCACGCCGTAAGACTTGCTTGACTTTGACGCCGTAGCCTTGGAAATACTCGCTAAGCTTCCCGAGTAACTCGTTCCCTTTGTGCCTGTCCTCACTAACCGTGAGCACAGTCACCTTGCGGCTCCTCCACAGACCCGATTGCACCAATTGGTGCGCCGCTTTGGCAGCCGGGGTGCTACCGTCATAGGCAACGAGGATCTCTTTTACGGGACGGTAGCGATCTGGCACCGCCAGCACGGGCCTAATGCCGTGTCTTAGGAGTTTCCGCAGGGTATCGCCCGGCTCTTTCATGGCGCCATAGAGATCCGCTTCACGTCGGCACCTCCGCCTGTTTCTCAATTGCGTTTGCCGTGGAGGATCTGAAGCCAGAGCGGGGTGATGATGGTCGTGATCATCACCATGCCCACACATGCCGCATAGAGCCCCGGATCAATGACCCCCCGGCTGAGCCCGATCCCCGCGAAGATGAGCCCGACCTCCCCCCGGGGAATCATGCCGACGCCGACAGGCCAGCGCCTGACCCCCTTCTGGTAGACCGCGAGCCCGGCGGCGAGCTTGCTTATCACCGCGATAGCGCTCAGGAGCATACCGAACCAGAAGATTGCCCGTGTCGATTCCCCGAGCGGGTTGAGCGCGGCGGGCTGCACCTGCATGCCCACCATAACAAAGAAGATCGGGACGAAAAGATCTGCCACGGGCTTGATCAGCTCCTCGATGTGGGCCCGCCGCTCGGTCCGGGCGAGGACCAGCCCGGCGGCAAAGGCTCCAATGATGGTCGCAAGGCCGATCTGCTCGGAGATGAGGGCGAGCACGAGACAGAAGAGGACCGCGTAGACGATCAGGCTTCCGCGCGCTCGCATCCGGCCGACCCACCGGAGCAGGGCTGGGGCAAATCGGATGCCGAGGACAATGGCCAGAATGATGAAGGCGATGGCCTTGGCCAGCGGGAAGGCCAGCGCTTCCGGGCTCACCTGGCCGGTCTCCGCCAGACCCGCCACCAGGGCGAGAATGATGAGCCCGAGGATGTCGTCAATGAGTGCCGCTCCCAATACGACCCGTGAACTGGCCTCTTGAAGACGCCCGAGATCGGAGAGGACCCTCGCGGTAATCCCAACGCTCGTAGCCGTGAGAGTCGCACCCAGGAAAACGGCGACGCGCGGCGAGAATCCCCACCAGACCCCCACGAGGTAGCCGAGTCCCATCGGAGTGAGCACGCCGGCGAGGGCGACGACGGCAGCCTGGGTGCCGACCCGTACAAGCTCGGATAGATCTGATTCCAGCCCGATCTCAAATAGCAACAGGATCACCCCGATTTCCGCCAACAATCGAAGGATCTCTGATTCATGAACGAGCCCGAGGACACCTGGTCCGATGAGGATTCCTGCAAGCAATTCCCCCAATACCGCTGTCTGGCCCAGCCGCTCGATGCCTTCGCTGGCCAGCTTGGCTGCGAGCAGGATGAGGACTAAGGCCAAAAGGAACTCAGGCATGGTCATCGACCCATCCACGCGAGCTTCTTAGACCGACTACGCGTCCTCCATCAGAAGCTCTGTCGTAGTCTCAATGCTCCCCTTGAGCGAGCGGGCGACAGGGCAGAAGGCGGCGTGCATGGCGTGCGCGCGCTCTGCGGCCTCGCGTTGGTCCGGCTGGAGCTTCAGGTGATACCGGACGTGAATGCGCTTGATGATGAGGACGCGGTCCTCCTTTTCGATCTCCCCCGTCACCTCTGAGATCAACCGTCCGTCGCCCGCGGGAATCTTGCGCGCCTCCAGCGCGCCCCCGAAGGTGCCGGTGAGTCAGCCTCCGGCTGCCGCAACGACGTAATCCAGGGTGGTGGCGTGGGGCGCGTGCTCCTTGATATCCACGCCGTAGTGCTCGGCCACCGCTCCATGGACGCCGAAGAGGACCGGCTCTTTTTCCGCTGGGAGATAGGCTCTCCTGAGTGGTCCGCGAACCCGTTCGATCCGTACACGTGAGGTGTAGGCAACGTCTGCCATGATATTTTCCTTTCTTCTCGGGGTGGATCAGGGGGTCAGCGCGGCCTCTTCTTCCATGGCCACGCGGGCCGCCTTGAGGTTGGCCAACTCCGTCGAGACGAGGGCTAAGGTCATCGCCAGAAGCATGCAGACGCCGGCCATCGCGGCCAGGGCGCGCGAGGGCCCGATCAAGCTGGCAAGCGCGCCAAGGGAAAAGGCGCCCAAGGGGATGAAGCCTCGATTGAGGCTGTGCAGGCTCATGATCCGGCCCCTGAGAGCGTCCGGGATCGCTCCCTGAAGCAGCGTCACGTTGAGGGTCCCGTAGACTTGGTTGAGCAGGCCAGCGAAGAACAGGAGAAGGAGGGAGAGGGGAAACCACCGTGAGAAGGAAAAGCTCACGAGGCTCAGGCCGAAGAGGAAGATCGAGACCAGAAGCACCATGCCGCCTTTTCGGTGCTCCCCCCAGAGGGCGACGGCCAGGGCGCCCAGGACCGCCCCGGTCGCCGCGGAAGACAGCAAGAACCCGAGCCCGGTGGCCCCGACGTGGAGAAGATCCCGGGCAAAGATCGGGACCAGCGTGGTGTACGGCTGGCCGAAGAACATCGGGACAATCGTCAGAGCGATTAGCGTGAGAATGGTGGGACGCTCCCGCAGATAATGGGCGGCTTCTGTGATGCCGTGGCGCACGGTCTGACGACGGGCCCGTGGAGTTGATCGCTCACGGATCATGAAAAGGGCGAGAAGGACCGGGAGATACGTCAGGCTGTTGACCAGCAGACAAAACTTGAACCCCCAGAAGCCGAGGATGATCCCGCCAAGAGATGGCCCGACGATTCTGGAGGCGTTCCGAATGATCGTGAAAATCGCGACGGCGTTGGTGAGGGCCTGAGCGGGCACGAGGTTTGGAACAAGCGCCTGGCGCGCCGGCCGATCCAGGGAGATGAAGGCCCCCCGGAGGGTTGTGACCGCGATGATGAGGGGAAAGCTCTCCCAGTGAAGGTAGAGGACCGCGGTCAGGAGAACGGTGAAGAGCATCGCCCCGATCTGGTTCACGATCATGATCCTACGGCGGCCGTAGCGGTCCGCGACGACGCCGCCAGGGAGGGTCAAGAGCAAGGCGGGGGCCGCGCGGAAGAAATTGTAGACGCCGATCGCGAACGGGGAATTGGTCAGCTCGAGGACGAGCCAGTTGAGGGCGATCCAATCCATCCAGTCACCTATGAATGAGATCGCGCTCCCGCCGAGGAACCAGTTGTAGTCGTGGGAACGGAGGGCAGGGAAGCGAGCGTGGAGGCGCGTTACCAAGGAAGGGGCCGCGCGAGGAGGCCCTGACCTCTCGGCATCACTTGGCCCCTGTTCGCACCCGCTGGGCCTCAGCCGGGCGAGGTGGAATGAAAACCCCCCACCCCAGTCCGAGCAATATGCTGAGGGCAAGAGCGATGCGTCTCATCACCCGCCTCCGATCAGATCGGGACTGGGCCCCGCGCTCAGCCTCGATACAAGCGCTCGATATAGCCGGACTCCTCCAGCTCCTTGACGAAGCGGAGGTCCACCAAGTCCTCCGATTTGAATTTCCCGGCCTCGGGCTTGGTCTTGGCGATGTCGTCCAGGATGACCTGAAGCCCTTTCAGAGTTGGGTAGGGGACTCTCGGGAAGACATTGGCGTACTCCCGATAGTACATCTCCAGGAGCTCGGGATCGGTCGTCTTCGCATACTTCGACAGCACCTTCACCGCGTCAGGCTTGTCGGTTCGAAAGAGGTGGATCCCTTCCACGAAGGCCTTCATGAAGCGGCGCACCGTGTCCTCGTTCTTCTTGATGAACTCCCGTGAGGTGATGACCGCAGTGTGCTGGTAGTCGATCCCGAGGCTGCCCAGGTCCACGAGCGTCTTGAGGCCGAGCTTCTCCGCCCTGAGCCGCGCGTCGGACGTGAGGGGAGCCGCGTGGATCGCGCCGGCCTGCATCGCGCTCACGATCGCCCGGTTCTCGCCCATCTGGCGGATCGTGACGTCCTTCGCCGGGTTCAGGCCCCACTTCGTCTCGAGGACCAGCCGGATCACGAAGTCGGAGGATGCCCCGAAGCGGCTGACGCCGATGGCCTTTCCTTTGAGGTCTTCCACCCTGGTGATGCTCGGGTGGACGACGAGGTCGTAAAGGATGGTATTGACCGCCCCGGCGATGAAGACGAGGTCCGCCCCGGCGACGACCGCATTGACCATGGCCGGGCCCGCCGCATAGGAGATCGGTGATTCGCCGGCCACGGTGGATTGAATAACGGCGGTGGTTCCGGAGATGAACACGAGTTCCGGGTCGAGGCCGTGGGCCTTGAAGCGCCCCTTCTCGTGAGCCAGCCAGATCGGGCCGCCAGAAGTAGCGGAGGCGTACACCAGCTTGAATTTCTCGAGCTTCTGCGCAAAGGCCACCCGGACAAGGCCGAGGCGCTCAACGGTGGCAAGGCCCCCGACTAGCAGACCATTCCTGAGTGCCTCCCGTCGCGTGAGTCGCATCGTCCCACCTCCTATCGCTGTCCGACGGCCTTTGCGTAATAGCTCAGGTCCACGTACTTCTCAGGCGAGGGAAGGGGCGGCCTGAGCCCTTCGGCCTCCCAGAACATTTCGATGACCTGCCGGAGGCCGTCCGTGTTCACAGCGGCCTTCCGGATGAAAACCCTGCTCAGACCACTTTCATAGGTGGCGCTAGCCTGCGCTCGGTCAATCCTCTTGACCGACCTCAACAGGATCTCGATGGCCTCCTCGCGGTTCTTGCGATCCAAGAGCCAATCGCTCGCAGCGACATACGCGCGGACATAACGCATCAAGATGTCGGCGTTCCCCGCTGCCCAGGAGCGCTTGGTGGCAGCGACGGACCCCTGAAAATGGGGGAAGTAGTCCGAGGTGTTCCCGAGACTCTTATACCCTTGTGCGAAAAGCTCGAGATCGGAGGGCTGATTGATCAACGCGGCCACTGCCGCCCCGCTCTTCACGGCCTCTATTCGCTGGGTGGTCCCGCCGACCTCCTTCAGTGTGTAATCTCCCTCCTTGAGGCCCTTCTGGGCCAAGATCTTCTTCAAAAGCAGGGCGTAACCGGTCCGGGCCGAGTCCACCGCGAGAACCTTGCCCTTGAGGTCTTCGAAAGAGACGATCGTCGGCGCGGTGACGATGCTGTATGCGGGCAGATTCAGGGCCATGACGATGATGAAGTCGGAGCCTTGTTCGACCGCGCTGATCACGTTGGCGGCGGCACTATGGCCAATGTCAAACTCCCCTTTATTCATCGCCTCGATCTGCTTCTTCGAGGAGCCGGTGATGGTCATTTGGACCGTCAACCCCTCTTTTTCAAACATCCCTTTAGCCTGAGCTACGTACACCGGCCAGTGCGTGGAGGACTCGGTGATCACCGCGAGTTTCAGGGTCTGAGCCTCAGTCGCGGGCGGGAGCGTGAACGGGCCCGCAATCAGCGCGGCAAACCAAAGGATCCGAAGAGACCAGTGTCGCTTCATGATGATTTCCTCCACAGCGTCTTTGCACGTTAGTCCGGGAACACCCGGCGGTTCCACTGCTCCTTCGGCCGGCTCTTCCCGTCCCACCCGATCTGATCCATCTCACAGTAGAGCTGGACGCTATTCCCGTCCGGGTCGAGAAAGTCGAGCGTCTTGTCACCTCCCGGGCCCCGCTGGCGGAGCGGCCCGAGAATCTTGACCCCCTTTTCCTCGAGGAACCGCTTCATCTTTCTCAAGTCCTCGAGGCTCTCAACCTCCAGGGAGATGTGATCCAAGGTGCTCTGGTCCCCGCCCGGCCCCACGCGATCCGACTGGACGAGATTCATCGTATGGTGGTCCGAGTGGGCGGGAAGGCGCAGGAACACAATTCCCTGCTCGTTTACGTCCGAGACCTGGAAGCCGAGACACTCGGTATAGAACTTCACCGAAGCCTCGATGTCTCTGACCTTCAGCGCCACGTGACCCAATCGTCGAACCTTGATCGGAATCATCGTATTCCCTCCGTTCGATCTAGATCTAGCGGCTGGTCGAAAGCTCCCGGTAGACCTGCTCGGCGGTCGCCGGAATGGCCCGCTCACGTGGCCACTTCGCAAACTCTCCGAGCTCCGCCCGGATCCCCTGCTTGATCTCGTCCAGCGGTTTTCCGGCGTCTTTCATCGCCTTGACCTTGGCGCGCATCGTCTCAAAGTAGCGGTCCATCTCGAGGAGCGGCTTCGTCCCGTTCCCCGGCGAGAAGGCGCCGTGGCCGGGCACGACCGTAGTCGGAGACCAACTGGCGAGATTTCCCAAGACCCGCTGCCAATTCACCGTGTCGGACCGGTCGTCCACCGTCGGGTGAAGCTCGACGAAGAGGAGGTCATTGACGAAGAGAATCTTCTCCTTTGGCAACCAAGCGATCGTGTTGTCCGGGGTGTGCGCTTTGCCCACGAAGATCAGCTCGATCGTGTGGCTGCCCAGCTCCAAGGTTAGCTTGTCGTCGAACGTGACGACCGGCAGGGCCAGGTCCACCTTCTTCCCCGTGACGTACTCCTTTTTCACCCGGCCCCGCTTCAGCTCCTCCTCCATGCGTTGAGGCCAGTAGGGCAGAAGCTGGCGACGAAGCTCTCCCGACCCCAGGACGATCGCCCCCTGCTCGGCCAGCAGGTGATTGCAGCCGGAGTCGTCGCCGGCGAAGTGACCGTTCGCCACGAACCGGATCGGCTTGGCACCGGCCACGTCCCAGATAGCCCTGAGCCGCCGGTCGAAGTCGTCGAGCGAGCAACTGTAGAGGAAGACGCCCCGGTCGCCCACGACGAAGCCAGTGTTGATTGCCTCGCCCGGCCCCTTGATTCCATAAACCCCGTCGGCGAGCTTGATGGCTCCCTCCTGGGCCGTGGCCCATGGGGCCAGGGAGGCAAGGAATGCTACGAGCAGCAACGAGAACCATCTCCAAGGTCGTCGCATCATCATCGTTCTCCTCTCCGGATATTGCGGTTTCAGAGGCATTCTCGCCCAAGAGCTTCCGCCGGTCCCTCGGATGTCCTCCGGCCTCACCTTCAAGCCGCCACCGTCCTTCAGAATCCCATCGGTTGTCCGACGAGGACGACGGTCATGCGATCCGGAACGATCTCCTTCTCGATGATGAGGAGCTTACCGCACTGGCGCTCCGGCGGGTAGCACTCATAGTTGTGGCAAACGCCATCGTCGGTGCATGGAGGGGTGCGGCCCACGCGCCGCGCCTCCTGAACCGCGGCCACCACACGGCTCCGCTCGAGCGCGTCGGCGAGGGTGGGGACGATTTTATTCAGGCCGGCCACCATGATGACCCGCTTCCCGCCAAAGGCGTAGCCCGCGACGCGGTTGCCGCTCGAGTCGATGTTGACGATCTCCCCGGTGGCGGCGATGGCGTTGACCCCGCCGAGGAAGTAGTCCGCGAGCAGGGACTGGCGCCGCTTCTCGCGTCGCCGCTCCGGGTCGTCAGTCGCTCGCACGTCGTCCCTCAGGTAGCGATACCGACCGCTCCTGAGCTCGCCGGTGACGCCGATCTCGTCGAGCGTGCGAGAGCTGCCGGCCATCACGGTCGCGCCATGGGGGATCATTCCTAGAATGGTCTCGCGGGCCCTCTCTTTCGTCTCAGCAAAGAGCATTCGGATTCCGCGCTTGCCGAGCTCGGCGGTCAACTTGGTCAGAAGGGTCTGGTCCACTATCAGGGGCATTGCCTGGACTCTGGGACGCCCTCATAATACACAATTGTGAGGCCCGCGCCCAGGCCCTAGGTCAACGGCCGGTTTCGGAGGACCTTGACACGTCCATGGAAACCGGAAAGAATTGCGGAGCGTCATGTCTGAGCACGTCAAAGCACTCAGAGCGAAGCTGCGAACCGAGATGCCCGTGACGCAGCGCCTTGGCATTCGTGTCGTGGGTCGGCGCGACGGCCAACTGGTGTTGAGCGCTCCCCTTGCGGCAAACACCAACCATAAGGGCACGGCGTTCGCTGGTAGCCTGAACGCGGTCGCCACGCTCGCAGGTTGGGCAACTGTTTGGCTGCTGCTGCGGGATCACGGTCTCCAAGCGCATGCCGTGATCCAGGACAGTACCGTCCGCTATTTGCGGCCCGTGACCGGCGACTTCGAGGCGCTTGCCAGACCGCTCGATGCCGCCGCAGTCGCTCGCTTGCTCGAGGCGATCCGCCGGCGGGGGCGTGGGCGGATAGAAATCGAGGTGGTAGTCTCTGATGCTCGAGGGGCGGCAGTCGCCTTTCAGGGTCGGTATGTCGCCCTGGCTGACGGAGCCCGCGTGGCCTCCCGCCGTGCGTTGCCTTCCATCCGGGTCCGGCACCCATTGGGACGCGCCTGATTCCCGTCAAGATCTACCTCACCTGACTTCACAAGTCATCTTGCCCCGGGGCTCTGTTTTTGAGAAGAGCCGGGAGCCCATGGTATCGTAAAGACCGTGTCTGAGCCCAGGGAAGCCATCTGCCTCATCGCGGCAAGCGAAGCCGATTCCAACCTCTATTACGCCTGCCGGTTTCTCGCCCCTGATCCCTTCGTCTTCTTCGAAGTTGCGGGTCGAAAGATCCTCCTCCTCTCGGATCTCGAGCTGGACCGCGGCAGGAGCCAGGCCCGCGTGGATGAGGTTCTCTCACTGTCTCACTACGAAGACAAGGCTCGCCAGCGGGGGACAGCGAAGCCGACGGTCATTGACTCCCTTGCCGTGGTCCTGAACGAGTATGAGGTGACAGACCTCGCGGTCCCGGGCAACTTCGGCCTGGAATACGCCGACCAGCTCCGGGAGCGCGGATACCGAGTTCGGACAAAGCTCGAGCCGTTCTTTGAGTCCCGGATCCGGAAGACCGAGGAAGAGATCGCCCACATCGAAGAAACCCAGCGCCACACCGAGGCGGCCTTGGACGCGGCGCTTGCCGTCCTCCGGGAAGCGGATATCCGGGGTGATGCAGTCTACTGGCGGGGCAAGGTCCTGACCTCCGAGGATCTCAAGAAGGTGATCAATGTGACGCTGATGGAGCGCGACTGCGTCGCCCAGCACACCATCGTCGCCTGCGGGCTCGATGGCGTGGATCCTCACAACCAGGGCTCCGGCCCCATCCGCCCTCACCAGTCCATCGTCCTTGATATTTTCCCCCGGTCCGGTCGAACCCGGTACTATGCCGACATGACCCGGACAGTGGTCAAAGGGAGGGCCTCTGACCCTCTCCGTCGGATGTACGATGCGGTGTTGGCGGCTCAGTTGCGAGGCATCGAGATGGTCCGGGCCGGGGTCGAAGGGCAAGAGATCCACGCCGAGGTGTCCCGCACCCTTGAGCGCCACGGGTTCGAGACCGGGCTCGTCGGGGGGCGGATGCAGGGCTTTTTCCACGGAACCGGGCACGGGCTCGGCCTGGAAGTCCACGAACCTCCCAGGGTCAGCAAGGTGGCATGGGTGTTGCACGCTGGATATGTCGTGACCATCGAACCTGGACTCTATTATCCCGAGTGGGGAGCCGTCAGGATCGAGGATTTGGTCGTGGTAGAGGAACACCGATGCCGGAACCTGACCCAATTTCCGAAGTTTCTTGAGCTTTGAATGAGTTTGGTCCCCTCTGCTGGTCTGACCACCGTGGAGCTTGATATTCCGCTGAGACTCGGGTACCCTCTGATTGGTTTGTCTTGCGTCCGCCCGGGCGAGGGTGGACTTTGTAGGAAGTGGGGAATGACCGAGTTTGAAGATGAGTATTCCGCAGGCCTCGAGAGCGAGTTCCGGGAGCTCAAAGGGGCACTGCTGTCCGATACCATCCATACGCTGGAACCGGCAGAGCCGCTCTGCATTCCTGAGACCGCGACGGTCCATGAAACGGTCGTTCAGATGGTGGCCCGGCGCCAGCCCGGGGTCTTGATTGTGAATCAGGAGGGCCGGCTCGTAGGGATTTTTACTGAGCGTGACGTCCTCACCCGGGTCGTGGGTCCCGGGGTCGCGGGCCCGGGACTCGATGTTCACCAGACCCCGATCAGTCAAGTCATGACCCGGGATCCGGAGGCCCTGGCGCTTCAGGATCGGGTCTGCTACGCGGTGAACCGCATGAGCGTCGCCGGGTACCGAACAATCCCCCTGGTGGACGCCGAGCGCCGCCCCATCGGGATCGTCACGGTAACCAATATCATCAAATGGCTGGCTCACATCTTCCCTGAGGCGATTTTGAACCTCCCACCAGGGGATACCATCAAGCGGCCGCACCAAGTGGACGCGGGGTAGGGCGCGGTTCTGGAATGCTCACCAAGGGAGACATGACTACATGAGTGACGGGACCCCGGTATCGGCGACTCAAAAGCCGCGTCGTGCGCTTGATCGGGCCGTGGTGCGGTTTGCCGGCGACTCAGGCGATGGGATGCAGGTGACCGGCGAGCAATTCACCACGGAAACGGCATGGGCCGGAAATGACCTCTCGACCCTCCCGAACTTCCCCGCGGAGATCAGGGCCCCGGCAGGGACGCTCTTTGGCGTCTCCAGCTTCCAGATCCAGTTCGGGCGCCATCGGGTCTACACCCCTGGAGACCGGCTTGATTGCCTCGTGGCCATGAACCCGGCGGCCTTAAAGACAAACCTCTCTGACCTGAAAGATGGCGGGCTGCTCATTCTCAATACCAATTCGTTCGATCAGAAGAACCTCGATCGGGCGGGCTATCAGACGAACCCCTTGGAGGATCCGGCCCTGGCCGGGCGCTACCGCGTCCACAAGGTGGAGATCTCGAGGCTGACCAAGGAGGCCCTGGAGGATCTCTCCCTCGGGACGAAGGAGAAAGACCGCTGCAAGAACTTCTTCTCCCTCGGGCTGGTCTCGTGGATCTACACGCGCCCCATCGAGCCGACCGTCACCTGGATCAAGAAGCGGTTCGCAAAAAATGCGGATATGGTCGAGGCGAATATTCGGGCGCTCAAGGCCGGGTATCACTTCGGGGAGACGGCAGAGATTTTCGGGGAGTGCTACGGCATCGAGCCGGCGGAGCTGCCGTCCGGGCTCTACCGGAACATTACGGGCACACGGGCCCTGGCCTGGGGCCTCCTGGCCGCGGCCCAGCGATCCGGGCTCTCCATGGTCTACGGGGCCTACCCCATCACCCCGGCGAGTGACATCCTCCATGAGCTGGCTCAGCATAAGCGGTTCCGGGTCCGCACCTTCCAGGCGGAGGACGAGATCGCCGCCGTGGGGTCTGTGATCGGCGCCGCGTTTGGCGGCGCGATCGGCGTCTGCGCCACGAGCGGTCCGGGGCTCGCCTTGAAGGCCGAAGGGATGGGCCTCGCCGTGATGGCTGAGCTGCCCATTGTGGTCTTTGACATTCAACGGGCCGGCCCGAGCACCGGCCTGCCCACCAAGACCGAGCAGGCAGACCTCCTCCAGGCGTTGTACGGCCGGTCGAGCGAGGCGCCTGTGGTCATCCTGGCCCCGGCGACGCCCGGGGACTGCTTCTACATCGCCTATGAGGCGGTGCGGCTCGCGGTCAAGTACATGGTCCCGGTCATCGTGCTGAGCGACGGGTATCTGGCCAACGGCGCCGAACCCTGGGTCATCCCGAATCCGGAGAGCCTCCCCGAGATTTCGGTCCGCTTCAGGACGGAGAAGGAGGGATTCTTCCCGTACGTGCGGGATGAGGCCACGCTGGCCCGGCCCTGGGTCCGCCCCGGGACACCGGGATTGGAGCACCAGATCGGGGGGTTGGAGAAGGAACACATCACTGGCCATGTCTCCTACGACCCGGACAACCATGAGCTGATGGTGAAGCTCCGCGCTGAGAAGGTGCGCCGCGTCGCCCAGGAGATTCCCGGGACGACGATCAGCGGGCCGGCCACGGGGGACCTCCTGGTCGTTGGATGGGGCGGGACCCTCGGGGCCATCACCGCCGCGGTGGAAGAAGCCCAGATGGAGGGGAAGGCGGTGGCGAGCGTTCACATCCGCCACATGAATCCTCTCCCGCCCGACCTGGGCCAGATCCTCCGACAGTACCGGCGCGTCCTGGTTCCTGAGATCAACAGCGGACAATTGGTGCGCCTGCTTCGGGCCGAGTATCTGGTAGACGCGGTCGGCTTCAATCGGGTGCGCGGGCTTCCATTGGCAACCAGCGAGATCAAAGAGGCGATTGATCAGATCTTGGAGGAGAAAGAATGAGCGAGGCCACGGGAGTCAAGGAGCCCTCGCGCTACACCAAGAAGGATTTTGAGTCCGACCAGGATGTCCGGTGGTGCCCGGGGTGCGGCGACTACGCGATCCTGAGCGCCATCCAGAAATCGATGCCAGACCTCGGCATCCCGCGGGAGAACGTCGTCTTCATCTCGGGGATCGGCTGCTCCAGCCGGTTCCCGTACTACATGAACACCTACGGGTTCCACACGATCCACGGCCGGGCCCCGGCGATCGCCACAGGGCTCCGGATCGCGCGGCCGGACCTGAAAGTCTTCGTGGTCACCGGCGATGGCGACGGGCTCTCGATCGGCGGAAACCATCTGATCCACGTCCTGCGGCGCAATGTGAACGTCACGATCCTTCTCTTCAACAACAAGGTCTACGGCCTCACCAAAGGGCAGTATTCGCCCACGACCGAGTTTGGCAAGATGACGAAGTCAACCCCGTTCGGCTCCGCGGACCGGCCGGTGAATCCGCTGACCTTTGCCCTGGGAGTCGGGGCCACCTTTGTCGCGCGGACCGTGGACCGGAACGTGGCCCACATGGAGGAAATCGTCAAGCGGGCTGCCCATCACAAGGGGGCGGCCTTTGTGGAGATCCTTCAGAACTGCAACGTCTATAACGACCTCGCGTGGAACGCGGTCTACGATCGAGAGTTGAAGGTGATGCATGAGCTTCGGGTGCAGGACGGCAAGCCGCTACTCTTCGGCCCGATAGACGACCGTCGAGGATTGGTCCTGGAAGGCTCGAAGCCGAAGGTCGTGCGGGTGAAGGACGTGGCCGAGGGCGCGCTCTGGGTGTATGACGAGACTGACCCTTGGGCCGCCCAGGCCCTGGCTCTCTTGACCTCGGACCCGGAGTTCCCGATTCCGGTTGGGGTGCTGCTGAACGTCGAGGCGCCGGTGTACGAGGAGGTGCTGATCGATCAAGAAGAAAAGGCCGTCGCGGACGGGGGGGCGGGAGATGTCGCGGCGCTCTTGACTTCGGGCGATACCTGGCGGATCCCGTAGCAGGCTGTTGAAAAAGGCCCATCTGCGGCGAAGGCTTTCCTCGGAGGGGGCCTCGACGGCCCCCTTCCGAACCTCCCCCTCAGAGGTTGCGCCGGCGAAGCCGGCGCTCGAATCGCCGCC
>Ga0184637_10001491_pt1 | contig 15759 bp, 8 predicted proteins | sample PLM3_127_b2_FD_133143 | JGI IMG/M metagenome (GOLD analysis project Ga0184637, IMG submission 133143) | Groundwater sediment microbial communities from an aquifer in East River, Colorado, USA - PLM3_127_b2 | ecosystem: Environmental > Terrestrial > Soil > Riparian zone | place: USA: East River...
CCAACCGATCTGGGTCTCTCCCCAGAACAAGTGGAGGGCTGGGAAGCGGTCGAACACCCCGGCGAAGGCGAGCTGCAGCGGGGCGAACGGAATATCGCCACAGAAACGGAAGAGCTCCGTATTAAAGGGGTCGCGCTCGCCCCGAGTGCCCGCTGGTCGATGCGGATATGGGAAGACGGGCCCCTGCCGCGTGAAACGGGTTGACCCGTTGGCGGTGTGGGCCGTGATGGGCATTCCCAGGCTCATTGTTGCAGCCCAGAACCGGTCATCTTCGGGGAGTGGAGATCCTGTTCCGTTGGGGAACCGGTACAGGGCCACTCCTTTGAGACCGGCCCGTGCACAATACTCGAGTTCGGCCACGGCATCGTCCAAACAGGTGGGCGGGATGACGCCCATCGCCACCAGGCGGTCTGGCGCGTAGGCGCAGTATTCCTCGGCCAGATACTCGTTGTAGGCGTGAATCAACGCCCGGTAGACGTCGTCATCCGGAATGGCTCGCCAGAAGTCCGGGAATTGAGGATGGGTGAACAGAATCTCCGCGTCGATCCCGTCCCGGTCCTGTTCGCGGACGCGCCGATCCGGACCTCCCCAGCCGGGGTTTCCAGCGTAGGTAGGGGCCTGGTCGTCGGCCAGCATGCCGGCGAACCGAGTGGCCTGGACCCGGTGAAGCGGGCGGTTTTCGATGAGGACAGCGTCCGCTCCATCCGGGAGCTGGATGCGTCTCGGGGCTCGGTCTCGCCACTGGGCGGGGACCCGCGGCGACCAACTGTCTGGAGAAAGCTCTAGATGTGAATCGCTGGAGATTACTCGGTATTCTTGCGCCATGCTTTGGTGCCTCCCTTACCAGAACCCACCGTCAAGTCTTGGTCGCTTCCTCCGGAACCCCCCCAAAGTTCACTGGAGCTCCCACTCGTGGAGGTTCGAGAGCTGGTTCCCGCCCGCGGGGACCGACTGGACCCCCCGTAGGCCAGCAGCGTAGGCGAAGGTGCCGGAGTTGAAGTACAGCGGGATCGCAGGCAGATCCGAGGTAAGGATCCGGACGAAGGTTTCGACCTGCTGCGCTCGCTCGCTCGGCTCCAGGGTGGTGTTGAATCGGTCTACGAGCTGGTCGTATTCGGGGTTGGACCAGCCAGCCCGATTTTGGCCTACCCAGCGGTTTTCGGGGGTGGGTATCGCCTGGGTCGTGAAGTTAACCACGCCTGACGGCCCGGCGCGCGTGGTTCGGGTCGTCATGGCGGGGAAGCTGGCGGCGAGCTCGAAATCTAGCGCTTGAGCAGTGGGGATGATGATTTCCTGGACGTCGTACCCAGTCTTCCGCCAGCCGTCGGCCATGATGTAGATCTCCTGCTCAAAGCCCGCTGATAACGCGGTCGAGAGGCTGGCGCTGAAGCGTCCCTCCGGGCCGACGTAGAAACCATCACCGCCCCTGGAGAAGCCGGCCTCGCTCATGAGCTGCGCGCTGCGCCTCAGGTCGTACCCGTACTTCTCCGCCCCCCGCGCGGCGGCCGGGCCGAACTCCTCGCCGGCCTGCAACATGCTGTCCGCGAGGTCGAGGTTACCGCCGGCCACGACTTCATTGATGCCATCCCGGTCTACGGCGTGGGCCAGCGCTTTCCGAACCCTGAGGTCCAGGATCGCCCGCGGGCTTACCAGATTCGGCCGGAACTGGAAGAACGTGATTCGCCAGGAAGTCGCAGCCGTCGTCATGATCGTGCCATTCCATCCCGCCCGCTTCAGGACCTGGGCGTTCTCGAAACCGATGGAGTTGTCAGTCGAGACGTCCACCTCGCCGGCCAGCAAGTTGGCCACGATCGTATTGGGATCGCTGATGAAGGTGGCCTTCACCCGCTCGATGCGGGGCCGGCCGAACACGTAGCGATCGAAGGCGCGAGCCTCGAGGAACGCGCCAGGCTCCCATCCCTCAAGTCGATAGGGCCCTAGGCCGACGAACTCCGCGGTCCAGTAGGGATGATGCGCAAAGTTGTCCGGCAGCTCGCGGACGTCCTGCTCCAGCAGGTGCCGAGGAAGCGGCTGGAACTCATCGTCCGTGGCCCCGCTCGGGGACGATAGCGTTGCCGCCGCCGGGTAGGGTCGAGCCCACCGGATCATGAACGTCCGGTTGTCTGACGCGGTCACGCTCTCGATGAACGCAAACGGAGGGACTCTCGCCATGCCGAAGGCCACGTTCGAGTGGACCTGCCATGAGAAGACGAAGTCCTCGGGCGAGAGCGGCGTGCCGTCGTGCCAGACCAGGCCGGGTTTGAGTCGGTAGGTGGTCTCCGTGCGGCCATCGGGCAGCACACGCCAGGTGTCGGTGTGGAGCTGAGGGAGCGCCTCCACCAGATACGGGCGGAACTCACCTCGGTCGTCGCGCTGGGCGATCTGGGCGTTAAACAGCTCTCGGACCATCGTCCGGCTCTGACCTGCCTCGCCCAGTGGCCGGGTCGTCAATGTACCCGGCTCGCGAAAGGCCAGGACGAGCGTTCGTGCCGCCACCCGGGAGCCAATGGCCTCCTCGGTCGAGGCGCTGGGCCCGGCCGGGCTACACGCGGCCAGCGCCAGGCCGAGCGCTGTAAGGAGAACCCGCCTCAACCTGCCTCTCCCTCAGACGTCGTGACCCAATTCAAGCCTCAAGGGCATCACGAGCTACTCGTCCAGGTGCCAGTAGCGCACCGCGTTGCCCGCGAGCATCAGGTGCCGTTCGGGTCCCGGCACACCGGCAAACATGTCGTCAATAACCTTCTGGGAGTTCGGCCAGTTGCTGGCCGCGTGGGGAAAGTCGGTCGAGAACAGGATCTTGTCGGCGCCGATCGCAGCCCGCCCCTGAACACCCACCGGGTCGTAAAGCGTGCCCCACAACGTATGCTCGCGCAGGTAGTCGCTGGGCATACGCTCCAGATCGTTCATCCCCCAGAAGTGCCGGATCATGGGCTGATAGCGCTGGTAGTTATCGTCCAGCATGAACATCGAATACGGGATCCAGCCCGACATGGTTTCCGCCCAGTACATCTGCAGCTTGGGGAATCGATCCCACACGCCAGCATAGGCCAGCTGCAGGGCACCGTACGCCGTGTTGATTTGCTTGTCGAGCAGCAAGCCGATCGCATCGGACTTATGGTTGTCTGGGTGTTCGATGACGCGCGGATAGAGGAACGGCGGGTCGGGCCGACGTGCCTCGTAGTCGGGCCCGCGGCGGGCGCCGTGCAACGGAACGTCCGTCCGGCCTCCTTGTCCGCCCGGCCAACGGCCGCCGCTGTGTTTGGAGAGCGGCATCCGCACGTCGAGCGCTGCCGCCCAGAACCGATCGTCCTCCGGCGTTGGGTAAGCGCGGCCACTCGGCAGGCGGCTGAGCATCACGCCCTTGAAGCCGAGCCTGGCGCAGTGCTCGAGCTCATCGATCGCATCGTCGACGCCGGTGACGGGGATCAGTCCCTGGGGAAACAGTCGATCGGGCGCTACCGCCACGTACTCTTCGGCTATGTACTCGTTGTAAGCCCGCACCAGCGCGAGATAGAGGTCGTCATCCTTCGCGTCACGGAGCATCCCATCCGCCCCGGTGAACATGATCTCCGCGTCGATTCCATCGCGATCCTGCTCCTCCAGGCGTTGCTGAGGAGTTCCATTGCCGACCGGCTCCGAGAACTTCGGTACCTGGAAGGGCATCTCCTCGAAGGGAACCCCGACGTTGCGGGTCAGGCCGATGCCGTGGGGCTCACCGCCATCACAGACAACGGCATCCGACCCGTGCGGGAGGACGACTCGCTTCGGCGCGCGATCCCGCCATTTGGCCGGGACTCGGTGCGTCCAGACCTCTGGGTTCAGATCGATATGCGAGTCGGCGGAAATGACTTTGTATTCGCGCGCCATCATCGGCTCCTTCCTGGAGCTGGGCTAGCTTGCCGGCATTCTAGTATGCTCGTGGCGCCCCGGCAATCGGGGCTTCGTTGTCGCCTTCCTCACTGCAGCCGGTCCTCATAGGGCATGTCGGCCATCTTCGCTGCTCCGTCCCGAGTCAGGAGAACCAGCTCCTCCAGTTTTACGGCCTCGTGATAGTCCTGCTCCCCGAAATAGCAGTCCAGGGATAGAACCTGGTTCTCCTTGAAGACATCGTCCACTATCTTGTGCCGCTTCTCCACGTTCGGGTACTCACCCGGGGTGAGCCCATTGGAGTGGATGATGTGGAAGCTGTAGACCGCCTCCTGATACTTCTCCGGCAACTTGGGCAGCCGCTCCACGAACTCCGGGATGGGCAGTCCCGGTTTGAGTAGCCCGATGCAGGCGTTGTTGTAGTCCACCGCCCGTCGGTACAGCTCCCGCTGCTGCTCGTTACCAACCTCGCCGCACAGGTACGTACGCGAGGCGTCGAACACGTAGCCGCCGGGGCCGTGGACGTGCAAGTCCATGCCGACCAGGTCTCCCTGCTGAAAGCGCCGCTCGGTGGGCCAGCGGCGCCAGGGCCAGGTGTTTTCACCACTACAGACGTTGATCTGCAGGAGACCCTCACCACCCATGGAGACCACCTGGCTGTGGATGAAGTTGATCATCTGCTGCTCGCTTATGCCCGGCTGGAGCTCGTCTCGGAACTGGCGCATGACCCGGTCATAGATCCTGCCGGTCTGCCAGTAGATGAGCACCTCATCCTGGGTCTTGACCGACGCGGCGGCCTGGAGGATGGTCCGGGCGTTCATGAGTTTGAGGCCCGCCTCGTGGAGCGCTACCGTTCCTTCGGGGTCCATGGTATCGACGCCCAGGGACCGTCCGCCGACGCCGCTCTCCACCATGAGGTCGGAGATCGCCGCTGCCCAGCGCCGCCTGCCCTCGCCGTCGCGGTCGTGCGAAGGATTCCCGAGATAAATCGTCGGCCGGGTCTCGACGCCGACCATGCTCACATAGCCGTCGTCCATGGGGCGGGTAAAGGCGATCGGCTTGCCTTCCGCGGGCACAAACGTCTGCCCGGACGGGATCCTGGTGTTAATGGCGTAGAGGGCATTGACCCAGTCCTTGAGCAGCAACGCACCGACCTCGCGCTCGCGCATGGCCGCCTGCAGCTTCGCCAGACGGTCGTCCCGCAGTCGGTCGTCGTCCCAGGTTTTCTCGATCACGGTTTCCTGGGTTAGCATGGGTTCACTCCTCGATCGAACTTCCTCCAACTCCCGGTTGGGTAGTTTATGGCGCGGTCGTACCCTGAAGCGCTTGCCAGGTACTATGGATCTGTCGATTCCGCCTGAAAAGGGACCCAGGTTTCCGCGTGAAAAGGGACCCACCCCGGGCCACCAGCGCTCATGGTATCAGGTATCGGGCTGCGTTCCCGGCTGGCAGCCGCCGCCAGCTTTGAGCCATAGACGCCACCGAAGAGACCCACTCCGCGACAGGGACAGGCCCCAGTTTGCCGACGCGGAAAGGCCCCGCAGGGTCAAGGGCGGAAACGCAACGGCCACTGCCCAAAAGAACAGGTTCCGATAACCAAGTCAACAGACGGTTATTTGGAACCGAGAAACCTGAGGCGGCTCGCTGTCGGCCTCTGTCTTGCTGCATCTGGAGTCATGTTTTTCCATTTAGTGAACTGGGTTATCGCCTCACGAAGTTTTCGCCTCCGGTTTTGAGGCCGTGCAGCGCCCTTGCTCGGCGAACTTGACAGGGTTGGCAGCTCTGGACCCATATTAGGCAAAGCCGTCGTCGCACAACGCACATTCGAAGACGTGTCCCAGGTGTAGTTGTGCGTGACTCGCGCGCTATGGGCCTACTGAAGACGATTGACACCTGGCTGCCTGCCAATCTTCGATGACAACTATGGGGTGGGACGTTGAAGATGGCCAGCCCACGGCACACCGAACAGGCCGGTGTCTATTGGACGAGTAGAATCCCGAACGAGTCTTGCGTCCTTGCAACGGACATTTAGTCTTGAAAGAACGGTAGTTGCTGACCAACGGCCAAATCGTCACGGGTTCTATTTTCGACGAGCCCATGCGGGTTGAAACCGTAGGCCCGGCCGGCACTGGCGCGTGGGCGCTCGGCGTCGTCGGCACCCGCTCGGAGCGCTTCCGGCGCGTCACCCTTACGGGGGCAGAGCTCGATGCCCTCACAATCATCGACAGTGCCAAGACCTTCGGCGCCGACGGTCAGTTGCTGCGCCTCGGGCTCCAAGCGTACGCGCTGGGGATCGCCTACGAGTTCGACCCTTTCTTTGGCCTCTCTATCTCACGAGTCGACCCGCTCCCCCACCAGTTGGAGGCTGTCTACGACTACCTCCTGAAGGCGCCGCGAGTGCGGTTTCTGCTCGCCGATGATGCCGGCGCGGGTAAGACGATCATGGCTGGCCTCCTAATCCGCGAGCTCAAACTCCGTGGTCTGGCCGAGCGCATCCTCGTCGTCGTACCGGCGAACCTAGCCTTTCAGTGGCAGAGGGAGCTGAACGAAAAGTTCGACGAGAAGTTCCTCGTACTCAAAGGCGGGGACATTCGCGACCAGTTCGGCGTCAACCAATGGATCGAGCAGAAGCGGGTGATCACGTCCCTGGACCTCGCCAAGCGCGCCGAGATCCTCCCCGGTTTGCGCCAGGTGCATTGGGACCTCGTGGTCGTCGATGAAGCCCACCATATGTCCGCCGCCGATGAGAGTCACAAAAGCATGAGGTATCGATTAGGGGAGCTTCTTCGCGACAACGCCGACCACATCCTTATGCTCACCGCGACGCCCCATAAGGGCGATCCCCAAAACTTCAGCCTCTTCCTCCAGTTGCTGGACCGCGACGCCTACGCCGACGTCAAGTCGATCCGGCAGGCGATGGAGCGACGGTACGCGCCCTTCTACCTCCGCCGCACCAAAGAGGCGATGGTCTACTTCCCCGAGCGGCAGCCAGATGGCACCTGGGTGGCGCGCCCGATATTCACGAAACGAATTCCCCGCACCGTCGACTTCCACATAGAGGGCGCCGAGTTCGAGCTGTATCGCGAGGTGACACGCTTCGTGAAGCAGCAAAGCGCCAAGGCGGCCGCTCAGGGGGACGACCCGCGGGCTCGCGCCGTCGGCTTCCTCATGGCTCTGTACCAGCGACGGCTCGCGTCCAGTACGCGGGCTGTCCGCAAGTCCCTCGAGAACCGTGCGAAGCGGCTCGACGACGCCCTGACCCAGGCCCGAGACCTCATCGGCGACCAGCCACCGGAAATTCCCGACGCCGACGAGCTCGACGAGATGGAAGAAGAAGAACGGGAGCGCCTCGAACGTCGCCTCGAGGCGGTCACCCTCACGAGGAATGCCGACCAGATCCGCGAGGAGATCTCCAGGCTGGGCGAGCTGGCGCAGCAGGCTCTCAAAGTGGAAGAGGCAGGAGGCGAAGCGAAGCTTTCCCACCTCAGGCAGGTCCTGCAGAACGAGGGCTTCTTCGACCACTCCGACCAGCGGTTGCTGCTGTTCACTGAGTTCAAGGACACGCTCGACTATCTCGTCGAGAAGCTGACTGCATGGGGCTTCCGCGTCGGCTTCATCCACGGCGGCATGAAATCCGGGACCCGGGATGATCACGGCACCCGGCTCTACGTCGAGCAGCAGTTCAAGGAAGCCGAAATCCAGGTTCTCGTGGCCACCGAGGCCGCGGGCGAGGGTATCAATCTCCAGTCCTGCAACATCCTCTTCAACTATGACATTCCCTGGAACCCGAATCGGCTGGAGCAGCGTATGGGGCGCATCCACCGATACGGCCAGCACAAGGACTGCCTGATCTTCAACTTCGTGGCCACCAACACGATCGAGGGCGCCGTACTCCAACGGCTCCTGGCGAAGCTGCAGGAGATCCGTAACGCCCTGGACGACGATGCCGTGTTTAACGTGGTCGGTGAGATCCTCCCGGCCACCGAGATCGAGCGCGTCTTGCGCGACTACTACGCCGGCCGGCTGGGCGACGAGGACTTAGAAGACCGTCTTTTCCGTAATGTGGACGAATCCCACTTCCGCGCCATCTGCCAGAACGCCCTCGAAGGTCTGGCGGCGAAGAAGCTGAACCTCGACCTTCTTATCGAGCGACGTGCCGTTGCTCAGGAGCGGCGCGTCGTCCCAGAGACCATCGCCCGATTCATGCAGGAAACGGCGGACTTCACGTCACTCGCTCTGCGACCGGTCGAACGGCTGCCGCACGCGTTCGACCCGGCCAGGACGCCGCCGGTGTTGCGGAAGTACGAGCGCGAGCCCGACTGGAAGCTGCCGGCCCTTTCCGTGCGATACCCGCGCCTGTCGACCGACCGGGCGACTGCGGAAGAGCACAACCTGGAGTGGGTCACTCCAGGCCACCCGCTATTCGAGGCCATCCGCCGTCACATACTCGGCCTCGCTCAAGAAGCCTTCCACAGCGGCGCCGTACTCTACTCCCTGGCCCACGACGCCCCGGCACGTATCGATTTCTATCGGGCGCGAGTCGTCGACGGCCTCGGCCAGGTTATCCACGAGCGCATGTTTGCCGTAGAGCTGGGCGAGGGCGGGCGCTGCACTGAGTGCGACCCAGCCGCGCTGGGAAACCTGGCGCCAGCCCCAGTCCCGGCGGGACTCCCCGAGATTGCGGCGCAACCGGAAGTCACCGACTGGCTCCACCAGCAGAAACTGCGCCCCTTCCTCGACGAAGTCCGCGAGGAGCGTGTCGCGGAGCTCAATCGCGTCGCCGAGCACATCGAGCTCTCGCTGACCGAGCTCCTCCAGAAGGCAGACGAGGAGATCGGACGCGCCGCCGCGGCCGTTGAGCAGGGTGTGCAGGGCGCCGAAGGCCGGGTTGCTCAGGCCGAGGTTCGCCACGCCGAGCTGACCGGACGGCGCGAAGGCCGCCGTCATGAGCTGGAGCGCCAGCGCGCCCTCACGCTGCAGAGCGTCGAGCTCATCACGTCCGTGCTGGTCTTGCCCCACCCGGAACAGCAGACGGCGGAGATTCGACGTTTGCGGCCGAACTTCGAGACCGAGGCAACGGCGATGCGCGTGGTTATGGAGCACGAGGACCGGCTCGGACGCAAGGTCTACGACGTCCACGAGAAGAACCTGGGTTACGACGTCACGAGCCTGGACCTCAGCTCTGGCGAGCTGCGGCTGATTGAGGTCAAGGGCATCGGCGCCGCGACAGGTACGGTGCTCCTGACTCCCAACGAACGGCGCGTCGCTGAAGACCGCCCCGACTGTTACTGGCTGTACGTGGTCACGAACTGCGGCGCGGAGCCGACACTGCAGGAGCCGATCAAGGACCCAGCCCGACTCGCGTGGCATGAGGTTTCGAAGGTGTCGCATTACTATCTGTCGGTGAATGCAATGACCCAACCCATGCAGGTGCGCGAGGAATCACTGCCCTATGGAGAAACCAGTGAACCACGCTGATGCCATCGCCAAAGCGAGGGCTTTTCCGTCAGGCGCGGTGTTTCACCGGTGCGCGCTCCAGGTGAACCCACACCACTACGCAAGCACCTTCCGCGGGCAGCCCGCCAGCGGCGATGCCAACGCGCACGCCAAGGCCATCGTCGATAAGGCCGCCGAGATCGGGGTCTCGGTGCTCGCGATCACCGATCACAACGACGTAAGCGGCGTCCCCGCGTTCCGGAGCGCTGCCGCCGATCGTGGCATCCACGTGTTCCCTGGCTTCGAGCTGTCTTCGAGCGAAAGCGTTCACGTCCTGTGCATCTACCCTCAAGACACCGACGACGCACGACTCGGACGATTCCTGGGGGAGTTCGGGATCACGAACACGACGCCCTCTTCCGACCTTTCGAACAAGAGCTTCGTCGAGATCCTCGGGAAGGTTCGAGAGCAGGGGGGCGTAGCCGTTGCCGCTCATGTGACGAACGACAACGGCCTTTTCAAGGTTCTCAGCGGCACGCCCCGAATCCAGGCCTGGCGGGCTGAAGATCTCATTGCGATCCAGATCCCGGGCCCGATCGACGATCTTGCCCACAATGTGCTCCAGATCGTCGAGAACCGGAACGCCGATTACCGCCGCACCCACGCCGCGGAGGACAAACTCGCCGTCGCCGTGGTCAATGCAAAGGACGTCGTGCAGCCCCAAGACCTCGACGACCGATCAGCCAGCTGCTGGATCAAGATGTCCGAGGTGAGCATCGAAGGCTTGCGTCAGGCTTTCCTCGATCCGGGCTCTCGCATCCGGCTCAATCCAAAGGAAGGCAAGCTCGAGACCGAGGAGCACGCCGAGCTCGTCGTTCTGACGTGGGAGGGGGGCTTCCTCGACGGCGCCGCGGTTCACTTCAACCCGAACCTCAACGTGCTCGTCGGCGGGCGCGGCACCGGCAAGTCGACAGTCGTCGAGAGCATTCGTTCCGTTCTGGGCCTCGACGCCGTCGGCGATGAGGCGCGCAAGGCGCACGAAGGGATCGTGCGACACGTGCTGAAGAGCGGCACGAAGATTTCCCTCCTCGTACGCGCTCACCGACCGGCGGTTCGCGAGTACCGCATCGAGCGAACCATCCCCAACCCCCCGCTAGTGCGGGATGACGAAGGCGAGGTGTCGAACCTCTCGCCGCAGGACGTGCTCCCGCGCGTGGAGGTCTACGGGCAGCACGAGATCTCGGAGCTCACCAAGAGCCGCGAGAAGCTCACGCGCCTGCTCGACCGCTTCGTCGAGCGGGACGAGTCGCTGTCGGCGAGCAGGGCTGATCTGCGGCGGGACCTGGAGAAGAATCGGCGCAGCCTGCTGGACACGCGATCGGAGCTACAGCAGATCGCCGAGCGTCTCGCCGCGCTCCCCGGCCTGGAAGAGACGCTCGAACGGTTCCGCGAAGCGGGCCTCGAAGAGCGTCTGAGTGAACAGAGCCTGCTTGTGCGCGAGGAGCGCGTGCTCACCTCTATTCCCGAGCGCCTCGCCCCCTTTCGCGAGTGCCTGGAGAACCTGAGGCAGGAGATCCCCATCGATCGCGTGTTCCTCTCGGCCAAGGCGCTGGAGGACCTGCCCGGGAAGGAGATTCTCTCGCGTGCGAACGAGGTGCTCGCTCAGCTCGACCGCGATCTGGAAGGCGTTGCGAAAGACCTGGCGCAGGCCTTGCAGCGTGCGGGTGAGGGGGTAGCCGCGGTGCGTGCGGAGTGGGAGACGCGTAAGACGGACGTCCAGGCCGAATACGAGCGGATCCTGCGCGAGCTCCAGAAGTCGCGAGTCGATGGCGAGGAGTTCATCCGACTGCGGCGCCAGATCGAGGAGCTCCGGCCGCTGCGCGAGCGCCAGAATCTCGTGCGACGCGTGGAGAAGGAACACGTCGACCGCCGCCGGGCGCTCCTCGCCGAGTGGGAGGATGCCAAAGCCGAGGAATTCCGGCGCCTCGATCGCGCCGCGAAGAAGGTCAACCAGAAGCTGCGCGACACTGTCCAGGTCGAGGTCACGGCCGCCGGCGACCGCGAGCCGCTGTTCCGGACGCTCCGCGAGGTCGGGGGCCGGCTGTCCGAGGCCATCGAGTCGCTCGGTCGTGTCGAAGCTCTGTCACTGACCAAGTTCGTCGAGGTGTGCAGGGCGGGCACGGGCGCGCTGACCAAGGCGTACAGCATCAGTCCGGCGCAGGCGGAGCGGCTCGCCAAGGCAGAGCCGGAAGTGCTGATGCGCATCGAGGAGCTCGACTTGCCGCCGACCACGGCCATCCGGCTCAACACGGCGCCGGCGGGGGATCCACCCGCCTGGCAGGCGCTCGAGGACCTCTCGACCGGCCAGAAGGCAACCGCGGTGCTTCTGCTCCTACTCCTTGAATCTGACGCACCGCTCATCGTCGACCAACCGGAGGACGACCTCGACAACCGATTCATCACTGAGGGCGTCGTGCCGCGCATGCGGGAGGAAAAACAGCGCCGGCAGTTCGTCTTCTCGACCCACAACGCGAACATCCCCGTGCTTGGAGACGCCGAATTGATCGTTGGATTGAGCGCATCGGGCGAAGCCGAGCACGGGCACGCGCGCATGACACCCGAGCACATGGGCTCGATCGACTCGCAGCCGGTGCGCGAGCTGGTGGAGGAGATTCTCGAGGGTGGCAAGGAAGCCTTCGAGATGCGGCGGCGCAAGTACGGGTTCTGAGGAGGCGACCGGAAAATGGACAGGACTGAGTTGCAGGAGATCATCGTTAACGGCGAGAACTCGGGGGTCGAGTTCAAGCGGGACGATGTCCATCCGGACTCGCTTGGCAAAGAGATGGCTGCCTTGCTCAACCTCGAAGGAGGCTGGGTTCTCCTCGGGGTGGAAGACAATGGCGCGATCACGGGACTCACGCGGAGCCGCGAAGAGGCCGAGCGATGGGTGATGGACATCGCCCGCCAGAACCTCCAGCCGGAGATCATCCCTGTGTGGAGGTCCGTAACGATGGAAGACGGCAAGATCGTCGGCGTGGTCGGACTTCCTATAGACAGTCCCGGAAAACCCTACAAGGCGAAGCGGGGCGGCGCCTGGATCCCCTTCATTCGCGTTGGGAGCACCTCACGGGAAGCTACCCGCGATGAAGAGGGACGCCTTTACCAAGCGTCTCGACTCGTGCGGTACGACATCAAGCCGGTGCCCGAGATGGGGCTGGAGAGTCTCGACCTGACTCGCGTCGAGAACTACTTCTGGGACATCCTCAAGCGGAAGACACCGGATCAAGCGAACGTCGAAGACTGGCGGCGCTTGCTCCTCAATACAGACCTTCTCGCGGAATCCGGGGGGGAGATTTTCGCGACGGTCGCCGGCCTCCTTCTGTTCGGCGAGAACCCCAATCGCCGTCTCCCGCAGGCAGGCGTCACTGCGACTGCCTTTCCGCGCACCGAGAAGGACTATGACACCACGGACGAAGAGCTGATTCGAGGGCCGCTCGTCTCCTTGCTCGACAGACGCGGTCGTCCGATGGAGAAGGGCGTCATCGATCGAACCGTCGATTTCGTGGCGAAGAACATGGGAACAACGGCCTGGCTTGAAGGGGGGCGCAGACACCGAAGGAGGGCACTCCCGCTCGACGCGGTCCGGGAGGCCGTGGTGAACGCGGCGGCCCACCGCGATTACACGATCATCGGCACGGATATCGAGGTCTCACTCTTTAGCGATCGTCTCGAGGTGATTTCTCCCGGAAGGCTGCCCAACGGTGTGACCGTGGAGAAGATGAAGGAAGGCCTGCGCGCGGCCCGAAACGAGATGCTGAAGGAGATCCTGCGCGACTACGGCTACGTGGAGCACCTTGGTATGGGCGTACGCAACCGGATCATCCAGTCCATGCGGGCGCATAACGGCACGGAACCGGATCTGATCGAGGAGGAGCACCGTTTCATCGTGCGGCTCTGGAAGGAGCCCAAGCCCGCATGATCCCCAAGGATTGCAAGCGCCTGGCCGAGGTGGACTTCCCCATCGCGGAGGTGTCGCGGCACGCGGCGCGGGAGAAGTCGATCCGGCACGGGCATCCGAGCACGCTGCACCTATGGTGGGCGCGGCGGCCGCTGGCGTCGAGCCGGGCGGTGCTGCTCGCGCTGCTGTATCCGGACCCGTGCGATCCGCTCTGCCCGACGGAATTCAAGGAGCAGGCGCGGAAGCTCTTGCCGCAGGTGGGCGGCTGCAATCCGGGCACCACGGACGAGGACCTGCGCAGGGCGCTGCTCAAGTTCATCGCGGACTTCGCGAACTGGGATAACGCGGCGCAACGCACCTATCTCGAGGTGAGCCGCGCGCTCGTGAAGGCGGCGCATGGCGAGGAGCCGCCGCTGGTGGTGGACCCGTTCGCGGGGGGCGGCTCGATTCCGCTCGAGGCGCTGCGGCTCGGGTGCGAGGCGTTCGCGAGCGACCTGAACCCCGTCGCCTGCCTGATCCTCAAGGTGATGCTCGAGGACATCCCGCGCCACGGCCCGAAGCTCGCCGAGGAGCTGCGCCGCGTCGGGGCGGAGATCAAGCGGCAGGCGAAGAAGGAGCTGGCCGACCTCTATCCGAAGGACCCGGACGGCGCGACGCCAATCGCCTACCTCTGGGCACGGACCGTTTGCTGTGAATCGCCGAACTGCGGCGCGGAGATCCCGCTCGCGCGTTCGTTCTGGCTCTGCAACAAGGCGAAGCGCAGGCGGGCGCTTAGGCCCCGGGGTCGTGCGGCCCGCGCGGGAGGCTCCGCGCGTGGAGTTCGAGCTCTTCGAGCCGAAAAGCGAGAAGGACGTTCCCGGCGGGACGGTGACGCGGGCCAAGGCCACGTGCGTCGCCTGCGGCGCCGTGCTCCCGCCCGAGCGCGTGCGGGCGCAGCTCAGCGCGCAGCGCGGCGGGGCCGACGTTGTATTTGATGCGAAGGGCCGGCGGACGGGCGGGGCGCGGATGCTCGCAGTGGTGACGCTCCGGTCAGGCGAGCAAGGGCGCGACTACCGGCTGCCCACCGAGCGCGACTACGAACCCATCTCGAGAGCGGAGACGAGAGCGAAGACGATCCTCGATGAGTGGGAGCGGTCCGGCAAGAACACCCACTGCCCCTTTCCGGATGAACCTTTGCGCCGTGTTCCGGTCACTTTCGGCGTGATCAACGTCTGGGTTTACGGGATGAACAGGTGGGGCGACATCTATAGCTGCAGACAGAAGACGGCGCTCGAGGCATTTGGGCGAATCCAGCGACTCGCACATGAACGCTCCGTGCAACATGATCAGAATGCGATGGCGCTCGCCGTGAGTCGCTGCTCGGCCTTCTGGTCGAGTCTGAATATGTGGGTTCCACAAGGTGAGTTTGTCGCCAACGTGTTTGGCAGGCAAGCCATGCCAATGGTTTGGGACTTCTGCGAGGTTGTGCCAACTAGTACCGCGTCGGGGGGCTTCGACGGTGCCATCGAGTGGGTGGCAAGAGTCGCTGAAAGCCTTCCCGCCACTCTGCGTTCTGGACAGGTCGAGCATATCAGCGCCGACGAACAGTACTTGCCGGATGGATCTGCCAACGTGTGGTTCACCGATCCACCGTACTACGACGCAGTGCCTTACTCGTACATCGCTGATTTTTTCTATGTGTGGATGAAGCGCGCTCTTCACGACCTACACCCATCGTTGTTCAAGACGCCTCTGACGCCAAAGGAACGCGAGATGGTTGCATACGTAGAGGGTACAGGCACAGCGGCAGAGGCATATGCCCGATTCGAAATACGACTGGCGCACGCCTTCGAATGCGGCCGGAGATTGCTATCCGAGGACGGGTTGGGATGCGTGGTCTTTGCGCACAAGACAACAGAAGGATGGGAGGCACTCCTTTCCGGGTTAATCGGTGCGGGGGACCGGATCACTGCCTCCTGGCCCATAGCGACAGAGCGGCCCGGGCGGCTGCGGTCACTCAATTCAGCGACCCTCTCATCGAGTATTCATCTCGTCTTTCGCCCGCGCCCTGATGGTGCGCCGGTGGGCGACTGGGCCGACGTTCTGCGCGAGCTCCCGAACCGCGTTGCTGACTGGATGGAGCGCCTGCAAGGCGAAGGGGTCCGCGGCGCCGACCTCGTCTTCGCCTGCATTGGGCCAGCTCTTGAAATCTATAGCCGCTACGCGAAAGTGGTGGACGCGGAGGATCGCGAGATTCCGCTTGGCGGAGACCCAGCGGCTGCCGACCCTTATCAGCGGGGATATCTAGCCTACGTCTGGGAGGTCGTGGGGCGCGCCGCACTCCGCCAAGTGTTGGGCGAAGATGAGGGTGCCAGCGGGCTCGAGGAGGACGCCCGTCTAGGTGGCTGGTGTTTTTTGTGCCGGCTGGTGGACTAGGGTTCGGGCTGGCCGGTCGGCGTGCGTGAGCCTGGGTGACGCTGTTCGGTCCCGAACCGCTCAATTCTATCGTGATGGAAGCG
>Ga0184637_10001493_pt1 | contig 15757 bp, 12 predicted proteins | sample PLM3_127_b2_FD_133143 | JGI IMG/M metagenome (GOLD analysis project Ga0184637, IMG submission 133143) | Groundwater sediment microbial communities from an aquifer in East River, Colorado, USA - PLM3_127_b2 | ecosystem: Environmental > Terrestrial > Soil > Riparian zone | place: USA: East River...
GTCCCGATGGACGACCCCCTGACCACCCTGGTCGCGGACTTCGTAGGGCGCCTGCGCGCGCCGGACGAAGCCGATCGAAGCTCCCGAGCACGCGACATCGAGCAGCGCATGGGGCTCTTGGCAGAGCTGGCCCGTTTCTACGTCCACCCGGAGGCGCCGTGACCGAGGCGATTCACGATTTCACCGGCAAGCTGCGCCAGCCGTCGCTGCACCAGCACCTTTCGACCTACGTCCGCTGGCGCAAAGACCTGCGCCACGCGCGCGCGAACGGGCAGCCCGACCCCGAGCCGCCGCCGATCGCACCGATCTCGATCAACCTCGATCTGACCACGGCCTGCAACTACCGCTGCGATCACTGCATCGACTGGGACATCCTCAACACCAAGCACCGCCACGACGAGGAGACGCTGCGCTCGTCGATCATCACGATGGTCGAGCGCGGCCTGCGCTCGGTGATCCTGATCGGCGGCGGAGAGCCGACGATCTACCCGGGCTTCTCCGACTTCGTCCGCTTCCTCAAGGACCTCGATCTCCAGATCGCGGTGGTCTCGAACGGCAGCCGCGGAGACAAACTGCTCGAGATCGCCGACGTGCTCGAAGAGAAGGACTGGGTGCGGCTCTCGCTCGACGCGGGCAGTAACGAGCTGTTCCGCGCGATGCACAAGCCGGTGAAGAAGTCACTCACGCTCGACGAGATCTGCGACTGGATCCCGAAGATCAAGCAACGCAACGAGCACTTCCAGCTCGGCTTCTCCTACATCATCGTCTGGGGCGGTGCATCCCGCGACGACGTCGCGATCCAGGAGAACATCCACGAGGTGGTGATGGCCACCGAGCGGGCGCGGAGGTCGGGATTCGACTACATCGCGCTCAAGCCGGTGCTCGAGCGCGGCGCCGGCGGCGCCGAGGTCATGGACCCCCGGGCCACCGAGGATCTCGAGCGCGTCGTCGCGCGGATCCGCGCCGAGGTGGACAAGGCCAAGGAGCTGGAGACTCCGGAGTTCAAGGTGCGGGTGAGCACCAACCTGCGCGTGCTCGAGGACGGGAGCTGGCGCGACTTCACGCACCAGCCGCGCGTGTGTCACATGCAGGCGCTGCGCCAGGTGCTCACCCCGATGGGCACGTTCAATTGTCCCGCGCACCGCGGCGTGGAGAAGGCGCGCGTCGGCGGCGCCGACGCCTACGCCGACACGGCGATGGCGAATCTCACCGGCGGCCAGCTCACCGATCTGATGGACCGCTTCGACGCGAGCCACGAGTGCCGCGAGGTCACCTGCCTCTATAACGGCGTCAACTGGTGGCTCGAGAAGATGATCGATGACCCGCGCGACACGGTCGAGATCGAGCCCGGCGACGAGCGCTTCGACTTTTTTCTGTAGGCGGTCATGACGCCGCAGCGACTGCTCGTGCGGCTGCCGAACCCGCTCGGCGACGCGGTGATGGCGACGCCGGCGCTGCGCGCGCTGCGGCGCGGTCTGCCCGACGCCGAGATCGCCGTGCTGGGGCTTCCGCATCACGAGGGGCTCTTGCGCGGGAACCGGAGCTTCGACGCGTTCCTTCCCTACCACGGCCGCAGGCTGCGCGATCTCGCCGCCCGCGCGGGCGCGCTGCGCGGCCGTGGCTTCGATGCAGCGGTGATCCTGCCCGACTCCGCGCGCGCGGCCCTCGACGCGTTCGCCGCGCGCATCCCGCTCCGGCTGGGCTACGCGCGCGACCCGCTGCGGCGCTTCCTGCTCACCGACCCGATCGAGCCGCCGCGCGAGCGCGGCCGCCGCGTGCCGATCTCGATGATCGAGCGCTATCTGCGCGTCGTGCGCCAGCTCGGGGTTCCCGATGCGGGGAACGCGCTCGAGCTCCACGTGCACGACGAGCCCGCCGCGAGAGCCGACGACCTGCTCGCGCGCGCCGGCGTCGCGCACGGCGAGCCGCTGCTGCTCGTCACGCCGGGCGCCGCGTATGGGGCGAGCAAGCTGTGGCCGCCGGAGCACTTCGCGCGCGCGTGCGACGAGATCGAGCGCCGCTTCGGCCTGCTGCCGGTCGTGGCGCCGGCCCCGAACGCGGCGGAGATCGCGATCGCCCGGCGTGTGGTCGGCGCGATGGTGGGGCGCCACGTCGCGCTATTCGATCCCGACCCCTCGCTCGAGGTGTTCAAGGCGATCGTGGCGCGCGCCGCGCTGGTGCTGACCAACGACACCGGTCCCCGACACGTGGCGGTGGCGCTCGACCGCCCGGTCATCACGCTGATGGGCCCCACCGATCCGCGCCACACCGCCCACCTGCTGGAGCGCCAGCGCGTGCTGTTCGAGGACGTCGCGTGCCGCCCTTGCGGCCAGAAGGTGTGCCCGATCGGCGACCAGCGCTGCCTGGTGCGGCTCGCGCCGGAGCGCGCGGTGGAGGCGGCCCGCGAGCTGCTCGCCACGCGCTGATTCCCGGACCCTTCCCCGGGTCAAGGGAGCGGCAAGGCGCGCCGATGCGGAGGTGTGCTCCTCCTTCTCGCGCTGATCGCGGTCTCGACACTCGCCTGCGCCGCGTGCGGCGGTGCGATCTACGCACAGCGGCGCGAGCGCGCGAACGGAACCGCAGCCGCACTCGCTCTGTTCGGCTTCGCATACTGGGGCGCGTGCCAGCTCTTCTACCATCAACAGCCGGATCCCGGCCTCGCGCTCTGGATCGCCCGGGCGTCGGCGCCCGGCTGGATCTTCCTGGGCCCGTTGTGTCTGCACGCCTTCATGAGTCCGGCAGACGTCCGCGAGACATGGCTGCGGTGGACCGCGTCAGGTCTGTCGACGCTCTCCGGCATCGGGATGCTCGTGGCGATCAGCTCGCCGTGGGTCATCGCGGACGTGCGGCCCGCGAGCTGGGGCTACGGGATCGTGCCGGGCCGCCTGTTCCCGGTGGCCGGCGCGATGAACATCGCCGGCGCCGGTCTCGGTCTGTGGATCAGCCGGCGCGCGGCGGGACGATTCTCCGACGCAGAACGGCGCCAGCGGCGTTGGATCACCCTCTCCATCCTGCTTCCGGGCGCTCTCATCGGCGTCACGGACGTCTGGCTGCCGCTGCGCGGAGTCCTGGTTCCCGGGCTCGCCCCGGCCGTCTTCGGACCGCTCGCCGTGCTCGCTCTATGGCTGCGCATGCGGATCGGATACTCGCCGCTGATCCCCGCCCACGTCGCCAACGAGATCCTCGAGATCTTGCCCGACGGCGTCGCGCTCTTGCACGCGGACGATCGCATCCGCCTGGCAAACAACGCGCTCGGGCGACTGTGCGGGTTCTCTGCCGCGCGGCTCGAGGGCGTCGCGATCGGGGATCTGCTCTCGGAGAGCGCCGACGGAGCAGACCGCAGCGAGCTGCGAGGCGCGTCGGGGCAGCCGGTACCGGTCGCGCTGACCTCCACCGAGTTTCGCGATCGGATCGGAAACCCGGCAGGGCGCGTGCTGGTGGTGCGTGACCTGCGGGAGATGGCCGATCTTCGCAGCCAGCTCATGACCTCGGCGCGGCTCGCGACGGTGGGCGAGCTCGCGGCCGGGATCGCGCACGAGATCAACAACCCGCTCGCCTTCGTGCGCTCGAACCTCTCTCAGCTCGAGGAGATCTGGAAGCAGCTGCGGCCGGAGCGAGCCGAAGGCGAGCGAAGGTCAGCAGGCGAGGCCGCCGATGCCGCGCGCCAGGACCTCGTGCGCGACGTCGACGAGCTGATCGAAGAGTCGATCGAAGGCGTCGACCGCGCCGTCGAGATCGTGCGCAGCGTCAAGAGCTTCGCGCATGCCGGCAACGCGTCGCGCGAGATTACCGATCTACGCCCGCTGCTCGAGAACGTGCTGCGCGTGGCGTCGGCGCAGCTGCGCAGCCGGGTGAACGTGCTGCGCGAGTACGACGACGCGCTTCCACCGGTCGTGTGCGCGCCGCAGCAGCTCCGGCAGGTGTTCCTGAACCTGGTCGTCAACGCGGCCCAGGCCGTCGAAGCCGGCGGCCACGTGCTGGTCGCGACGCGCGCTGACGGCGACCACGTGATCGTGTCGGTGGCCGACGACGGCTGCGGCATCGCCCCGGAGGTGATCGACCGCATCTTCGATCCGTTCTTCACGACGAAGGCGGTCGGCGAGGGCACCGGTCTGGGCCTCGGCATCGCGCACCAGATCGTGACCAGCCACGGTGGCGAGATCCAGGTCGAGTCGACGCCCGGCCAGGGAACCGTGTTCCGCGTCCGGCTGCCGGCGGCGCCGGAAGATTAGGTCAGCGCGCGACCAGCCGCGCGCGCAGGCGCTCGACGTCGGCACCGGCGATGCCGATCTCGGCCGCGTAGGCGACCATCGAGCCGAACTCCCGTCGCACCCGCGCGAGGAACCCCTCCATCGTCTCCGGGTCCGCGTGCAGCGTGTCCGGCGGCAACTCCTCGAACATGCCCTGGTAGCCCTCGCTCGACATCAAGCGCTCGACGATCGCGTCGAGCGCCTCGCGGGTGGCGGCGTAGTCGGCGACGATGATCTCTTCGCGCACGCCGAGCAGCGAGAGCAAGAGCGCCGAGACGACGCCGGTGCGGTCCTTGCCCGCTGCGCAGTGGAAGACCGCCGGATCGCCGGTGCGCGCGATCGTGGTGACGACCCGTGCCAGCGGCTCGCGCGCGAAGTCGACCATCCCGAAGTAGAGGTCGGCGAGGCTCGACCCGAACGGCGGCGTGCGCTGCCCGCGGCCGCCGTCGAACAGCGGCAGGTGGTGGAAGCGGATCGGCTCGTGCTCGAGCGGGCCGCGGCCGTCCATCGCGAGCTCGGCGCTCGAGCGCAGGTCGACGATGTCGCCGAGGCCGATCTCGTCGCGCAGCTTTGCGACGCCGCGCGCGGAGAGCGCGTGCAGACCATCGGCGCGGAACAGCAAGCGCCAGCGCAGCGTTCCGCCGTCTTCGGTGGGATAGCCCCCGAGGTCGCGGAAGTTGTGACAGCCCTCGACGGCGACGCGGCGCTCCACGGGATGCTCAGAGCGTCGCGAACGCGAGGCGCTCGATCGCCTCCGGCTTCAGCAGCGTGACGAAGCCGGCGTCGACCCGGATCAGGCCCTGCTCGCCCCACGCGCGCATCTGCTTGTTGATGCTCTCGCGCGTGGTGCCGACCAGGTCGCCCCATTCCTCCTGGGAGAGCTTGAGATCGATCAACACCTTGCCGCCGTCGGCCGCGCGGCCGTAGCGGTCGGCGAACAGCATCATCTTCTTCGCGAGCCGCACCGGCAGGTTCAGGAACTGGACGTCCTCGACGAACTCGCTGGCGCGCTTGAGGCGCTCCACCAGCACGGTGAGCATGCGCACCGCGACGTCGGGGCTGCGCTTGAGGAACGCGAGGAAGTCGCGGCGGTCGAGCACGAGCAGCTCGCAGCGGTCGATCGCGCGCACGGTGGCGGTGCGCGGGCTCTCGGAGAGCAGCGCCACTTCGCCGAACACTTCACCGGGGCCCATCACGTTGAAGACGATCTCGTCGCCGTCGGGCGAGGTGGTGAGCGCCTTGAGCCGGCCGTCGATCACGACGTAGAGCTGCGAGCCGACGTCCCCCTTGTGGAAGAGCTCCTGGCGCGCCGCGACGCTCACCGACCGCGACGCGGGCACCAGCGCGTCGAGCTCGCGGGCGGCGAAGCCCTGGAACAGCGGCACCTTCGCGAGCAGGTCGCGCTTGCGTTCGGCGGACAGGGCGGGCGGCATCGGCGGCTCAGGATACACGCTCGGCGTGGATCACCGCTTCGTAGTACTCGATCATCCAGCGCCAGAAGTCGCGCGGCCCGTCGAACGGGAAGCCCGCGAGACCGATGCCGATGCGCACCGCCAAGCGATCGTCTCAGGCCAGCGCTTCGCGCAGCGCCGCGCCGGCCTCGGCGACGGCCTCACGCGCTTTGGCGAGCTGTCCGCCCATCCCGAAGAAGCCGTGGAACATGCCGTCGTAACGCGACGTGCGGATGTCGACCCCCGCTTTGCGCAGCCGCTCGGCGTAGGCCTCGCCCTCGTCGCGCAGCGGATCGTAGCCGGCGGTGATGCACAGCCCGGGCGGGAGATTCGCGAGGTTCTCGGCGCGCAGCGGCGACGCGTAGGGCTCGGCGCCCTGGCGCGGATCGACGAGGTACTTCTCCCAGAACCAGCGCATCATCCCCTGGGTGAGGAAATAGCCCTCGGCGTTGGCGCGATAGGACGGCGTATCGAACGCGCAGTTCGTGACCGGATAGACGAGCAGCTGGAAGCGCAGCGCCGGACCGCCACGGTCGCGCGCGATCAGTGCGGTGACCGCGGCGAGGTTGCCGCCGGCGCTGTCGCCGCCGATCGCGAGCCGCGAGACGTCGATGCCGAGCTCCGCGCCGTGCTTCGCGACCCACTGGGTTGCGGCATAGCAGTCTTCCGGCGCGGCGGGATAGGGGTGCTCGGGCGCCAGGCGGTAGTCGACGGACACGACGACGCAGCCGGCCGCATTGGCGAGGCTGCGGCACTGGCCGTCGTGGGTGTCGAGGCTGCACAGCACGAAGCCGCCGCCGTGGAAGAAGACCAGACCGGGGAACGGCCCCGACCCTTCGGGCGTGTACACGCGCACCGGGATCTCGCCGGCCGGGCCGGGGATCGTGCGGTTCTCCACCTTCGCGAGCGCCTCCGGCGGGCCGGCGTCGAACGGGCTCTGGTCCATGACCGCGCGGATCGGCGCGAGATCGAGCTTCGAGAAGTCGGGCATCGGCGGCATCGCGTCGAGCAGGGCTTTCGCCTGCGGGTCGAGCGGCATCGGAGCACCTCCCGGGAAAAGACGTGCGGTGGGGCGGATCATACCCGCTCGGCGCGCGGCCGTGGCACCCTGCAAGCGGTCCTCCGCGCGCAGCGAAGCGCAGCCGAGCGAAGCTCGGGCATACTGGGCACGTGACCACGACGCGACCCACCGTGGGCGGCTTCGGCGGCGCCGTCGCCGCCGGGCATCATCTCGCCGCGCAGATCGGCGCGCAGCAGCTCGCGAGCGGCGGCAACGCCGCCGACGCGGCCTGCGCGATGGGCGCAGCACTTTGGGTACTCGAGCCGACCCAGAACGGCCCGGGCGGCGAGGTGCCGATCCTGGTCCGCGACGCGCGCCGCGACCGCGCGTTCGCGATCTCCGGCCAGGGCCCCGCGCCGGCGGCCGCGACGATCGAGCGCGTGCGCGCGCTCGGATTCGATCTGCTGCCGCCCGACGGCCTGCTCTCGGCGGCAGTGCCGGCGGCGCTCGACGCGTGGTGTCGTCTGCTCGAAGAGTTCGGCACGCGGCGGCTCGCCGACGTGCTGGCGCCCGCGCGCGCGCTCGCCCTGCGCGGCTTCCCGATGTACCCGTTCCTGCGCGTGCTGCTCGATCTGATCGCGCCGCGCTTCGCGAACGAGTGGCCGACGAGCGCCGCGATCTATCTGCCGGTGCGCGCGGTCGGCGAACGCCAGACGAACCCGCCGCTGGCGCGCTGGCTCGCATCGCTGTGCGATGCCGACCGTGCCGCGGGCGGATCGCGCGAGGCGGGGATCCGCGCCGCGCGCGACGCGTTCTACACCGGCGCCGGCGCCGAAGCGATCGACCGTTTCCTGCGCGTCCCGGTGCGCGACGCGAGCCGCCGCGCGCACGCGGGGCTGCTCACCGCGAGCGACCTGGCGGGCTATGCGGGCGCCGTCGAGGAGCCGCTCGCCGTCGACTACCGCGGCGCGCGCGTGTTCAAGACCGGTCCCTGGGGTCAGGGTCCGGTATTCCTGCAGCAGCTGCGGCTGCTCGAAGGGTTCGACTTGCGCGGTCTCGATCCCGCGAGTGCCGACGCGCTGCACCTGTGGCTCGAGACCGCGAAGCTCGCATTCGCCGACCGCGACGCGTGCTACGGCGATCCGCGCTTTGCCTCTGTCCCGCTCGACACGCTGCTCTCGCCGGAGTACGCCGCGCAGCGCCGCACGCTCGTCGACCCGGAGAAGGCTTCGCTCGAGCTGCGGCCCGGCCTCGGGCGGCTGCCGGTCGGGTGGCCGCTGCTGGCCGACAGCGACGCCGCGCCGCTGCCGGTAGAGCCCGGCGCGCTCGCCGCCGCGCGCGGGCGAACCGACACGACGCAGTGTGTTTCCGTCGACGTATGGGGCAACGTCGTGTCGGCGACGCCCAGCGGCGGCTGGATCCCGACCTCGCCGGTCGTCCCAGAGCTGGGCTTCCCGGTCGGCACGCGGCTCCAGATGGCCTGCCTCGACCCCGCGCACCCGAACGCGCTCGCGCCCGGAAAGCGCCCGCGCACCACACTATCGCCGTCACTCGCGCAGCTGGCCGACGGCCGTTGGCTCGCGTTCGGCACCCCGGGCGGCGACCAGCAGGACCAATGGACCTCCCAATTCTTCCTGCGCGTGGCCGATCACGGCGAGCGCGACCTGCAAGCCGCGATCGACGCCCCGACGGTGCACAGCGAGCACATGCCGAGCTCGTTCCATCCGCGCCTGGCGCGCCCCGGCGTCGCGTCAGTGGAGACGCGCATCGACCCGGCTGTTCTGCGCGAGCTCGAGGCGCGCGGCCACCGCCTGGAGCGCAGCGGCCCCTGGGCACACGGCCGCGTGCTGGCCGCCGCCTACGACCCGTCCGGCGGCCTGCAAGAAGCCGCCGCGTCGCCGCGCTTCGCGGTGGCGTACGCGATCGCGCTGCCGTAGCCATAGCGGGCGGGAGGGGCGGAATCACGTGGGTCCAGACGCACGACTTCGCACCCGAGCAGCCGGATCGCTTCAAGGTCCTGCAGCGACAGCTCTGTGCCGCGTTGACCGTGCGCGCGCACGGATCGAGACGGGAAAGACCATCAGGTTTCAGGCTGTTGTTAACCCGCCTTCCTCGAGCCTTTCTTCTCGAGGGCAGATATGGTCGCGCGGAGCAGGGTGTTTACGCGCTTGGGGTCTCGAAACACCCGTGCGACATCTGCGTCCAGGACGACAACGACCGCATCTTTCGGAAATCTGGATGCGAACCGGTTCGGGCGAGACTTCGAGTAGTCGAACTCGTACTCTCTAGTCAACGTCCCGCTCGATCGGCGCTTCCTACGAGGACTTCGTGAACTCTTCATATTCCTTTCGCTCATGACGTGTTGCTCGGCGAGCGCTGATCAGACGAACAGAGGCTCGCTCTGTAAAAGAAACCAACAGAAGGCGATTGCGCGCAGAGTGCCCGACGATGATCTCGCGTCGCTCACTTACCGAGTGGTGAGGATCGTCGTGAATCCTGGCGAGCGGATCGGCGAATACCGACACGGCTTCCTCAAAGGCCACGCCGTGCTTGCGGAGGTTGGCGGCAGCCTTCCGCGGATCCCAGCCAGCTCGGATGGCCATTCGCGCTCAGGATACCATCCGCCGGGCTTCCTGAACGGCCACATGAGTCAGCCCGGCAGTCCGTCCTGCGGTGAGCAGGTAGTCGCTGACGGCGTACGCGACAGTTCCTCAGCCTGATGGAGAAGCCGCGCTACGGCCGCAGTGCGCGGCCGATCGCGCGAGCCGGCTCAGATCACGCCGCGGGCGCGCAGGTCCTGCAGGCGTCCCGCGTCGAAGCCCAGCAGCTCGCTCAGCACGGCGTCGGTGTGCTCGCCGGGACGGGGCGCAGGGCTCGCGGAGAATTGCTGGCCGCTGAGCTTGATCGGGGTGCCAAAGAATCGGCAGACACCCGCCTGCGGGTGGATCTGCTCGAAGACGAGGTCGCGCGCGCGAAAGTGGGGATCGTCGATCAGCTCCGCGGGGGTGTTGACCGGGCCCCCGGCGACGTCGTGCTCGATGAAGAACGTCACCCAGTCTGCTCGCGTCCGGGAGGCAAAGATCGCCGCGAGCTCGCTGCGCAGGTCCTCGTCGCCCCGAGCATGCTCACCGACGCTGCGCCGACCCCGGCCGATGAGATCTTCGCGACCCACGCCGCGGCAGAAGTTGTGCCAGAACTTCCGCTCCGAGGCCTGGAAGATCACGTACTCCCCGTCCTTACAGCGGTAGTACTGGTAGCGGACGGCGTCTTCCATTCCCTGGTAGTCGGGAATAACACCGTTGAGCGCCGCGTCGATGCCGTCGGCCTGCCATGCCGCGGAGCAGTCCATCTGCGCCACGTCGATGTGCTGCCCTTCGCCCGCAGAGAGAGAGCGCACCAGCGCAGCGGCCACGCCCAGCGCGGCGTAGAGCGGACCCGCCACGATTCCGATCTGGGGGGCCCGCGGCAGGAACGGCGTGCCGTCCTCGCGAAAAGCCGGCGGAGCGAGACCCCCGTAGGCATCGTAGGCCAGGCCGTGCGTGGCCAGGTCGCGGTACGGCCCGGCCTGCCCCGTCCCGTTGAGCGAGCAGTAGACGATCTTCGGATTCACCTCTCGCACGGACGGGTAGTCGACCCCGAACCGGGTCGCGACGCCCGCCCGCAGCCCGTCGATCAACACGTGCGAGCGCGCGGCGAGGTCGAGAAAGACGCGGCGTCCATCCTCGGACGCGAGGTTCACGGTCACGCTCTTCTTTCCGCGATTCCAGCGCAGGTGCATCAGGCTCTGGCCACCGATGTGCTTGCCCCCGATCACGCGGACGTAGTCGCCGTCCGGCGGCTGCTCGATCTTGATGACCTCGGCGCCCAGATCGGCCAGGTGCATGCCGACGGCATCTGGAGAGAGCAGCGCCAGCTCGACAACCCGAATACCACGCAGCAGCTCGTAGATGACCGACCCTCCGATCGCGGCCGCTTGACGGCGAATAACCTGCTCCGGCATCCTGTCGCGAATCCGACGATCCGTCAATCGCAGCTCTGTCTGCCGACCTCTCTTTGCCGACCTAACTGGTGATTCCGGGAACGATGCCGATCGACCTGCGCGAGGTTCTGGAGCCCGCTCGCACCGCGGTGCTGGTGATCGAGTGCCAGCAGGGGATCGTCGGCGAGACCTCGTCGCTCCGCGACCTCGCGCAGTCGGTTCGCGAGGGCTCGATGCTGGAGAGGTTGAGCGGCTTGCTCGCTTGCGCGCGCAGGGCCGGCGCGCGCGTCTACCACTGCACGGTCGAGAGCAGGGCCGACGGCCTGGGCCAGCTGACCCACACGCCGATCGGCGCTCGCGCGCTGGGACCCGCCGGCGAAGCAGGTATGTCTGCCGGTTCGGCGGGGGCCGCGATCGTCGCCGATCTCGGCCCCGAACCGCAGGATGTCGTGGCTCCGCGCGACCATGGCCTCACCGTGTTCCACGAGACCGGGCTGGACGTCCTGCTTCGCGTTGCCGGGGTACGGACCGTCGTCGTCACCGGGGTCTCCGTCAACATCGCCATCACCGGGGCGGTCATCGACGCCGTGAACCGCGGCTACACCGTCGTCATCCCCACCGATTGTGTCGCGGGCGCTCCTGCTTCCTACGCCCGGGATGCACTGCGCTACGCGCTGCGCAACCTGGCCTTCCTGTCGACCGCGGAGCAGATCTGCGCGCACTGGGGCATTCCGCTCGCAGGGTGACGCCTTTGGCGGATTACGACCTTTGGCCTGATCCGCCCTACCCGGGCAGTGATGGAACACCGATCGGTGTGGATCCGATCACCCCCTCGGCTTCGAGCGCGGAGATCTCCTGGTCGGAAAGGCCGGCGACCTCGCGCAGGATTGCCTCGTTGTCCGACCCGAAATCCGGCGCCAGCCGCCGGACACAGCGCCCGGCGCCGATGGGCCTCCACTCCCACCCGTGCATGCTCCACTCGCCGCCGGCAGGGTGCCTCACCCGCTCGTAGAACCCGCGCGAGCGCAGCTGCGGGTCGAGCAGCAGCTCGTCATTCGTCCGGTGGACCGGCGCTGCCGGGACACCCTCGGCCAGACAGCGCTGGAAGACCTCCTCCTTGCGGTGCCTGCGCGTCCACGACGAAAGCCGTTCATCGAGCTCCGCGCACCGCGCCCAGCGAGCGCCGGCCGTGTCGAGGACCGGGTCGCGCGCCCATTCCGGGTCCTGCATCGCCCGCCGCAGGCCGCGCCACTCTGCGTCGGTCTCGACGGCGATCGCCACCCAGTGGTCGTCGCCGGCGCACCGATACGCGCCGTGCGGGGCGCACCCCGGCCGGCGGTTGCCCTGCTGCTGCGGCTCCGAGCCGGTGAGGCTCCACTCGACGAAGGCTTCGCCGATCATCGCGACCAACACGTCGAACTGCGCGAGGTCGACGTGCTGGCCGCGGCCGGTGCGGCGGCGGTGCAAGAGGGCGGCGAGCGAAGCAGCGGCCGCCGCTGTCGCCGCGACGGGGTCGCCGTACGCGTATCCGATTGCCAGTTGCGGGCGTCCATCCCCCCAGCCCGTCAAGCGCGCGAGGCCGGACAGCTGCTCCATCACCGGCCCGTATCCGGGGCGGTCGCAGTCGGGCCCGGTCTGTCCGAACGCCGCCATGCTGACGAGGATCACGTCCTCACGTTGCGCGCGAAGCCAGTCGTAGCCAATGCCGAGGCGGTCCATCACGCCCGCCCGGTAGTTCTCGATTACCAGATCGGCCCGGCGGACGAGCGCCGCCAGCACCTCCCGCCCACGCGGGTGCGCGAGCTCCAGGCCGAGGGAGCGCTTGTTGCGGCTGTACTCCTGGAAATACGCGCAGGTGTTCCACCAGTCCTTCTCGCGGCCCGGCCCGGGCGGCACCACACAGCGGTTCGGGTCCCAGCGGCTCGGCGACTCGATCTTGATCACGTCGGCGCCCTGGTCTGCGAGCAACATCGCGGCGTAGGGCCCCGCCCAGACCTGACCGAGATCGAGGACGCGCACACCGTCGAGCGGAAGCCCGTCGGGAGATGTTCGCTGTGGCACGGGCTCCAACGACCGGACGCGGCGCTGTGGGACACCCAGAAATTCCCGCGTGTCGGCACCGGGCGTCGGGGCGGGCGCGCTGACCCAGTGGTAGGCGTCGCTGCGCCAGAGGCGCCCGGGCGCAAGCGCCGGAGCCGACCCCTCGCGCCCGGCCCGCGTGAAGAACTCCCGGTGCGCGAGCTGCGGCGCCGCCGCGACCTCGCGGACCGATCGCACGGCGCTGAGCGGAACTCGCTCGCTGCGGCCGACGGCCTCCACCTCGGCGGAGGTTCGCTTCCGAAACCAGGCATCCAGCAGCGGCACGAGGATCGCCTCGTCGTGCTCGTTGCGCCCCATGAACGGCTCCGCGGCGGCGATCTCCGGCACGCCCATCGCCTCCGCCACGCGCGCCTGGTCGCGCGGCGTGCAGCTGAGGCCCGCCCAGCCGTCGGCCGTCTCGTACAGGCGCCAGAGCGCTCGCGGCGGCTGGCGCGGCAGGTCGATGGCGACCTGGGAGTAGCGGCTCGTGTGGTGCCCGACCAGCGCCGCGGCAACCTCGAATGCCGCCACCTCGAGACACGTGCCGGAGCCCGCCCAGAGCACGGCCAGCGCCGCCGCGAACGCGTGAAGACCCGCGAGGTGTTCCACCTGGTCGCCCCACGAGACGAGCGGCGGCGCAGCCGCGTCGCCGACGTGCCACATGAGCCCCGCCAGCGCCGCGAGGGTGTACGGCGTGAACGGAATCTCCGCATACGGGCCGGTGTCTCCAAACGGTGTCAATCGGACCCTCGGCAGGTCGACGAGGGTGGCCGGGTCGATGCGCCAGCTCCCGGCGCACCAACCGGTTCCATCGAGCACGACGTCGGCTCCCGCCAGCAGCGACGCGAGGCGCATCCGTTCCTCGGCGCTGGTGAGATCCACCACGACGCTGCGCTTGGCCGTGTTGAGGTAGGCGTGCCGCGTCGAGCTCGCACTCGCGCCGGGGCTAGGTGGCATCCGCTCCCGCCACGCAGGGTCGCCTCCCTCCGGCTCGACGCGGATCACCTCGGCGCCGAGCGCTGCGAGCCACTTGCCCGCGAACGCGCACGCGACGCCGCCCCCCAGCTCGACGACGCGCGCACCGCGCAGAGGCGGGCTGTTACTCAAGACGAAAGAGGCTTGAACAGCGGCAGGCTGATCTCATCCGAGACGTCTTCGAAGGTGACGGTCACGGGCATGCCGATCTGGATGGATTCATTCGGGCAATCGACGAGATTCGAGACGATTCGTACGCCCTCTTCGAGCTCGACGAGCACGACGTTGTACGGCGTCTGATCGACCCAATGCGGATGCAGCCCTTGGGTCACGATTGCGAACGTATAGACGGTGCCCCGCCCGGAGACGGGCGCCCATTCGAACTCCAGCGAATGACACTCCGGGCACATCGGCCTGGGGTGGTGGCGGAACGCCTTGCACACCAGGCAGCGCTGGATGACCAATTGGTGATTCCTGAGACCCTCCCAATAACCCTTGGTGTCGCGTTCCAGCTTCGGTCGCGGCCTGGGCGCCCGGGGCCCACCCGAGGATGTCATGTCGATCACCTCCGAGGGATCATCCGCCTAAGATCGGCTCAGGATCAGCCCGCTCGTCGGGACACCGTCGGCACTCGTGACTAGCACGTGCTGGGCGCCTTCCACCTGCGCGGTCGAAGTGCCACGCGTCTGTCGCACGGCCTCCACGATGTGATTGAACCCGTGGATATAGGCCTCGGCGACCAGGCCGCCGTGGGTGTTGATCGGCAGCTCGCCGCCCAGCTCGATGCGACCACCTTCGACGAACGGCCCGCCCTCACCGGACTTGCAGAACCCGAGGTCTTCGATGCTGAGCAGCACCAGCGGACCAAAGTGGTCATAGAGCTCCGCGACATCGATGTCCTCGCGGCGCAGATCGGCCATCTCGAACAGGAAGTTGGCCATCTGAACCGTCTCTTCCATTCCGGTCAGCCGCTTTCGATTGAAGGCAGCGATCGGGAACAGGCCCGCGCCGCCGGTGCCCTGCGCCATCGCCCGGATGTAGGAAGGCGGATGCCTGAGATCCCTGGCTCGTTCCGCACTGGCGACGATGACCGCACACGCTCCGTCGCTCTCGAGGCAGCAGTCGAACAATCGCAGCGGGTCCACCACCATCCGAGACTCGAGGTAGTCGTCCATCGTAATCGGCTGTTGATAGAACTTCGCATGCGGATTCCGAGCGGCGTGTTTCCTCGCCGCCACCGCGATCGCGCCGAAATGCTCGGGCTTCGTGCCGAACTCGTGCATGTGGCGTCTCGCCCAGAACGCGGCCCAGTGCGCCGGAGTGAAGGAGCCGAACGGATGGAGGAACGCGTAGAACCAGGGGACCGGTGCGTCGAGGCCCTGCTGCGTCCGCTCCTTGTCGAACTGGCCATAGCGGAACTCGGAGCGCGAGTTCAGAGCGCGCAGACACAGCGCGTACTTCGCCATCCCGGTGGCCACCGCCAGAGCGGCATGGCCGACGACACCACAGGCGGCTCCGCCGCCGTGGCCGACCAGGCCCAGGTAGGAGAGGTTCTCGATCCCCAGCCCGTTGATCAGCTCGGCTTCGTCGACGGTCTCCGACTGATACGAGGAGAGCGTAATGCAGTCGATCTCGTGCGGAGAGATGCCCGCGTCCTTGCAGGCAGCGACCGACGCTTCGAGCGCGAGCTGATATTCGCTCCGACCGGAGTTGCTGGAGAACTCCGTGCAGCCGATACCGACGATCGCCGCCTTGTTCCGCAGTGCCCTGGCCTGCATGCGCTCTCCATTTCAACTTTTCAACCGGGCCAGGCGCCCGCAATCAACGAATTATTTGACGGTCCGTCAGATCATGCTATCCGCTCGGCGGTTGCGCTGTAAAGCGCGTTGGAGGGGCGCGACCCGGTGAAGATCGGCATCCCGTTGTTCCGCCTGCGCCACACGCAGATGGTCGCCGTGGCCAAGCGCGCCGAAGAGCTCGGCTTCGAGTCGGTATGGGTGCCCGAGCACCTCGTGCTGCCCAC
>Ga0184637_10001494_pt1 | contig 15754 bp, 12 predicted proteins | sample PLM3_127_b2_FD_133143 | JGI IMG/M metagenome (GOLD analysis project Ga0184637, IMG submission 133143) | Groundwater sediment microbial communities from an aquifer in East River, Colorado, USA - PLM3_127_b2 | ecosystem: Environmental > Terrestrial > Soil > Riparian zone | place: USA: East River...
CTGATGCTCGCCGCGGTGCACGACTTTGAAGCAACCTACGCCGCCTACGATGAGTTTCAGGGCCGCATGGAGAATTATTGGTGCTTGAGATGGCTGCTGCAGGAGGCGATCGAGGTTGCGGGAGCCGAGGTGGTGCGCGAGAATCTGGTGAAATTCGATGGCCTTCCGCTTTACGCCAGGGTCGCGTCGCTGCCGGAACTGGCACCGGGCGATGGCGTCGAGATCGCAGTGACCGGAATCGACCTTGTCGAAGCCGATTTCAAGTGCGTGTTTCGCGGCCGCAAGGACGCCCCTGCGAATTCCGTGACACCGCACTCATGAGACAAAACTCTAGAAAACGCCTAGAATCGCATGATTCACAAAGCTTTTAGAGGGTTGCAAGTTGCGGTTTCCAAAATTTGACTTCAGCTCGTCCGCGTGGCCTTGGCCCGAGCCGCTTGCCAGGCTCGACCCCGAATCGCGCGTGCTGGCCATGGCGCTCTCACTCTCGATCGTCCTGCACGCGATCGTGCTCTCAATCCACTTCAAGCTGCCCGACAAGTTGGCCAGGCTCACGCCGACACAGCTCGAGGTGGTGCTGGTGAATGCGAAGACCCGCTCGGGACCGGCGCGACCCGAAGTCCACGCTCAGGCGAACCTCGACGGTGGCGGCGACACGGACCTGGACCGCCGGGCGAAATCGCCGCTTCCGGTTCTGCAGCAGATTGAACCGGGCACGGACCTCAAGCATGCAGCGCGCCGTGTGCAGGAACTCGAGGCGCGCCAAAGACTGCTGCTTTCGCAGACCCAATCCCGACAAGAGGTGGCCGCGGAGGAAACCAAACCGACGACCGCGGCAAAATCGCAAATCTCGGGAGCGGAACTCGCCGAAAGTGCTCTCATCATCGCCCGCATGGAGGCGCAGATTGCGCGACAGATCGAGGAGTACAACAAGCGCCCGCGCAGGACTTTCGTCGGGGCGCGCGCCGCCGAAGTTCGCTACGCCCTCTACGTGGAAGACTGGCGCCAGAAGATCGAGCGCATCGGCAATCTCAACTATCCCGAGAGCGCCCGCGGCAGAATCTACGGCACCCTTCGGCTTACCGTGTCGATCAACTCCGACGGCACGGTGGCGGCCATGGATCTTGAGCGATCTTCCGGTTACAAGATCCTCGATGCCGCCGCGCAGCGCATCGTCCAGCTTGCGGCGCCCTACGGCAAATTCCCGGCCAACATCCGCAAAGAAACCGACATTCTGGTGATTACCCGGACCTGGCATTTCGTGCGCGGCGACAAGGTCTTCAATGAATGAGGAAGGCTGAATTCCTTCCACAGCGCGAGCCGAACAAGCTGCATCGTCAACGTCGGCGCCACCTCGCGAATGAGACTGCTCGTCTTGCTGTGGAAGTTGTTCTGCTATCCGGTCGGGATGGCGGTCATCGCCCTTGCGATCTACGAGTTCTGGTTCTTTGCGCAAATCCTGTATTGGGTCGAGAACGATCCTGCGACGACCCAAGTCATGGATGCTCGCTTGGAGGCGTTGCAACAGAAGAAGCCGAGGGCGGTACTCGATCACACGTGGGTAGCTTACGAACGGATCTCAATTCACCTCAAGCGCGCCGTCATCTTTGCCGAGGACGCAAAATTCCTCGATCACGAAGGCTTCGACTGGGAAGGCATCCAGCGAGCCATGGACAAGAATCAGCGGGTCGGGAAATTCGTCGCCGGGGGCTCGACCATCACCCAGCAACTCGCGAAGAACCTCCTTCTTTCGGGCGAGCGCAGCCTATTGCGCAAGGGCCAGGAAGCGATATTCACGGCGATGCTGGAGGCCACAATGGACAAGCGCCGCATTTTCGAGATCTATCTCAACGTCGCCGAATGGGGCGAGAACATCTTTGGGGCCGAGGCGGCGGCACGCTATTACTTTGGAGTCAGCGCGGCGAGCCTCGAACCCGATCAGGCGGCGCGTCTGGCCGCCATGCTTCCACGCCCGCGCTACTATGACCGCAACCGCAGCTCGGAGTATCTGACAAGCTACAGCGAAAGCATTCTGGCGCAGATGCACGCCGCACAGGTTCCATAGACCTCAGTGGTTTAGCGTGAACGCCTAAGAGTCCGTTTTAAAATTGCTTGAAACGGACCTCACTTAGGGGAGTATTAGGGGCTAAGGAGGCGGAGGGGCCCTTCCTTTCCCTCCTAGGTCCCCTCATTTTGTAACCGGTCCTAAGACTGCTCTGCCGCGCGGCGGCCGCGAGGGACGTCGATGCGCGCGAGCAGCAGGAGGCCGATAACGAAAAACCCGCCAGTCGCAAGCATCGCCAGACGATGATTGCCATCGGTGCTCCAAGTTACCACGCCATACGTGAGCGGCCCCAGAATCGAAGAAAGCTTCACCGCCATGCCCCAAAGGCCGAAAAACTCTGCGTGCCTATCTGCGGGGCTGAGGTAAGCGACGAGCGCGCGGCCCGCCGACTGCGAGGAGCCGAGGCAGAGTCCGGCGAGATTGGCTGCAACCCAGAAAAGCTCGGGCCCAGTCGCTGCCCAGGCGATCAGCGTCGTCGCGATCCAGAGAACAAGGGTAAGGGCGATGGTGCGGATGTGCCCGAGGCGGTCCTGAATATGGCCGAAAGCGAACGCGCCGACGGCGGCAGTCACGTTGACCACCAGGATCAGGACAATCGTGTCCCTTGTAGAAAAGCCGAGCGCCTGCTCGGCATAAACGGCTGCAAGAGCAACCACCGTCTGGATGCCGGCCTGGTAGAAAACAATACACAGGAGAAAGCGCCCCAGATCCTGATAGCGCGCCGCGTCGCGCACCGTCTGCGCAAGGCGCGCAAGGGCCGCCCGCGCCACGTTTTCGCTGGCGGCGCGCGGCACCGGGCGAGCGCGCTCCTTGAGCAAAAGGAAGGTCGGCAGGCTGGCCGCGGCAAAGATCGTAGCGGTGATCAGCATTGCGACCGGAACGAAGTGTTGCGCTTGTTCGCCGTGAGCCTGTGCCCAGGTTACATAGCCCAGGCAAAGCCCGAGGGTCAGGACCCCGCCCAGATAGCCGAGACTCCAGCCCCAGCCCGACACCCGTCCCAAGGCCTCGCCTTTCGCGATCTCGGGCAGGAATGCAGCAGCGAGGTTCTCGCCGGAGCCAAAGCAGAAGTTCGAGACCAGCAACAACGCCACGGCGAGCGCGAGCGTCCCGGGGCCGGTAAGGGCGAGCAGGGCGGTGGCGAGCACGCAACCGGCGGTCGTCAGGGCAAGCAGCCGCTTTTTTGCGGCGCGTAGATCGGCGTAGGCCCCGAGTATCGGCCCCGTCAGCAGTATGCAGGCGTACGAGACCGATAATGCCGCCGTCCAGGCGAGTGTCGCCCAGGGGGCGTTGCCGGCGATCACGGCAACGAAATAGGCGTTGAACACGGCGGTAATCACGACCGTGGTGTAACCCGAGTTGGCAAAGTCGTACATCGCCCAGGCGAAAACCTCTCTGGGGCGCACCTCGTCGGCAAAGTTTCTTGAAGGGGTCATATCAGCTCAAGAGGCGAACTGCCCCTCGGTTTCCTTGTTGGCGGTGCCGTGATCTCCGAGAGCGGCACGGAAGGTACCATTGGGCTAGATTTTCTTTCGCCATGATACAGCCGGCTGCTAGAATCGCCGCAGCCGCGCGCGGCGCGGCGCGTCCCGCGGCACCACGCGGAGTGTAATTCGAATAGAAGGGCGCTCGCGCATGATCGAAACCCTCAGCCCGAAGAAGGAGCTCGAGGACCTCAAGGCCGACCTGCGCGAGGTTCAGGAGCTTTTGGGGCGCTACCGCCTGATCGAGCGCCCGGAAATGCAGGAGCGCGAGCCGGCGGAGCCTCCGGTGAACGGGCAACACCACGCCGAGCTGCAAACCAAGCTCGATTCCATGCATCCGGCCGATATCGCCTACGTGCTCGAGTCGCTGCCTGTGCAGGAGCGACTCGCCGTCTGGAATCTTGTCAAGGCGGAGCGCAACGGGGAAATCCTGCTCGAGGCCTCGGATGCGGTGCGCGAGACGCTCATCCGCAGCATGAATTCACGGGAACTCGTCGCGGCGGCCGAGCAGCTCGAAGCTGACGAGATCGCCGACCTCGCCCCGGACCTGCCCCAAGGGGTCATCCACGACGTTTTCCAAGCGCTGCCTGTCGAAGAGCGCGAGCAATTGCGCGCGGCAATGTCCTATCCCGAGGACGCGGTCGGCGCACTCATGGATTTCGAAGTCGTCAGCGTCCGCGAGGACACCGGGGTCGAGACGGTCACGCGTTACCTGCGACGCTTCGACGCGCTGCCGCACCACACCGACCAGATTTTCGTGGTCGACCGCGACGAACGCTTGAAAGGCGTGCTGCCGCTCTCCAGGCTGATCGTCTCGGAGCTCGAGCACAACGTCGCTAAGGTCATGGTGAACGAAGTCGTTACGCTTCAGCCGGGTGACAAGGCCCAGGAGGCCGCCACGGCATTCGAGCGCTACGGCCTGGTCTCGGCTCCCGTGGTCGACGAACAGGGCAAGCTGGTCGGCCGCGTGACGGTGGACAAGGTCGTCGATTTCATTCGAAGCAAGAGCGAGAGCGAACTCCTGACGCAAGCCGGGCTGCGCGAGGAGGAGGACGTATTTTCCTCGGTCTGGGCGAGCGTGAAAAACCGCTGGTGGTGGCTCGCGATCAATCTCGTCACAGCTCTTGTCGCCTCGCGCGTGATCGGGGCGTTCGAGCACTCGATCGAAAAACTGGTGGCGCTTGCCGCGCTGATGCCGATCGTGGCTGGCATCGGCGGCAACTCGGGCAACCAGACCATCACCCTGATCGTGCGCTCGGTCGCCCTCGGCCAGGTGCAGAGGGATCAAGCGAAAAAACTTCTCGCAAAAGAGCTCGGCGTCGCGCTGCTGAACGGCCTTATCTGGGGCAGCGCGCTAGGGTTGATCGCGTACTGGCTCTACCAGAAAGTGTCGCTGGGTCTGGTGATGACCGCGGCGATGACGCTGAACCTCGCGCTTGCGGCGACCGCCGGGGTGCTCATTCCGCTGACCCTGATGCGCTTCGGGCGTGACCCTGCGCTCGGCTCCTCGGTCATGATCACCGCGGTTACCGACAGCGGCGGGTTCTTTATTTTCCTCGGCCTGGCGACGATTTTCCTGGTGTGACGCTGCAACCGAGATGTGAACGGCTGGCGCGCGGCGGAGCTCATCTCGCCTCTCGCTCCAAGCGGGAAAACGCGCTGCCGGCCGCCGAAATCGTCGCGGCTATGTCGGCATCGGTGTGGGCGGCCGATACAAAACCGGCTTCGTACGCGGATGGAGCCAGGTACACGCCCCGCTCCAGCATTCCGTGAAAAAACCGCTTAAACGCTTCCTTGTCGCACTCCAATACTTCGGCATAGCTCGAAGGCGCTGCGGAGCGAAAGTACATGCCGAACATGCCTCCCACCGACTGCGCCGAAAAAGCGATACCGTGCTTGCGCGCGGCCGAGGCGAGACCCTCGCAGAGCGATCGGGTCGTCGCCGCAAGGCGATCGTAGAAACCGGGCGCCTGCAGCTTTCTCAAGGTCGCGAGCCCCGCGGCAACCGCGAGCGGATTACCCGAAAGAGTGCCGGCCTGGTACACGGGCCCGAGCGGAGCGATTTTCTCCATGATGTCGCGCCGCCCGCCGAAAGCGCCCACCGGCATCCCGCCCCCGATCACTTTGCCGAGCGTGATGAGGTCCGCCTGCACGCCGTAGAGTCCTTGCGCGCCCCGCAGTCCGACACGAAATCCCGTCATGACTTCGTCGAAAATCAGCACGGCTGCGTGCCGCGTGCAGAGTTCCCGCAGGCGCTCGAGAAACCCCTTTCGCGGTGCAATCAGGTTCATGTTACCCGCGACCGGTTCGACGATGACGCAGGCGATCGAAGCGCCCGACTCATCGAACACTGCATCGAGTTGCGCGAGGTCGTTATAGGCGAGCACCAGTGTTTGCGCCGCGGTCTCGGCCGTCACGCCGGCCGAACTCGGATTGCCCAAAGTCAGCGCACCTGAGCCCGCCTTGACGAGCAGGCCATCGGCGTGACCGTGATAGCAACCTTCGAACTTGACGATGCGGCTGCGGCCGGTGGCGCCGCGCGCAAGCCGCAGCGCCGACATGGTCGCCTCGGTACCCGAGCTGACCAGGCGCACCAGTTCCATCCCCGGAACGAGTCGCGTAAGCAGCTCGGCCATTTCGGCCTCGAGTTCGGTCGGCGCGCCGAAGGACAGTCCGCGGCCTGCCGCTTCGCGCACCGCCGCGACGACATCGGGCTCGGCGTGCCCAAGCACGAGCGGCCCCCAGGAGCCGACATAGTCGAGGTATTCGCGACCGTCGGCGTCCCAGATGCGACTGCCCTCGCCGCGCACGATGAACCGGGGCGTGCCCTCCACGGCCCGAAACGCGCGCACCGGCGAATTGACTCCGCCGGGAATAGTTTTCTGTGAGCGGACAAACAGCAATTCGTTCTTGCTCATCTTTTTCTAGTCGAAAAGACTATCGAAACTGCGCGCGGCCGCCGCGATGTCGGGCGCGTCAAATAGCGCGCTGATTACCGCAACAGCGTCGACCCCCGCCGCGATCAGCGTCTGCGCGTTCTCCGGTGTGATGCCTCCGATTGCGACGATCGGAGAATTCAGGCGCGCCTTCGCTTCGCGATACAGTGCGAACGAAGCGCGCGTTGCGCCCGGCTTGGTCGCTGAAGGGAAAGCGCTGCCGAACGCGACGTAATCGGCGCCCGCATCGCGCGCGGCGAGGGCAAGCTCAACCCGGTCATAACAGGAAGCGCCGAGCAACATGCCATCGCCCAGCTTCGCACGCGCGGCGCCGATGGGAATGTCTTCTCGCCCGAGGTGCAGGCCGTCGGCCCCGATCGCGAGCGCTAAATCGAGGTCGTCGTTGACGATCAGCGGAGCGTCAACCGCGCGGCACAGCGCGAGCAGCACGGCGCCTTGTTCGCGGCGCAGCGCGCGGCTCCCGGACTTGTTGCGGTATTGGACAATACGCGCCCCGCCCGTAAGCGCTTGGCGCACCTTTCGGGCGAGCACCTCGGTGTCGGGTTCATCGGGCGTGACGGCATACAGCCGGCGAACCCGATTCGACGAAGCGCTGAGCTGCTTAAGGCTTGCCCGCGCCCGACTCATCCATTTCCCGCGCCCAAAAGAACCGATCTGGAATGTATTGCCCCATCCCGGGACGGAAGCCGGCATTCAAGGTTTGCCAGGTGTACTCCTGGGCTTCGCGAACCGCTTGAGGCAGCTCGATGCCGTTGGCGAGCGTCGCCGCGATTGCGGCGGCCAGCGTGCAGCCCGAGCCGTGATAGCTCCCGGTGAGCCTTTCCCAACTGTCCGAGCGCACCACGCCCTCCTGTCCGTAGAGGATATTCACTACCTTGGGCGTGTTCTCGTGCGTACCCGTGATGAGCACGTATTCGCAGCCCAGACCAAGCAGTTTCTCGGCGGCGCCGGAGAGAGCAAGCTCGTCTTCGTCTTCGCCGTCGCCTTGAGCGAGGCGCCGCGCCTCGCGGCTGTTTGGAGTAAGAATCGTGGTCTGGGGCAGAAGCAGCTCGCGCATCGCCGAGATCATGTCCTCGGTCGCGAGCTCCTCGCCGCGTCCCGAGGAGAGCACTGGGTCGAAGATAAGGGGTACGTCGGGATAATCGGAAACGACTTCGGCGATGACCGCGACGTTCTCGATGCTGCCGATCAGTCCGATCTTGAATGCGGCCACCTGCATATCCTCGAGCACAAGCCGCGCCTGGTCCGCCACCAAGTCTGAGTCGATCGCTTGCAGATTTTCGACCCCAGCGGTGTCCTGAACGGTGATCGCGGTCACGACCGAGAGCGCATGGCAACCCATCGAAGAGAGCGTCAGCAGATCCGCCTGGACCCCTGCGCCGCCGGTCGGATCGGTAGCGGCAAACACAAGCACGATGGGGGGAAGGAAGGGCGAAGCCATGGGCAGGGAAGGACTGACGGCTGCTGGCGGGCGGCTCGCCGGCCGGGGTAAGATGCAACGGCGCATTGTAACCTATGCCAACCTGATGACGGAAAAGCAAGAATCTAGAACTTGGATGTGTCTGATCTGCGGCTTCATCTACAACGAGGCAGCGGGTCTGCCCGAGGAAGGAATCACGCCAGGGACTCGCTGGGAGGACATTCCGATGAACTGGAATTGCCCGGAGTGCGGCGCGCGAAAAGAGGACTTTGAGATGGTCGCGCTTTGATTCGGGCATGTCTCCTGCTTCGTCCTGGACTCCCGACAATGCCGAGGCCGGTACGCTCCCCACCCTGATATTGCTTCTGAGATCTTTTCTACAAGGCTTTGTTTTGACAGGATTTCGTTGTATAGTGCAACGGGAAAGGGTAGCGACGCTCAAAGGGTCCGACGAGGGCGTCGGAACATGGAGGAACTTCTTGAGGTGGAGAGCTTGAGCCCAACGGCAAATCTTGCCGGCGTCAAGGTGATGGTGATCGACGATTCGAACACCATCCGCCGCAGCGCGGAGATTTTCCTGGTTCAGGCCGGCTGCAAGGTCATACTCGCCGAAGATGGATTCGATGCTCTCGCCAAGATCACTGATCACCAGCCTGACATCATCTTCGTGGACATCATGATGCCGCGTCTGGACGGATATCAGACCTGCGCGCTGATTAAGAAAAACACACGCTTTGCCGCCACACCGGTGATCGTGTTGTCTTCGAAAGACGGCCTGTTCGATCGGGCGCGCGGCCGGATGGTGGGCTCGGACGAGTATCTGACCAAGCCCTTTACGAAGGACAGTCTCCTGAAAACCATAGGTGTGCACGCGCCGATTCGCGCGACTTGAGGAGGTTTGCCATGCCGATAAAGAAAATCCTAATCGTGGATGATTCGCCGACGGATCGGCAGTTTTTCATGGAAACGCTGTCCAAGCAGGGCTATGAGTGCGTGACTGCGGAAAATGGAGACGAAGGGATCGCAAAGTCGAAGTCGGAGAAACCCGATCTGATCCTGATGGACGTGGTCATGCCCGGCACGAACGGCTACCAGGCGACGCGCGCCATTACCCACGACGAGGCGACCAAGCACATACCGGTGATTGTCGTCACGAGCAAGAATCAGGAAACCGATCGAATCTGGGGCATGCGCCAAGGCGCCAAGGATTACGTGATGAAGCCGATCGATGCCCAGGAACTCTTGGCGAAGGTCGCAGGGCTCAAATAGGCGCCTCACCTCGTGGCCAAACAAATCAGTCTTCGAGAATTTCAGCAAGGCCTCGCGCAGAGGTTGCGCGAGGCGCAGACCGAAACCGAGCCCACCTCGCGGCTGGGTGTGCAGACCGGAAGCCGTTACTGGCTGCTCAAGCTCGACGACGCGGGGGAGATGCTGCCGCTTCCGGAAATCTCCAGCGTCCCGCTCACCAAGTCCTGGTATTTGGGCATGGCGAACATCCGCGGAGTGCTGGCAAGCGCTGTTGATTTTGCCGACTTTATGGGAGGGGAGCCGACGGTGCGTACCCCGGAATGCCGCCTGCTGCTGATCGCCGAGCGCTTTCAGTCGTTCAGCGGACTGGTGATCAGCCGCATGCTCGGGCTCAAGAACGTGCAGCTCATGCAAGCGACCGAGGAGGCAACCGACCGAGCATGGGTCGGCACCGCCTATCGCGACAACGACGGCCGCCTCTGGCACGAGCTGGACATGGCCGCGCTCGTCGCCCACGACGATTTTCTACATGTGGCGCATAGCGCGCCTCGAATGTAACGCGAGCAACAGGAGGGACCCATGGCATTTCTCAGACTGCCGACAAAAAGGGGCGTAGTGCCGGCAACGCAGACGCCGAAAGTCGTTTCCAAGGTTACGCCCAGGGTCGTGGCCAACAGGCCCGTGCCCGGCCCCACCACCGTCGCCGAGGGCCCGAAACGTCACCTGTTCGGGCTCGGCAGGATGCGCGTCGGCCAGCAATACACGATTCTGGGCGCGATTTTCGCGGTGCTCTTTGGCGTGGCTGCATTCTACGTGTTCAAGGACAACCGCGAGGCCACCTATGGCACGATTAACGTGTCCACATCGGCGCAGATGCGCATGCTGAGCCAGCGCATCGCCAAGGCGGCGCAAACCGGGCTGATCGGCAGCCCCGAGGCGTTTAAGCAGTTGCAGCAATCGCGCGAAGAGTTCATTACGGCGTTGAAACTGCTCACGCAAGGTGGGGAGGCAGGCGATGTTTCCCTGCCGCCGACCTCCGATACGGTAAGACCCCAGCTTGACGCGCTCACCAAAGAATGGGAGAAGACCGACCGTAGCGCGCAGTTCGTTCTCAAGGAGGCCAAGAATCTTATCGGCCTTGCCTCTGCCGTGCGCCTCATCAACACCAATAACCCGGTCCTGCTCGACCTGGCCGAGCAGATCCAGGCGCTCAAACTGCAGTCGCAGGCGCCGGCGCGCGAGATCTCGCTATCGGGACAGCTCGTCATGCTGACGCAGCGACTGGCGCGGAACGCGAACGCCATGCTGGGCGCCGACGTCATCGACGCGGAAGTGGCGTTCCTCATGGGCAAGGACACCACCAGCTTCCGCGAGATCCTGCAAGGCTTGAGCAAGGGCAGCGATGTGTTGCGTGTCGCTGCAGCGAAGGACCCGGAACAGCAGGCAAAACTTGCCGAATTGGACAAGGCTTACCAAGAGTTCCAGACAGCGGTGGCCGCGATCCTCGGAAACCTCCAGGCCCTGGTGAACGCAAAGGAGGCCGGGCGCAGAGTCGTGGATGACTCCGAGGCGTTGCTTGCTGCTTCCCAAAAGCTTTCGGATGGCTACGAGCAGGAACTCGGGGAGCGCACGCAGAACTTCATCGTGCTCGGCTTTCTCGTGCTCGCCGCCATCGGCGTCATCGCGCTGCTGGTGACCGTGTACCTCGGCGACACCCGCCGGCGCACCGACGAGGCCGAGCGCGTTCGCGCCGAGACCGAGCGCACCAACCGGTCCAACCAGGATGCGATTCTGCGACTGATGAACGAGATGGGGAACCTCGCCGAGGGCGATCTCACCGTCAAAGCGACGGTGACCGAAGAGATCACCGGCGCGATTGCCGACTCGGTCAACTTCACCATCGACGAGCTGCGGGGCCTGGTCGGCCGGATCAACTCCGCCGCCGCGCAGGTGACGACCGCGACCGAGTCCGCGCAGAAGACCTCCGCGCAGCTGCTCGCCGCCGCGGAGAAACAATCCGTCGAGATTCGCCAGACGAGTGCGTCGGTCGTGAGCATGGCAAAGACGATGGGCGAGATGTCGATGAGCGCCTCGCAGTCGGCCAACGTGGCGCGCCAGTCTATCGCTGCGGCGCAGAAGGGTACCCAGGCGGTACAGAACTCGATCTCCGGCATGAACGAAATCCGCGAGCAGATCCAGGAGACCTCCAAGCGCATCAAGCGCCTGGGCGAATCCTCGCAGGAGATCGGCGAGATCGTGGAGCTGATCTCCGACATCACCGAGCAGACGAACGTGCTTGCGCTGAATGCGGCGATCCAGGCGGCCTCCGCGGGCGAAGCCGGACGCGGCTTCACCGTGGTCGCAGAGGAAGTGCAGCGGCTGGCCGAGCGAAGCGCCGAGGCGACCAAGCAGATCGGCGCGATCGTGAAGACCATTCAGACGGATACGCAGGACGCGGTCTCCGCCATGGAAAAAAGCACCCAGGGCGTGGTCGAAGGGGCGCGGCTCTCGGATGCCGCGGGCCAGGCGCTGGCGGAAATCGGGATGGTGTCGCAGCGCCTTTCGCAGCTGATCGAGGGCATCACGACGACGACCGAGGAGCAGGCGAAATCGGCGACTAATGTGGCCAGGAACATGCAGGACATCCTCAATATCACGCAGCAGACTACCGAGGGCACCAAGCGCACCGCAGTGTCGATCGGCCAGCTCGCCGAGCTCGCCAAGGAGCTGAAAGGTTCGGTGTCGGGCTTCAAGATCGCTTAAAACCGCCAGGTCGGCAGCAATCAGCAATGACAGCACGCGCCGAATTCGATGTCGGGCCGCTTTCCTGGGTCAAAGGTGAAATAGACCAGGCCCTCCAGCGCGGCCAGGAGGCCTTGCGCGCGTTCGCCGCAAACAGCGAGGATGCCGCCCAGCTCAAATCGAGCCGGTCGCACCTGCACCAGGCCCACGGGGCGCTCTCAATCGTCGGGCTGGACGGCATCACGTGCCTGTCCGAGGAACTGGAGAGTCTGCTTGCCGGCATTGAAAAGGAAGCCTCGCTCAGGAAAACGGAGATCTTCGCGCTCGCCGAGCGCACCTTTAGCGGCATCCTCGTCTACCTCGACCAGTTGATGGCGGGCAACGCCAATCAGCCGCTCAGGCTTTTCCCCCTTTATCGCGACGTGGTCATGGCGCGGGGCGGGCAGGCCGATCCCACCGATCTCTACTTTCCGGATCTGTCTTTCCGCCCGCCCAAGCGGGACCGGATCTCGGTGACATTGAAGGCGGGCGAAGCGGAAAAATATCTGCGCGAGCAGCGCAGCCGATACCAGCGCGGCTTCGTCAAGTGGCTGAAGAACGATGCAAACGGCGGCGAGGAAATGCGCGCCGCGGTCGAAGCGATCGAGGCCACGCAAGGGCCCACGTCGCAGCGCGCTTTCTGGTGGGCATCGCTCGCCTTTTTCGAAGCGCTCGCCCGCAAGGCGCTGCCTGCGGACCTGGACACCCGGCAACTGTGCAACCGCATCGAACAGCAGATCAAGCGCATGATCGATGGCACGCCGAACGTCGCCGAGCGGCTGATGCGCGAAGTCCTCTACTATGTGGCGCGCGCAAAACCGGCGAGCGAGCGTGTGCGCGAAGTCCAGGAAGCCTACCGCCTGAACCAGACCATTCCTGCGGCGGACAGCGACGGCGCCACCGCCGCGGCCGCGGAGGTCCCCGCGCTGAAATCCGCGCGCGAGCACCTCACCCACGCCAAGGACGCCTGGAACAAGTTCGCATCGGGCAACCCGCCGTCGCTGCTTGCGTTCCGAGAGAGCGCGGTTGCGCTCAAGGACAGTGCGGTGCAGCTCGGCAACGCGGACCTCTCTGCGCTCGCCGGCGAAGTCGCTGCGGTCGCCGCGTGGCTCACCTCGAACCGCGAAAAAATGAGCGAGGCGGTTGCGCTCGAAGTCGCAACGGCGCTTCTGCTGATCGAAAATGCGCTCGCGGGGTTCGGGAGGCTCTCCGGCGAGTTTGCGCAGCAGGCGGAGCTTCTCCGCGCGCGCCTGAAAGACTGCGTGCTCGGCAAGCTGCGGCGCACCGCCCCGGAAATTCCCTTGCTCGACGAGATGGCCCGCAAGGCGCAGGAACGGCTGCTCACGAACCAGGTGGTCTTCGAAATGCAGGCCAATTTGCGCACGATCGAACAGGTGCTGGACGCATTCTTCCGAGATTCGGCAAAGCGCGACCAGCTCGCATCCCTTGAAGTACCCATGCGCCAGTTGCTCGGGGCGCTTGAGATGTTGGGCGAGCAGCGTGCGCGCGACGCTTTCGATGCCGTTCGTGAGGAGATCCGCCGCTTTTCCGGCGCGGCCCATAGTGCGAGCCCGCAGGATTTCAACCGCGTTGCCCAGACACTCTCGGGGCTGGGCTTCTACATCGAAGCGTTGATGCACGGCAACGCCGATTTTGAAGTCGCGATGAAGCCGATAACGGCGCCCGGGAAAGAGGACAGCGACTTATCCCGGCCGGCCACTACCGTCGAGGCGGAGATCGCAGAGCAGCAGCGCGAGACGGCGAGCTTGTACGAGGAATGGAAGAAGAAACCCGAGGACGGGACGCTTCGGGCCGGACTGAAGAAGAATCTTTCGGCATTGCAGAAAGACGCCGAGCTGGTTGCCGACCAGAAACTCGGAGCTTCAACCGGGCAGGCGCTCAAGGCGCTCGACAAGCGGAGCACGATGCCGCTTACGCCCTATCTCAAGGACGCGATCGAAAGGATCACCGCGGCAGCCGCGACGCCTTCCCTCTCCCCGGAGACGGCCAGGCTCATAGATGCGAGCGCCGAGGTCATCGACGCTGAACTGCTCGGCGTTTATCTGGAGGAGTCGGACGAAGTGCTGGCGACGATCCGCGAGCACCTCGATACGGTGCGCGAGCAGCACGCCAACAAGGAAGCACTCACGACGATCCGCCGCGGGTTCCATACGCTAAAGGGCAGTGGGCGCATGGTGGGCCTTACGCGCCTGGGCGAAGCCGCCTGGGCGGTCGAGCAGACCATGAATCTCTGGGTCCAGGAGGAGCGCGCTGCGACCGCGGAACTGCTGCAGCTAATCGCGCAGGCGCATGAGTATTTTTCCGACAACGTCAAACGCCTCAAGGCGGGCGGGGCGTCGAGCGACGAGCGCGCGCTGGTCGCGGCTGCCGAGCGCGTGCGCGGGGTCGAGGCCCGGGCGCAAGCGCCCGCGGTACCCGAAGAGTTCGTACAGCTCGGCGAACATCGGGTCTCGAAGACGCTGTTCACTATTTTCAGCGGCGAAGCGCGTTCGCGCGTCGCGTCGATCCGGGAAGAGCACGAAACCCTGCGCCAGCACGGCGTGGTCAGCGATGCGTTGCTGCGCGCGGTGCACACCCTCGCGGGCACTGCAGGCACGGTGAAGATCTCGGCCCTCTCGGATCTCGGCTACGCGTTCGAGATGGCGCTGCAGAAGCTTGCGACGAGCGAGCTTTCCGAGGAAGAACAGTCGCTGGTCGGAGAAGTGGTCGGCACGATCGAGACGATGGTGGCGAGCGTGATCGAATTGCGCGTGTCGCCCGCAAATCCCGAGTTGGTTGCGCGGCTCGAGCACGTCGGGGCGCAAGCGGCCGCGCTACAGGATTTGCTCCCGGAAGAGGAGGCGGGCATGACGCGCGCCCTCTCTGTGCTTGCGCTCGAAGACACTGCGGGCGAGCCCGTCGAGACCGAGCCCTCCGAATATGTTTCCGATGACCTCGAAACGGAGGAGATTTCGCTCGAGCGCCGCCAGCGGCGGCTCGACGATGATCTCGACCCGGAACTATTGCAGATCTTTCTCGACGAGGCCCACGAATTGGTTCCTGCGGTGGGCGCGGCGCTGCGCGACTGGCGCGACCATCCGGACAATCCGACGCTCGGCCAGGGGCTGCAGCGAGTGTTGCATACCTTGAAGGGAAGCGCGCGCATGGCGGGCGCCATGGCCTTGGGCGAGCTCACCCACCACATGGAGACTCGGGCCGAGAACGCGCTCTCAGTCAAGACACTGCCGGCCACTCTGTTTGAGGAGCTGGAGACCTCCTGGGACCGCATGGGCATGCTGTTCGAGCAGCTACAGAAGCCCCGCGCGCCGGAAGAAAAACCTCCCGCGACCACCTCCGAGCGGCCTGTCACCGCCGCTCCCCAGGAGGAGAAGGCCAAGGCGGCGCCCGCTCCAGTACCGCCGGGAGAGCGTGAACTCCAGAAGAAGGCGGTGCTGCGCGTGCGCGCGGACGTCGTCGATCGGCTGGTCAACCAGGCGGGCGAAGTCGCCATCGCGCGCAGCCGGATAGAAGGCGAGATGCGCGCGCTCAAAGCGGCGATGCAGGAGCTCACCGACAACGTCGTGCGCTTGCGCTCGCAGCTGCGCGAGATCGATATCCAGGCCGAGTCGCAGATGCAGTCGCGCTTGGAACTCGCCAAGGAAACCCAGCGGGAATTCGACCCGCTCGAATTCGACCGCTTCACTCGATTCCAGGAGGTGACGCGGCTGATGGCGGAGAGCGTCAGCGACGTTTCGACGGTCCACGGAAACCTCGTCAACACCGTGGACGAGACCGAGAAGGC
>Ga0184637_10001495_pt1 | contig 15754 bp, 11 predicted proteins | sample PLM3_127_b2_FD_133143 | JGI IMG/M metagenome (GOLD analysis project Ga0184637, IMG submission 133143) | Groundwater sediment microbial communities from an aquifer in East River, Colorado, USA - PLM3_127_b2 | ecosystem: Environmental > Terrestrial > Soil > Riparian zone | place: USA: East River...
CACCTCGCCCGTCTTCGGATCCACGACCTTGGAGGCGGCGATGCGCCCCAGGAGACGGTCGTAATACGATTGCCCGGCCACGTCGTCCTTGCGGCGCACCCAGAGGCCGCCCTCGGTGCCGCAGTCCACCATGTTGACGATTTGATCCTGCGCCACGTCCACCAGGCGGCGGGTCAGGTATCCGGCGTCCGCCGTGCGGAGCGCGGTGTCGGCCAGACCCTTGCGCGCGCCGTGAGTGGAGATGAAGTACTCCAGCGCCGTCAGCCCGTCGCGGAAGTTGGAGCGGATGGGCAGCGGGATGATGCGCCCCGAGGGATCGGCCATCAGGCCGCGCATCCCGGCCAACTGCGAGATCGGGCCGAAGCCGCCCTTCGTTGCACCAGACTTCGCCATAATCGCCAGCGAGCCGCCCGGGTCGAGATTGGCGGAGACCGCCTTAGCCACTTCGTCGCGGGCGCGCGTCCACATCTCGATGATGCGCTCGTTCATCTCTTGTTCGGTCAGCAGGCCGCGCCGGAACTGCTTCTCCAGCTCGTTCTGCTCGCCCAGGGTGCGCTCCACGATCTCCTGCTTCTCCTTCGGGACCGTGAGATCGGAGACCGCAATCGTGGTGCCGGAGCGCGTGGCGTACTTGAAGCCGATGTTTTTGATTTCGTCCACCGTGTCGGTCGTGCGATCCGAGCCGACCACCTGGTAACACCTCGCCACCAGCTTCTGCAGGCCGCCTTTGTCCAGCACCTCGTTGACGTAGCGCATCTCCTCCGGCATCACGCGATTGAAGAGCGCGCGGCCCACGGTGGTCTCGACGATGCGCTTCTGCGGGCGGGTGTAGCGCTCGTTTTTGTCGTTGTACCAGGTGGTGATTTGCAATTTGACCTTGGCGTGAATGTCCACCTGGCCCAGGCTGTAGGCCAGCTCCGCCTCGTCCAGGTCGGCGAAGACACGGCCATCGCCCTTCTTCGCACCTAACCGCCACATGGTCAGGTAATACACGCCCAACACCATGTCCTTGGCCGGGCCGACAATGGGCTCACCGTCGGCGGGCTTGAGCAGGTTCTTGGTCGAGAGCATTAACGTCCGCGCTTCCTCAACCGCTTTGGTAGACAACGGCACGTGCACGGCCATCTGGTCGCCGTCGAAGTCGGCGTTGAAGGCGGCGCACACCAACGGGTGAATGTGGATGGCTTTGCCCTCCACCAGCGTCGGCTCGAACGCCTGAATGCCCAGGCGGTGCAGAGTCGGGGCGCGGTTGAGCAGCACCGGGCGGTCCTTGATCACTTCCTCGAGGACTTCCCACACCTCGGGGCGTTCGCGCTCGATGAAGCGCTTGGCGCCCTTCACGTTGGAGGCGTAGTTGTATTCGACCAGCTTGGCGATGACAAACGGCCGGTAGAGTTCCAGCGCCATCGTCTTGGGCAGACCGCACTGGTGCAGCTTGAGCTTCGGCCCGATCACGATAACCGAGCGCCCGGAGTAGTCTACACGTTTGCCCAACAGGTTGCGGCGGAAGCGGCCTTTTTTACCCTTGAGCATGTCGCTCAGGCTCTTCAGTTCACGGCGACCCCGGCGCGAGAGCGCCTTGCCACGCTGGCTGTTATCAATCAGCGAATCCACCGCCTCCTGCAACATGCGCTTCTCGTTGCGCACGATCACGTCGGGCGCGCCGAGTTCGAGCAGGCGCTTGAGGCGGTTGTTGCGGTTGATCACGCGGCGATACAGGTCGTTCAAGTCGGAAGTGGCGAAGCGGCCGCCGTCCAACTGCACCATCGGGCGCAGGTCGGGCGGGATCACCGGCAGCGTGGTCAGGATCATCCACTCCGGGCGATTGCCAGAGCGGCGCAAAGCCTCGACAACCTTGAGGCGCTTGACGGCCTTCTTTTTCTTTTGCTTGGACTTGGTGGTCTTGACCTCGTGCCAAAGCTCCTTGGCGAGCCGGTCCAGGTCCATGGTGCGGAGAATCTCAAAGAACGCTTCCGCGCCCATGTCGGCCTTGAAGACCTGGCCCCACTTCTGCTTGAGCTCGCGGTACTTGCTCTCGCCCAGGAACATCATCGCTTGCAGGCCCGTCAGCTCGTCGCGCTCCTGGCCGATCTTGTCGTGGGTCTCTTCCGAGCGGTCTTCGAGCTGGGTGCGCAACTGCACCAGTTCGTCTTCGGCCTCGGCTTTGGCCTTCTCGACGTCTTCCTTGATGCGCTCCAGCGCGCGATCCAGTTTCTCTTTGAGCTGGGTCTCAATCTGGCCGACGTGGGCCTGCACCATCTTGGTCAGCGCCGTGATATGCTTGCGGGCAATCGTCTCGCCCTTGTCTGCCACCATCTCGTCGGTGGGCGCGAAGACGATGGGCACGCGGATGGTGGCGTCAAGTTTTTCCTGGAGGGAGCGCTCGAGTTTCTGCGCTTCCTTCATCACCGGCTCGATCTTTTCCTCGGCTTCGGCCTCGTACTTGGCCTTGGCGGACTCTTTGCGGGCCTCCAGGTCGGCCAAGCGGCGGTCGCGGTGGCTCTTCACCCCGGCAATCTTCTGGTTAACCTCGTCACCCTTACGCTTTTCCTCGCGCAGGATTTCTTCGTCCAGCCGCTTGAGGGCTTTCTGCCGCGCGTCTTCGTCCACGTGCGTCACCACGTACTGCGCGAAGTACAGCACGCGATCCAGGTTGCGGCGCGAGACGTCGAGCAGCAGGCCGAGGTAGGAGGGCACGCGACGCGTGTACCAGACGTGCGCGACCGGCGCGGCCAGGTCAATATGGCCCATACGCTCGCGGCGCACCGACGAGCGCGTGATCTCGACCCCGCACTTGTCGCAAATGATGCCCTTATAGCGAACATTTTTGTATTTACCGCAGTAGCACTGCCAATCTTTGGTCGGGCCAAATATCGCTTCGCAGAACAACCCATCTTTTTCGGGCCGCAGGCGGCGGTAGTTAATGGTTTCCGGCTTCAGCACCTCCCCGTAAGACCAACTCTTGATTTGCTCCGGCGAGGCCAGGCTCACCCGTAATGCATTAAACCCCTTGGCCTCCAGCACCTGCCCACCGCGGTTGTGATCTGTCATTTTTTTCCTCCAAAAATTGGAACAGATGTGCCAGTGAAAAGACAAGCAAAACAAGCGCTTAAAGCCTTTTTTGCTTTAAGCGCTTGTTCGCGCGTTGAGGAATATTTGATGTGGGCCGAATTATACGGTGAAACGACTTTCTGTCAAGGGGAAAAATCAGAGTCGGATCACCGACCCACAGTATTCGCACTTGATCTCCGTCTGCCCGCGCAGGATAGTTTGGGTGAGCGTCGCGCCGCAGGTGGGGCACTTGGTGGGCGCGTTGGCCGCGGCTTCGACGGCAGCCTGATCTACTGGTGTGGTGCGTTCTTTCTCGATCTCCTTGCTCTTCGCCCGCCCGATGTGGCCCTGCCAGGCTTCGCCCGTCTCGCCTTTCAGGTGGATGTCCAGGCTCGTCATCTTGCCACCCACCCCGGGCACGTACATGGGCTGGCCCTCGGCGTTGAGGAAGGCCCCGTCGTCGGTGCTGGTCACGGTCAGGAAATCGTCCTTGCTCATGAAGCCGCGCTTACTACCCATCGCCTTGTCAATGTGCAGCACCGGGATTTGCCATTGCAGGGTCTGCACTTTTTGCTTCTCGGTGGTGATGAACAGCACCTTCTTCGTCGCCACTTCTTCCTTTTGCTCGAACAGCAACCGCTGATCGGTGAGGATCAGCACGCCTTCCACGCCGTCTTTGTCATCCGGCTTCTTCCAGTTGGCGGGCACGGCCTCCAGCGGCCCTTCGGTGGGCAGGAAGCCGAACGAGGCTGTCTCGGCCTGCTGGAGCGTCCACGATACGTCATCCACCTGCTGTTGAGTCTGGAGGATGTTGTCGTACAGGGTATCGTACATCCCGCGCACGTTGCTGCTGGCCGCGTTGACCTTCCCCGCCAGCGCGGTGAGCGCCACGCTGGCGGACTGCCGCCGGTTGAGCATGTTCTGGATGTTGGCGGCATCCATTTGCAACGATTGCGACTGGGTCCGCGCGGCCTCCTCAACTTTCGGGCGCAGGTCGCGCCACTGAGCTGTGAGCGTCTCGACCTTCTTCTCCAGATAGCTCTTGAAAACATAGCCACGCCCGCGGAGGTTCTCCACGTTGGCCGGGAGAGAGTTGGCGGCGCTGGTGATGTCCTCCAGCTCGTCGTTGATGCTGGTGAGCATGATGTGATTTTGCAGAGAACTGAACTGCTGGGCCTCCATCTGCAACTGATCGGCCATCGAGGTCGGGGCCGCCGTTCCCGCGCCGCTCGTCGTCCCGGTCGTGGTCGGGGCGGCCCGAACCAACTGAACGGCTTGCCGCCGCTGGTCACGCAGGTCTTTGCGTTCCAGGGCGGTGACCATCTGAGAAGGGGGTGGCCTGGAAACGCCGCCCGCCGCTTTTTGAATGGACGGCGTCGGAGTGGGCCTGGGCGGCGGTGCTTTGGAGATGCCGCCAGAGGATTTCTGAGGAGGTGGGGTGGACTTAGGAGGTGTAGATTTCGAAATGTTTCCCGACGATTTCTGAATGGGAGGCTTGGGAGGCTGTTTCTTCTGCATAGGTTCTAACTCCTCAACTATAGCCCTACCCGCGAGCGCAGGTAGGCCTCGATGAACTCGTCCAGACGCCCGTTCAACACATCCTCGGTGCGCGAGGTTTCGTAATCGGTGCGATGATCTTTCACCATTTGATAGGGGTGCAGCACGTAAGAGCGGATTTGCTGGCCCCACTCGGCCTTCACGCGCTCACCCTTCAGCGCCAGGATTTCGCGCTCCTTCTCTTCATGCTGCAACGCCAAGAGACGCGCGCGCAGCACCTTCATCGCGTTCTCGCGGTTCTGCGTCAACGAGCGCTCGTTCTGGCAGGTGACGACGATGCCCGTCGGGAGGTGGCGGATGCGCACGGCGGTCGCGTTCTTCTGCACGTTCTGGCCGCCCGCCGACGAGGCCCGGTAAGTGTCTATCTCGATGTCCGAGGGCTTGATCTCAATGGCCGTCACGTCCGCCACCTCGGGGTACACCTCGACCGACGCAAATGAGGTGTGCCGCCGGTGCGCCGAGTCGAACGGTGAGAGCCGCACCAGCCGGTGCGTGCCTTTCTCAGCCTTGAGATAGCCGTAAGCGTAAGGGCCGGTCACCGTCATCGTCACCGACTTGAGGCCGGCTTCTTCGCCCTCGCTCAGGTCAATGATCTCGGTTTTGTAATCGTGATCCTCCATCCAGCGTAGGTACATACGGTGGAGCATCGCCGTCCAGTCCTGGGCTTCGGTGCCGCCCGCCCCCGCAAAGACGGTGAAGATGGCGTTGTCGTGATCGTACTCGCCCGAGAGCAGAGTCTCAAACTCTAATTTGTGCGCGTCCTTCTCCAGCCGCTCGACTTCTTTTTCCAATTCCACCCGCATGTCGGCGTCGTCCAGCGCGGCCAATTCCAGCGCGTCGCCGATGTGTTGGGCAATTTGCCGCCAGCGCTCCAGGTCTTCGCGCTCACGCGCCAGGGAACGCATCAGTTTTTGGGCTTCGTCAGGGTTATTCCACAGGTTCGGATCTTGCGCCTGCGTCTCCAGTTCAGCCACGTGTTTCTCTTTAGCCGCTAAGTCAAAGACGCTCCATAAGGTTTTGGATTTTGGCTTCGATCTCTTTCAGTCGTGCGATCAAGTCTTCCATTGATTTTTGTCTGTCAGGTGTCGCGTGTCAAGTGTCAAGATACGTGACACCTGATACCGGGCACATGACCCCTAATCTAGTAAGCCCGCCACAAACTTATCCGGGTCAAACACGTCGAAATCCTCAAAGCGCTCGCCCGTCCCCACAAAGCGAATAGGGAGGCCCAACTCGCGGCCGATCGCGAAGGCCATACCGCCCTTGGCCGAACCGTCCAGCTTGGCGAGTAGGACGCCGGTCAGGCCCACCGTGTCTTTGAAGGCGCGTGCCTGCGAGAGCGCGTTCTGCCCGGTGCTCGCGTCCAGCACCAACAAGGTCTCGTGCGGCGCGCCTGGCAAGGCTTTGGCGATCACGCCGCGCACTTTCTTCAACTCTTCCATCAGATTATACTTGGTTTGCAACCGCCCGGCCGTATCTACGATGAGGACGTCTGCCTGTCGCGACCTGGCGGCGGTCACCGCGTCGTGGGCCACCGCCCCCGGGTCGGCGTTGGGCTGACCGGCGATGACGGGGATGCCCAGCCGCTCACCCCAGATTTCCAGTTGCTCTACGGCGGCGGCGCGGAACGTGTCGGCCGCGCCTAACATGACCGAACGTTTCTGTAGCTGCAGATGGCGCGCCAGCTTGGCGGCGCTGGTGGTCTTACCCGACCCGTTGACGCCCACCAGCAAAATGACGGTTGGGGGTGTACTTAAGTTGAGCGGCGGCGGCTCAATCAACAACGAGCGGAGCTTGGCGCGCAGGGCGTTCTTCAGGCCCTCGGCTCGTACGATGGCTTCCTTCTCGGCCAACACCTCCAAGCCGGCCACCACTTCGTCGGCCAAAGCCGCGCCCAGGTCGGCCTGAATGAGCATCACTTCGAGTTCATCGAAGGTCTCTTCGGTGACGTCGCTCTGGCCGAGGAGGGTCGCCACGCGTCCGAAGACGGCATCGCGCGTGCGGGTCAGGCCGTCTCTTAGAGACTTGAACGCGGTGAACATTGCGCGGGATTATACCATCCAGCCTTTTTGCGCGCCTGCCCGTCATGTGTCCCTTGAGTTATAATCTGTTTGTATGTCGAATTCTCGCCCCCGCTACTCCATCGTCGCACCCGTATTCAACGAAGAAGAGGGCCTGGCCGAATTCCATCGGCGGATGAGCGCCGTGTTGGACGCCTTGGAGGGCCCCTCGGAACTGATCCTGGTGCTGGACGGAAGCCGCGACCGCTCCCCGGAAATCGCACGCCACCTGCGCGATCAAGACCCGCGCCTCAAGCTCGTCCAGTTCTCGCGCAACTTCGGCCACCAAATCGCCATCACTGCTGGGACGGATTACGCCGAGGGCGATGCCGTCGTCATCATTGACTCGGATTTGCAAGACCCGCCCGAGGTCATCCCCGAACTCGTGGCGAAGTGGAGAGAGGGCTACGATGTGGTCTATGCCCAGCGGGCCAAGCGCAAGGGCGAGACGTGGTTCAAGCTGTTCACCGCCACGTTCTTTTATCGCGTGATCCGCCGCCTCGCCTCCATTGACATCCCGCAGGACACGGGCGACTTCCGATTGATTGACCGCAAGGTGGTCATGGCCCTGCGGCAGTTGGGCGAGCACCACCGTTTTATGCGCGGGTTGTCGGCCTGGGTCGGCTTCCGGCAAACCGGCATCCGCTACATCCGGCACGAACGTTACGCGGGCACGACCCAGTATCCGCTGCGCAGGATGATCAAGTTTGCGACGGACGCGATCACAGGCTTTTCGTACGTGCCTTTGCAACTGGCCACGACGTTGGGCTTTTGGGTCTCGGGCATTGCGCTGCTGGCGATCCCCATCGTGGCCGTGCTGCGGCTGATGGGCAGCGATTTCTTTTTCGGCCAGGCCACCACCCTTATCGCCGTGCTGTTCCTCGGCGGGGTGCAACTGATCTTCCTAGGCATCATCGGCGAGTACCTGGGCCGCATTTACGATGAGGTGAAAGACCGCCCGTTGTATTTGACGGTCGAAGCGCCGCCGAAACCAGAATGAGACTTGACACCTATGACTCTTTCGCACCTTGACTCACACGGTAAGGCCCGTATGGTGGACGTGAGCCACAAACCCGACACCGAGCGCCGGGCGGTGGCGGCGGGCGAAGTCCGCATGAAACCCGAGACCCTGGCCCTCATCCGCGCAGGCAATATGAAGAAGGGTGACGTGCTGACGACCGCGCAACTCGCGGGGGTGATGGCCGCCAAGCGCACCGCCGAACTCATCCCGCTGTGCCATCCCCTCCCCCTCACGCACATCGCTGTAGAGTGCGAGCTTAGCGACGATCTGCCGGGCGTGGTCATCACCGCGACGGTGAGCACCACGGCCAAGACCGGCGTAGAGATGGAGGCCCTCACCGCCGTGACCATCGCCGCACTGACGGTGTACGATATGGCAAAAGCCGTCGAGAAAACCATGCAGATCACCAATGTGCGGCTGCTGGAGAAACACGGCGGGATGAGTGGGGATGTGATGAATGTGTGATTGCAGATTGGGGGCTAAGCGATGAACATTACTGTTTTATTTTTCGCCACCCTCAAAGACCGCGCCGGGCGCGGGCAATTGGCGTTAGAGCTGGACGAGGCCGCCACCGTCGCCGCGCTCAAATCCCGGCTGGCCGCCGATCTGCCTAGCCTGGCCCCGGCCTTGCCCACAACGTTAGTATCAGTCAATCGAGAGTTCGCTTTTGCCGAAGACCAACTGCATGACGGCGACGAGGTGGCCCTTTTCCCACCCGTCTCCGGCGGCGCGGCTCCTAACCTTCCACCTTCCACTTCCCATCTCCAATTTCCTACTCTCTTTCACATCACCAACGACCCCATTGACCTCAACGCTCTCGTCGCCTCCATCACCTTCCCCACGACGGGCGCGGCGTGCGTGTTCACCGGCATGGTGCGCGGCGTGACCCAACGCGAGAGCGATCCCCTCGGCCCGCACCAGACGACGCGCCTGGAGTACGAAGCCTATGTCCCGATGGCCGAGGCCAAGATGAAGCAGGTGGCCGACGAGATTCGGGAGCGGTGGCCGAGCGTGGAGGGCATCGTCCTCGTCCAGCGCATTGGCTTGCTCGACCCAGGGACGCCCACTGTCCTCATCGCCTGCTCGGCGGCTCATCGTGACACGGGCGTGTTCGAGGCCGCGCGCTACGGCATTGACCGGCTGAAAGAGATTGTGCCCATTTGGAAAAAAGAGATGGGACCGAACGGAGAAGTGTGGGTGGAGGGACATTATGCGCCAACGCGGAAGGATGAAGGCGGAAGGCGGAGGGATGAAAGCTGAACAGCATGGCCTATCCTCCTTCATCCCTCCCCCTTCATCCTTTCAAATGTTCCAACTGCGGACGCTTGCATCCCCTCAACTTGTCCAACTGGAAATGCCCGATCTGTGGTGGCTTGCTCAACTTGAGCGCGCCAGCCGTCTTTGACCCCGAGCAGATTGACTCGCGCGAACGAAGCCTGTGGCGTTATCGCCACACTTTCCCCCTGCCCCTCAACGCGGAACCCGTGACCCTCGGCGAAGGCAACACCGCGCTTGTCCCGGCCAACGTCGAAGGGCGCACGGTCTATTTCAAGCTGGAAGGACTCAACCCCACGGGCTCGTTCAAAGACCGGGGTATGGCGGTGATGTTCACCGGCCTCAAAGCGGCCGGCATCACCGCCGCCATCGAAGACTCGTCGGGCAACGCGGGTGCGGCCTTCGCGGGCTACGCAGCGCGAGCCGGTCTTCGGGCGCGGGTGTTCGTCCCGGCCTCAGCCTCCGGGCCCAAGCGTGCGCAAATCGCCGCCTACGGAGCCGAGGTCGTCGCCGTCGAGGGGCCGCGCTCTAAAGCCTCTGAGGCGGTGCAGGCGGCGGCGGACGCAGGCGAGTATTACGCCAGCCATATCTACAACCCGCTTGGGCTGGCGGGCAACGCCACCGTGGCCTTTGAGATTTGGGAACAACTCGGCCATGCGCCCGAGGCTGTCGTGCTGCCCGTCGGGCACGGCACGCTGCTGCTGGGGTTGCAGCGCGGCTTCAGCGCGTTGAAGGAGGCCGGGCTGATTGAGCGACTGCCGCGCCTGGTGGGAGTACAGGCAATGGCGTGCGCGCCGATTTGGGCCGTGCAGGCCTATGGCCGCGATGGGTTGAGATGGGTGACGGAGGGCGAGACCGTGGCCGAAGGGATCCGCGTCTTTCGCCCGGTGCGCGGGGATGCGGTGTTGGCCGCCATTTCCGAGAGTGGCGGCACGATCCTGGCCGTAGATGATCCCGCCATCCTCGCCGGGCGCGCGGCCCTGGCTCGTTTGGGTCTGTACGCCGAGCCGACGTGCGGCGTGGTGTGGGAAGCGATCAAACAGGTGCCCGGCGAGGTCGTGGCCGTGTTGACCGGGCACGGGTTGAAGAGCGCCGTCAGCTAAGGCGGGTCTGCCCTGGATGATTTGCCCTTTCTACCTTTCGAGAGCTTGCAGTAAAATGGCCCTAGCCACCACCCACCCGGAGACAGGAGAAGCGCTATGACTCGTCGGGTCGTCATCACCGGCATGGGGACTGTCAACCCTGTAGGCCATACCGTCAAAGAAACCTGGACCAACATCACCAACGGCGTGTCCGGCGTCGGGCCGCTGACGGCCTTTGACCCCAAAAACTTCCTGGTCAAGATCGCGTGCGAGGTCAAGAACTTCGACCCCGGCCAGTACATGGACCTCAAAGAGGCGCGGCGGCGCGACCGCTATCAGCAATTCGCGACGGCCGCCAGCCAAGAAGCGCTGGCGGCCTCGGGTTTGCGCATCACGCCGGAGAACGCCGAGCGCGTGGCCGTCATCGTCAGTTCGGCGGTCGGAGGGGGTAAATCGTTCCAGGATAACGTGGATCTCCTGCGCCAATCCGGCTCGCGCCGCATCAGCCCGTTTATGATCCCGATGTTCATGTCGAACGGCGCGAGCGGGCTGATCGGTATTGACACCGGGGCGCACGGCCCGAACTTCTCGGTGGCCTCCGCCTGCGCTTCGGGCGCCGACGGCATTGGCATGGCCTGGAACATGATTCGCACCGGCGTATCTGACGCCGCCATCACGGGCGCGAGCGAGGCCTCGCTGATAGAAGTGGGTGTGGGCGCATTCGACCGGCTGGGGGCCATGTCGCGCCGCAACGACGATTACTCGATGACGCCGCAGCCGTTCGACAAGAATCGCGACGGCCTGGTGATGGGCGAGGGCTCCGCGATTTTGATCCTCGAGGAACTCGATCACGCGAAGGCGCGCGGGGCTGACATCCTGGCCGAACTGGCCGGATACGCCGCCACGTCTGATGCGTTTCACATCACGGCCCCGGCGGAAGATGGCGGCAGCGGGGCTAAGGCGATGCAAAACGCCCTCCTTATGGCCGGGCTGAACCCAGAGGACATAGATTACATCAACGCCCACGGAACCGGAACCCCGCTCAACGACGCCTCGGAAACGGCGGCTATCAAGCGCGCTTTCGGCGAGCAGGCTTACAACGTCCCCATCTCGTCCACCAAATCAATGACCGGCCATATGATGGGCGCGACCGGCGCGCTGGAGGCCATCTTCTGCGTGCAGGCCATCCGCACCAGCGTCGTGCCGCCCACCATCCACTATCAAACGCCCGACCCGGCCTGTGATTTGGACTACGTCCCCAACACCGCGCGCCCCCTGCGCGTGGACGTGGCGATGAGCAACGCCTTCGGCTTTGGCGGACACAATGCGGTGCTGGTGATCAGACGCCTGACGGGATAACCGTGCGTATCGCGTGTTGCGTACTGCGTACTTCGCGTCTCAGGAACACGAAATACGCAATACGGAGCGTGGGATGCGCCTATCGCCATGACTCTTCCCAATTTCAAGAATTCCTCTTTACTCCGCCGCGCCCTCACCCATCGCTCGTTTATCAACGAACACCCCGAAGAACCGGAGGATAACGAGCGGCTGGAGTTCCTGGGTGATGCGGTGCTGGATTTCGTCACCGGCTCTTTCCTCTACAACCGCTATCCCGAGATGCACGAGGGCCACCTCACCCGCCTGCGCGCGGCGCTGGTGCGCACGGAGCAGTTAGCGGCGTTTGCGCGCGAACTGGGCGTAGGCGAGCTGATGCGCTTGGGCAAAGGCGAGGAAGACGCGGGCGGGCGCCACCGCCTGCCCTTGTTGTGCGGCACTTTCGAAGCCATCATCGGCGCGTATTTTCTCGACGCGGACGTCGAAGCCGTGCGGCAATTTGTGGAGCCGCTGTTCGGGCCGGCTGCCGAGCGCATTCAGCGCGAAGAGCTGGACGTGGACCCCAAGAGTCTGTTCCAGGAGTGGGCGCAGTCTGAACTGAGCTTGACGCCACGCTACCGCACGGTGTCCGCCACCGGCCCCGATCATCAGCGCGAGTTCACGGTGGAAGTGAGTTTGGGCGACGAGGTGTACGGCCTCGGCCTGGGCCGCAACAAGCAACTGGCGGCGCAGGCTGCCGCGCGCGAGGCGCTCAAGAAAGCAGGAATGCTACAGTGAAAAGGAACCGACATTGAACAACCAATTAGCCGTCTTCATTGACTTTGAAAATGTTGCCTTATGGGCCGAGCACGAGTTTATTGATTTTGAACTGACGCCGCTGATCGAGTATCTGCAAAGCCGGGGACCGCTGGTCATCAAGCGGGCTTACGGCGACTGGGGGCGCTTCGCGCGCTACCGCGACGAGTTGATGAACAACTCGCTCGACCTGGTGCAAATCTACAGCGTGCGGGCCGGGAAGAATCGCGCCGACATCCGCATGGCGATGGACGCACTCGAAACCGCCATGACCCGCCCGAACATTCAGACCTTCGTGATCGTGTCGGGCGACAGCGACTTCGGCCCGCTGGCCTCCAAGCTGCGCGAGTACGGGCGCTACACGCTCGGGATTGGCCCGCGCACCATCACGCATCCCTTGCTCGTCAAATCGTGTGACGAATTCGTGTATCTCGAGACGGCGCTGGGCGAAGTCGCCGAGGTGGACGAACAATCCGTCGCCGATATCGAGGTAGACCGCAACCTGCTGCGTAAGGCGCTGGTGGCGCACAGCCAGCGCGGCGAAGTGCCGGTGTTGGCCGCCAAGCTCAAGCATACCATGCTGCTCATGGACCCGGCTTTCAACGAGGCCAACTTTGGCTACTCCCAATTCAAGACCTGGCTGGAAGATAACCACGACTTGATTAAGCTGTTCGTCAAAGAGGGCCAACTCTACGTCGCGCCGCACGACTTCGTCGCACCCCGCGACTTTGACTTGAGCCCAGCCGAACCGGCTTACGCCACGGGTGAGTCCACCCCTGTCTCCCGGCCTGCCCTGGAGACGCAATATCTGCACATCTTCACCCGCCTGAAGCTGATGGCGGTGGACTCGGTGACGCGCCGCGACGTGCTGCGCGACCTCTACCGCGAACTCAGCGAGCGGCCCGGCAAACGCACCACCGACGAATTGCTCGACGAACTGCGTGAGCGTTACGAAACCCAAGGTCTCATCCGCAGCAAGATCGCCCTGCGCCAAATCTGGCAATTGGGTTTCAGTCAACGCGCCTTCGACTTCAACGGGCACGGCGCGTCGGTGCATACGCCCGTCCGGTTGGCCCCGGAGATGAACAGCGAGGCCGTCTTCGTGCGCCGGGCCGAGTCCGGATTTGTGTACGCCGTGATCCACGCGGGTTTGGAGATTGACCAGGCCGAACTGGCCGCGGTGCTGCTCAACGACCGCACCCAGGGCGATTACATCCAGAGTCTTTTGGATGACCTGGAAGGGCGCAGCCTGATTGTGCAGGCAAAAGGGCGCTACAGTCTGCCGGGCCAGGGCACCATCCCGTTTGCGGATGAGCCTGCCCTACAGGGGCTCTCGCACGATATCGCGCAAATGGCGCTGCCGGAGAACCTGGCCGGCAGCGGCCCCGACACAGCGCGCACGCTGGCCAAGACCGCGATGGTGCAGCGCTCGCAAGACTTCGCAGCCTCGGCGCGGAGTTACCTGGCTGCCTGCCGCGTGCAATGGGAAGCCGTGGAGCGCGGCGAGGAGGGCGCGACTTTGGAAGATTTGCGTTGGTACATGGCCTCGTATGCGTCGGTGATGGCTGGCAACCTCTCGCAGGTGCATCACAACTACGCCGGCGCGCGGCCCTACTATCTCGCATTCTTTACGCTGGTTCAGGAAGACGATCCGCTGTGGAGCCGGATGCGAGGCCTGATCAACCCCATGTTGTGTTACTTTTGGGCCAACGCGGGCCGCGAGCTAGGAGCCAACGTCACCAACTGGAAGCCCAGCACCACCTCGCCCGCACAGGTCGCCACCCTCGCCGCCACTCATCCCAACCCGGAACTGCGCCAACTCTGGCAGACGATTACCGAGGCGCTCGCCGCCGTCAACCCCGGCCTACTGCGCCGAGTGGTCAACCAACTGCGCCTCAACCAGGGCGAAGCCCCCGAAGCCGCTCAGGTGGCAAACCACATCGAGAAGATGCTAACGCGCTGAGCCATCAATGGAATACACGCTCTTCGCCGTCACCGCGCCGGGGGTGGAGGGGATTACAGCGCGCGAAGTGCGGGCCCTCACCCCCCACCCCCAGCCCCTCCCCCCTCTCCCGACTCACTTCGTCGGGAGAGGGGGGAGGGGTGAGGCCGGCGGCATCGAATACAAAGGCTCCCTCCGCGACCTGTATCGCGCCAACCTCCATCTGCGAACAGTCAATCGAATGCTAGTGCGCCTGGGCGAGTTTTATGCCGCCGCCTTCTCCGAGCTGCGCAAGAAGGCCAGCCGCCTGCCGTGGGGCAACTTCCTCGTACCCGGCCAACCCGTGACTCTACGCGTGACGTGCCACAAATCTCGGCTCTATCACTCCGAGGCTGTCGCCGAACGAGTGGCGGGCGCGATTGAAGACCGACTGGGAAAAGCGGCGAGCCATGTCAAAGGCCAAGAGGCTGACGAAGCCTCGTCGTCGACGCAAATGATCGTGGTGCGGCTGATGCGCGACAAGTGCACGATCAGCGTGGACTCGTCGGGGGCGCTGCTGCACCAACGGGGCTACCGCCTCGCCACGGCCAAAGCCCCGTTGCGCGAGACTCTGGCGGCGGCGATAGTGCTGGCCTCGGGCTGGGACCTGACCTCGCCGTTGCTTGATCCTTTTTGCGGCTCGGGGACGATCCCGATTGAAGCGGCGCTGATGGCCCTCGGGATTCCGCCCGGACGCTCGCGGCGCTTTGCCTTTATGGATTGGCCAAGCTTCGACGCCGCACTCTGGGAGTCAGTCCTCGCCGAGTCTTCCTCCCTCTCCCCTACTCCCTGGCCGCCCATCCTTGCGTCAGATCGAGATGCCGGCGCCATCGAGGCCGCGCGCGCCAACGCGGCCCGCGCGGGCGTGGCCAACGCGATTGAGTTTTCTTGTCGAGCTGTCTCCGCTATCGAGCCCCCACCGAGGTCGGGCTGGCTCGTCACCAATCCGCCTTACGGTGTGCGCGTCGGCGCCAACCCTGACGCCGATTTGCGCAATTTGTACGCGCGCTTCGGCCAGGTGCTGCGCGCCCGCTGCTCCGGCTGGCATCTGGCGCTCTTGAGCAGCCACCCGCAACTGCAACACAGCCTCGGGCTAGAGTTTGACGAGGCCCGCAGTCTATCACTCGTCAACGGCGGGTTGAGGGTGAAGCTGGTGCAGGCTGTGGTACGAATGTCCTATTGAGAATGCCGCGCGCCGAGTCGACAATGCCCCCTGCTCGCCTCACGCCTCACACCCCCCGGCCAACCCAACTGAACTGTTCCCAAAGCGTGCGGTTTGAACGCCGTCATAATTCTTTTCAACCCGGAGGCTGAAAGATGATCCACACAAAATCATTCCGGTCGTTGTTCATAGCGATTATCCTCGTCGTGGGCCATGGCGCCTGGGTCAGCGCTGCCGACGACGAAAAGAGAGCGCCTAATGGGGGCGGGATAGTTTATATGCCCCTGGTGCGTAAATCCGGTATCACCGCTGGCTCCAAGCCCATCGGGGCCTTTCACATCTATCCCACCGAGTTCGCCAGCACCGCCGCCACTTACCAAATGAACGCCACCCTGCACGGCGTGGGGAACTGGTGGGGCACGGTGGAAGACCTGG
>Ga0184637_10001496_pt1 | contig 15753 bp, 12 predicted proteins | sample PLM3_127_b2_FD_133143 | JGI IMG/M metagenome (GOLD analysis project Ga0184637, IMG submission 133143) | Groundwater sediment microbial communities from an aquifer in East River, Colorado, USA - PLM3_127_b2 | ecosystem: Environmental > Terrestrial > Soil > Riparian zone | place: USA: East River...
CCAACCCCTGGGGTGTGCGCCCGCCCTCGCGGACGAGCCGGATCGCTTCTGCCCGGAACTCCGGGGCGTAGCGGGGTCGTGTCGGTGGCACGTGGACTCCCTTTCTGAGGACGTACGTCCCCCAATCTTTGGGTGTCCACAAAAGCGGGTCAACCCCAGTTGGCTACCGCAACCCTGGGCATCGTGGTCGGACTCGCAGCGCGGCGGCAACTCATTAAAGGCGACACAACGGCGCTGATCATTGCCACGCTTCCTTTCTTTACCGTGTATTTACCCAGCGTCGCGATTCTCGTTCCGTACGCGTACCCACACTACGTGGCAGCACTCGTTGCTGGAGGAGCAGTAATCGCGGTGGCAATCTTCTTCGCCGTACGAACGACGTTCGGTCTGTGGGGATCTCCGCCGCATCGGGTGGTCGACGCCCGGCTGGCAGCTGGCGCGAGCTGGAGGTTCTCTGCTCTTGGGAGTAACAATCAGGCAATTTCCAGAGCCGAGCAAGCAATCGCTCTGTGTCCGAAACTAGCGACCGGGTATGAGGCTTTGGCTCACGCCTACGAAAAGGGCGGCCAGATTGCGAATGCTTTACTGGCATATAAGCGCGGCCTCGTCGCGTGTCCAAATGATGTGAACCTTCTGCGCGGCTGCGCTGTGCTGAGCTACAACGAAGGGCGAGACCACGAAGCGAGCGATTGCTTCCAGCAACTCCTCGGGCTTACGGCAGATGACTTCTCGGTTCGGCAAGGTGAACCATGGATCCGGGCGTCTCTTGCGGTCACATACCAGCGCCTGGGGCGGGCTGATGAAGCCGTGGCCCAGGCGCGTCGGGCGGTTGAATTGTCCCCTAACGACTCCAGTTATCAGGAGATTCTTCGCGGACTGGAGTCCTGAATCAACCGGCGCTGGTGAACGTCTCTGATTCAGCGAAAAACTGCCGCCATCCGTGACATGAGCTTGAGCAGGGAGCTAATACTGCCGCTGGACGCCTTGAGGACGCTGGGGGCGTAACGGGCCGGGATCGAGCGCGGGCCAGGGAAGCGGGGTGTAGGAAAAAACTGCCGCTGTCTGGGACCGAGCTTGACAGCGAATAGCTGCAAGGCAAGAGCTAGAGTCGCCGAAGGCCATAGGACCTCGCGTTGATCATCGCTTTGGCCTCCCCCGGGTGACTCCCTGGCGAGGACGGGCTACCGCCTTCCCTTGGGCTTCGAGCCGTTTCTGTAGCTCTCTGAACCGATCTGCCGAAAGCAGCCATTCCCAGAGGGGACAGACTTCCTGCACAACCTGGGGTGAGAGCCGCCGAATGATCGCGGGCCAGTGCGCTTGCTTCAGCTCAAAGAGATGCTCATAGAAAGCGACGGCTGCAGAGTTGTTCAGGTCCTTCTGGCGAAGGCACCATTCGGCGAAGCTGTAGAGCCGATCCAGGGCGTCAGCATCGTTCGCCTCGTGGGCCTGTTCGAGCTCGCCGCGCAGGTCGGTAAAGAGCGAGTAGATCGTGTACTCGCCCGAATTCAGGTCCCGCAGCTGGGGGAAGAGCTCGATGGCCTTTTGACGCCAGACCGCCACGTGATCCTCTCTGCCTTCGGTGGGAGAGTCCGGGATTCTAGCTTGGAACGTCTCCCAGACTGAGCTGTTCTACCAGGCGGCGCCTATCCGTGACATCAGCTTGAGCTGGGAACTGGAGCTTGAGCTGGACGCGTCGAGCTGCGGGCGCGGAGCGGGCCGGCGGCAGTGCGGATCGGGCGGTCCGGGCTCCGGGGCGTTAGCGAGGAACTGCCGCTCTCTGTGAGTAGGGCTGACAGCTAGAGCTCGCCCTATCTTGATGAGATGGCCTTTCGCTTCAACAACTGCGCTGACCCCCATCTGTTCAGCGACATACTACTCAGACTCATGAGGCTGAGAATCGGCCGTATCGCTCGCTGGTTGAGCAGCAACAGTAGCGCTATTTCTCACCCACAGTAACCGCGTCCGCTTCTTGAACGTCCCGTCCGCAAGACGTACAGCCACCGCGATAAGGTGCAGTGGAAACCAATGGTCGTCTGAATCGACAGTGAATGGTGACGTTCCGGCACGCGTCGAAGCTATCTCGTAGCGCCGCCATGCCCACGGCAGGGGCATGAACGCTAAGAGACCAGTACGGACGGCTATTCCGGTAATCATGTACCCACCAGCCGCAGGCTGGACCCATATTCTCCCACGGAGCCAAATCCGACCTTTCTCCCGAACTGCCTCCCAAGGGTCGAGAAAGGACACGTAGCTGATGGCCGATCTCAACCGAATCATGAGGTAGACCGCAATAAACCCAGCGAGCATTGCTGCGGCGGTGACGATGAAGGTCAATTGTGCGAGTGCCGTCTGATCGGCCAGGAAGCCACCGCCGCGTTCCAGCCAGTCAATAAAGAACGGCGTGACCGTAGGAACGACGGTCGGCGTGGGCAGCGCTTCTTCCACGGCGCGGAGTCTACCTTTAAGCGAAGAACTGCCGCTCACTGCCAGGAGGGCTAGAGCTCGAGCCGTAACGACCGACCAGTTTTTTGGCTTTCTGGCCGATCCACGTCAGAGTTCGGAGAGTCCTATGCCCAGGCTCAGTCCGCTGCTCGATCACGACGCCTCCTTTCGGAGCCATTTGAGGCGTCGCAGCTTTAGATCACGGCGCCTCGCTGGCTTCGACCCGACCACTGCGGGCAGAGAGCGTCCCTGGCGCGGTACAGCAAACGCGCAGCTAAGTGGCTCTGCGCTGACCCCTGAGCGCCAGGACAGGGGGGACTCACAGTGAACCAACCGAGCGAGATGAGGATCAGAGAGCCTAAGTAAGAGGCGCAGCCATCCAAGTCCAAGTCGGCTGCCCAAAGAGTAGCGCCATCATCCGAGTCTGCGTCGACTGCCCAACGGGTAGCGCCATCGACCGCGCATGCGCATTGGGCATCAGCAGTGCCCCTAGCAACATGAGACTAACGCTCGTTACCTGGAGAGGCTGAAATCGCATGGTCTCTCTTTTTGGCCGAGGCCACCGGGGAGCATATCACAGGCATCCGTTATGTTCTCCTGGCGAACTCTCGCCGCCCTCAAGCTCAGCCGCGTCCGGCTCCAAGCTCGCAGCTCCCGCGTCCAGCTCCAAGTTGCACAGACCGCGGCAGTTTTTCGCGGCCTTCTCTATTCTCCCCCCACTGATTGACGCCTCCTTGGGGCACCGCTAGACTCGGAGCCAGCCGCCAGTTGACACGAGCGGGAGCTTGACCGCGGCCCGCTAGAAAAAGGAGAGCCATGCAGCCGCCGCGACAACTCGTTGCTTCGTTCCTGGTTGTTCTTGCCGTGGTGGGCTGCGCGCCTGCCGCTACACTTAGAGAAAGCACCCTTTCCAGCGACTCGGCGCCGTCTACCCCCAAACGAATCAACGCAGCAGTCAATGGAAACCCCGTCGCCCTGCTGAAGGCGGTGCAGAGCAACCTCGCGTCGCAGACGCCGGGCGTCGACGCGCTCGAGGAGCTCGTCGACGCCGGGTTGAGCCATTTGGACGGACGGGGCAACGTCATCGCCCAGCTCGCCGAAGCGATCCCGAGCGTCGAGAACGGCCAGTGGCAGGTGTTTCCGGACGGACGGATGATCACGACCTGGCGCCTGCGCGAGGGGATCCGCTGGCACGACGGCACGCCGTTCACGGCTGACGACCTCGTCTTCACGACCACTGTCGGCCGCGACCGCGAAACTCCCGCCTTCGGTCACTCGGGGTACGCCGCCGTCGAGCAGGTCGAAGCCCTGGATGCGCGCACGCTGCAGGTCAGCTGGAACCGGCCGTTCGTCCTGGCGGACGCCATGTTCTCGAGCTACGGTGAATGGGCGTTGCCTCTCCCTCGGCACCTGCTCGAGCCTCTCTACCTCCAGGACAAGGATGCCTTTGGGAGGCTCCCTTACTGGAACCAGGACTACGTGGGCACGGGGCCCTACAAGGTTCGCACCTGGGAGCTGGGGAGCCACATCGTGCTCACTGCATTCCAGGATTACGTGCTCGGGCGGCCGAAGGTCGACGAGATCCTCGTCAAGGTCATTCAGGACCAGAACGCGCTCGTAGCGAACGTCCTGGCCGGGGAAGTGGAGCTGACCCTCGGCAAGACGCTCTCGCTCGAACAGGCCCTCCGCGTCCAGGAACGGTGGCAGGAGGGGCGCATCGAGAACGGGCTCGCCAACTGGGTCGTGATCTACCCACAGTTTTTGAACCCAAGCCCGGATATCGTGCTGAACCCCGACTTCAGGCGCGCGCTCGTCCACGCGACGGATAGGCAGAGCGTGGTGGACACGCTCATGGCCGGGATGACGTCTGTCGCCGACACCTTCGTCAACCCACAGGAGGCGGAGTACCGGGAGATCGAGCCCGGGATCGTCCGCTACGGATACGACGTTCGTCGCGCTCGCGAGCTCATCATCGGCGCTGGGTTCCAGCAGGCAGCGGACGGCATGTTCCGCTCCCGTGGCGGCGAGCCTCTTCAAGTTGAGTTCCGGGCCGACGCCGGCAACGACCTCTTCGAGAAAACGATGTTCGCGACGTCCGACTACTGGCGACAGGCGGGAGTCGCCGTCGAGACCGTGCTCGTGTCCCCACAGCGAAGAGACGACCGCGAGTACGCCGCCACGTTCCCCGCTTTCATGGTCACCCGAAATCCAACCGACCTCTGGGCCCTCGGTGGCTACAGCAGCGCGAACGCCTACGTGCCCGAGAACAACTTCCGCGCCGCCGGCGGCGTGAATCGAGCCCGCTACATAAGTGTAGAGTTAGACGGCCTGATCAACGGGTTCAACTCCACGATCCCGCGAGCAGATCGCATGCGGATCGCCCGCGATCTGGTCCACCACATGACGGACCGGGTTACCGCGATGGGCATGTTCTACGACGTCGAGCCGACGATGATCGGGAATCGTCTGACCAACGTCTCGGCCCGAATCAAACGGTCAACGCAGGCGTGGAACGCCGAGCACTGGGACATCCGCTGACGCCGCCGTCGTCGAATGCACTTAAGGTTTCTACCCGGTTTTGAGAAGCAATCTGGAAACGCCCAATTCAGGACCGGGTGGCAATCCTTAGATAGTCATCTCGCGTTAGGGTGCAGTCGACCAGGTCGAACAATTCGCTGGTCCGCTGGAGATTGAGTTCATCTTTTATAAGCGACACCATGCGGTCCTGCAGCGCGGTGCTTTGAAGCCAGCTATGAGATAGGACGGTAACAGCGACGAGAGCTCCGTCAGAGCCATATATCTCGAAGTGGCGATGCTTACTCTGCGTCTCGTGGGCCTGAAGTTTCCCCGTCAGGCACCGACGTAGTCGCCCGACGTTAAGACTGGGCATTGTGGACGATTAGCCGCCTAAGGACCGATCTGTCGTAGCCCAAACGAGGGCTCACGCGGTCGCCCAGTTCTTCGAGCCTGTTGAAGTGGTCAACAATCACTTGGGATAGGTTGATGATCGCCTCGAACGTATCATCCCCGAACGCGTGGAGCCGGAGATGGGGCTGAGTGGCAACAAACTCTCCGCTTTCCATCCAGACAAGAACGCTGAGCGCCTCACGAAGATAGTAGCCGTCTCCGAGGTCGCCATGGATGTAATAGCTCTCTTGGTAAGCGCCGGCCTCCGCAAGGCCGGTTCCGGATGAAACCGGGGCAAGGGAGAGGGCATCAGTTCCCCTAAGTCCCAGAGGCTGGGGCGTGTAATCGACGAAGTACCTTACGGAAGGAGCATCGGAACTTGTAGTGGATGAGGCAATCTGCTGCATTACCATTCCTCTTCCAGTTTGAGCTCCTTGAGAAGGGCCTGAGGAAGCTGAATGGGCCCGACTTGCTCCTCGTACGCTCGCATGTTCCGGACAAACAACTTCGCCATAACTTTTGCATGCTGGGGGCTCATGTGGATCCTGACGTGCGGAATGTGCGGGGTCTTTCCTCTCGTACCAGGAGGCGCTTGCCCGCGCTGGCCGAATTCAATGGTCACGCCGTAAACGTTGATGTCGAATGCGACGCTATCTGAGTATGCATCAGGAATCGCTCTCTCGCGGATGATCGAAAAGGGAGAGCCATCACCGTTGCCCTGGCTCATTACTCAACCTCGCGGACCACACGGCCCAAGTCGTCTGGCCGGTGGACACGAAATACTACTTGATGCCGCTCAGCGACTCGCCCTCCCAGATCCGCGTGCACTCTGTGTTCTTTGATCCTGTTTGCACTCGCGTTTCCCAACTGAGGTTTGAGCTCCTCTTGCCGCACGACTTCGATCCCGAGTCTCAGGATCGCCTGCCAAAGTTGACGGCCACATAAAGTTGACGGCTGCGCCCCACTTTGCATACGCTGGGGCACGGCCGAGCCCCGCTCGGACCGTACAAGCAAGAGGTAATAGCCCGTGGCCCGAGACGACGGCGAGACGCCCGTAAAGCGGAGCCCCTACCAGGTCTGGCAGTCCGGCGAGGGCATCCCCGTCAACCAGGGCGTCTACGTCGAAAGCCTGCATACCCTGGACGTTCAGCCATGGGCTCGGATCGGCCAGACGGGCGCGTTCGTCAACCTCGCCGACCAGCAGACCGACGACGGCTGGCTCATCGAGCTCGCTCCCGGTGGCCACACGGAGCCATTGCACCACCTCTTCGAGATGACGATCTACGTGCTCGAGGGGCGCGGGGCCACCACGTTCTGGCAAAAGGGCACCCAGAAGCAGACCGTCGAGTGGCAGTCCGGCAGCCTGTTCTCGGCGCCGCTGAACAGCAGCTACCAGCACTACAACCTCGACGGGCAGAATCAGGCGCGGCTCTTCGCGGTCACCAACGCGCCGATGATCATCGGCATCTATCGGAACACCGACTTCGTCTTCAACAACGACTACGTGTTTGACGACCGCTACTCGCTCGAAGACTCCTACTTCACCGATCCGGGCCACAAGATCACCCGCAACATCTGGAAGACGAACTTCGTGCCCGACGTGCGGAGATTCGAGCTGGAGCCATCGCGACGCGGCTTCCAGGCGGTCGGGATGATGTTCAGCATGGCCAACAACCAGAGCATCGCCCACGTCAGCTCGTTCCCACCGGGCGTCTACAAGTGGGGCCACCGTCACGGAGTCGGCGCGCACCTCCTGATCCTCGACGGCGTCGGGTACTCGCTCTTCTGGTTCGAGGGCGAGCCGCGTCGTCAGGTCGATTGGAAGGTCGGCTCGCTCATCTCCCCGCGTGAGCTGGAGTACCACCAGCACTTCAACACCGGACGGACGCCCGGCAAATACCTCGCCTTCCGCCTCGGCGAGCTGGACGTGCATCGGCCGCCAGAGGGCCGCGGCTGGAACACGGAGGAGGGCATACTCGGGATCCCGTACGAGCGGGAAGACCCCGCGATCTACAACCACTACGTCGAAGAGTGCCGCAAGCACGGGACCGAGGTCATCCTGCCGCCTCCCCAGTACGCCCACGCGGCGGCCGCACCCGCCTAGTACGAGGGAGCCTGATTGATATGGGGGAAATCCGCCCCAGCACCCCGGAGGACACCATGTGGACTCGTAACAGGATCGCCCCGGCCTTGGTCGTGTTGGCTGTCGCCCTCGCGGCATGCGCCCCCCGCCCCTCTCCCACGGCGACCGAGACCGCCGATGCCTCCAGGGTGCCAGCTCAGCCCACACGTTTGACGGCGGCCATCCTCGCGGACCCGCCCGTCATCACACCCAAGATCGAGAAGGTCCTTCCCGGCAGCGAGGCGATGGAGGTACTGGTCAACTCCGCCCTCGCGGTAAACGCTGGCGGAGGCGCTCTCTCGCCCCAGCTCGCGGAGCGGGTGCCGAGCGTCGAGAACGGCCTCTGGAAGGTCCTCCCCGACGGCAAGATGGAGACGACGTGGACGATCAAGCCCAACGTCGTCTGGCACGACGGCACACCGTTCACGTCCGCCGATCTCGTTTTCACGGCAACCGTCGGCATGGACCCGGCGACGCCCTACTTCCGGCACGCCGGCTACAAATGGGTCGAGAGCGTGGAGACGCCCGATCTCCGAACTGTCACGGTCCGATGGGCTCAGCCGTACACGAGCGCCGATCTGCTGTTCACCAGCTCGCTTAACAACGCCCTCTACACCGCCCCGCTCCCCAAACACCTTTTGGAGCGGGTGTACCTCGAAGACAAGGCAAATATCCTCGACGCGCCCTACTGGACGGACGAGTTCGTCGGGACCGGGCCCTACAGGGTGCGCCAGTTCGTGCGCGGCAGCCACGTGCTCCTCGACGCGAACGACCAGTACGTCCTCGGCCGACCGAAGATCGACACGATCGAGCTGAAGTTCATCTCCGACAAAGACACGCTCATCTCGAACGTCCTCTCAGGAACCGTAGAGCTGACGCTCGGCCGCGGACTGTCGCTGGAGGAAGCGCTGAACGCGGCCGGCCGATGGAGCGATGGCAAGGCCGAGTTCGGGATCCTGAACTGGCTGACGATGTTCCCACAGTTCATCAACCCGGACCCACCCATCGTGACCAACGTCACCTTCCGTAAAGCCCTGATGCATGCGATCGACCGCCAGGAGATGGTCGACACCATCCAGAGGGGGGTCGTTCCGGTCGCCCACAGCTACCTCAGCCCGAACGATCCGTCCTACAGGGAAGTGGAGCCGAGCATCGTCCGCTACGAGTTCGATCCGAGAAGAGCCACGCAGCTCATCGAGTCGCTCGGGTACACGCGCGGCACGGACGGCATCTTCCGCGACCCAGCCGGCCAGCGTCTCTCGATCGAGGCGCGCACGACGGGGGAGAACTCCATTCATCGGCCCGCGATGCTGAGCATCGCGGACTACTGGCAGAGGGTGGGAGTCGGAGTCGATCCGGTGTTCATCCCGCCACAGCGCGCGGCGGACCGAGAGTATCGCGCGACCTTCCCCGCGATCGAGCTGCTCCAGCATCCCAACAGTCTGGAAGGGCTCTCCCGCTTCCATAGCCGCGAGACCTCTCTGCCCGAGAACAACTTCACCCTTTCGGGCAACAACGGCCGTTACCGGAACGCGGAGTTCGACGCCCTCGTCGATCGATTCTTCACGACGATCCCCGCGCAGCCGCGAACCCAGCTTCTGGCGCGGATCATGAACCGCATCACTGACCAGGTGACGATGATGGGGCTCTTCTACCAGACCGAGCCAGCCCTAATAGGCAGCCGACTGCAGAACGTGGCCGCCAAGAAGGAGGGCTCGACGCCGGTGTGGAACGTGCACGAGTGGAGTCTGAAGTAAGAGCATGCTGACCCAGGAAGAGAACGACCTGCTGACTCGCGTCGGGCCGGGAACGTCCTGCGGCGAGATGATGCGGCGCTACTGGCAGCCCGTGGCGCTCAGCGCGGAGCTTCCGCCGGGTGGCGCCCCGCTGCCCGTCCGCCTCCTCGGTGAGGACCTGGTCCTGTTCCGCGACGAGGCCGGCCAGCCAGGCTTGCTGGCGATCCACTGCTCGCATCGCGGCGCGGACCTGAGCTATGGACGCATCGAAGATGGCGGTCTCCGCTGCCTCTACCACGGATGGCTGTACGACCGCACGGGTCGATGTCTGGAGCAGCCGGGCGAGCCCGAGCCACGTGCTGGGGAGCAAGCTGACGCAGACGCTGATCCTTCGGCACCCCCTTTGGCAGCGGCGCCTCGCCGCTTCCACGAGCGGATCCGGCATCCAGCGTACCCGTGCCAGGAAACCGGCGGCTTGATCCTGACCTACATGGGCCCGGGCGAGCCGCCCCTCGTTCCGGCCTTTGAGTTCCTGGCAGCGCCGGACGATTTCCGCTTCAACACGAAGATCTACCAGGAGTGCAACTACCTGCAGGCTGCGGAGGGGAACCTCGACCCGGTCCACGTGCCGTTCCTGCACCAGGTGTTCCGGCGCAGCGGCGACGGCGCGCCTCGAGGACTTCGGCCGGTGAGGCTCGCGATCGAGGCCGAGGAGACCGACTTCGGCGTCCGCCTGATGCGAGTCGATCGGACGTCCCCCGAAACGATCCACGCGCGCACCACGCAGTTCGTCCTGCCGAACATCTGCCCGATCCCAGCCGGCAGCACGGATGGGTACACGGTGAACTGGCACGTGCCCATCGACGACGGCACGCACTGGAAGTACGTGATCCAGTTCAAGCGGGAGAGCCCCATCGACGTGGACGGTCTGAGGCGCGAGCGCTCGGAGCTCGGCGAGGGATATCGGCTGGTCCGCAACCGGTCGAATCGCTACCTCCAGGACCGAGCGGAGATGCAATCCGAGACGTTCTCGGGTCTGGGATCTGGGTTTCAGGCCCAGGACGCCCTGGCGACCGAGAGCCAGGGACCCATCCAGGACCGCACGAACGAGCACCTCAGCGGAGGGGATCGCGCTATCATGCTGATCAGACAGTCGCTCAAGGGCGCGATCGAAGACGTCCGGGAGGGGCGCGACCCGCCCCTGGTCATACGGGATCCGGCGCGGAACCGCCTCGCCCGCACGGGTGTGTCCGCCCACTTCATTCCAAGCTCGGAGGACTGGCGGGCGCACCTCAGGCAACGTATTCAGGAACTCGAGGGCGAGATCGTCGCCCCAGCGCACATCTAGGGAGGCTCTTTCATGCGGATGTCGAAGCGGTTGTTCGGATTGAGTGTGATGGTCGCGGCCATCGTGGTTGGCTGCGCGCTTCCCTCCCAGGGCGTCCAGAGCGGCGGGGCGACCGAGGCGCAACGGCCGGCGATCCCCAAAAAGATCGTCGCCGGCGTCAACACGACCGATCCGATGATCCTGCGCTCCAGCGCGGGCGGCCCCTTCGGCGGCTCGGCCAACGGAATCGACGCAATCGAGAATCTGGTCAGTGCCGGCACCTCACTGCGGGACGATACCGATAACCTTCAACCACAGCTCGCCGAGGCCGTCCCCACACTCGACAACGGCCTGTGGAAGCTCCTCCCCGACGGACGCATGGAAACCACCTGGCGCATCCGTGACGGGGCCCAGTGGCACGACGGCGCTCCGTTTACCTCGGCGGACCTGCTCTTTACTCTGAACGTCGGGCAGGATCCGGCGATGACCGCCTTCGGCGGGCACGTGGGATTCGAGGTCATCGACGGCGCCGAGACGCCGGACTCGCGAACCATGCTGGTGAAGTGGAAGCGGCCGTTCATCCAGGCGGACACTCTGTTCACCACCGAGTTCGCGATGCCGATGCCTAAGCATCTGCTGGAGAAGACTTACGCCGAGGACAAGGACAGCGTTGTGCAGCTGCCCTACTGGACCGAAGACTTCGTGGGGACCGGGCCGTTCAAACTCAAGGACTGGGTGCGGGGAAGCCACATCACGCTACTGGCCTTCGACCAGTACGTGCTCGGTCGCCCGAAGATCGACGAGATGCTGATCAAGTTCATCGCCGACCAGAACACAATGGTGGCTAACTACCTGGCCGCGGAAGTCGACGTCAACCTCGGTCGCGGCCTCTCCCTCGAGCAGGGCATGCAGCTGCAGGGGCAGTGGCCAAACGGCAAGATGGTCGTCGGCCTGTTCAACTGGGTCGTCGTCTATCCACAGATGCTCAACCCGAGCCCGGCCGTGCTGATGGACGCCCGGATGCGAAAGGCCCTGATGCACGCCATGGACCGGCAGGAGATGGCGGACGCATTCCAGGCCGGCCTGACGCCGGTCGCCCACGGAATCATCAACACGAGCCTGCCCCAGTTCAGATCGATCGACAACCAGGTCGTACGCTACGAGTACGACTCGCGGCGGGCGAGCGCGATGATCGAGGGGCTCGGTTACACGCGAGGGGCCGACGGTATGTTCCGCGACGCCGCGGGCGAGCCTCTGAGGGTCGAGATCCGAACGACGGGCGAGCAGGAGATCCAGACCAAGTCAGTGCTGTCGGTCGCGGACTTCTGGCAGAGAGCCGGTGTCGGCGTCGATACGATGGTCCTCGGCGCTCAGCGGCGTACCGACCGGGCGTATCGCGCGACGCGGCCCGGCTTCGAGGTGCTGCGGACGCCCGATGGGCCGAAGGGCCTGCGGCGGGCCCATAGCTCCGAGACGCCGCTCCCGGAAAACAACTTCACCAAGTCGGGCAACAACGCCCGCTACATGAACCCGGAGTTCGATGCGCTGCTGGACCGGTACTTCGCGACGATCCCGATTCCCGAGCGCACTCAGGTGCTCGGGCAGATCGTTCACCACTCCAGCGACCAGGTCAACGTCATGGGCCTCTTCTATGGAGCGGAGCCGACCCTGATCTCGAACCGTCTGCTCAACGCTGGGCCGCGAGGGGCGCAGGATACGACGAACGCGTGGAACGCTCATGAGTGGGATCTGCGGAATTAAGAGTGAAGAGTGAAGGTGCCTTTTGCTGACCGCTGAGGAGAACGAGCTTCTCACCCGCACTGGGCGCAGCACGCCAATGGGCGACATGGTCCGCAACTACTGGATGCCAGCGCTCCTCGCAGAGGAGTTGCCCTCGCCGGATAGTCCGCCGGTAAAGGTCCGTCTGCTCGGCGAAGACCTCGTCGCATTCCGTGACAGCCTAGGCCGCGTCGGACTGCTCGACGAGCACTGCTCGCACCGCGGCACCTCCCTCTTCTATGGAAGGAACGAGGAGTGCGGCCTACGCTGCATCTACCACGGATGGAAGTACGACGTCGAGGGCCGCGTGCTGGACACGCCGGCCGAGCCCGGCGACAGCACGTTCAAGGACCGCATCAAACACCCGGCCTACCCGACGATGGAAGTTGGCGGCATGGTCTTCGCGTACCTGGGGCCGCGGCCAACGCCACCGCTGTTCCCGACCTACGAGTGGAACACCATCCCCGCGGACCACACGTACGTCACCAAGTGTCTGCTCGAGTGCAACTACCTGCAGGGACTCGAGGGCGAGTGCGACAACGCCCATCTCGAGTACCTGCACCGCTCGGCGAGGGATGGCCCATCGGTCCGCGACCTGGTACCGGACAACCCGACCTGGCAGTTCGAGGAGACCGACTTCGGCCTGAGGTACGTCGCCGTGCGTCCGCGGAGCGGCAACGTGACCGACGTACGCGTGAAGAGCTTCGTCATGCCCTTCTCCTGCTTCCTCGGCGTGAACCTCGCCACGCAGCACGAGGGTTACGAGGTCCACACCTACGTTCCAGCCGACGACACCTCGACCTGGCGATACGACTTCGGCTTCAGGCGAAGCCGTGCGGTCGCGTCGCATGAGCCGCACCGCCACGCGCAGATCGGGCCCGACTACGTTCGTCTGCGGACGATGCGCAACCACTATCTGCAGGATCGTGAGCTACAGAGGGACCAGGACTACACGGGCATCGAGGACTACCTGAACGAAGACGCGTGCGTCACCGAGTCGGCGCGCCCGATCGCGGATCGGGTGCGCGAGCATCTCGGCGCAAGCGACGCGGCCGTCATCGCGGTGCGGCGGTATCTCCTGAAGTGCGTTCGCGCATCCCAGGCGGGCGACGAGCCACCGCACGTCGTCACGGACCCAGAGAGAAGCAACTTCCGGCACGCCGACGCGCTTCACGAAGAGATCGAGGGAAGCGACTGGCATGCACACTTCCCGCACCTGACGCGAGAGGCCCAGCCCACCAGATCGGAGGAAATACCATGGCGAACGTCGTTCTCGGGCTCGCCACCGCGCACGCGCCGTTCCTGAATGGGGGCGTCGAACGCTGGGCCGAAGGCGGGAAGCGCGACATGACGAATGCAACCGGCGGCGGCATGCCGATGAACCTGGACATCGAGGCGATGATCCACGAGCGGGAGTCGTGGATCGGCAAGGAGCTGGCGCCGGAGGTCTGGCAGCGGCGCCACGAGGCCTGCCAGACCGCCATCGGCCGCCTGGCGGAGAAGATCGACGACGTTGCTCCCGACGTGGTCGTCGTCGTGGGCGATGACACCCACGAGGTCTTCATGCCGGAGGACCACATCCCCTCGGTCGACATCTACTGGGGCGATTCGATTACCTACGTGCCGTTCGCACAGCGAAGCGCCGGCATGGAGGGCGCGAAGCAGCTGGTGGGCCATCCCGACCTCGGTCGGCACCTCGTCGAAGCGTTGATCGACGACGGCTTCGATCCATCCCACACCCGCGCCATGCCCGAAGGCCGATCGATAGGGCATGCCTTCGACTTCGTGTACGCGCGCATCATGAAAGGGCGAGTGCCACCGCAGGTACCCGTCTGGCTCAACACCTATTACCCGCCCAACCAGCCGACGATGCGCCGCTGCTATTCGCTTGGTAAGGCGTTGCGGCGGGCAATCGAATCCTGGGAGAACGACGCGAAGGTCGCGGTGATCGGAACGGGCGGCATGAGTCACCTGGTCATCGACGAGGAATTGGACCGGGGTGTGCTGGCGGCGATGCAGGCGAAGGACGAGCCGCGGCTCACCAGCTTCCCGGAGGCGGCACTGACATTCGGAACGTCCGAGATCAGGAACTGGGTCGTGACCGCCGGCGCGATGCACGACAGCGACGCGGACATGTCGCTGCTGGACTACGTGCCCTGCTACCGGTCGCCCGCCGGCACCGGCTGCGCCTGCGCGTTCGCCTACTGGGAAGAATAACGCTCGTCTGGTAGGGCAAGGGCTTGTCCCCTTGCCGCCCGGCGAGTTCAGAGCGGGCCACGCAGCCGGGGACAAGGCCCGATCCTACCAATCGCCGAGGGCTGAAGAAAATGGCAGAAATCGTCCTGGGTCTCGGCACGGGCCATGCCTCGACGCTCGGCAGTCCGCCGAGCCAGGTGCTGCGGGTCGCGGAGCGCGACAAGGTCGACCCCCGCATCGATTATGCAGCGCAGCTGCAGCGAGTTCGCCCCGGCATGGAGGCGGAGGTCGGCGACGAGCGCATGCAGGAGCACTATGAGGCGTGCGTCAATGGAGTCGCGCGCCTCAAGCGGGTGCTCGACGAGGTCAGCCCCGACGTCATGATCATCATCGGGGATGACCAGCACGAGCAGTTCCTGGACGACAACCTGCCGATGTTCGCCCTGTTCCACGGCGACATGTTGCCGGCGCCACCCCGCTCCCCGGAGTGGGTGAACCCCGCGGATGACTGGCGCGCAGGCGACACGCGCGATGCCTTCCCCGCTGAGCCGGACCTTGCGAACCACCTGCTCCGCACGCTATGCGCCGAGGGCTTCGACTTCGCACGGACCAACAAGCTCCGCGCCGACATCGGGCTCGGGCACGCGTTCGTGCTGCCCTATCGGAAGTACCTGCCGGATCGCATGATCCCGATGATCCCCCTCATGGTGAACACGTACTTTCCACCGAACACCCCGACACCGAGCCGCTGCTATGCGCTGGGTCAGGCGCTCCGCAGCGGCATCGAGAGCTGGAAGTCGGACAAGCGAGTCGCGATCATGTCCTCGGGCGGCCTGAGCCACTCCATCATCGACGAGGACCTCGACCACCGGACCCTCGACGCCCTGGTGGAGAAAGACGTCGAGACGCTCTGCTCGTTGCCGGTCGAGGAGCTGATCCGAGGTACATCAGAGATCCGCAACTGGATCATCGGAGCCGGCGCCTTCGAGCCGATGTCGATGACCTTTGTCGACTACGTCCCGTACTACCGGTCGCCCGCCGGCACCGGCTGCGGCGGCGGCTTCGCGTACTGGACATAAGAGAATCACGGCCTTCGGCCGAGGAATGCCGCACGGCGTGAACGATTCCCTTGACGACAACTGTTAGGTGAGGAGCGAAAAGAATGGCAGCAGTTGGTACGAGGGTCCTGAAATTTGGGGTGGCCGGGCTGGGCGTTGCGAGCCAGGAGATCATGCCGAATATCG
>Ga0184637_10001497_pt1 | contig 15746 bp, 9 predicted proteins | sample PLM3_127_b2_FD_133143 | JGI IMG/M metagenome (GOLD analysis project Ga0184637, IMG submission 133143) | Groundwater sediment microbial communities from an aquifer in East River, Colorado, USA - PLM3_127_b2 | ecosystem: Environmental > Terrestrial > Soil > Riparian zone | place: USA: East River...
CCGCTGGCCAGACGGGGCAGGTACTTTTCCCTTTGCGCCGGAGTTCCAAAATAAACGATGGGCAAGGTGCCGATGCCGGTGTGAGCGCCGTAGGTGACGGCAAAGGAGGCCTGGCGGCCCACTTCCTCGGCGGCGGCGGCGGAAGCAACTTTTCCGGCTCCCAGCCCGCCCTGTTCTTCCGGCACTTCAATGCCCAAAAGCCCAAGAAGGCCGGCTTCTTTGAAAAGCGCCAGCATCAGCCCTTCTTCTTTTTTCTCAATCGCCTCGGATTTGGGCAGAACCTTTTTCTGCATAAAATCGCGGGCGGTCTCGGCGATGGTTCTGATTTCCTCCGGAAGTTTTTCGGGAGTCATCAAACACTCCACTTGTGCTGGGCCGATTAGGAAGCTGCCGCCAGCCAGAGGCGCCACGCTTTTTTCATTCGACATTGAATCTTCCATTTTTAGACGTGGCGCAGGATAAAGTCCGCCTTGGGCGGACGTATCCTGCGTTTTTGCCGGGCACGCAGGTTAGGAAAAGCTTAACCTGCGCCAAAAAATTCATTCTCATATTCTCTTTATTCGGCATTTTTCTCTTTCATTGAAAGAGGGCGAGGCATGCCTCGCCCCTACGATATCCTTTCGAAAATTCCCGCGGCGCCCATTCCGCCGCCAACACACATTGTTACCATTCCAAAATGTTTATTCGTTCGCAGCAGTTCGTATATCAACTCTACCGTCAATTTTGTTCCCGTGGCCCCTAAGGGATGGCCCAAAGCAATGGCGCCACCGTCGGGGTTGACCTTTCTGGCGTCCAATCCAAGCTCGCGAATGACGGCCAAACTTTGGGCGGCGAAGGCCTCGTTCAAGAGAATAATATCAATGTCGGAAAGCGAATGGCCTGCGCGCTTCAGCACTTTCGGTATCGCTTCCACCGGGCCGATGCCCATAATTTCCGGAGCGACCCCGGCTGTGGCGTAGCCGGCGAAGCGCGCCAGCGGTTTCCAGCACTGTTTTTTTGCAAATTCCGCTTCTGCTATGACTACCGCAGCAGCAGCATCTGAAATCTGGCTGGAATTTCCGGCTGTTACTGTTCCATTCTTTTTGAAAGCAGGTTGCAGTTTGGCTAAAGCCTCTAAGCTCGTGTCGCGACGCGGCCCTTCGTCGGTTGAAAAGGAAAACGACTGCGTTTCAGGTTTGCATTTTTCGTTTAACTTCTGATTGGAAATTTCCACCGGTGCAATCTGCTCTTTGAAAACTCCGGAGTCAATGGCGGAAAGTGCTTTTTTGTGGCTTTCGAGGGCGAAGCGGTCCTGTTCTTGGCGGCTGATTTTGTAACGCTCGGCTAAATTTTCGGCCGTGAGTCCCATCGAAATGTAAGATTCCGGTCGAGAACGAACGAGAGCCAATTCCGGCGCCACTTTGTTGCCGCCCATTGGCACGGCGCTCATCGATTCCACTCCGGCAGCGATAATTAAATTCGCTTCTCCGAGACGAATTCGGTTGGCGGCCAAGCTAATGACTTCGAGACCGGAAGCGCAGAAGCGGTTGACCGTCATTGCCGGGACGCTGTCGGGAAGCCCAGCCGAAAGACCAATCAAACGCGCCACGTTCAGCCCCTGTTCTCCTTCCGGCATGGCGCAGCCGACGATGAGTTCATCAATCAATTTGGCATCCAAGCCGGGAAGCTTGGCCAGGGCCTCTTGGATTGGAACGGCGCCCAACTTTACCGGATGGACGCTGGCCAGTGAACCGGTGAAACCCTTGCCCACCGGCGTACGTTGGGCAGCTATAATTACCGCTTCTTTCATCAGTTCCTTAATGGTTTTCCAGTTTTCAAAAGATGAGCCATCCGCTCCTGTGTCTTGCGCATTCCGACAAGATGCAAAAATTCTTCCCGTTCTAAGTCGAGCAAATACTGTCGCGGCACTTCCGGCTCGCCGGCAAGCTCGCTGCCACACAAAACCTTGGCCAGCGACTTCCCCACGGTTACATCGTGGTCAGTTATCATCTTGCTCGCATTCATCAGGTAAAGAAAAGTTTCTACAGCAGCCAATCCATTCTTTCCAGCTACTCGAATTTTATCGGGTACTTTTCCGGTAACGCCGGCATCGGCCAGGAGCCGGGCTTGCGAGAGGGCGGTAGCAGTCAGGCGGCCGCGGTTGGGCACAATTAAATCACCCGGTTGCAGGTAGCCCATTTCGTGCGCTTCATCGGCGCTGGTGGAAACTTTGGCCAACCCAACGTTTTCGAAAACGGTTTTCAAATGAGGCAAAAGCATTCCGCCCTTCGCTAAACGGCCAATTCGTTCGGCCATTCGAGTCGTTCCGCCGCCGGCTGGAATCAAGCCGGCGCCAGTTTCAACCAGGCCGATGTAAAGCTCGCGATGGGCAACTCTTTGCGCGGCGGCCAGGCAGATTTCGCATCCGCCGCCGAGGGTTAAGCCAAATGGCGCGGCTATGACAGGAAAAGGAGCGTTACTCATCGCCTCCGTTACACTCTGAAATTTTTTAATCATCAGGCCGATTTCGTCGAAATCCCCCTCGGCGGCGGTCATCAAAAGCCAGGCAAGATTCGCTCCGGCTGAGAAGGCCTCCACCTGCGGGTCGTTGGCAATCACCAGAGCGTCAAAATCTGTTTCTACTTTTAGTATGGCTTGTTGAATGAGATTCAAAATGCCAGCACCGATGACGTTCATCTTGCTATGGAAAACTAAAGCCGCAATTCCATCGCCGGCATCGAGCAAAGTTGCTTCCCTGTTCTGAGCGACGATTTTTTCGGGGGGAACAGGCAACAAAATCGGGCCAGGCTCCCCGGATTCGATTTTTTCCGGCAGAGGCGGTAATAGAATGGAAAATGTCTTTGCTGTTTTAGCAAGAGCGTCGCAGCTAACCGTTTTGGCTAAACTTAGAGGCCCCATCTGCCAGCCGAACCCCCAACGCAAAGCGTCGTCAATCTGGCCGGGTTGGTCGCAAATTTTTCCGACCAGCGAAGCGGCATATGCGGCGACGGAAGTCAAATGACGGCTAACAAAGGCGCCTGCCGGATCCGAGCTTGCCGCAAACAACGTTTTGACTCGCTTGATTAAGTCTTCTTCCGCTCTAGCTTGAGCCAGTAAAGGAGTTTCCAGTTTTTTTCGGGCCGAGTAGTTTAAGTTTTCGTCCACTTCTTCGATTTCGTCCCCCTGCTTGCGGTAGAAACCGGCACCGGATTTTTCTCCCAGTTTTCCATTCGACACCAAGGCTTGCATAATTGCCGGGGGAGTAAAGCGGGAAAGCGAAGGGTCATCCGGTGAACCGTTGCGGATGATTTTCAAGACGGCCATTGCGGTGTCCAGGCCGACCAAATCGGCGGTGCGGCAGGTGGCGCTTTTGGGTCGGCCAATCAAAGGGCCAGTCAGAAAATCGATTTGCGAAGGGGAGAATTTGAATTCAGTCCCCAAATTCAAAGCATCCATCAAGGCAAAAATGCCGATTCGGTTGGCGATAAAGGCGGGGGTGTCTTTGACCGGCACAAACCCTTTTCCCAACCGCCGGTCGATAAATTCAGTTAGAAATGTTTTGGCTTGGTCCTCCGCCCCCGGATGGGGCAAAAGTTCCAACAGGCGCAGGTAGCGGGGAGGGTTGAAAAAATGGGTGATGAAAAAGCGAAGGCGAACTTTTTCGGGCAGGACTTCACCCAATTTCACCACCGACAGGCTGCTGGTGTTGGAACTTACAACGCAATCGGCAGAAAGAAACGGAACGATGTTCGTATAAAGCTCTTGTTTAATCTTCAGATTTTCCGGTGCAGCCTCTAAAATCCAGTCAACTTCTTTCAAACGTTCTAAATGATGTTTTAAGCTGCCGGGACGGATGTTATCCAGATGTTTGGGATGAAAAAAGGGGGACGGTTTCTGGGCTTTAAATTTTTTGATTGCCTGCTTGGCTATGCTTTCCGGTTCCTTTTCGTCCGGACCGGGAATGTCGAACAGTTCAACCTTCAAGCCGGCGCCGGCCAAAAGCGCCGCCAGTTGCGAACCCATTACTCCGGCCCCCAAAACAGCTGCGCGCCGGAATTTTTTCATACCTCTTTGTTTAGGTTTATCTTTTCCGTAGTCGAATAGGCCGCCAGTTCTACGTCGGGCTCGTGGTAGGCGGCTTCGATTAAATCTTTGTAACGCTCCTCCACTATTGAGCGGCGGACTTTCAGCGTGGGGGTGAGTTCTCCTCCATCAACCGAAAAGGACTCCGGAGCGATGGCATAGTGGCGCACTTTTTCAAAGCCCAGCAACGTTTGGTTAATTTTTCTGACGCTTCCGGTCAACCGTTCCTTGAATTCCTGCGAGCGCAGAAATTTTTCTACATCCATTGTGCCGTTTCCTTTTTGCTCAAGATACTGCTTGAGGAAAAGTTTATCGGGAACAATCAGCGCGGCGACATTGGGCCGGCCGGAGCCGACCACCACCGCTTCTTCGATAAAGGGGCTTTGCTTTAAAGCCTGCTCGATTTTGGCCGGAGAGATATACTCGCCCGTCGAAGTTTTAAAGTTCTCTTTTTTGCGGCCCAAAATAGTTAAATACCCTTCTTCGTCGATGGCGGCCAAATCGCCGGTGGCCAGCCAGCCGTCGGAAGTTTTTATTTCGGCGGTAGCTTCCGGGTCTTTGTGATAACCCCGCATTACGTTTTCGCCTTTTACATACAGCTGACTGTCTTCGGCAATGCGAACTTCAATTCCATCCAATGGCCGACCAACGCTGCCGAGCTTATTTTGGCCGGGGGCGTTGGCGGTTACTACCGGAGAAGCTTCGGTCAAGCCGTAACCCTGATAAACGCTGATGCCCGCTCCGGTAAAGAGACGCCCCAGTTCGGAAGACAGAGGGGCGCCGCCGGAGAAAAGGCAACGCAGCCGGCCGCCGAAAGCTTCCTGCCATTTGCGGAAAACCACGCTGCGGGCCAAACCGAGACGCATTCGCGAAAGTTGGTTCTCTTCCGCTTCCGGTTTCCACTTTCCAGCCACGCTCATCGCCTGACGGAATAAAAAGCGCTTTAAGAAAGGGGCCGAGTTTCCTTTGGTTATCGATACGGAGTAAATTTTTTCCAAAAGCCGGGGCACGGTGGTCATAATCGTCGGACGGATATCTTTCAAATCCTGCATCAAGGTTTCTATCCCGCCGGCGAAAGCAACGCGGATGCCGCTTTGCAGGTAGTAGTAAATCACCAACCGTTCGAAAGCGTGGGAAAGAGGTAAATAGCTCAAGCCTACATCTTCGGAGGGATCGAGCGGAATTCTTTTGGCCACGGCAAACAAGTTGGCCAATAAATTGGCGTGGGTCAACTCCACCCCTTTGGGGTTGCCGGTCGTGCCGCTGGTGTAGATGATGGTGGCCAAGTCCTCTGGCTCAATCGAATCGCGCCGTTCGGCAAACAAGGTTGGATGACGTTCCGCCAGTTCGTCCCCCATTTCCATCAGGGTAGGCAAGGCCAAAACTTTCGGTTCACGAACTACGTTGGCGAAAAAGACCGTCAATTCGACATTTTTCAAGCTCGAAATAAATGGGCCGTATTTTTTCCACAACTCCGCCGATTCGACAAAAATGGCGCGCGAGGCGCTATGCTCGACAATATAGCGGGCAATTTCAGGCGCCTGCGTGGGATAAACCGGCACGGTTACGGCGCCCAGAGATTGAATGGCTAAATCGGCGGTCACCCACTCCGGGCTGCTGCTGGACAGGATGGCAACCGTGTCTCCCTTACGGATTCCCCAGTCGGCCAGACCGTAAGCGGTGCGGCGGATGTTGCCGGCCAGTTCCGTTGTACTAAAAGCCTCCCAGCGTCCCAGGTAACGACGCATCAGATGGCGCGGATAGTAATAGCGGCTGAAAATCTCGGCGAAAAGAGCCGGTAAGCTTTTTGGTTTTAGGCTCATGCCGCTTTCTCCCCTTTTTTCGAATTGTGCGGTTCATGAATCGCCCCTACGTTCCCGTTAGGAAAGACAAGATAAATTGGGGCGGGATTGGGATGCTCCAAGTGTTCGAGCGGTTGGCGGGGGCGGAAGTTTTTCATTTTCGGCAGAGCGGCGGTCATCGCGTTATATCCCGTGACCACGAACTCTTCGACCCGGTCAAAATCGGTCCAGAAAGCGCCGTTCAGCTCCGGACGCACCACCAGATCGCAAAGGCGGTGGATATAGCTTCTGAAAATTGAGCGCTCGATTTCCTGCTGGCGCAAAAGCGCCTGCAGAGCGGTGGAAATTTCCCAATTGGGCCAGATGGCGCCGGAGACATCGACGGCAATGGTGTGGGTGATGCCCAATCCCGCCAGGCAGTCGATGGGAATGACGCTGGTGACTTCGCCATCCACCAGAAGCCGTCCATCCAGCCGCACCGGAGGAAAATAGCCGGGCAGGGAGGTGGAAGCGCGCACGGCATTCAGGATAGAACCGGATGCAAAGCAGACCGCCTGCGAGCTTTTCAAATCTGCGGCGGAGATGCGCACCGGCAGAGCCAGAAGGGAGAGTTCCCCATCGGCTACAAATTCCGACAGAACCGCGTCTATTTTTTCGCGCGAGGCGATGCTTTCGCGGCGGAGAGCCACAGCTATTAGCACATTTTCTCGGATGCCGGAGAGAATGGTGTTCCAGAAACCCTGTCCGCGCTGCAGGTCTTTGCCGACCCGGTCTAAGCCAAGCTCCCTAAAGGCGTGGGAGCGGGCAAAGCGTTCAAAGAGACGCTGGCAGGTGGCGGAGTTTTGTTGGCGGCCATATTCGGCGGCGACAATGGAGCCTATGGAAGTTCCGGCAATGGCGTAAATCGGGACGCCGGCATTCTCCAGGGCACGCAAAACGCCGATATGCGCCAAGCCCCTTGCGCCGCCTCCGCCCAGAAGCAGGGCGATTCTGATTTCCTGACTATCTTTCAAAATTCCCATACTCGTCGCCTCTATAAGTTATAACCACGTTTTTAGAGACAAAAGTTGCCCCTCACACTCTTTATAATTATCGGTAAAAAGAGCGGTTGGAAACAGGGTTAGTCCGAGGCCCAACAAAAGAAAAATACAGTTTTTGTCAAGCGGCTCGACCTCGACCGGGGCTAAAAGTTGGCTCGAAAAATGCGATTATTCTCTTCAAAATAAAAAAAACCCCGCCTTTGGGACGGGGTTTTTTTAAACGTGCCTTCTTTACTTCAAGAAGGTCATCTTGGAAACGCGCCGGAACTCGCCTTGGTTGGCGTCTAACTTGTAGAGATAAACGCCGGACGAAATTCCCACGCCGTTGTCATCCGTGCCGTCCCATTCCACTGATTGGTAACCGGCTTCCATATCTCCGTTAACCAAAGTTCTTACCTTCTGGCCCAAGATATTGTAGATGTCCAAGGTAACCTTGGCCTGCTTGGGCAGAGCGAAAGAAATTCGGGTCTTCGGGTTGAATGGATTGGGGTAATTGCCTTTAAAGCCGTACTCTTTGGGCAAACCGGCCCCGACTTTGTCAAGGCGAATCACTCCCGGTACGAATTCGGGGGCAAAGTCAATTACTTCCTTGCCGCCGTTCACGTCGCGGTTTTCAATCAGCGTCAGCGTGTGCTGGGGCGCTTTGGATTGGTCGATGTCGATGGTGAATTCCTTCACCTGCTCACCAACCGTAAATTCCAAATAGCCGACGGCGTCGCTGCCCGATTTCATTGCCGGCTTCATACTCTGACCAGACGATACCAAACCGATCAAAACCGTTTTGGTCTTGTTGTCGAATTTGGTAATTTTGAAGTCGAAATCGCTGACCCGACCTCCCTCAAAATTGGCCCGAACAAATGTGATGGCATCATCGGCATTCCCGAATTTCAGGGGGATGTCCATGGCCGTCACCGGCTCATCATTCACTATGATAATGGGCACAACCACCTTACCGGTAGACGAGTTCCAATCGGCCGTGCCGAATTTGACCACGTCTTTATTTCCCGGGTCGGCGGCGGCCAGAACCAAGGCCGGCACCAAGAAGAACACTAAGACGATTCCCGTCATTGTGCGCTTCATTTAAACCTCCCATCGTTTGAGTTAAACATTTAAACACCTTAACTTTCTTCGACCCATCCCCTTTTTCTCAAAAGGTTGGTCCGGACTTCTAACAACTTGTAAACCACCCTTCCCGACTTTCCACCAGTCGGTAGTTCGGCGTTCCTTCGGCTCAGTGTGGGGAACTCCGTTTTTCCATATATATATACGCACATAAAGTCCATTTTGTCAAGCCCTATTTGGCTCATTTGCCACCTTTTTTCCCGAACCGGCTCTTCCGGTAAAACCCCGTTTCCGGGGCTCTGTTCTGCAAATTGCTTCACCCTTTTACTTATATCGGCTTCCGAGGCCGGGAAATAAAGCCTCTTAACCCATTCCCCGATAACCGCTTCACGCGATACAGGGTCAATTTGCTCCTGCATCGACAGGCCTTTTCTGCAAAAAACCTGCCTATTACGGCCCGCACCAAGGGAGAGCGTTTAGACCCAAAAAGACTTTGTTGCTTTCTAATACTGTGTCAGCTGCCGTCAAAATCCCATCACAATTAACATCGGCGAAACAGATGTCGCAGGCTCCTTCGTCCAAAAACGCGCAAGATAATAATAGAACCAAGTCGGCGGAGGTGTAAATCCCATTGCCATCCATATCCCCCTTAATGTTGGCACAGGGGCATCCAAGAGAGCTCTTTGGAAAAGCTACCCAGCTTAAGACCTTTTCCACCAGTAAACTCTCCGCTTGTAACCCACCGGTGGGTTCTAAATGCTCCATCCCGAAAGTACAATAGACAATGGCGTTTTTCTGCTCCGCCAAAACCCGGGCAGCAGCCACGATACGGCCCGTGCTATCTTTCAAGATAGGGAAAGTGGGGCAGGCTACTTTCAAACTTTGGAGTTTAGCGCCGGGCTTCAATCGCAAGGTGTCAATCCCGCTTAGAAAATGGGTAAAGGGTAAGGTGCCTATACTGTCTGCAACTACAAGATAACCTGCCGTTTTTCGGGTGGTGTCTATTTCAAACCCATACGTGTTTCTGAAGTAGACTGATTCTGCTTTATTCCTGCCCACCCAGGGGGCGCAAATCCAGGCCCCCTGATTATCATTCCTTAAAGTGCTATCCAGAGCTATTCGACAATTGGGAGGAAATGCCGAGTCAGCGGGAGGTGACACAAGGGAATCAACCCTTCCCGTGTACCAGAATAGTAATTTAAAATCCGCGTGCAAAAACCGAGTTTGCGCTAAGAAATTGCGGGTCACCTGACTTGTCAAATCGTCCTCGGTTTTCGTCGTAACCACTTTGTTTAACGGGTTAAGATAAATATCCTTAAAAAATTGCGGCCCCTGCTCAAAAACCAATTTTACCCCAGGAAACAAAACTTGAGGATAAGCTTTGGCTTCTGCCGTCTGAAACTGGCGTCTACCAATAAGCGAGTCGAGATCGTGATCGTCCCAAACGTGAAGGGTGATCGTGTGAGTACCGGGGGCGGAAAAACCGGCTACGATGGCGGTGTCCGGTCTCTGGGCGATTATGTCGGCTTCGTCTGTGGTCTCGTCGATACAGTCTTTGTCCAAATCGTCCAGCGAATCATCGCAAAAAGAAAGATTATCCGCCAGCGAATCGATGTCCCAAAAATAGCGCAGTAAGAGCGTGTCGGAATCGGCATCCGAAGTTCCGGTCGCATTCAAAGGTATAAGTGTATTTGAATTAAACCGATCGGGATAGGTTCCGGCATCCGCCGCCGGTTTGTAATACCGAATCAAAAACTCATCCCAGCGGGTAGAGTCCGCAAAATCCAAATTGGCGGGTGGAAATGGATGATTGCGAGCCAACGTGGAGTCGTTGGTTTCGCAAGCCGCTCCCGTATGAGGATAGCAAGCGGTTGTATCGGCTGCATAAATTTGCCGCTGCAAATCAGTAATACCGCCCGCTTCCATTTGGAGCCCGGTAAAGTCAAAAGGATGGTCGATGGTGGAACTAAAACGGTTAGCTTTTTCCGCCTCAGGAATTGGGGGGTTGTGCTGCCGGGAAGACGGAAAATAGATGGAAAGCCCGCCAGCAGAATCGTGCCGAACACTTGGTGGCAGTAAACGGCTTACAATAACCGGCCCGCCAAGAGTCAAAAGTGAGTTAATTTCAAATGCTCCAACTCGATACTGTGCTCCGCACGTAAGTTGGATAGTATGTAGCCTTCGTGCAAAATCTTTTAAGTCGACAAAATCTGCCATTCCTTGTTTTTGTATTCCGTAGTGATCAGTGACTTTCAGTACGTCTCTAATCTTCAGTTGAAAATTATCGTTGGTAATGCCCGAGTTACAAACATCACCGACTCCCGAAAGGAGATTACCGGCCAATTGATTTACCCGTGTTAAAAGAGTATCCAGACTGTCCAGTTGGATAGCCGTCCATACCGCCAATGAATCCTGCCCCACCCGCCCCGCTAAAATCGAATTTACGGCAAACCCGGCCAGTGAATCGGGTGAAAGGTCAGGTTCATCCCTAAGTTTTTTAACCAAACGGCTGTAATCAAAATCTGCCGGTCCAATCATTTCGGGGGAAGCAACCATAAAATGGGCAAAATCTTTCACCTGTGTAGCGACTTCCAATTGACCCATAAAAGGAGCATCCAAAATAAGCAGGTCCACTTTAGCCGTGTCTAACCCCGCTTGCTGCAATACCGATTTCAACTCTCCCATCTTCAGCCAATTACTGGTAGTGGTCGAGGTTTGATTATCGCCGCATAACCCCTCCCAACCGGCACCGTCCCCTTTTAGAGCCAGAACGTAGCGACTACCGGTATATATTCCCCGTGCAGTTGTTATAATTGTCTTCAAGGGATCTATCGTGCCAGTGTTGACCGATGATGACCCTTGTGGTATGCGCACTTGTTCGCTGGAGTCCAACACCAAAAGACCAAAGCTGGTACCCCCTGCTTCCTCATCGAAATCGAAAGCCCCCTCACCGAAAGAAAGTGCGGTTAAACGGGAGTCAAAAAGAACAAAAACATTTACGTTCCCGGAATCGACCTCGCGTTCTATTTGATTCAAAAGGTCAAAGTACCAACGCTGCGCTGATTCCACGGAATTTCTCCCATTTCCGGCGGCCATATATAATATCACGGTCCAATCAGCTGACTGTCCTGGTTGTTGGGAGTTCTGCGCGAACGTCACCGGCAAAAGGTTTTTTCGCCCCATCGTGGGCCCGGCTGCATCTTCCCCCCCTAAAAAGGTAACATTTCTTCCCGCCGTCTCAAACTGCGGATCCCCCGGTTCAACGTTACGCGAAGAGTCATTTCGTCCAATCGAAGTCCCAGGAGAAACGGACAATAGAGGCCCTACGGCACCCAGCGGTCGCAGAGGTCGAACTTTATCCAACTCGGTTTTCTGGCCGACATCCCTTGCAGATTTTTCTGCATCCGTTCTGACGGTATCGCAATCTGTGCAAACGCTTACCAAGTTCCACGCCACCACATCCCGATATATGTTGCCCTGCGCAGAGTCGCCACTTGGCACCCGAAGGCCGCAGGCATCTTTTCGGTTGTTAAAAAATTTGCCGCTTTTTCCGGTATGAAGATACATATCCCCGCGACCATCACCAAAAGTGGTATCCACAGAATCGGAACCGGATTCCGGAATTAAATGGATGACCAAATAGGTGCTTTCGGGGAACTGTACAGAAGGCGGCAAGTTGACTGAATCTGCAGGGTTGCCATTGGTTAGCTGCCAACCATTAGTGCTTTGCACAGCCCCGCCCGGTGGATTGAAAAGCTCCACCCATTCGTGATTGCGGGAAGAGTCAAGGGAAAAAGTGTCGGGGTTAAACATCACCTCATTGATAACCACTTTAGGAGCAGGACTGAACGCCCCCCCTGCCCGAAGAACCAAGTTTCCTTTTGGCAAACTGTCCCAGTTTGCTCTATTATCCAAAGAAACGAAGCTGCGGCCCGTAGCCATAGCGGTATCTTTCAAACCCCACCACCCATCTCCAATATCATTGCTATCATTCACCGTGCCTCCCGGCACAGGTCCGGCTAAAATCCAAAAATTCTTACCCTGAACGAACGGAATGGAGTCTCCTAATGCCTTGGATTGAAGGGCACTTGGCAAGGCACCGGGTATGAAAGCATTATCCAGAATACCGGCTGGCCAGTCAGGGCGACCGTTTGTATCGCTCACCACATAGAGACTACAACCGTCACTGATATTAATCCAACTGTTATCAAACTGATAAAAGACAACTTGAAGAGTAAAAGTAGATACGTCGGCCGTGAATTTCACCGCCATCCAATAATTAGAATCGGGCTGAAAAGGAACAGCCCCTATTGGGCCAAGGACAACGGGTGGAGGGCCGGAGTCCACACGGCTCAATCCAAGAGAATCAAAGCGTAAGATGTTTTGAACTGAGTCAAGCGGAGGCAATGCCCTCTCCAGCGCCGCCAGCTGTTCGGGGGTTGGCTTAGGGCCAGCGACCCCAAAGGAAAACGCCATTAAGATTAAACAAAAGCCGAAAAAAATGCCCGCTTTTTTCATAGAACCTCCCGGTGAAACGTGTTAGAAAGCCGTTTTATACCTCCGTCAAGGTGCCTACCCTATCGCTATGTTGACTAACTTTTAAGCAGAGGTATAATAATCTCCCCCCGACCTGTTGTCAAGGAAAACTTGGAAAATGTTTAAAGATTTAAAAAAGAGAAAACGGGCCGTTTTTTAGCAGAAAACGGGAGAACTCTTTGAATTACAATGTCTTACATACCAAAACCGGGTAAACCGGGGATTTTAAACCCGCCCGTCAAAGCCGCCATTTTTTCCTGGGCCAAGGCCGCCGCTTTTTCGCGGGCTTGGGCCAAAGCCGACAAAATCAAATCCTGTAGCATTCCCACATCATTGGGGTTGACCACTTCTTTTTCGATTTTCAACTCTACGATTTCCTGCTTGCCATTGGCAACTGCTTTGACCATCCCCCCTCCTGCGCTCCCTTCCACTCGGACCTCCGCCAGCTCGGCCTGTATGGCCTCCATCTTTTCCTGAAATTGTTGCGCCTGTTTCATCAAATCTCCAAAGCCTTTCATTATGAATTCTCTCCTTTTGCTATTTGCAGATGTTTGCCCGATTTAAATTTGGCCGCTGTCAGCTCTTTTTGCATCTGCTCCCGGCCGGTTCGGTTTTCTCTCCAAGACTTCCAATTCGAGAGTATCCCAAATGGTTTTTAATTCCGGGTATTTTTCGAGCAAGTCATCCACGGCCGGTTGACTTGCTTTCACTGGCACCGAAACAATCGGAGGCAAACTGCCGCCGTTGGCCACAAACTCCATTTTCCATACCATCTTCCGGCCAAAGACGTGGTTTAAAACTTCGTCCAAAACTTTTTTGCCGTTCCCTTTTCCGCCAAATTTCATTTTAGCCATCCCTGCATAAGAATGGCCAAAAGGCAAAATCAATTCCTCTTTCTCTGAAAAATACGGTTGCACCTGCTCCAGAAGCGAAACAGACGCCGGATTTTCCTTGCGCATCCCTTCCAAAACCTTGCTCCAAAGCTCGCTGCCTACCCCCTTGCCGGTCGAAACGTGAGGGGGAAAACCAGTAACTGGGGCGGCCGAACTAATCGAAGCCGCTTTTTGAGTCGGAGGCGGGGGTGCGGAAGACGCCGTGCCGGGAAGCTTTGGTGCCACGCCGGCCTCGGTTGAGGTAGTGCCGCGAGACGGAAGGGAAGCTTTCAGCCTTGAACCTCGATTTTCTCCTTCTTTTGGTGAAGAATACATATTCGAAGAGACCGGGCCACTCCGCCCCTGCAGTTCCTCCAAAACTTCTTTCAAATCAACGGTCGAATCAAGCCAGGCTAACTTCACCAGCTCCGCTTCCGCCAAGATTTTCGGGTCTGTCAGGCGGCTCATACTTAATTTTAAATCGGAAACGGCCTGCATCATCCGCAATATATCCCCCTCTTTAAACTGTTCGGCGCGCTGGGCATACTCCTCTTCTTCCGGTTCGGAAAGTCCCAAAAGTTCTTCCGAGTATTTCTTCCAGCGGACTACCAACAAATTGCGCAGGTGGTAAAGCAACTGGTCCAAAAAGTCCTCCAAGTCCGCCCCTTTGGCGCAAATCTGGTCGAAAACCCCCAAAGCCTTCGCCGCATCTTTTTGAGCAAAGGCGTCGGTCAGTTCAAAAAAGACTGAAAGACCTAAAAGTCCCAGCGATTGTTCGACTGATTCTTTGCTAACCATTCCCGCCGAAAGGGTCCAGACCTGATCTAAAAGCGAAAGCCCATCCCGCAGCGAGCCGTCCGCCTTGCGCACCAAAATGGCCAGAGCCTCCGGCTCGATTTCAATCTCTTCTTTTTTGCAAATGCCTTCCAAAGTTCCCGAAAGTGCCTGCGGCGGAATGCGCCGGAAATCGAAGCGCTGGCAGCGGGAAAGTATGGTGGCCGGAATTTTGGAAACTTCGGTGGTGGCTAAAATGAAAACGGTCTGGGGCGGAGGCTCCTCCAAAGTTTTCAAGAGGGCGTTAAAGGCCTGGTCGGTGAGCATATGCACTTCGTCGATGATGTAAATCCGCTTTCCGCTCGCCGTCGCATAGCGAACGTTCTCGTTCAATTCGCGCACGTCATCTACTTTGTTGTGGGAAGCGCCGTCGATTTCGATGACATCCAAACTTATTCCAGAGTTGATTTCTTTACAGCGGACGCAAACGTTGCAGGGTTTGGAGGTCGGGCCCTTTTCGCAATTTAAAGCCTTGGCCAGAATGCGCGCGACGGTAGTTTTTCCCGAACCGCGCGGGCCGGTGAAGAGGTAGGCGTGGGAAACTTTCCCCTTTTCGATTGCGTTTTTGAGGGTGGAAACCACCAAATCCTGCGCCACTACTTCTTCGAAGTTGGCGGGACGATACTTGCGGGCTAAAACCAAATAAGACATTTATCGCTCTTTTAGAGGTCGGTGAAATCGCTCCGCTCAAGATTTGCGGAAACAAACTCCGTGCCGTTTTTACTAATCTCTAATCTCCAATCTCTAATCTCTGTCTTTGATAGGCCAGGCTGCCCTGCGGCACCAAAAGCCGTTATCTACCGTTGCTGCCTTCCGGCCCTGGCGGGGTTTGATACTTCTTTTGTGCGCAGGACCTGGCCGAAAGGAAAATAGACCGAAATTGAAAACTTGGCAACCGGTTTCAAATAAAAAATTTCAAATAAAAAACAACCCGACAATTGAAAACAAAGCTGTCAATTTCACAGAATTCCAAATTTTACGTTTCTCTTACTGGCACGGAAACGGCGACCCCAAAAAAGCTTTGTTTAGTTCCAGCACTACATCCGCTGAAGTCAAAATCCCATCGCAGTTGACGTCCGTCAATAGCAAAGGACAATTTCCTTTTCCCAAAAAAACACAATTTATTATCAAAACAATATCGCTAAGAGTTAAGGAACAGTCGTGATCGAGATCTCCGAGCTTTGCAAAACATCCTGTGTTAGACAAATTTTTCAATATAGAAACTGTGTTGTCACCAGAATTCACAACAGCCAATTCTTGATCCCCATCCAAATCTAAATCCTTCGGAAAAACTGTCCTTGGAGAGCTCCCTGCCCCGTAATCTGTTTTAGTTCCAAAAATTCCATTGCCCTGATTGAATAAAACCGAAATGGTTGCACTGCCACTATTTGCAACCGCCAAATCAATGTTTCCATCTCTGCCGTGCCCCACTTAAGATTTGGACAGGTATAATCGTATAAGGAGGATTGATGGAAGCAGCGACGATGCCTGTGCAGTCCCGAAAGGTTTCGGGGCGGAAGCGTTGGGATGTTGAGCAA